>VFQR01001321.1_pt1 | contig 19660 bp, 12 predicted proteins | sample 3512321 | NCBI WGS metagenome assembly VFQR01 (sample SAMN10412374, study PRJNA504923) | tailings metagenome | isolation source: Relicate 3 Philex TSF1 revegetated site | place: Philippines: Tuba, Benguet | collected 2017-08-29
ATTACCCCTCAAGGCATTAATTCCTCTCACCATCTTAAAATCAGCGAACGGACAGTAGATAAGCGCATTAATAAATTCTGTGAATTATGCACTTTTGCCCAGACAATTGCTTCTGCTTGTTGTCTGATAAAATCCTCGTTACGTGCAGCATCCACTTGACGAGTTACGTACTCTACCTTTGGGTACATAGCTGTTTCCAGTTGTCCTCGATATTTTCCCTGTTGAGAAACAAACGTAATCGGGATGTGTCGTTCTAAAGCTAAGTTGATAGCAGCATGAGACAAATGACAACAGCCAAACAAAACAATACTGCTGACAAAATTCACAGGAACCTTAAGGCGTAAGTCTCCTTGAATCGATATTTGCAATTGTTGATTTTTGACATTTAAATATGCACCTTGCTCAGTTATATATAACGTAGTCATTGTTTTTATTTTTGCTCATTCGCTGTTAATTTAACAATAAAGAATTCAGGAGTCAGGAGTCAGAATTCTCCAATTGAATTCTGAGTTCTGATTTAATTTTCTCAGACGTGTATATGACTACGTGTATGAGTTGGTATATGAGATATAGGACTACTATTTGATTTCTGAACAGATATGTAGGGTGCGTTACGCTGTCGCTAACGCACCCTACTAGCGTGTCAAGGCTAAAATGTTGCAATAGATTTTTGAGAAAATTGAGATCAATCCATGTTTTCTGCTTTTTCCTAATGCACTATTTTAGCCTTGACACGCTACTACAAATACTTAATGTTGTTCAAAAATCAAACCGGATTCCTATATATGACTTAGTGCTTTAATTTTTGAAATTACAGCAAATTGCAACTTGGTGAAGCGCAGATAATTGTAGGGGCACAGGCACAACATGTTGTGCCCCTACCCGTGTACTTCATTGACCTGAAATACGCTGTATTTGTGTGGTGCGCGAAGCGCAAGCGCGATAGGCAGGGACAATGTAGAGACGTAGCAGTGCTACGTCTCTACAAGCGTCTTCTGTAAAAGTTCAAGGAAATGTGTAGTTTTACTGTAGTCGAATATTCCAATCGTGGAGTAACGATACAATCACTATACATATTTATTAGTGCCGTCATAAGCACATAACCATTAATTTGTACAGTACTTAATTCATAATAATTACGAATTATTTGCACAGGAGTCGTTGATGAGTAGACAGCAGGTAGAGCAGCTGCAAACCACGTTGAATAAGATGGAAGTCACACTGGATGCGATCGCTGATGCTGTAGTCTGGGTAGGAGAAGACCGACTGATTCAATGGTGCAATTCTCGCTTTGCATTTCTGGTTAACCAAGCCGAAGATAGTGTCTGCGGCATGAGGTTAACAGACTTGCTACCCCTAACACAGGCTGGACAGTTAGTTGCTTTAAGAGCTTATCCCGACATCAGAATACTGAATGGGGAATATGAAACAACAAATTATCAGTTGCAACACGAACGGACTTTAACACTACAAATTTCCGGCAACTGTATCCGATTGACTCAAGAGAAATGTGCAATACTGGTGATTCGGGATCTCACTGAGACGAAACAAGCTCAAGAATATTTGCAAGAGATTGAGGAACGGTTAGAGACATTAATTAACGCTACACCAGATATTATCTGCTTAAAAGACGGTGAGGGAAGATGGTTGCTGTCAAACCAGGCTAATTTAGAATTTTTAGAGCTACAAGACGTTGATTATCGAGGCAAAACTGACTCAGAACTAGCACAATTTACCAATTTTTATCGGGATGCTTTGCTTTATTGCAACCAAACAGATGAACGATCTTGGCAGTTGGGATGCGTGCATCGGATAGAAGAAGTTATACCCCGACCTGATGGGACAATGAGCAGTGTAGATATGATTAAAGCTCCTTTGTTTCACCAGGATGGTAGACGTAAGGCAATGCTTATTTTGGGACGCGATATTAGCGAACTGCAAGCGGCGCTGCGCGAACGCCAACAAACCCTGATAGCTCTAGAAAATTCTTTATCTTTGTTAAATGCTATCTTTGAATCAATTGAAGATGGCATCTTAGTGGTAGATAGTTCCGGTAATATTGCTACTTACAACCAAAAGTTCTTAGAAATGTGGTTAATTCCACCAGAAATTTTGGCACAACCAAGTCATCCTCGGCGGTTAGCGTATTTAGCAGAGCAACTAAAAGATCCCGATGCATTTTTACAACGCGTTCGAGAATTATACCAAAACCCAGAAGTAGTTAGTCACGACTGCTTAGAACTGCGCGATGGCAGAATATTTGAGCGTTACTCTTGCCCTCAGCGCATCGGCGAACAGATTATTGGTAGAGTGTGGAGTTTTTGCGATGTTACTCAACGCCAAAGGGCAGAAGAAGCACTGCGACAAAGTGAGTTGCAATACCGCAGTGTTTTTGAAGCTATCAATGATGGACTATTTATTACTGAAATAGAAACTGAAACAGTTGTCGAAATTAATCCTGCTGCTTGCCAGATGCACGGCTATACCTACGAAGAATTTCTCGCTTTGCATCCATCTGCTTACATTCACCCAGATTCACATGCTGTTTTTTATAAGTTTGTAGAGAAAACACGGGCAGGGAAGCAATTTTATGGACAAGCAGTTGATATCTGCAAAGATGACAGTTTAATCGATGTGGAAGTCAAAGGAACCACTTGCATATATAATGGCAAGCCACACATCTTAGCAATAGTCCGAGATATTAGCGACCGCAAACGCACTCAAGAAGCTTTACGCCAAAGCGAAGCACAATATCACGATTTGGTGCAGACAGCTAATTGTATCATTCTGCGTTGGGATGGCAATGGTGACATTATATTTTTAAATGACTACGGTCAAAAACTGTTTGGTTTCGATTTAGATGAAATTACAGGACGTAATGTTGTCGGTACAATTGTTCCCGAAACCGAAACTTCTGGACGCGATTTGCAGGTGTTAATGGTGGATATTTGCTTGTACCCAGAAAACTATCTATTTAACGAAAACGAAAACTTGTGCAAAAATGGCGATCGCGTTTGGATAGTTTGGGCAAATAAACCCATTTTAGATGAACAAGGAAACTTAATCGAAATTCTGTCAGTCGGCACCGATGCCACAGAACGCAAACAAGCAGAAGCCGCCCTCCAACAAAGCGAGTTAAAGTTTCGCACTATCGTTGAAAAAGTAAATGATGTGCTATTTGCTATCACTCCTGATGGTGTTTTCAACTATATTTCTCCAAATATCTTGAAGACTACCGGATTCGCCCCCAGCGAAATGGAGGGTAATTCCTTGGCATTATTTACTCATCCCGATGATGTGCCAAAATGTCTAGAAGTCGCCCAAACTATTCTGGCAACAGGCGAGGGAATTTCAAATACTGAGTACCGCGCCAAACATCGAACTAGGGGATGGGTTTGGCTAACTGCTAATGCAGTCCGCACACAAGATGCCCAAGGTAACTTTCAGATTGTCGGGGTAGCTCGTGATATTAGCGATCGCAAACTAGCAGAAGCAGCCTTGCAACGTCGCACTCAAGCAGAAAGTTTAATTAGCAGCATTTCTCGGCAATTTATCGACCAAGATTTAGAAACAGCAATTAATTTTACACTGCAAGCGATCGCTCAATTTATTAATGTTGAACACAGTTGCATCTTTGAATGTTCCCAAGATCAAAAAGAATTTAACCTCATCCATGAATGGTGCAGTGAAGATGTTCCACCATTGATTGATATTGCCAGAGGTTCGCCTGTGGAAGTTTTCCCCTATTTCTACGAGCCGATTCTTCGTGGTAGACATCGCCAAATCTCTCATGTAGGAGAACTACCGCCCCATCTACCAGAGCGAAAACTGTTTGAAAGTATGTCGTTTCAATCTTTACTCGCTGTGCCCATGCTTCATGCTGGTAGAGTCGTTGGGTTCGTTGGTACAGCAATGATTCACTCATCGAAAACCTGGAACCAAGAAGATATTAATCTATTGAAACTGGTTGGTGAAATAATAGCGATCGGTCGAGCCAGACATCAAGCAGAAGAAGCCCTAAGAATTGCCAAGGAAGCCGCCGAAACTGCCAACCGAGCCAAAAGCGCTTTCCTTGCCAACATGAGTCACGAACTCCGCACACCTTTAAATGCGATTCTCGGCTTTTCCCAATTAATGGAACGGGATACCAGCCTCAACTCCAATCAGCGTGAATCTTTAGCTACTATCAACCGTAGTGGAGAACACTTACTCAATCTGATTAACGATGTCTTGGAAATGTCCAAAATTGAAGCCGGACAAATCATTTTCAACCCCGAAGACTTCGACCTTTATTTGTTGTTGCAAACATTACAAGAAATGTTCCAGGTGCGGACACAAGCAAAACAATTATTCCTCAAATTTGAAATCTCCCCCAATCTTCCCCGTTACATCCAAACAGATGAAGGTAAACTGCGCCAAATCTTGATTAACCTTTTGGGTAACGCCGTCAAGTTTACTCAAACTGGCGGGGTAACGTTGCGGGTGAGGATGGGGAGATGGGGGGATGGGGGGATGGGGAGATGGGGAGATGGGGGAGATGAGGGAGATGAGGGAGACAACTTGCTGCAAGTCTTTCCCCTTGTTTCCCCATCCTCTTCGTTCCCCGCGTCCCTGCGTCCCCCCGTCCCCGTGTCCTCTTTCCCCAGTCCCCAATCCCTAATATTTGAAATCGAAGACACTGGACGGGGAATAGCGCCAGAAGAAATGAATAATTTATTTCAGCCTTTTGTGCAGACATCAAGCGGCATCCAAACTAAGGAAGGCACTGGGCTAGGATTAACTATTAGCCGTCAGTTTGTGCGGTTGTTGGGGGGTGACATTCACATTACCAGCACCCCTGGACAAGGATCTATTTTTAGCTTTGACATCCAAGTGAATTTAGTTGCAGCCTTCAAAGCTACACCTAAGTTGAGTAAAGGACGCGTGATTCAACTGGCAGCAAACCAACCAGATTATCGGATTTTAGTAGTGGATGACCGCAAAGAAAACTGTGATTTAATTGTGCAACTGCTTGGTAGTGTTGGTTTTAATACCAAAACTGCGAGTAACGGACAAGATGCGATCGCAATTTGGCAAAGTTGGCAACCCCATCTAATTTGGATGGATATGCGGATGCCTATAATTAACGGCTATGACGCAACTAAAGAAATTAGAGCCAGGGAGAGAAGAGACGCGGAGACTGGGAGATACGGGGACGGGGAGAGTGGGAGACGCGGGGATGGGGAGATTGGAAGACGCAAAGATGGGGAGAGTGAGAGACGCGGGGATGGGGACGCACAGAGGGAAAATTTCGCCGTGTCAGAGCGTCCCCACGTCAGAGCGTCCTCTTTCCGCACTGTAATTATCGCCCTCACTGCCAGTGCTTTTGAAGAACAACAAGCAAGTATCTTAGCCGCAGGTTGTGACGATTTAGTTCGTAAACCATTTCGAGAACAAGTGATTTTTGAAAAAATGGCTGAATATTTGCAGGTAAATTATATCTACGCAGAAGAAAGTAGTGAAAATCCCACCGAGAAAAAGCCGGATAATATTCAATCTTCCATCTTAGATATTAACTCTGCAATTAAGCTGATGCCTGCTCAATGGATAGCACAATTAAATCAAGCAGCCATTGAAGTTGATGCCGAGCGAATTTTCCAACTCATCGAACAAATTGCACCAACTCATTCTCACTTGGCAGAAGAATTAGCAAATTTAGTCCGTAACTTTTGCTTTGATGAAATTATCAACCTAACTGAGGACTCTTAAACAATAAACAAAAATCTCGGATTATTTTAAGGTGCAGTACAATAAGGCTACTATGCCTGCTAAAGATATTTATCACGATACGGTCAAAAATGCTTTGATTAAAGATGGCTGGACAATCACCCACGATCCATTGCGGATTCGTCTAACTCGTGGAAAAAACCTCTTTGTTGATTTGGGTGCAAAGCGATTGCTAGCAGCAGAACGGGGAGTTGAAAAGATAGCGGTTGAAGTAAAAAGTTTTACGCGTCCCTCAGATATGAAAGATTTGGAAGAAGCCGTCGGTCAGTTTGTTTTGTACAATCGTTTGTTGAAACGCTACTATGCTGAACATATCCTTTACCTTGCAGTCAGTGAAGATACCCGCAAGAGAGTTTTTGAAGAAGAAGCAGGTCAAACTTTGATTGAAGATGGCATTATTCGTCTAGTTACCTTCGATACATTAAAGGAGGAAATTATCCGATGGATTCACTGAAGATTGACTATAGCTACATTGTGGAAAAAGTGCTGAAAGAGTATGCTGATTTTTTGGGTAGCGACGAGGAAGTTAAAGTAGAATTGGTGTTTGATAAAGAAAGCGATCGCTACCTTTTAGTGGAAGCTGGGTGGCAAGATGGATATCGCATCTACGGAACTTTGTTACACATTGATATTATTGATAATAAACTTTGGATTCAACACGATGGCACAGAAGAGGGTGTTGCTGTAGATTTAGTTGCTGCGGGAATTCCTAAAGAGCAGATTGTTTTAGCTTTTAGAAGCCTTGAACAACGAAAACATACAGAGTTTGCAGTTTCGTAATCAGCATCCTATTCTACAAGTAGGTCTGAATAATACCAAAGTTAAAAGTAAAAAGTAAAAGAAAGATTGAATTCATCTTTCTTTTACTTTTTACTTTTAACTTTCGTCTTATGTAGTCTCAAAAATTACTGCTTTAAGCGAGGTATATTTGGTACGACAAAGGTAGTTGAAGAATTAGTGGTTCTAGCACTAGCGGCTGACGAATTAACAGTTGGGGAACTTAAATTTAAGAAATCGATGAGTTTGAGAGTACGATTTCGGATTTTCCACTGTCCATTTCTCCTCACAACTTGATCTTCATAAGTGCCATTAGCGACATCAATACTAGTTTCCGAACGTTTATGAGTCGCATGAAGGTAAGAGGACATGGTTGCTTGATTACTTTGAACTGAAATGTTTATCGTACCTATGAGATGTTGCGTAGCTTGATATCCATTTCCTTGGAACACTGAATAAACAAAATCTGCCCAAGAATCTGTCCCATAGCGTGTTTCACTTGCACCATCTGGAAAAACAGCAGTGAGGACTGAATCTTGAGTAAAACAATTCCGATAAATATTTTTTCCTTCTAAGAGATTTCCTCTACCAATAGCATCAGTTCCTAGTGCGTAACAGTTTGTTAATTTTTGAATTTCTAATTCTGCGTTAGGTTGAGTTGCACTTGCTATTTCAAACCTACCTCCAATAAACAGCACAAGAGTGACTGCAACCACCATTAAAGTTATATGATTTAACAAAAACGAGATGGCTTTGGAAACGACTCGTCCATTTTCTCTTCTTTTTTCCACAAGATGACTCCCTTAATCCTTACAATTTTCGCATCTTGTACTGTACCACAAACTAAAGTTTGGGATGAGAATTTTAGCTGATAAAAATTTACTAAAATCCTTACAAATTTAGCTAGATTTACTTTGATATCAGCTAATAAATGAAAAAACTAGTACAAGAGTTGATGTATATAACCATTTATAACAGGCAATCAATAAATTTTATTCTGTTGATCGCAGCTAAATTTATGTTGATTTGATTAAGTAATTAGATTAGTATTTACATATTTTATCATCATAAAATCAACTTTTTTTGAGGAGCGATCGCAACTTCAATATAACTACTATAGCCATCTTAAATAATTCACGATCAACAAGATCCCCGACTGCTAAAATCGAGGATCTATCTATGGCTATTCCAGTTGTGTAGAAATCTTTTATTCTCCAAACATGGGAATAGAAATTATAAATTTTGTTCCTTGTCCTAAAGTTGATTCACAAGTCAAACTACCACTATGGGTTTCGACTATAATTTGGCGACTAATGGATAATCCTAATCCCGTACCTTTGCCTACACATTTAGTAGTAAATAGATTTTCAAAAATACAAGCTTTAACTTCTTCTGACATTCCTTTGGCATTATCTTGAATCTTAATCACCACATTTTCTTGATTTTCACTTATCTCAGTGGAAATAGTGATTATATTACAATAAATTTCTTCAATTTCTAGAAAACTACGACCAATATTTGCTTCTTCTAAAGCATCGATCGCATTAGCCAGGATATTCATAAATACCTGATTCAATTGTCCCAAATAGCATTTTATTAATGGAATATCTCCATAATTTTTAATTACTTGAATAGCTGGACGGTTGCTATCGGCTTTCAAGCGATGTTGTAAAATCATTAAAGTGCTATCAATTCCTTCATGGATATTAGCTAACACCTTCGAGGTAGTATCAGCACGAGAAAAAGTCCGCAGAGATGTACTAATATTACGAATACGCTGTGTCCCCACCGTCATTCCCTCAATCATTTTCGGTAAATCCTTGAGCAAGAAATCTATATCTATTTCTTCGCCTTTTTCTGCAATTTCAGCACCAGGATTGGGGAATTTTTCTCGATACAATTCCAGATAATCGATTAAATCTTTCACCGTATCTTTGGCGTTGGCAATACTACCTGTAATAAAAGCAATGGGATTGTTGATTTCGTGCGCTACACCTGCAACTAAATTCCCCAGAGAAGACATTTTTTCACTTTGAATCAGCTGTATTTGTGCTGCTTGTAAATCTTTAAAAGACTCTTCTAATTGCCGAGATTTATCTTGCTCTCTTGTATACAATCGGGCATTTTCTATGGCAATAGCCATTTGAGAAACTAGGACTTTCAACACTTCTACTCTTTCTGGAACAAAAGCTCCTGATGATAACTTATTTTCTAAATAAATAATACCAGTAAGCTGTGATTGATAAATAATCGGCAAACAAAAGATTGACTTTGTTTGAGACTCTTGAATATAGATATCAAAGTTAAATGGTTCGGCAATTATGGCATCATTTAAGACAAGATATTGCTGAGTTCGCAAAACATAGTTAATCACAGTCAGGGGTAAATCCTGATAGGTGTCAACAGGAATAGAGTGTAAAACTGTTATTGTATTTTCAGTCGTATTTCCCGCAGCTTCGATATATAGTTGATTATCTTTCAGTAAGAGTAGTAATACTTTGTGTGCAGCAGCATTTTCTAGTAAGATTTTGATTAACTTGCCCAACAAATTTTCTAAAACAATTTCATTAGTAATCGCTTGGGAAAACTTGATGAATGCATTAAAATCTAAAAAATCGCTTAAGCTGCTATTAGTAGTCGTAGTAGTAGTCAGTTGGATTTTATCTAGTTTGGAAGCAGAAGTTTCTACATTGGTGGTTTGTCCTACTAGAAAAGGGTACTGTAATTCTAGGTATTTAACTTTAGCGATCGCACCCCAACGAATAGAGGCATAATAGGCTTTAGTTATATAAGTTTGAGCAATTAACTGTTTACCTAGAGATTGATAAAACTTGCCTGCTAACTCATAACCTAAAGCTTCTTCTTGGAGAAAACCATTTTCAGCAGATGTAGCAATAGAATTTTCATAGTAGTCCATTGCCTGGAGTTTTTCACCCAAAACTCGATATCGTTCTGCTTCCACAAGATAAAATCTGTGTAAGTGGTTTGTGGGAGCATGAGTAGCCCAGAGTTCCATTTTTTGCTGATTAGCTGCAACTTTTTGTAAAATAGCTTGCTGCTCAGACTCTTTAGCAGTATGATATATAGCCAAGTGGGCTAAAGAATCGTAGAAATAGAACAGTGGCACAACAAATAACCCTGTAACACCACCTAAAGATGATTCTGCGATCGCAGCATTTTCCACAGCCTTAGAATACTCTCCAAATATATAAGAGAGCATCAGTTTATTCACAAATAAATGATTAATTGTATAAAGGTCATTGAGTTGCTGATGAATTGGCAACATACTTTGTTCGTTGTAAGCTTCACCAATTAAACAGTCCACATTTTCCCAACTTCCTTGCAAATTCACAACTGTTTGTAAATATACTGAATTCCAAGTGAAAGCTACTTGTTGGTTGATTTTTTTTAGCGAATTACAATAAGCTATGAATTCTTTTTCTAAAACCGCAAGTTCCTTACCCAACCAAAATGAATGATAGGGATAAATGTAACCACAATAGCCGGCATATTCTAAATCTCCAGTTTCCAAACCACTAGAATATCCTTCCATTGATGATGTCAATGTCTCTTTAACATGCTCTTTCCAATGCATTACATGAGCGCTGACAACCGTCAGAATTTTAGCCTTCAATTCTTGAGCATTAAATTGGGAAACTAAAGTGGCAGCTAATTTGCCAAATTGATAACCAGAATCAATTTCTCCTTGAACTCCACAAAGAAGTAAGCCATAAAGACTATAACCATAACCAGACACAGCCGTATTCCCATATTTTAGGGACAAATTGACCATTTCACAGACAATAATTGGCATCATTACCGGAGCAGTTTGAAAAGCCGCCGGCAAAACTCCCATTAAGATTCTCATGGCTGCAATCTTGTTAGGATCGGTCATTAATGGTAAATTAATCAAATCTGCAATGACTTTCCCTTTTAACAAAGCAGCGATTTCATCCATCCCTCGCTGAATATCAACTGGTGTCGGTTCATCGGGAAAGCTGATTCCTAACAATTGCAGTGTCGATACTGCTATTTTAATAGCTTCAATTTGTTTGCTTTGAATTATAGAAGCGATAATTTGTACTTCATAGACTTTGACTTTATCTAAAACAATTTTAGCTTCTTGCTCGACTACCCCAGCCCATTGCTGCATCTGCTCAAAATTACCACTCAAATAAGCTACCTCTGTGGCATTTTCATATAAACCTACAGTTAAGATATATTCAGTTTGCCAAGAGTCTATACTTAAAAGTTCTATGCCAGTTGTTAAGTATTTCAAAGCAGCTTCATAAGCTGTAGAAGCTTTAGCTTTTTGTCCAGCAATTAAATTTAATCCTGCCAATTCAGTTTTTTCAAATTGCTCCCTCAGGTTAACAATACCTACATTCAACTGATTGACGATATCAAAAATATTTGCTTCTATTTCCTCCTTTGGTATATTTTGCAGCAGTAATTGACCGATTTTTAAATGAGTGGATTTCTTAAGTTCTTCGGGAATCAACGAATATGCTGCTTGTTGTACTCTGTCATGCAAAAACTTATAACCCACTCGTGAAGTATCGAAATTTAAATTCGCCGCTTCTTCTTGATTAAAAACCAAAGGAATGCGGTAAGCTTCACTTAAAGGCAGAATTAATCCCGCTTGCAAAGCCGAGTGTAAATCATTAGCTGTGGCAGAAGGTGACTTTTCATTAACTATCGATAAAATGTCCAAACTAAATCTGTCACCTACACAAGCTGCTAGTTTTAAAACATCTTGGGTAACCTTTGATAGCTTTTGAACGCGACTTGCAACCAGTTCCACTACATTTTTGTCAGTAATTCCAATTGCTTGAATTTCCTCTAAATTCCACTGCCATTGAGCATTAACAAAATTAAATCTTAAAAGTTTTTCTTGATAAAGTACCTGAATTAATTGGGTGATAAAAAAGGGATTTCCACCTGTTTTATTACAAATCAATTCAGCTAATTGGATAATTTGTTGATTCAAAACTCCAGTTTCACTTTCTTGGAGAGTTTCAGCAATTAGCTGAGTTACATTCTCTAAATTTAAAGGCTGCAACACCAGATTATTCACAACTGTGCCGCTATTTTTAATTTCTTCGATTTTTTGGATTAATGGATGTGCCGGACTAACTTCATTATCTCGATATGCGCCAATAAACAACAAATATTTACTGTCGCTGTCAGTTATGAGCAGTTGAATTAAATTTAATGTGGCTGAATCTGCCCATTGTAAATCGTCTAAAAATATGACTAATGGATGTTCTTTTTGAGTAAAAACTTGAATAAATTCTTTGAAAACACGATTGAAGCGATTTTGTGATTCTGTTGCGCCAATTTGAGCAACTTCTGGCTGTGTACCAATGATTAATTCTACTTCGGGAATGACATCTGTAATGACTTTTCCATTGGTTCCTAAAGCTGATAATATTTTCTGACGCCATATTTCTATTTTTTCGTTATTTTCTGTGAGCAAATAACGCATTAAATAAGCAAAAGCTTGAATTAAAGAAGCATAAGGTATATTTCGTTTTAATTGGTCAAATTTACCAGAAATAAAATAACCTTGTCTGCGAGTAATAGGTTTATTAACTTCGTTGACTAAAACTGATTTGCCAATGCCAGAATAACCAGAAACTAGCATCATTTCTACCCCCTTTAGTCCCCCCTTAGTTGGGGGCGATTCAGGGGGGTTAGTGACGCGCTCAAATGCAGCTAATAGTTCATTAACTTGTTGTTGACGACCATATAATTTCTGCGGGATTAATAACTGACTTAAAACATCTAAACGGCCTGGAACAAAATTAGTAATTGTACCCTGAGTTTCTAACTGTTCGAGACATAATTCTAAATCTGCTAATAATCCTATGGCGCTTTGATATCTGTCTTCGGCATTTTTAGCCATCAGCTTCATCACAATTTCGGAAATGGCGCTAGGAATTTTAGGATTTAATGACTGTGGATTTATTGGTTGAACAGCAATGTGACTATAAACGATTTCTAGGGGATCTTCGCTAAAAAATGGTGTTTGCTTGGTGAGCATTTCATATAAAGTCACACCCAGAGAATAAAAGTCAGTACGATAATCGATAATACGATTCATTCTCCCAGTTTGTTCAGGAGACATATAGGCAAGTGTGCCTTCAACAGAGTTAGGGTTAGTAAATTGAGGATTTTCCTTATTCAGGCGAGAAGCTATGCCAAAATCTGTGAGTTTAACAATACCCGTCTGGGAGTTAATAATAATGTTACTAGGTTTAATATCTTTATGAATAATTTGGTTTTTATGCAAGTAATCTAAAGCTTTAGTCAGTTGAATCGCAATTTTTAAGTGGTTAGTTAAATCAAGCTTTTCTGTTTGTAAAATTTGGGCTAAAGACTGACCACCAAAGTCTTCTAATAACAGTCCTAGACGATTGTCAAAAGTTTCTAAACTGATGGCTTTAACTATATTCTGATGGTCTAAATCTTGCTGAATTTGATACTCATTCTTCAGGCGAGTAAAAGCTTCGAGGGTAGGATATTCATTTTTAAGCAGCTTGATAATAACTTGCTGTTTTGTATTTGGTCTTTGTGTTTGATAAATAATGGTTTGAATTCCTTCGTGGAGAGTCGAGTTGATTTGATATCCAGTACGATTTGGCATTGATTTTTGATTATAAATTTACTAAGTCAGTATCACCCCCCGTTTTGTCCCGAAAGGGGTTCTATTTTAATTATTCCCAACACGTAGAAAATTATTAACATTATGATTCCGTACACAAAAATTAAGACGAGGTGCTTAAACTCCTTGTCTTATCCGCCACAGTGTACTCAAGGCTAAAATCTGACTGTAACTTTTACGCCAACCGTAAATAAGGACACTTTGACAAAAACCCAGAAGCCTTATTGTGGGCATCAATATTATGAGTATGTCCTGGTGTCGGTCGAATAACACCATCAAATAAGTCATGTAACCCGTAGGGAGTGAAAAATTGCCATTGACCTTGTGCGTCTAGTCGAACTCCCACAGCAGTAGCAGTATGTAACCAATCTGTAATACCATCCTCTGTACTAGTGTAGGGTCTGTGGCCAAGACGCCAACGAGCAAAACTAGCTTGATTTTTGACATCAAATTGCTCATGAGGAAATTGTTCTGTGAGACTTGCCTTTGCTGCTAGTTCCTGGGAACGATTTCCTGCCATATCAAAAAATGCAATGTCAAAATCTTTAATAACTAAGCCACAATGTTCGCCAAAAATTGAACGCCAAACTGTGTTTCTGACTGCACCTCCGGCTAACCACCAGTTAGGTAAATTTAGTTGAGCGATCGCTCTTAATACTGTATCAATAGGTGTGTCAGTTAAAATCATCTGTAAACGAGTGTTACTATTCATACTATGGGATTAATCTTTTTCTTTACTTTGGGCGTTTGGGCAGTTGTAAATTTTGTAGGTTTATGCTCGGCTGCGATCTCATTTATTCGTTGTCGTAGCGTATCCGGATACCGAAATATTGCGATTCTCGGAGCAGTTTTCATACCAGCCATCCTTCTATTTTTAACCTTCTTGGATGTCTCAACCAATAAACCCACTCCTAGTCCAACCGCTGATATTCAGTTAATGGCAACTATCGTATGGTCTAAAACTTTTTTAATTTGCCTTTTGGGTGCTTGTGTAACTGCGGCAATTACCTTTTTTAAACCCAATGCTATTTGCCGTTACTCAGCACTTGCCTGGGGTTTCCTGATTTCATCTCTTTTTGCTTGTGTATTTCTGTTTATAAAATTTTGATGGCGCAGTCTATCACAATAATTCATAATTACTAATTCATAATTACTAATTATTACCCCATAACTGAAGTCGGGGGCTGGAAATAACATAGTACGCCTTTTTATTATTTTTGCGTGTAATCTGACTAAACATATCCAATTATCTGATTTAGGTAAAATCAGATAAGCAACACTTTTAACAGTTATTTGTACACAAGATTAATGAAAAACGACACACCACAAGAATTAAATGCAGATCGAGAGATTGAACGCTTGATTGATGAAGTCATGTCCTCATCTTTGACTGATGAACAGTATCGCAAAAAGATGCAGCGACGCAAAGATGTGCAAGATAAACGCATAGCACAAGCTGTACCAGAAAAAGGGTTAATTATTGTAAATACTGGTAACGGTAAAGGCAAAACTACTGCGGCTTTGGGGATGGTGTTAAGATCCCTCGGCCACGGGTATAAAGTAGCGATTGTTCAATTCATCAAAGGTAGCTGGGAACCCTCGGAAAAAAGGGTTTTCAGTTATTGGGAAGACCAGATAGAATTTCATGCAATGGGCGAAGGTTTTACCTGGGAAACTCAAGACCGCGATCGCGACCTTGACAAAGCTAGCGCCGCATGGCAAAAATCATTAGAATACATCCGCAATCCAGATTTTCATCTTGTGTTACTAGATGAAATCAATATCGCTCTCAAAATGGCTTATTTAGAAGTAGAAGAAGTTTTAGCAGGTTTAGCAGAAAAACCAGCTAATAAACACGTTATTCTCACAGGACGAGGGGCGCCAGCTGCTTTAATTGAACGTGCGGATTTAGTCACCGAAATGACCTTAGTTAAGCATCCGTTCCGCGATCAAGGTGTAAAAGCGCAACCAGGGATTGAGTATTAACTAAAAGACGATTTGCACGTTTGTAAGATGCGGCGATCGCTAGCACTGATAGAATTTAACCAATGAAAGTCTTGCAAAGCTACTGAGTAAGCATAAGTCTCTAGCTCATCTTGACCAACCTTAGGCAATCTATTGCTTGTAGCTACCTGATTAGACTCATTAGCACTAGCTTGAGTGGATGAAGCACTAACCGTCATCGCCAACTCTCCAGAGCGATCGAGTGTACCCCGAAAACAATTAAACTCTGACTGGGGCATATACAAAGCGCCAGTCACCCTATCCCGCTGCTTCTGAAAGATGATATAAGCCTGACCAATCTGATTGGCTTTTGGCGATTGACCATAAAGATAAATCCCATCTTTTGTGGGAAAATTGACTCTTGGTAAAACTCCCACGCCTTTTGTAGCACCCTGAGCATCTGGAGCTAGCGCTATGGTTGTAGATGCTGCTTTTTGGCTGTGATCTCCAAAAATCTTTTTATCCGCAGAAGCTATTTGGTGTTGACTTCTCTGTTCTCGAATTTGTCTGAGTCTTGACAAAAGAGAAATTTCAGAAGTTTTCTGAATCTGAGCCGATGAGAATGGAGCAGTTTTAACTGAGACAACTTCAGTTTGCTTGCTTGTAAAACCCAAAGCGAGAAGTAAGCCTAAGCCCGTAAGGGAAATTCCCCACTGAAGGGGGGATAATAACCGATGAAAGTTGTTAAGCACCCTACTTCTCCTGTTAAAAAGTTAACTTAGTTTTAGAGAAATCACTTAAACCATAACTAAGTCTCGATCGCTAATGACTTAATTTCTATTGTCCAAAAAACAAAAGTCTCAAAAACTAAAGTTTTTATTTAATTTAATTCAACAATCTTAGATTACCATCTGTTAGAGTACTTATGATTCATCCAGCAGATTCATTCCATTGGGTGAAGTTAATTACGAATTTAATACTCTCAATTAATATTGATATCTCCTGATGACTGATGACTGTTGGCTGAGGAGTTATGGAGCATTTGTCATTAGTCATTAGCCATTGATTATTTCTCGCCATCCCCCTCATCCCCGCGTCAATAAAAAAATCGCCCCCTGAATTCAGGAGGCGCTTCACCAAGGTGGTGTAGAGACGCTAATTTTCGCGTCTCTAATTTTAGCTAGCAATGTATTCTTTGACATTGGCACGACGGCGACGCAGATGAGCCAAAGCTTGATGCTCTAACTGGCGGACGCGTTCCCGGCTGAGATTCAATCTCTCACCGACTTTCGCCAATGACATTTCGTTACCATCCTCTAAACCAAAGCGTAAGGCTAAAACTTCCCGCTGTTGGGGGGTGAGTTCTGCTAACAAGTTGTTCAAATCTTGGCGCAAGAACTCTTGGTTGGTGTAATACTCTGGTGACGGACCGTCATCTTCGAGCATTTCTTGTAACTCAGTATCTTGGTTGTCGCCAACTCGCACATCCAAAGACACTGGTTGACGCGCCATATTCAAATACTCGCGGATTTGAGCCGGTTCTAGTTCCAGTTCTTTGGCAATTTCCGCTGGAGTAGGCGATCGCCCCAAGGTTTGAGCCAACTCGCGCTGCACTTTTTTGATTTTGTTGAGTTTCTCGGTAATGTGAATCGGTAAGCGAATAGTCCGACCTTGTTGGGCGATCGCACGGGTAATCGCTTGGCGAATCCACCAGTAAGCGTAGGTTGAGAACTTATAACCCCTGGTGGGATCAAATTTCTCTACACCCCTTTCTAATCCTAGTGTTCCTTCCTGGATCAAATCCAGAAACTCCATGTTTCGCTTTTGGTACTTCTTAGCGATCGCCACCACCAAGCGCAAATTCGCTTCAATCATTTTTTGCTTAGCACGCTTACCTTGGGCGACTGTTTGTTTCACCTCGGTTTCCGATTGGCGAACGTGGTCAGCCCACTCTGGTAAACTCGGTTCCCGGTGCAGTTTCTTCGCCAAAGCTTCCTTGGCATCGATTAGCGTCATCATTTGTTGCACCTGCTTCCCATAGACAATTTCTTGTTCACGGGTTAGCAGTGGTACACGACCAATTTCTCGCAGATAGGTTCGCACCATATCAGCCGTGAATTTGGTGTTCAGGTTTTCCGTTTGGGTATTGACAGTAGGCATTGGTGCGTTGTCCTCTACTCCGTAAACACAATGTATTTTTTCTTACTAAAGTTAATTGAGAAAGGTAGTACATATATCACGGAACACTGGGAGCTACCAAAAGCAATGAGATCAATTGATAAAGCCGTTTTGAAGACGGTAAGCCCCTCAGATAGGTTCCCCCTACCTTCCCTAAATTTTTCAATCTTTTATAAACATGCTGGGTCTTTTTGAGAATTCTTCTCTTAGGCAGTTACTCACAGTAACTGAAAAATCCGAAGTGGATATGAGTTTTACTTAGCTTTATAATACGATAAATCAGGCAGATAGTAAAGTATCTTAAGATAAAGCTTGTAATTATAATTTAAAAATGTCGGTTTGCCAAAAAATTTTAAACTTCCTTGAAATTACTTACTACATCTATAGTGACGCCAAAAACCCCTCTTCTGTTGCTAAAAACTAGCCGGATAACCGAACTTAATTTGCTCTAGGAATGGAGGGATGGTACGAATTGGGGCATGGGGCATGGGGGAGATGAGGGAGATGAGGGAGATGAGGGAGATGGGGAGAGAATTACACCCCATCTCCCAATACCCAATGCCCAATGCCCAATGCCCAATTTTTCAAAATCCCAAATCAGCTTTCGCTAATTCAGCAGCGGCGAATACTTCTGCGTCAGGTTTTTCTTCCCAGGCTGGGTCACCAATTTCTTCGTAGAAAGCTGCGTCATAAGGACGGGTACGCACTACTACTGGCATCGGAACGGCGTGACCCAAAATTAAGGCTTGTTGCTTAGAGTCTAATTTCGCTAACACCGATCGCAGTCCGCCACCACCAGATACACCTGTAAAAATCGCGTCAATGTCTTTTTCATCGTTCAGCAGAGCAGTAATGCGAGTCCCAATTTGGGACATAACTTCATTATCTATCCCCGACGGGCGTTGATCGACTACCAAAAGTGTGACGAAGTATTTTCGCAATTCCCTAGCAATAGTCCCAAAGATAGTGCTTTGTACCACTGCTGGGTCTAAGAAACGGTGTGCTTCTTCAATGGTAATCATCAATGGCGTCGGGCGATCGCTCGGATTTTTGGTTTGCAGAAATTTATCTGCTTTTTTAACGTAATGCTCGTGGATACGTCTGGTGATCATGTTGGTCACCAACATATAAGAGAGCATATTCGACTGGGAACCAAATTCTATCACAACATTCTTGCCGGCTTCCAGTGATTGGACAAGTTTACTAATATAATTTTGCGGGCAAACGGCTCGCATATACTTCAAACTGTCTAGGCGTAAGAGTTTGCGCTGTAAAGAGTTAATTGAACCAGGATGTCCCGGTTTTTCCTCACAGAACATCTTAATGTCCTCACCAGTCATATTTAACAGTTGGACAATCCAAGACTTTCCAAACTCGTTAAACAAAATATTGGCGTTATCCAAGGCTGCGTCAGAAAGTCCTAAATCTCGGCCACATAACTTAATATCTTCCACTTCAATTTGCTCATAACTCAGATAAAGTTCTTGAGCATCGCGTACACCCCGGCGTTTTGTCGATTCGGGGTCGAGGGTGTAAACTTCGACTTTATTGGGAAATAATTGCTTTAAGCCTTTAACGGTATTGACATTTTTACCTTCTGCAACAGCTTCCCAGCCATACTCAGAATGCATGTCAAAAATCAAATTCACCGCCGCACTTTTACGGATGACACCGGCTAAAAGTAAGCGGGTTAAAAAAGATTTACCAGTTCCAGATTTGCCAAAAACGCCATTACTGCGTTCTACAAAGCGATTTAAATCGATGCAAACCGGCACATCCATATCCAAAGGTTTGCCGATGGAGAAATTGCGCCTTTGGGGATCGTCTTCCCAACCGAACACTCGGCGAAAATCGTCAACGCTGGCTTCGTAAACTTGACTAAAGTGACTAGGAATAGTTTTAACAGGCAATAATTCCATCGTCGTGCTGGTTTGCGGTACAAAGGAAGCCAAACCCGTCATTGATGGGACGAAAGGATTTGCCGATTTGCCATTTGTAGCGGAAAAAGATTCTTGAGATTCCGGAGTAAACATCAACATCGGCGCGAGGTTGATAGTTCCGTATGTACCGCTTCCCGCTAAAACTTCTCGTAAAAAAGTATCTTCCCAACTAGGGGGATTAGCAATAATTCGGGCATTAGCAGCTCCTAGTGCCACATCTGTGAGCATACAAAAAAAACGCGATCGCATCCCTTGGACAACGAGAAATTTACCTACCCGCATGTCTTCCACAGAAACGTCAGGATGCAATCGCACTTCTAACCCTTCAGTCAGAGAACCTTGAATAACCGAACCTAATGGCTGTCCCGAATTCATTTCATTAGTCATT
>VFQR01001322.1_pt1 | contig 19643 bp, 17 predicted proteins | sample 3512321 | NCBI WGS metagenome assembly VFQR01 (sample SAMN10412374, study PRJNA504923) | tailings metagenome | isolation source: Relicate 3 Philex TSF1 revegetated site | place: Philippines: Tuba, Benguet | collected 2017-08-29
CCTCAGCAAGAACTGCCCTCTGCCTTTCTGATTGACCTTACCAATTTTATATTTGATATTTTAGGTAATAAATAAAACGAACCGCCAAGAACGCCAAGGACGCAAAGAAATAAGAGTTTCAGAGAGTTTTTGCGTAAGTCCTGTTAGATTAAAACTAGATAAATTGCTCCTCTAAAAACAAGCTATGCAAAACTTAAATACACCAAATGCCATAGGGCTGAGTTTAGAATTGTTTCACGTCCAAACCAACACTGCTTTTGAATTACCACCCAATGGTGCAGTGTTTCATCTCGGTAAGCCCAATGACCAAATTACGCCAGATATTGATGTTTCTCACTTACCAGATGCTGATGTGGTTTCTCGGATTCATGCACAAATTCAAATACATGTCAATAATTACTTTATTGAAGACTTGGAAAGTTCCAATGGAACATTTGTAAATAATATTAAGTTAGAACCTAGAAGGCCTTATCAAATTAATTTAGGAGATAAAATCGACCTGGGACAGGGAGAAAAGGTAACATTTATATTTCAAAAGAAAATACAACACAAACAAAATGTTTTTACTCCTTTAAACCCCACACAAATACAAACTCAAATCGATGCTCAAAGCCGACAAATTCCAGTGAATCGGACAACCAAAGCTGTAGGTTTTATTTTGATGGTTGTAGGCACGCTCATTTTAATTGCAAATATTCGAGTTGGTATATTTTTTGGGATTCCTGGTTTTTTGCTGTGTTTATCCGGTCTTTTTATCCTTTGTCAGCGGCGGATAGATCCTAACTTAGGATGGATTTTAATAGCACTAGGAATTGTAGTGATAGCTTTTACTGGTAATGTATTTGTATCAGCTAACTTTTTAAGTATTGTAGGATCTTCCGCTTTATTATTCGCCGGATATCAACTATTAAATACTGGTAAAATATTGAATTATGATTGGCGATCGCTCCAGAATTTAACTAAAAAATAACCCATTAATACAGCGTATTTCAGGTAAATTAACTAGGGTAGCAGAGCTGTGCTACCCTACGAATATCTTTACTTCACAAAGCTGCAATCTGTTGTAATTTTAGATTAATTATTCACTAATTAAGACTCTCTGATTTAGCTCTAATTAACCAGTCAGCATCATTAGCGCCAATTTCCCGACCAGAAGAATCTCCTAAGCGGTCTAGCGCCAATAAACAAGCATATTTCAAATCCCAAATTTGGGAATTTAGGCAAATTTTGAGTTCAGGAATTGCTATTGGATTACCCAATTCACCAAGAGCGATCGCACAAGCAGCGCGAGATTTCTGAAATTGTGGTTCGCGGTTGTGCAAATTTTCTACTAACAAATCGTAACCAGGAGCATATTTGAGCCAACCCAATAGTTTCATCACATGATAATGAGCGCCATAATCGTTATATGCTTTATCTGTATAAGTCGCCAAAAGTGCCGCTGGTGCTTCATGATGATAGATATCTAGTAAAGTTTTTGTTGCTAAATAGCACCTGCCAAAATCAGTTTGATAGAGTTCCTCGATCGCAAAATTCAATACAGGCGTAACATCGTATTCATGTACTAAATCAATGTTATTGGGATGATCGTATAATACTTGTTCTAAGTAAGGTTTAACTTCTGCAAAAGTAACTTCACCCAATGACACACCTGCATCTAAAAGCATCCGCAATCCTCGCAATCGGAACACCAAAGATACAGGACAACGGGCGATTTCAGGGATAGCTTTGTAATAGCGCGAATCAATTAAATCTTGAATACAACCGCGTCGTGCATTCACATTCGGACTCTGCAACAATGCCATGACCTCAGTGATTTGGGAATAGTCACCCGTAAAACGACAAACCGTAGCGATCGCTGCACTACGCGTAGGTTCGTCCTCTGCTCCAGTAAATTTACGTATACGATCCAAAGACGGCTGATAATTAGCATGGGCTAGAGTATGAATAATTACTCGATAAATTTGACCGGGTTTATCGAGTAATTGCGCTACTTCTTCGAGAATTTCAGGGTCTTTAGTTCCAATTTCCCCAATTGCCCATACAGTGTTTTCCACAGTATAAATATCATCATCTTGAAGGCACTGGCGAATTACAGGTAAAGCTGATTCAGCTTGCAACCGTCCCAGACTTTCCACAGCCTTGCGTCGGACAATGCGGTGGTCTAACTCAGCCGGATTACTAGTTTCAATCGCCCGCACCAAAGCTGCGATCGATTGTTCCGTGGGGAAATTAATCAAATGCGAAACAGCAATGTATTTATCAGAAGCGTCTTCAAGTTGTTCTAAAGGTGTATCGATAATGGCGATCGCTTGATCTTCTGTTAGCCCAAAAATGCTAAAAAACCGTTTATCCATTGATTTGTTAATTGCTGAGAAGAATTATCACGTTTACCATCGTACTAGGGACTGGGGACTGGGGATTGGGGAGATGAGGGAGAAAAGGGGACAAGGGGGCAAGGAGAATAATTCTTAACTCCTAACTCCTAACTCCTAACTTCAAACTCTTAACTCCTAACTCCTAACTCCTAACTCCTAACTGCTAACTCCTAACTCAGCACTCCCAATCCAAAATCCAAAACAGCTATGGATGATTATTTAGATGATTATGAACTTAATAATATTGATTTTTACAAAAAAAATCATGGATTACAGCTTTATTACAATTGGTCTGGCGAAATTTGGTGGCAAGAGACGCCAGACAAACCAAAAGAAAAATTGTTTTCTATTATTGGGATGAATGCCACAAAAGTATTCATCAAACCTGATTCTGAACATGGTGAAGTCGGACATCGGATTAATAGAGAATTAGGTCTATTTTGTGACCCAAATACTCAAGAAATTCTCCATTTTTGGCAATCACCAACAGCAAGTCAACCAGTACCAGTAGTACATATTGCTAACAGAATTGTCCAAGGCTCAGTCAAACCAAAGAAATTTATCATCCCCAAAGGACAACCGTATCTTACCTCTGTGATGGAAATTCCTTTAGAATATCCGCATCCTTTAGCAGGAGATAATAAATATTCAGATTATTGCCCTGGAGAAAAGTTTAAGGGAGTTGAATATTTTATCTCAAATGCCTGCCGACCTAATGTAACTCAAGTTCCTCCGGCGAAATGGGCAAGAGATTGTCCCTGGATGCCTTGGATGAAATTAGGATATGGTCATCCAGCTAAATTGAGATTTGAAACTACAATATTCAGAGTAGATGCTTTTGAGCAGCTCGATCCGAAATTGGTCGAACTAGTGCGAGAAAAAGTCCCAATTTATGAATTCACGCCGACAGAAAGCGATGAACCGAATGTGACGAGCATCCAGTACTTTAAAAAACACTTTGATTCCTACTTGCGCGGCGATATTTTCCCATTAGAGGAAACCACTTAATCGCTTTTTCTAGGCTGTTCGCTCATGCTAACGCGAGGCTATGCCTGGCCACTGACAACTTAAATAGCCTAAAGTACTTGTCAGCAGTTCGATTCAACACTGTACTTAGCTTAATATTTTGAGGATTGCCGCCAAAAAGCTTTACCAGTGGTAACGCAATCTGAGAAAATCGAAATGTATCTTTTGTCAAGTATTAGTTAGTTATTTCTTGACAACTGTTCAATTGTATGATTTATACAAATACTAGGTTTGGCAAAGTAACGAACACTGGCAAAAAATCAACATAATTATAGACATAAAGGAAACAAAAGATATGGATGAAACCTCAGAATTGACAACAAATGATGATGTAACTGCTCAAGATATCGCAGAGGCGATCGCAGAACTTGAGGAATATCGGGAACGTTTAGTTAAAGAAACAACAGAAACAGCAAAACGCGCTAAGTTGATGAGAGTAAGCGTTATGGCAAAATTAGAGCCTGAACTCGCCAAAATTGATGCCGCACTCCAAGAACTGCGTAATCAGCAGGCTGCTCTCAGTGGAAGTAACTAATAGAACAAGGCAAACAATTTTGGATTTTAGATTTTGGATTTTGGATTGGGAGTGGTGAGTTAGGAGTTAGGAGTTAGGAGTTAGGAGTTAGGAATTCTCCCTCTGCTCCCTGCCCCCTGCCCCCTGCCTGTTCATCTCCCTCATCTCCCTCATCTCCCTCATCCCCCTCATCCCCCTCATCCCCCTCATCTCCCCATTCCCTAATTCACATGGTCAACTCTGAAAATCAGTCCGGGGAAAATCCAATTCAGCTATCCCACGCCGAAACTGATGCTTTACTTGCAGCAGTCAGCGAACAATTAAATCTAAATACCTTCAACCCTGATGACCAAAAAACCCTCAAGCAGATGATTGAGAGTATGGGGGACTCACGGGGCATGGTACGTTTGAGTTTTGCAGAGGCATTGGGTAAAGTTGGTAAGCCTGTAACTCCTTTGTTATTGGAAGCCGTGGCCAATCATCCAAATCCAGTTGTCCGGCGGGCTAGTACTAAAACTTTGACACTGATTGCTGACCCGATCGCAGTTCCAACCTTAGTGAACGCCCTGCTCAATGATGAGGATACCGTGGTCAAAGGTTCGTCAGTGGGAGCGCTGGCTAAGATTGGTGAGGCTGCTGTGCCGGCATTGTTGAAAATTTTAGCTTCATCTGAATATCCAGAAAGTGCCAAAGGATATGCAGTATGGGCTTTGGCATTTATTGGAGCAGAGGCGAAGGAACACTTATATCGAGAAATTAACTCTGACTCCCCAGAAGTTCGGGCGGGAGTGGTCGGAGCGATCGCCAAAATCGCTGAAGAACGCACAGAAGCTGAAGCATTTCAAATCTTGATTAACGCCCTCACCGATCCATCCCCAATGGTGCGGTGCGAAGCGGCAGTAGCTTTAGGTAGCCTAGCTCATCAAGCAGCGATTCCCAACCTCATTGAGTTATTGCGTCATTCCGATTGGGAAACTCGAAAAGCGGCCGCTTTGGCATTGATGAAAATTGCTGATGGCGTCGCCCTACAGCCTCTGCAAACCGCATTAATCCAAGAACAGGAACCAGGAGTGCAAGCGGTGATTAAATTAGCGATTTCTCAAATCGAAAAACAATTAGAAGCCGATGCTTGGGAATAAATTTAACAAAAAAGAATTCACAAGTCATATCATGTCCGCCTAATCACTTATCAAAAAAATTCTCCGCGTCCCCGTGTCCCCGTGTCCCCGCGTCCCCGCGTGAGTCGGTAAATAATCTACAGCGGAAATTGCACCTAAATTGTTCGGTTCTACCACTGTCACCTGTACACAAATGACTATAACCTCTTAGGTAGTAGTGAGGTGTCTACCCTAGACGCTGTTAGTCGCTCTTGAATTAAGGGGTGAAAACTTGTGTACCAGTGGATATTGCCAAGTCTGTGCGAAACCTTGGCACAAAACGAATCAAGCGTGACCGAATGTTCACCAGCCAAAGCAGAGCGCCAATGGCGTGTCAGTCTTGCAGCAACAGAACAGTTGCTATTAAATAGTTTAGCAACTGTTCCTGGTGACACAACCCAAGGATTAGTTTTAGCTGCACCAGCACCCTTATTTAGTCAGCCAAAACTAACTCAAAGCTTACAGACAGTAACTTTCACCGCAAAACCATTTAACCCTTTGGCGCTGATGCCATTTCAGATGCCAAATGCCACCTCTGGGTTGGGCTACGTCAACGCCCCTGAAGATGAGGAAGTCGCCCCCCATGAATCGGTACTTCCCTTACTACCTGCCGACCCGCTGGCCGCAGAACAGTTTTGTTTAGTTTTTACAGATAAATTTACATTAGTATTAGTTTTAGCGACACACAAAAACGGTAAAAAAACCTTTTCATTTTCTTTTGAGCCAGAGGTAGTACAGCAGGCTTGGCGATCGCTAGGAGCGCGAGTAATGCTGACTAATCCAGAATTCTTCGCCCAACTGGATTCATTAGTGCAGCAGTATTCTCCAGTAGCACCAGATTACCGCATCGTGTTTCAATTTAGCCAGTTGTTACTTCAAGAATTAACACAACCAGAAGAAACCAAAGACTCTTTACTAGGCACTGGGAACAAAGAAGACAAAGAAAATAACCCATGCCCAATGCCCAATGCCCCATGCCCAATGCCCAATCCCGATGTCGAATTGCTCCAGGCCTTTGCCCACGAAGTTCGTACACCTTTGACAACTATTCGCACCATGACGCGCCTACTCTTGAAGCGACGGGACTTAGCTCCCAGCGTAATCAGTCGCTTAGAAATTATCGATCGCGAATGTAGTGAGCAAATAGACCGCATGGAGTTACTGTTTAAAGCAGCAGAACTCGAAACTGCTAGATCGGTAAAATCTTCAAAAACTCAACTCACACCGATGTCTTTAGATCAAGTGTTGCAACAAAGCATTCCCCGTTGGGAACAAGCAGCACAGCGGCGGAATTTAACTTTAAATGTTGTTTTACCCCAGCAACTGCCAACTGTGGTCAGTAATCCCAGTATGCTAGATCGGGTACTCACTGGTTTAATGGAAAATTTTACTCGCAGCTTACCTGCTGGTAGCCACATCCAGGTACAGGTTATTCCGGCTGGAGATCAGCTGAAGTTACAATTATCGCCCCAAATCTCGTGCAAAGATACAAATAAATCTGCCACACCAGCAACGCCACCAATTCGCAAAGCCCTTGGTCAACTGCTGATGTTCCAACCAGAAACAGGTACCATTAGTTTGAATATGGCTGCAACCAAACATTTGTTTCAGGCCATTGGAGGCAAACTGATTGTTCGTCAGCGTCCACATTATGGCGAAATATTAACGATTTTCCTCCCCTTGGAAGTTAGCAGCAATCAGCAAAAATTGTAAATTAAAAGTTAGGAAAAAACGTACAGACAATCTGACTTTGGTGGTATTAAATCTGGGTAATTACTTATTATCAAACAGCAATATTGGCGTCAGTCGTCAGAATTCAGTTGGGTATTTTGTACAGCAATTTTCAGGTAAATAATAATTAAAGGTTTGTAGTAAGGACTTTAGTCCTCTAATAAGGACTGAAGTCCTTACTACGAACTAAATGCCAAGCTTTTTACATTACTTCACATAGTTTGGTTTTTTCAAATCGTTCTACTTAAATAGACCACGCGGTAGGGGCACAGCAATGTTCCCTACGACAGATGTATTTTAAATACATGAAAACTAAATTCATCAGACTTGCCATCTGTAAAAATAGATGCCAAAAATGTATAGTTGATTCTGAAGTAGAATCAACTATACATTTCAACACAAATCAAAAGGAAAATTATGGCAATTTTTGAAGTGATTGAAAAAGAAAGTTTGCATTTAGTTAAAGTAACTTTGCAAAACGAAACAGTGCGGACTGAATCTGGTGCTATGTATTATATACGTGGCAACATTCAAATGGAATCTAAAGCTCCTTCCGCAGCTGGATTTTTAAAATCCTTAGCCACGGGAGAAAACATTTTTCGTCCTACATATACAGGTACAGGTGAATTATATTTAGAGCCTTCTTTATCGGGCTATCACATCATCGAATTAGATGGCAGTGAATGGATTTTAGATAGTGGTGCTTATTGGGCTAGTGATGGCACCATAGAAGTAGGAATTGAACGAAATAAATTGGTGTCAGGGTTACTTGGTGGCGAAGGTTTGTTTCAAACAAAAGTTAAAGGTCGGGGTAAAGTGGTGATGGTAGCACAAGGCCCTGTGGAAGTAATAAATTTACGAAACGACCGATTAGTTGTTGATGGAAATTTTGCGATCGCTCGCACCAGCACTTTAAATTATCGCGTTGAAAAAGCTACCAAATCTCTTTTAGGTTCCATGACTTCTGGCGAATTTCTGGTCAATACTTTTGAAGGAACTGGTACTGTGTTACTGGCTGCTGTACCTTATTGGCAAGTCATGATGCTCCGTCAAATTATCGCCGCGTTCCCAAAACCTTCTAGTAAATAGAATTCATAATTCAGAATTCAGAATCAATAAGTTAGCAAGAGTGTCTCGAATAAAAGTCAGACATTTTTTCAATTTTGAATTTTGAATTATTCAATCCAAAATTTATAGCAGATTTAAAGTTAATGAAGTACACCATTTAAGTCTGCTGCTAGGCACTCAAGCCTATTCTAATTCTGACTCCTGAATTCTGAATTCTGAATTCTGCTTCATCACTCATTTGCCGTAGCGATCGCTCCTGGAGTATTACCAACACTCGCTAATTGCACTGTAAATGTGGAACCTTCATTTACTTTACTTTTCACAGAAATAGAACCACCACAGCGTAGTAGCAATTGCTGTACAATTGTTAACCCCAATCCAGCACCACCATGATCTTCTGTTGCTGTTGTTCGCACACGATAAAAGCGATCGAAGATTTTGGGAATTTCGCTCTCACTAATACCGATACCTGTGTCACGAAATTCTAATTGGACATAATCACCATGAACACGGGCACGCACCCAAACTTGACCATCTTTGGGGGTAAACTTAATACTATTGTGCAGCAGATTAATCACAATTTGCCTCAGCCCACCACTGACGCACCAAACAGATGGAAGTTCGGTAGGTACGGTGTAGGCTAGCATAATTCCTTTTTCTTGGGCTACAGGTTGGTAGGTACTAACAACTCCAGGAACAATATCTGAAAGACGCACTGATTCTAAAGTTGTCCCCTCCAAATCGCGTTCCAATTTCACTAAATCTAGCAAACCAGTAATTAAAGAATTTTGCTGATCGCACTGGGTATTTAACATCTGTAAATAACGTTGTCGTTGCGGTGGTTTCAGATTAGGAGAATTCAATAAAGAGAGTGCTGTCTTCATGTGTGTCAAGGGTATACGTAGTTCCTGACAAACATTTTTCAGATATTCATCTTTTAGTTGTTCTTTGTTGTGTAATTCTTGATTTTGTTGCTGTAATTTGGTAGTACGGACTGTGACTATTTGACGATTAATTTCATCTTGGCGTAAGAGTTGTTTTGCCAACAATTGATTCATTAGTGAAGGTTCCGGCACAGTTGGACAAATAAAATCAGCAGGTATGATTGGGGATGATTCTGGCGTAACTGCCTGTTGAATACCATTTAATACTTGCTGAATTATTCTCCCCTCAACACTAGTGATAATCAACAACGGCTGATTTTTATTACTACTTACTTTCCCAGAAGTTTGATTTTTGCGTTTTTTCAGGGGTCGATGAGCCAAGATTAAACTACAAAACTGGGGAGACAACACCATCAGAAAATTTTCCCGTCGCAGTTGGCTATGGGGTGGCAGATAAACGGGGATGTGATAAGGGGATGAGGAAGACGCGGTGACGGGGAGACGCTCTGACGCGGAGAGTTCTTTGTTTGCGTCCCCGTGTCCCCGTGTCCCCGTGTCCTCTTTACTCCCCGCATCCCCGCCTCCCCGCGTCCCCGTGTCCTCTTCATTCTCCTGGATTTGGCAAGTATAGATGAGACTAGAACCACCGACCAAGGATTGGTAACGGGCTAATTCTAATTGCCAAATTTTTTCTGGTGGTAGCTTCACCCATAAAGTAGCTGCAATTTGCTGCTCAATGAGTAAGTCAATTTGCGCTCTCACCAGTGATAGCAGGGTAGCAGGGCTGAGGGACAATGGTTTAGGAGGCGCTTGCACTCCCATCACCAGTTGATAAACAGACAGATCCTTAGCCAAAGAAACATTCATGAGTCAAGCACAATAGGGATGAAGCAAAGAAATAATTCTGTCTTCGATTTTCACCTTTATGTGTACATTTTTTACAAAATCCCGACGAAAGAAACATGAACAAATGAAAAATTAGGGGAGTGGGGAGATGAACAGGCAGGGGGCAGGGGGCAGAGGTGAGAATTCCAAACTCCAAACTCCTAACTCCTAACTCCACAGTGCCAATGCCCAATACCCAAATTACCCTAGTCTTATTTGTAAGGCTTGGCGTGCGTGTTCTCGGTCATCAAAATGGATTTTTTCGGTACCGAGAATTTGGTAGTCTTCGTGACCTTTACCAGCCAGTAATACGCCATCGCCGGGTTGTGCTTGTAAAATAGCGGTACGAATTGCGATCGCTCGATCGCAAATTACTGTTGGTTGTACTGTTTGGGGAATTCCTGCCAAAATATCTTCTAAAATCCGTTCTGGGTTTTCGGTACGGGGATTATCTGATGTCACCACTGCCAAATCAGCTAATTCAGCCGCAATTTTACCCATTTTTGGCCGCTTGGTGCGATCGCGATCGCCACCACAACCAAATACACAAATCATCTTCCCTGGTATAAACGGACGTGCAGCTTTCAGTAAGTTTTCCAGACTGTCTGGAGTATGAGCATAATCTACAATTACGCTAATATCTTGCTCTGGGGCAATTTGCACCCGTTCCATCCGACCGGGAACTCCGGGGAATTCTGGTATTGCAGATGCCACTAATTGCAAATCTAAACCTAAGTGTAAAACTGCTCCTACCGCTGCTAAAAGATTTTCTAAATTATATTGACCGACTAAAGGCGATCGAAAGGCCACATCACCTTTTGGAGTATGTAAAGTCCCACTGACACCATTCGGCTGGTAACTTAAATCACTCATCCAGAAATCAGCGCTGTTGTCGTTGACACTATAACTCCAAACTTGTTCTGGATTTAACGAAGCAATTAACCGCTGACCGTAGGAATCATCAGCGTTAATTATCGCCCGTCCTTTCAGATAATCAGGGTTAAACAACAAGGCTTTGGCGGCAAAATAATCTTCCATATCCTTGTGGTAGTCAAGATGATCTTGGGTAAGATTACTGAATACCGCGATTTCAAATTTACAACCCAACACTCTACCTTGTGCCAAAGCGTGGGAACTAACTTCCATCACCCCAAACTCATTTCCAGCATTCATAGCCTCAGCTAGCTGCTGTTGCAGTTCTACCGCAAAGGGCGTCGTGTGGAGGGCTATTTGCTCAAAACCAGGCCAACGAGTGTAGAGAGTTCCCATCAAAGCCGTAGCTAGATTAGCTTTGGTGAGCAGAAATTCAATTAAGTGGGTGGTTGTAGTTTTGCCATTGGTACCGGTTACACCGAGTAGCTTGAGTTTTTGCCCTGGATAACCGTAAAAAGCACTAGCTATCTGGGCACAAGCTTGAGTGATATTACTGGCGCTAATCACCACAGCTTCATCTGTGGGAGGATGTTTTTGTGCAGCTTGGGGAGAGATAATAGCTGCTACAGCGCCCGATGCAATTGCACTAGGCCAAAATTCCCCACCATCAACCCGCGTTCCTGGCATTCCAATAAACAAATCTCCCACACCGCAAGCATGGGAATTCGTCTTCAAACCCCTAACTTCTGCATCCTCCAAAGCCAGATGCTTAGGTAACTGCTCAACACCATCTACCGCCGTTAGTAATTCCCGCAATTTCATCTTGCGAACCTCGTCACATAGTTTTCTTGCGCTTATTCTGCATTATTTTTTTCTAATTGGCTAAATACTTACTCAACATTTGCTCCAACTGTTGCACATTAGCACGAGGAGAAGGACGCGGCAAAGGCTCCTCCGTGCCCTCTACGCCTCTGCGGTTCGCTAAAAAAAGTACCGGCACCTCATACTGATACGCACCGAACCAGTCTTCACGAGTCGTAATATCCCGAATTTCCAACTCAAAACTCAGATTTTCGATTTGTTCCAGCTTTTCCTGCAAACCCTCACATAAATGACAGCCAGGTTTACTGTATAAAATTAATCGCATTTGCTTCTACTCAATTTGCTGATGTCAAAAAAGACGCGATATATCTCGTCTTTAGAAGTCATAATATGCATATTAGTGATAGAATTGCTAATTTTTAATTTGAGAAAGTCACAAACTTATAGCTGACTGAAACTCAGAACAAGGCGTGATTTTGCACAGGGAGATAACAACCATGACTCAAGTCAAATCTCAAATCACACTAGAAGAATTTCTTACACTCCCCGGAGGTGAAGGAGATATCACCTACGAATTAGTTGATGGGGAACTAAAACCCAAAATGGCACCAAAAAGATATCATTCAAGGCTAACAAGCACAATTTATACAATCCTAAAACTGTGTGTGGAAAATCGTGGTGAGATTGGTATCGAGTGGGCAATTACGTTAAAACGTCGCGGTCGAGACTGGGTGCCAATACCAGACTTACTTTATGTCTCCTATTCTCGACTAAATAATGACTTAATTGAGGATGAAGCTTGTCCCATACCTCCAGATTTAGCTATTGAAATTATCTCTCCCGACCAAACTTTTGGAGAAATGAGTGCAAAAGTCACAGATTATCTGAATGCAGGCGTTTTGAGAGTTTGGGTTGTGGATGCAAAACCTAAAACAATCACTATTTTTTATCCTGATGCCCGACCTCAAACAAAAAGTGGTGCAGATATTATAGAAGATTCGCTACTTCAAGGACTGCAAATTACAGCCGAACAAATTTTTCAACAAGCAGGAATTCCGTAAATCAGAATTCAGAATTCAGAATTCAGAATTCAGAATTTATAGAACTCATATTTTATTTTTGAAATACACGTAGCGTGGAATATCACTTACTTAACGTGGATTTAGATCCCCGACTTCTTTAAGAAGTCGGGGATCTGGACATGACTCGTGAATTCTGACTCCTGAATTCTGAGTTCTTCTTAATAAATTATGGTTCTTCGGTTAATTTTATGGAGAATTAATAGTAAAATGCCAGTTTAACAAACTGCGTAATCTGAAATTAGTAAAGTTACGAAAGCCATATCCAAGCCTTTTAATTAACTTCAGTTTATTATTAATTCCTTCTACAGCACCACTCGTGGTTCTGCCGTCAAAATAACCGACTATTTCACCAAACCACCTAACTATTGTACCTATACTTTTCGGAAAATATGAAAGTGCATCATACATCCAATCCAATAGTTTTATTATACTATCTCCCCAAGATTTAGTTGTTTCAAATATCTCTCGGAATTGTTCTTTGAATGCGTGCATTTTGGCGAGATTTGGCGATACCTCTTGCACAGATTTTAATTTTTCTCTTTGCTTTTCATTTAAAGAATCTTCATTTTTAATTAAGCTATATTTACTTTTATTCAATGCCTCTAATATTCGCTCTTTTTCTGATTTATTATCTAGCGACATGGCTGCTTTCTTTTCAGCTTTACGCATAGTATCTAATTCGTCATTTACTTGCTTCATTACATGAAATCTATCAGCAGTTATATTAGCATTTGGCATTAACTCTTCTACTAAATTTTTATAAGGCGACCAGAGATCAATGCTTACTTCTTCAATTTGGTTAAGTACCTCAACTTCCCAACTTACAAGTACTTCACGGATATCTTCTATTCGTCTTGATTGCACTATTTCAATTGGTTTATGAGTATCTAAATCCACTAATACTGCTAAGTAGTTTCCTTGTCCTTTAACTAAAGCGATTTCATCTATACCTAACTTTTTTACCTGACTTAAGTTAATATTTAATATTTGCGAGACTTGCTTTTTTAACATTGATTCTACTTCTTCATCACTTAATCCATTTCTTTGGGCAACACTATGAACATTACTATTTAATACTTGTTGAACTATGTCGGTCGCTAATCTTTTAGTATATCCTTTACTTTTATCTACAAAGTCTAATTGTTCGCTAAATACTTTTTTACACTTGTGACATTTAAATTGCCGACGATTTATTTTTAATAACACTGGTTTTTTATTCCACGGTAAATCATGAATTATCCGCCAGTGATTTTGATGTATACTGTGAGTAATTTGTCCGCACCAAGAACAAGTCGAATAGTTGACACTTTTTTCTATCGTTATAATTATTTCTTCCCCTTCAAGTTCTTGAAAATCTAATACTTTCATATCGGGAAGATTCAGGATTTGTTCTACAGGAAATTTCATAACGACCGTCTAAAACTTTACTGTGTTATAATATAAACTAGGTTTTTCGGGTTATTTAACTATGCTTAATATTTTTTAAACACTTACACTGTCTGTATTTCGAGTATCAATAACACTAAATTACATCCCTGAAAATTTAGTAGCTTTTAATTATTACCATAAAAGTGCCGGAAGAACCTAAATTATTTAATACCAAACATCAGAATGGTTACACTTCAACTCAAACAAATTCGAGTTACACCAGGAGAAAGAATAATCCTGGAAGATGTCAGTTGGCAATTATTTGAAGCAATTCTCAATGAGTTAGGAGAACATCGTGGAAGTCGTGTAGCATATAGCCAAGGAACGCTAGAAATTATGGCTCCATTACCAGAACATGAACGAGCTAAAGTCATCATCGGAGATTTAGTAAAAGTCTTACTGGATGAACTCGATCGCAATTGGGAATGTCTAGGTTCAACCACTTTTAAAAGAAAAGATTTAAGTGCAGGTATTGAACCTGATGATTGTTTTTATATTCAAAACTATCAGCTAATGATTGGCAAAGACAGAATTGACCTAACTGTTGACCCTCCTCCTGATTTGGCAATTGAAATTGATGTCACTTCTAGAACAAAAATTAGTGCATATCAGGCGTTGAAAGTACCTGAAATATGGCGATATGAAAACAGAAACCTAGAAATTAACTTGTTGCAAGGTGAAGAATATGTGAAGTCCGAAACAAGCCCTACATTTCCTCATTTTCCTATTACTGAACTGATTCCGCAATTTGTGGAGATGGCACGAACTACAGGAACAAGTTCAGCAATCAGAAACTTTCGACAATGGGTAAGAGAACAGATACAAGATAGAGAAACTTAAAACAGAACTCAGAATGGGCTTCGCCCTGCTGCGCTAACAGAATTCAGAATTCTGAATGCAAAGTGGAAGATTTAGACTTGCCACTGATTGAAATTAAGAGATTTGTTAATGCCTGAGTATTTTTTCTCGCACTCCGGATCTCGAAAAAAATATTTTACTTCTAAAAATAAAAATTGAAAATTATGTAATTCAATATTTATTTTGTCCAAATCTGCACTTTACTTAAAGAACAGGAATTAATTTAAAGCAACTGTGACTAAATTTAATTTACAAATCCAAGAAGATAGCGATGATGTTGGTGTTCGCCTTGACCGCTACCTTTCGCAAGAATTACCAGATTTATCTCGTTCCCGCATCCAACAGTTAATTGAAGAAGGTAACGTTCAACTTAACGGCAAAGTTTGCATATCTAAAAAGATTAATGTTAAAGTAGCCGATCGCATCACTCTACAAATCCCTGAAGCCCAACCTTTAGAATTGCAAGCAGAAGATATTCCCCTCGATATCCTCTACGAAGACGACCAGTTACTCATTCTCAACAAACCCGCAGGCTTAGTTGTCCATCCCGCACCCGGTCATCCAGATGGCACCTTGGTGAATGCCCTGTTGGCACACTGTCCCAATTTACCAGGAATCGGCGGAGTCCAACGTCCGGGAATTGTGCATCGCTTGGATAAGGATACAACAGGAGCGATCGCGATCGCCAAAACAGAAGTCGCCCATCATCACCTCCAAGCACAACTCAAAGCCAAAACCGCACGCCGAGAATACTTGGGTGTAGTTTACGGTGCGCCAAAAACTGAAAGCGGCACAATTGACTTCCCCATCGGTCGCCATCCCCAAGACCGCAAGAAAATGGCTATCATACCCCTTGAACAAGGCGGACGAGTCGCCGTCACTCATTGGCAAATACGCGAACGCCTCGGTAATTACACATTAATTCACTTCCAACTAGAAACCGGACGCACCCATCAAATTCGCGTCCACAGCGCCAAAATTGGTCATCCCATTGTTGGCGACCCTGTTTATAGTTCTGGTCATTCAGTGGGGGTAAATTTGCCTGGTCAAGCATTGCACGCTTGGCGACTCAAATTACAGCATCCTCTATCTGGGGAGATGATTGAGGTGACAGCAACTCCTCCTAGCCAATTTACCAAACTTTTGGAGATTTTAAAAAAACGAATTGCACCTTAACCCTCTTACGCAAATTAAATTTTTTTCAGCTTTGATGTTGTGGCAATGGCAGAACTGACTTTTATCAGGTCATCCATAAGAAATTTCTCCGTTAGATTAAAGATGTCAAACTTAGTTCAAGCATTATGGCGATCGCATTTCATCTTTGAATGAACACAATTTCTACTCAGGCCGGTTGCGCGTTGTTCTTTGCTTTCAAATCAACTATGAGGCCATCGCTAGGCTAACCTTTTCATCAAATCGGTTTCCTTGCTGACATCTACAGTACGAACGAACGTACTTAAGATGTGTAAAAAAAGAGCAATTTCTGTTACTTCAGTTACAAATACCACAATCTGCTGGACTATCTATCGTACCCTTGTTAGTAATCCTTTGATTTGGGGAGATTGGAAGAAGGTTTTGGTATCTGCCAAGAGACGATTTCCCCACCCTCTTTCTTTGAGATACTGCAAACTAGAGCGGTTGCTATCGAGGTGGATAGCTTTTGTTGCTAATCGAAGACTTTCTTGGCGATCGCCTTTAGTGTGCAAAGCCACTGCTAGTATTAGCATTGAGCCGACGGATTCTTCATCGAGTGCGATCGCCTTTTGTGAATCATTTATCACTCGATCTACATTGCCCAGCTCATACTGGACAATGCTACGAACACTATAAGCTCCAGCCAGTCTTTTATTAGCAATTCCTGATTGCCCCAGGGTTACAGCCTGATTTACATCTTTCAAAGCTTTTTGTCGATCGCCCAATCCCAAGCGAGCAATACTACGAAAAATATACGCTTCAGGTAGTTTGGGGTCAAGGCGGACTGCCTGACTAGCATCTGCAAGCGCTCCTCGGTAATTTCCCAGAGCATAACGAGCTCCACTACGGTTCATATATCCTAATGTACTACTGCGATCGAGGCGAATAATCAGGTTAGCATCCGCAAGCTCTCCCTGATAATTTCTCAATGCGTGATGAACAATACCACGAACAGCATAAGCATTAACAAGACTAGAGTTGAGACTAATTGCACGGTTGGCGTCCTCTAGTGCTTCCCGATAATCTCTCAACACATAACGAGCATAACTGCGACTAACATAAGCTTCAGCGTTTTCAGGATTGATAGCAATCACTTGATTAAAAGCTACTAATGCCCCCTGATAATTTCCTTGCTCAAAAAGACGATTTCCTTGCTCATACAGGTTATCAGAAGAAGAACTAGGGTTAGAAGGGGTTTGAGGAGCAACCGTTAAAGTCGGAGCAATAGCATTGGAGTTGCGATCGCACATTGCCTGAACATCATCTATTAAATCATCAGGACTATCTGTTATCGTTCCTGCTCCTGGCAACTGAACAGTTGCTTGCGTTACACCCTGACGATGTAGTTCTTCTAACCTGGTAATCACCCGCCTGCACGAGTTGTTCGCTGAATTTGGACGGTTGACTCGTCGCGGATTCTGCCTGTAATATTTCTTACAACTAGGCTCATTTATCAACTCAGGGTGATCTAGGCAATGCTGTTCTCTCATAACCTCTACAGGTGAAAAAAGATCGAGTTGTGCATTGCTTTTTGTAGCGACCAGTGGGGCTAAGAATGCCGGAATAATCCAGATATATTTAAGTTTGAGCATTTTTGTTTCCCTAAAGCTATAAGGAAATGATTTTAAAGTCTATAGCTTTTAAGTGAACGACCATTCGGTTTTTACAAAAATTAACTTAAATCTTCAAGTGGTTTGCTCAACAGAATCCCCAGACACACCTGTAACACTTGCTCTACTTGCTCCGATAGAGTGATTTCTCCGAAGGTATTTTGGTCGAGTATAGCTCTGTAGATTGTACCCATGAGCATGTGATATAGGGCAGAATCTGTGATTTGGCGTACAGGATACCCAGCCCGAAGTTGTTGAATAATATGTAAAAGTAAGGGATAAATTACTGAGCGATTTACACCTTGATAGTCATATTGCCCAGTGAGCATCCTTTCCTCGTGCGCCCGAATGCTACGGAATACACATTCCTGGCGATGGGTTAGTCCCCACTGAATATAAGCTTGCACAACCGCGATAATTTGTGCTAAAGGGTCAGATGTTGCTGATTTGTGAGCGGTGAGGATAACTTGCTCTATCTGCACCAGAATTCTGGTTGTTAAAGCGTCAGCAACTTCTTGTTTGCTTTTAAAGTGGTTATAGAGACTAGCTTTTGACTTGAAACCAGCTGCTTTACGGATATCATCAATCGATGTCCCTTCATAACCCTTTTGGGTGAATAGCTGGAGAGCAACTTCCAGGATGACCTCTCTACTGTTGCCATCACCTCTTGAAGGTAGCTTATCTTTAGCAAGACTTGTAGCTGTCACTAGATTATTATATCCAAACGTTTGGCCATTCCCAATGTAATAAACATCGTTGGACTTTAGCAAACCGCGAACAGCCTTTAGACATGCATCTAACCAAACGACTAGCGTGCATCAGACATGGGATAGAGTCTGTTTCACTAGTTATATCTAAATGAAACTCCTACGTAACCCAGGACTGATGCACGCTATCAAACAATCAAACAGATGTACTAACTAGCTGCCGACAAAAATCCTTACTTGATTCCTGCCAGTTGTCGATAAGGTACGGATTTTTCGATGTCGATGTTGAATGACGAAATCCTTTGTGGAGGATTGCCACCTGCATTGACACTCTGTGCCATAGACAAGAATTGAGCTGGATCGCCAGCTTTGGGTTTTTGTTCTTGGGGGATGAACCGACGTACTTCTACCTGCCAAATAATTTGGGGGAAGCCTAGTTGGGTACGGTGGTAAGACTCGTATCGCGGAGATTTGATGTTGAAAGGCAACTCACCCTCAGCGCGAGATGGTAGGACTCGACGGCGTTGATAAGGGACTGTAGAGTATCCAAAGTTACTCAAATACTCTTCAGTGTTGAGAACTTCATCAATAAAGCCTTTAACACCCTTGGTAGCAACTACGATTGACCAAGCGATTTTTTCCCGTTCGTTGTATGGGTCACGTCCCAAAGCCCGTTGGATTACTTGCTCAACAAAGCGATAGTTGCTGTTGAGGTCGTAGAAGCTCTTTCTAAAAGTATTGGAAAGCAGCAACCCACGAATAAAGTCCCGCACTGTAATCTGTCCATTACGGAGTTGAGACTCTAGAAATGTTTCGCGATCGGCAGCAAACGCATGGAAGAAAATTTGACGATATGCAGCTTCAATCAGATTACCTAAATCTGAGGGAGAAAGCAGATTGTCTGTAGAAAAAATTCTGGGCTGTTCATCACCCGGCACTTCATATGCAGCTACACGCTGATTTTGACTTGAAGGTGCATATGTTAACAGAGGAATTGCCACTCTAAAGCCTCCATGTTCTTAATTAAAGTTAACAACTTTAAATCACATATTAAGGGACGTAGTTGGATCAGAACCTGAGATTCTGATAAAGTTTCACGAAACTTAACCAAGAAGTGTTTAAGTATTCGTTAGAAATAGCGCCGATCCACTGGATTTACACTACTCCTAGCCTTAGCCACTGACTGGGGCTTCCAGTTTAATGACTTTGTGGCATTTTCTACACTTTCTGCAAAGCATACGGTGTAAAGTTCTCAGCTATCCAACTAGTATTTAGGATATGCCGAAGCTGACTTTCAAGTCCAGTAAATGCCCCACCGCAGATTATAAATTTATTACCGGATGGCGTTTTTTGGATTTAGCTAAATTTTAAGTAGAAGCTTTGTTCACATAATTCAGATTAGGAGATTCAGTTTCACTTTTTTGAA
>VFQR01001324.1_pt1 | contig 19636 bp, 15 predicted proteins | sample 3512321 | NCBI WGS metagenome assembly VFQR01 (sample SAMN10412374, study PRJNA504923) | tailings metagenome | isolation source: Relicate 3 Philex TSF1 revegetated site | place: Philippines: Tuba, Benguet | collected 2017-08-29
AGTTAGGAGTTAGGAGTTAGGAGTTAGGAGTTATTCTCCCTCATCTCCCTCATCTTCCCCATCTTACCCAGTCGCCAGTCCCCAGTCCCCAATCCCTTATTTCCCCATCCCTAATTGCTGAGCTTTTTGGTAAACTTTGCCCTCGGTTAATAGGGAAGGAGCAATCACAACTTCCACCTGTTGCATTTCTTTAATATTTTTCGCTCCTAAGGTGCCCATACTGGTCTTTAAGGCTCCTAAAAGGTTGTGAGTGCCATCATCTAGTCCTGCTGGGCCAATGAGTATCTGCTCTAGGCTGCCAGTGGTGGCAGTGCGAATGCGGGTGCCACGAGGTAAGACTGGGCTAGGAGTCGCCATACCCCAATGATAGCCACGCCCTGGGGCTTGGGCGGCTCTAGCAAAGGGGGAACCAATCATCACACCATCGGCACCACAGGCAATACATTTGCAAATGTCGCCACCAGTGATTAAACCACCATCGGCAATGACGGGGATATAATTACCTGTTTCCTTGTAATAATCATCTCGTGCGGCAGCACAATCAGCGATCGCAGTCGCTTGGGGCACACCCACACCCAACACTCCCCTAGATGTACAAGCAGCACCAGGGCCAATTCCCACCAGTACCCCAGCCGCCCCAGCTTTTAACAAATTCAAAGTGACTTCGTAAGTTACACAATTCCCCAACACCACGGGAATAGGCATTGAACGACAAAATTCTGCTAAATCAAGTGGTACTAAAGACTCTGGTGACAAATGTGCAGTCGAAACCACCGTAGCTTGCACAAAAAATAAATCTGCCCCGGCTTTGGCCACCGCCTCGCCGTATTTGCTTGCTCCTGCTGGAGTTGCACTCACCGCCGCAATGCCACCTTGTTGTTTAATTTCCTGAATACGTTTTTCAATTAATTCTGGTTTTATTGGTTCGGCATAGAGTTCTTGCATCAGGGCAACAAATTCATCTTTCCCCACGGAGGCAATCCGATCTAATATTGGGTCTGGGTCAGCATAGCGAGTTTGAATCCCTTCTAAGTTGAGGACACCTAATGCTCCTAACTGCGACAAACGCACAGCCATACGAACATCTACTACGCCATCCATAGCACTGGCAATTATTGGGATTTCTCGCTCAATATTGCCAATACGCCATTTAGTATCTGCCAAACTGGGGTCTAGTGTTCTGTTACCCGGGACTAGAGCAATTTCATCTATTCCGTAAGCTCTGCGAGCTGTTTTTCCCCGCCCAAGTTGAATTTCCACGCTTTAACTTTTCTCAAATCTGTTTAAGCTAGGGTATCAAATTGCGGAAGAAATTGGGGCGTTTTTTTTCTTGAATTATATTAGGTTAGTCATTTGTCATTTGTCCTTTGTCTAATGCCCAATACCCAATTCCCAACTGCAAAACTGCTCTGATTTAGCGTTTACTTTTAGCTGCATCGACACCAGTATAACCAGTTGCTAACCAAAGTATGGCTCTAGCACCATCACGAATGGATTTTTCAATAGATTCCGGAGGACTTTCTGAGGGAACTGGTACTGGTTTTAAATAAATACCCCGACTACCCAAAATAATTTCGCCAATCACACAAGCCCGACGCATGTGAAAGTCTGAAGTAATCAAATAAACACTCTTGATGCCGCGAGCTTGCAACTCATCTACCAACGTAGTAAAATTAGTAACTGTATCAACTGCTTCATAGTCCAAGTGTAAACGTTTAGGATCGACACCAGCTTTAGTAAACACCCGTTGTGTGTATGTAGCTGGACTACCTCCTGTAATCCAGATTGGTATATCTGGATGCTTACGAACAAATTCTGCCGTAAACTTCTCTCTCTCTAAACGTCTAGTTGAACCACCCAACACTATAACTGCTTGCGGCTGTACAAATAGGTTTTGTACTTCTTTGTATCCCCACCACATCATTAAGGGTAGGACAAAAGCCATAAACTTCAAAGATTTACCTGTAAAGAGTAGCTTTTTCAAGGCTTCGATAACTTAAATTTACTGAATCGAAAATTTTGTCTAACTAAAAAATTGATAGTAGAGTAGCAACCTCCCCAAACAATCTGCCCAAACATTACATTTGGGTAACTTTCGTGCTGCAATGCGCTTAATCGCGCTTTGCTTCAAGATATTCCTCTAATTGATGGATTATCGTAACCTGTATCTGGCGATCCATCAAAGGGTTATAACCACTTTATATAAAATGAAGGGACTGGGGACTAGAGAAAACTTTTCTCAATCCCCATTCCCCAGTTTTTCGCTACTCAATTTGAGGTACAATCATAAGCCTGCCAATTAATGATGCTTGCTGACAGGAGATGCTTCTATGGCCCGGATGTATTATGACGAAGATGCCAATTTAGACCTTTTGGCTGGAAAAACTATTGCTATCATTGGCTATGGTTCCCAAGGTCATGCCCACGCTCTCAATTTAAAAGATAGTGGTTTGAATGTGATTGTGGGACTATATCCGGGCAGCAAGTCAGTTTCCAAAGCCGAAGCCGCCGGGTTAACTGTGAAAAATGTTGCCGATGCGGTCAATGCTGCTGACTTCATTATGATTTTGTTACCTGATGAAGTCCAAAAAACGATTTACAAAAACGAGATTGAACCGAATTTAGAAGAAGGGAATGTGTTAGCCTTTGCCCACGGTTTCAATATTCACTTTGGGCAAGTTGTACCACCGGCGAATGTAGATGTGGTGATGATAGCACCAAAAGGGCCGGGGCATATAGTACGGCGGACTTATGAAAATGGCGAAGGCGTACCAGCGCTGTTTGCAGTTTATCAGGATGCTAGTGGTCAGGCACGCGATCGCGCAATGGCATACGCGAAAGGTATCGGTGGTACTCGTGCTGGTATTCTCGAAACTACTTTCCGGGAAGAAACCGAAACTGATTTATTTGGCGAACAAGCAGTATTGTGCGGTGGTTTGAGTGCTTTAATTAAAGCCGGATTTGAAACTTTAGTAGATGCTGGTTATCAACCAGAATTGGCTTATTTTGAATGTCTCCATGAAGTCAAATTAATTGTTGACTTGGTTGTGGAAGGCGGTTTAGCGAAAATGCGCGATAGCATTTCTAACACAGCTGAATATGGCGATTATACCCGTGGCCCGCGGATTGTTACTGAACAAACCAAAGCTGAAATGCAGAAGATTCTTAGCGAAATTCAATCTGGGCAATTTGCACGAGAATTTGTGTTAGAAAACCAATCTGGTAAACCAGGATTTACTGCCTTGCGTCGTCAAGAAGCTGAACACAAAATTGAGGAAGTTGGTAAAGATTTACGCGCCATGTTTAGCTGGTTGAAAAAAGCCTAATTTAAATGTAGAGACGTTGCAATGCAACGTCTCTACTACAATGATTTTGAAATTACACTATAGATGTGATTTGGTAATGCATCTATATATATAGGACTAGTGTTTGATTTTTGAAATATACGTAGGGTGTGTTAGCGAAGCGTAACGCACCAAAAGCTTGAGATGGTGCGTTACGGCTTACGCCTAACACACCCTACAAATACTTAGATTTTTTCAGAAATCAAATATGATTCCTATATAGCGGTTCCCAATCAAATGAGGTACAGAAATTTGTAGGGGCGCAAAGCTTTGCGCCCCTACCAAGTACCTCACGCTTATTGGGAAATGCTATAACTGAATTTTAGTGGGAGATAACTTTGTTTTTCAACCAATATGTGCTAGAAATTTTCCTCCGCACTGGAGAGCATTTAATATTAGTTGTAATTGCAATGGTGGTTGCCGTTTCCATTGGCATTCCTTTAGGCATCTTCATCACTCGCCAACCAAAACTTGCCCAACCTATTATCGGTTTAACTAACGCTATTCAAACTACTCCCAGTTTAGCTATTTTTGGTTTTCTGATTTGGGTGCCATTTATCGGAGGAATTGGCAAAACTCCGGCTATTGTTGCTTTGATTCTTTATGCTTTGCTCCCAGTAATTCGCAACACTTGTATTGGTATTAATAGTGTTGAGCCGGCAATTCGAGAGGCGGGACGAGGGATGGGAATGACAGACCGACAATTACTGTTTCAAGTGGAAATTCCCCTGGCATTAGGCGTGATTTTGGCAGGAGTTAGGGTAGCAACAGTTATTTGTGTGGGAATTGCTACCATTGCGGCGGTAATTGGCGGTGGTGGTTTGGGAGTGTTTATTTTTCGAGGAATTTCTACTGTTAATAATCAGCTAATTTTAGCTGGGGCAATACCCGCTGCTTTGATTGCGTTAGGTGCAGATTTTACCTTGGGATGGTTAGAAAAAAATCTCACACAACAAAGAGAAAAAGGTATCATAATTAATCGGAAAACTGCCGTTTATTTGGCTATATTAACGTTACTCATTGGCGGATTAATTGGTTTTACCTATTTGCTAACACCACCGACAATTATTATTGGTTCAAAAAATTTTACTGAACAAGTTATTTTAGGAGAATTATTAGCTCAACAAATTGAATCCCATACTAAATTAAGAGTTGATAGACGCTTAAATTTAGGCGGTACTTTTATTTGTCATGAAGCTGTGAAATCAGGACAAATTGCTGGCTATATAGAATACACTGGCACAAGTTTTACATCTATATTGAAAGAGAAACCCATCAGTAATCCTCAAATAGTGTATGAAAAAGTTAAACAAGACTACGACCAGAAATTTCAATTAGAAGTCATGCAGCCTTTGGGATTGAACAGTACCTACGCGATGATTATCCGGGGTGAAGATGCTAAACGTTTGCAAATCAAAACTCTTTCTGAAGCGGCTAAATATACTCCCCAATGGCGAGCAGGATTTGGATATGAATTTATCGCACGAGAAGATGGCTACCAAGGTTTAGCTAAGACTTATGGTTTCAAGTTTACTAATCCTCCTCAACAAATGGAGTTAGGATTAATGTATAAATCTTTAGCGGAAAAACAAGTAGATATCATCGCAGCAAATTCTACTGATGCCTTGATTCCTGTTCTCAAGTTAGTCATTTTGGAAGATGACAAACAATATTTTCCCCCCTATGAAGCTGTCCCTGTATTCAATCAAGCAACACTGAAAAAATATCCAGATTTACGAGCAGCTGTCAGTCAATTAAGTGGTTTAATTTCAACTGAAGAAATCCAAAACATGAATTATCAAGTGGATAATCAATCTGTTCCTGTTGAGCAAGTTGTTAGTGAGTGGCTGAAGTCTAAGAGCCTATTTATAAAGTAAATATTAAGTAGGGTGTGTTACGGCTGTGTAAGGATTTGGGCGTGTGAGCAAATGATATATAGCCGTAACGCACCACTATCATACGGTGCGTTACGCGTTGCTTTAACGCACCCTACAAATTTAATGTTTACTTTATAAATCATCTCTAAGAAACTGACAAATAAAATGGAAAAGTAAGACTTATATTTCCAACGTCGTTTTACACGGTCAGTAATTAAGAGAATTAAATTAGAACAAGGTGTACCCAGAGAACATATAGTGTTAGCATTTCACTCGCCTTATATGCGCCAATTTACTGAATTTGCTACCCATTAATGTCACTAATCGATCATAATTTTTCCTGAATCTGCTCAAATACCCAATTGGGAATGGCATGTTCTTTTTCGTAAATATAGTTATATTTTTGTTCTATTTTTTGCCAATCAATTGTAATATCTGACAAAATTTCTTGAGCAAACATATCCAAGGCTTTACCCGATAAGTTTTTCTCGAAACATTTTTTCATCATCAAACGGCTTTCATCAATTTCGCCAATACATTCAAAAGGTGTATGCTCAGACAAGCCGAGCATTTCCCGAAAAATAGGTAGTAAATCTGCATCATCAAATAAATTTGATTGAAAAACTGCATCGACAATATTCGGTTTGAAAAAAGCCATTAAACCTAACCAAACATAGGCACATTTTGGGCATTTTTTACACCAAGGCTTTTGAATATTACAAGAATGGATTTTTGGTAGGACTTCGGGATATTGACTAAAATTTTTAAAGATGCGGAAGTCGTAGATTGGTTGTAAGAGGCTGAAATATTTAAAATTAGATAAGAGATTTTCTCGAATAAATGTGTCTAAAATTTGTTCCGCCTCAAAACTTTTACCCCATTGATGGTTAACTTCTCTACCTAAATCTTCCCAAAGCAAATTTCCAGTATTGGCACTTTTCTCATGAGCGAGAGATAAGTAATTGTATCCGCCATCAAGCATAAGAAATAATGATTCAAAGATAGAAACTGGAGTTTCGGGTGCCGTAATTCCTGAATTTTCAGCAAAATAGAGTTGGAGAAAGGAATAGTCAACGAAGTCATCGTAAATCGAGATTTTATGGCTTTTGATTGGATGAACGTGTTCTAAGACTTTAGCAATTAAGTTGTGCTGAATATCGGCTTTACCATAAACACTATGAGAATATTGCATTGAGGCAAAAGAAATACCTGATTCTTCTAACATTTTCATGGCGAGAATACTATCTTTGCCTCCGCCACAACCAGCCAGGATGGTAGAATTATCTCCTAATATGGGAACAGGATTACTTGCCGCTAAATTAGGCTGGGAATAGATAATTTCTGTTTGCTGATAATCGGTAACTTTATTCTCATACCAATGTTGAGCAAATACGCCTTGGTATATTTTGACAAATAAATCCAAAACAGGCTTGGCTAAATGTTCAGTAATTCTCGAAATATCATAGTATTTAGGAAATAATGAACATAGTTTCATGCCTTCAAATAAGGCAATGTGGGCAGCAATGCGTTCGATTAATTGTTGAGAATATTTTCCTTTCAGAGTTGAAAAAGATAGATCGTGATAGAAAATTTTTGTGGAAAATTTGAATTTATCTGCACTATATATTATGTCTAGATGATGTTCATGAATTAGCAATTCATCTATTTTAATAACTTCTATATCCATCAGTTTTGTAAACCTCTACACATAAATAGCGATCGCTCCTGCTAAAATTAAATCAGTAAAGGCGATCGCTTAATTTCTTCTGTAATATGGCAAGGATCGTCAGGAAAATAACTATTTCTCCAGTCAGCCTGAGAGTCGATTGCCTGTAATATCAATCTTTTGAGCAAATCGGCGTTTTCTGCTCTAAGCCCTAAAAACCATGCTTCTACTGACCTTGAGCCAGTTGTCTTGAGATTTAGGTTGTCTGCTTTTTTAAAAGACTCTTGGATACGGTGTGCTGCTTTTTCAAAAGCTTTGCTGGAAATCTCTCTGGGAGTTCTAATCAAAACCTTCTCCTTGTAAAATCAAATAGACCTAGCCGAGGCTATTTTTAAAGAAATATCAAGAGTGGCAATGTCTACTGACAAATCACCGTCAGTAGGGTTGATATGATGTTAATACGAGTCTGAAAATTTCAATCAAGACGTTCATAATCGTTTACAAGCGGTCTGTGATATTTTTCTGAGCAAAGAATATTAAACATTCTCTTCATTGTTGAAAAACAATATCCCCGACTTTTTAAAAAAGTCGGGATTTGTCATAGACTAGAGTGGGTTAGTACAGCTAGTTATCTCTAATTTTGTCTTGAAATTACCACCACATTGTTCCCGGACTGCCTTTAAATGGGCCAACAATATCAGCAGTAATCCATCCCCCATAAAAATCACCAGGCTGAGGTGTTACTAACTCATTATTGACATAGCAAGCATCCATTAAATCGGCAATAAAACCATAGGAATTTTCAATGGAAACAAAATCAGGGGTGGGGTCAAAATATCGCCAAGCAGCATATTTTAAATACTTATCGCCAACTTTGACATCATAATATTCATATCGACCTTTCCATTCACACAAGCCTTTTTTCGGTGTTTCAATTAAATGTTCTAGTTTAATGTCTTCAGCAGGAAAGTAATAGGTAGGAGGATGGCTTGTTTCTAAGACTCTTTTACCTTTGTTAGTCTCCGCCAAAACAATATTATTACAAATTACCCGCAGATGTTTGTTAGTATCTTCTAAAACAGCCGGACGCGGATAATCCCAAACTGATTCTTGACCGGGTTCTGGGGGAATAGGATTTGGTTTCATCATAAATGTCTTGTACTATTTTTAATCAGAATGATGAGAGATTTTCGAGTTGCATATCAAATCAAAAAATTATGGTTGTTCAGTACATAAAAATATCCAATTAACTCTTGTGGGGTGGGCGTCTCGCCCGCCCTATCAATTGGGCAAAAATTTTTAGCAATATGGCATCGCGTACAGTCACAGTCATGGAGGCGATCGCCATATTTAATATATACGAATCCTATTTGATTTTTGAACACAATTCCGTACACTTTAATCTTTTATAACCCAGTCCTAAGGCAGGCACTTCTACAAGTCCAATTGTCGGAACTTTACTTGTTACTAATGTCATAACTATATTCTCTTAAGATTTGACATTTTTTCAGAATTCAGCACTCCAGAGAAGGCTGTCACTCAAAAGTATAAATTGTTTTCAAAACAAAAATGCTGTTCGCAGCAATCCAACCCAAACTGTATCATTCGCTGTGTTATGTTCGGGATTTGTAATCATCAAAAAACCCGGAGTAATCAAAATTCTGTCTGTAATTGGGTAGCGGTAAGATAATTCAAAATGCAAGGATGTATCTGGATCGCGCCGTTCGGCAATATCATTATTTGTCACTTTTGGAGGCATCCCAAATACAAAACTTAATTGACTACCTAATTTTCCTAAATCTGTTAATGATGCGGTAACAGCCCAACTCCAAATATCTGCATTAGCGCCTTGGGAACCGTTGAGATTACTAATAGTGGGCGAACCCTCGGCTTGAGCGTTAAAGTAACTAGTCCAACCGCCTAAAGTTAATTTATCGGTCAATTTGTATGTAAATTGCAGACCAAAAGCGTCGGAGGAAGTTGGTGTATCTCCACCAAATGGTAATTGAGCAAATTCACTACCTTTACTTCCGGTGATATTAATAGTTGCGCCTGGTTGGGGAGCGTAGTAACGACCGTAGGTAAAAGCAATTCCTATTTTATTTGATGGAGTGTAGGTTACTTGAGTTAAAGCAGTGTATTGACCATTAAATAATCCTTCGTTAGGAGCGCTAATAGAGCTACTTAAATAACTAATCCCTGCGGCTAATGTGTCTGTGAATTGATAGTAAGCTACAGCACCACCACCAAAAGCAAAGGAGTAAATGGGACTTTCTGCGCCAAAGGTAGAAATTGAGCTAACAGGATTAAGAGCCGGAAAAATGCGAGTAGGAAAGTCTGCTGCTGGAGCAATGGCTAGTATACCGCGATCGCCTATGGGAAATTCATAAAATAGCGAGCTGATTATGACATTATTGCCAGTGTTTACAGCACCTGTCAAACTAGTCATATCTGTGCCAGTGACACCACTGCCAAAACCATTTATATTCCCTGCTAAAAGTTGGGTTCGTAATCTATCTTTACCTGTAAAACTGGTATCAAAAGTCAAATTTGCCAGTGCTGATAAGGTAGTATTTGCATCTAACTCTTCTGTGGGATTGCCACCAGGAGGAACTGCTTTTGTGTCACCAAAGCCACTAATTAAATTAAATACTACTGCACCCCTTAAAACTGTAGTGGTGCTAAATTGACGCTGTTCAATTAAGGCTGTTTTTTGTTCTAAGTTGTCTATTTTGGCATTAATATTTTGCAGTTCTCCAGCAAATTCTTCTTGCAATTTTTGGAAAGTTGCCAAGTCTTGTTGACTAGCAAACTTATTGTTCAAACTGGAAATTGAGCGTGTAACTTTTAGCAAACAATTGTCTAGAAAAGCGGCAAATTCATAACGGCTCATCGCTCGATTACCATTAAAATTGCCCTGGTCATCACCGCTAACACATTGGTATTTTTCTACTAAGTTACGTAGCGCTTCATAAGCCCAATCGTCAGGATTTACATCTTGTAATTGATTGACATTGACGATTTCATCTAATTCCGGAGGAGCATTACTATATAGTTTTTGGCTTTCGGTTACCGGAATTTCTGCAATTTCTTGATTTGCTACAGAGTTTGTGTCTCTAAAACCCCTCTCCTGTTTTTTGAAAAGCTTTGAATTTTCTCTATTATTTAATCGAGAAAAAGTTAGATTCGGCGTTGATTTTTCGCCATCAGGTGGAAAATTGCCTGGAATTTCAGAGTTAGAATCAGAACTAACTAGGGTTGAATGATTTTCAGTATGATTTAAACCTTCTTGTTTCAGAAAATTAGAATTTAAATCTGTTTGGGCTAATACTGGCGATGAAGTTAGTAAATTACCGCTGAGAATGACGAAACTAAGAGTAACGGACACATCCAATTTTTTCATTATTTTGCTCTGACTCAATCCACACACACAAATGCTATTTAAAACAGAACTCAGAATTCAGAATTCAGAATTCAGCAATGCTTGAAGTGGCGGGTCTAAATCCCCCACTGATTGTTAATTTATCGGTATTCAAAGTTTTTATTTAGTGTAGCTTGCTTCTCCGTAGGGGCACGCCCAACATCTCGTAGAGAAGAATTCATAGAGGGTGCGTAAGTTCTACTAAATTCAGAATTCTGAATTCTGAATTCTAAATTCTTCCCACTAATAAGGTCGGAGTCCCACTTCATTCTTGACAGCTTCAATTAATTTGGGAGTAACATCTTCAGGCACTTTGGTATATCCCAAATCTTCATTAAAGCTTTGTCCTTTAGTCAAAATCCATGTCAGCAAATTTTGAGTTTTTTGCAGAATATCTTGGTCGGGATACTTTTTATGCACCAGCAGCCAAGTTAAACTTACTAAGGGATAGCCATTTTCTGGATCTTGGATATCTTCGGTGGCGAAGTCTTGTTGAAATTTGATATTTGCTAGGGCTTTTTTGGTTTGTTCTAAAGTTGGTTTGATGTAATTACCAGCTTGATTTTCAACACTGGCTATTGACAGTTTATTTGCCAGAGCAACGTTTGTTTGCACATAGCCAATGGCACCATCAATTCTTCGTACTTCTCCAGCGATTTCATTATCTTGGTTCAAAGCGGAAAATACCCGAAATCCCCAGTCGGGTTTTCTACTGGCTAGAATTTTACCTCCGGTAATTTTCTGCAAGTATTTAGTCAGAATAAAGCTAGTACCTGAACTTTCCGAGTTAACTACAACTTGGATTCTTTTATTAGGGAGGCGGGAATTAATTTGTTGCCAATTGGTAATTTGACCTGTGAAGATTTTTGCTAATTGCTCACGAGATAATTTGACATCACTGCTCACTTCTTTGAGGTGATAAACAATAGCTACCCCACCTCCTCCCATTGGCAGCATTAATAACCCATCTTTCATTTGATTGATTTCAATGGGAGTGGGAATTAAAGTTGTAGCACCAAAGTCTACGGAGTTTCTCATCAATAACCGAATACCACCAGCACTGCCAACGGCGCTATATTTAAATTTTTCACCTGTTTCTTTTTCGTATTCTTGGCTGTAGCGTTCTATCAGAGGTTGAGCAAAAGAATCACCAGATCCTCTGAGTAATTGAGCAGAAGCAGCATTTGTGGTGAAATTAATTGTTGTGGCAGCTACTAATGTGGCAGTAAAAATTTGTTGATACTTACTGATTTTCAACTTTTTCACGAGTATTTTTTTTCAAAAAAAGCATCAATTTTAGAATTTAGATTGGAAAATCTCCAAATCTAAATTCTCAAACACATCCTCTAACTCAGATTAAGTTTTTTGCGGTAAATCATCACTTTATTGCCATCAGGAGCAACTTCTAACCAAAAATCCTCAATGACAAATTGATAATAAAATTCTCCCAGACGGGTACTCCGCCAAATGCTGACTAATTGGTCATTTGGTGCCCATCGTTTGAAAGATTTCACAGCAATTTCCGGAACTCCACTAGCGTCTATTTGCTCGTCAACTTGTGTAATAGTGCCATTGGGAGTAACTTGTGCTTCAACTTGAAAGCCTTGTTGATTTTTTCCCCTGACTATATATATTAATGAACCATCTGACTTCATTTCAATTCGGGCTTGGTTGAATTCAGCATTGGTCACTGTTTTGGCAGCAGACATAGCCGGTGCTGGTACTTCTTCTAGGGAAATTTTTCGTACTATTCCTCCTAAATTTTGGGCTAGCAATATGTTTTCTTTCTCAGTGAAAGATTGAGCCTGAGCATTACAGGAAAAAATCGAGGATGTAAAAACTGCTATGCCTGTAGCTATTAGTATTCTGCACAAATTAGTTGTGTAAAACATCATGTTTGTGTTAATGCTTGATATTTTGAACAATTCTAAAACCGACGTGTTGATAAAAGTTGGGACGGAACCAATTGCGATAGTATTTTAAAGCTTCTGTACCGTTCGTTATCCAACAACCTCCTAACATTATATAATGCTTTTTGTCAAAAAATATAGCAGAATTATCTTCATAAAGATAATGAGGTTGATATCCAGAAAGGGGATTCAAATTATCATTTAACCATTCCCAAACATTGCCTCGTAAATCGTATAATCCAGAGTGACTTTTGGCTGTTTCTAACATTCCTACTGGACTAGGTGAACCAAATTTTAAATTGAGATTGTAATTGTCTATATCTGCTGATAAATTATTGCCATAAGTTGCTAAATGGTATTCTGATTCACTCATTAAGCGAGTATTTTGACCTTGCCAGCGACAATAAGCCATTGCTTCATAGTGATTGACTTCCACTGGCCAATCTAAGGGCAATTCCATTTCATCAAACATGGCGCGATATTTGTAATTACCATTTTCAGGTAGCCAAAATTTGGGATGTTGGATGTTATTTTGAGTTTTCCAATTCCACGATTCTTCATCCCAATAGTCTTGATTTTCGTAGCCACCAGCCTTGATAAAATAAAGAAACTCGGCGTTGGTAATCAAATATTTACTGGCGAAAAATGATTGAACTTCTACAGTGCGATCGCCATAATCAATATCCCATCCGTAAGTCGGATCGTCAAAGGCTTTGCCGAGTTTTACTACCCCACCAGGAACTTCGATCATTTCATTCCCAGGAGTGTAACCATTAAAAGCAGCATATTTCCAATTTTCGGGACGTTTGACTCTTGCAATTGGTAGTTGGCGAATTAACATCGAAGAAGTTTCAATGTGAATCCGCTGGTGTTCAATTGCCATCATTAACGCCCAAAGGCGATGTTCGGGATGAATTGGCAAAGTAATTGGGGTTGTTTTAATTACTTCGTAAATTACAGAATATGCTTGTTTTCGATACTCCCAAGTTTGGGCGACAGACGGCCAATTTAAATGAGCGATCGCTTCTTTTAATTCCTCTGGATTCTCTGGATCGACTCCAATTTCAAACAAAATTTCATAGTCGGGATTCAGCCGTTTTTCTAATAATCCTACGCGAATTAATTTATTGATGTAGAAAACAGCCGAATGTCCCAGATAAAAAATTAAAGGATTTCTCAGAGGGTCGGGATTGATATAGAATGTATCTTCTCCAACCAGACTTTTCAATAACATATCTTCCAGTTGCCAAGCATTCTGAAAGTAATCAAGGATAATTTGGTTATTGCAAATATCAAGTTTTGGAGGATGAATAGATTGGAGGATTTTCATTTATTTACGTACTCAACTTCTAGCGCGAGCAAATTTTGGGAGCCTCGAACTTATTACTGAGGTTCGGTGCTAGATGGAAATAATTCTGTCCCAAGGCGATCGCACGAAATGCCTCATCACTCAAGTCGGCTAAAATGCTTCCAGTAACGTTGGCTTCCTTTGTATAGACTTCCAGATTCTTGTTGGTTGAGGCTACGAAATCTGTTCCAGCAAGGATGCGAGTCGGGTAGCGGTTGAAAAATTTAACGTAGACAGCTCGCTTTTCGGGGGTGTCGAAGTAGGCTTCGGCAATCACAGTCCAGGAGATATCTAGGTATAGATTGGGATTTTTGTCGAGGAACTCAGACATTAGCTTGATGTGTTCTTTTGGCTTCATCTTGGTTAACTCGCGGGAGAGTCCCATGTGCATCCAGACGATTTTGTTGTTGGGGTACACCCGCAAAACTTCCCGCATCAGAGCGAGATTCTTGGTGGGGTTGTTATCATCGCCGAGATCGGAGTGGAGTGAGATCGGGATACCACGCTTCTGGAGAATGACCATGAAATCTTTCCATTGAGCGATATCTTTAATACTTGCTGGCTCGTGGCCGTTGCCTCGCAATGCCTCTTTATGTAGGTTCACCTCGCCCATCCATTGAAACAGACCGGGGTATTCGGCATCCAAGAGTTTAATTCCGGCGACGATGTTTTTGGGATTCGCCAAATCGGGAAAGGTCATCGATAGGGCAACATGAATTTTATCTTGGGGAAACTCGATGTAATTGGCGGCGTTTTCAAAGTCATTTTTGATGCCAGGTAAAGCATTTGTGCCAATACAGTCGAGGTAATAAGTACATTTGCTGTCGTAAGGCAGCGTCTGACCGATTCCGTACAACAAGACGAATCGGACTTTGTTTTTGTCGAGGTAGCTCATCAATTCTTGGTATGGGATGCTCGATCCACCGAAGGGTTGAGGATGCAGATGCAGATCTGTAACCGCAGTCTTTGGCTCAGTCCTGCGATCGTAACAGGGCTTCTCTTTATCTACTTTCTCGAACATTTCTAGGGGGCGGGTTCCCTCGCCTTCTTTAGCGCTGGCTAAGGAAACCGATCGAGCCGACAGACAGGTGGCGAATCCGGCCGTGACAATCATTAGTGCTAAGTAAGGCAAAGTACGCATAAATTTTGATTGTTTTTTTACTTTTGAGTCCAGAGAATTGCAGGCGATCGCTCTCAAACAATATTGGTTCTTCAGGACTCCTATTTGATTTGTGAATAACTAAGTACAGCGTTGCCTAAAATAATGGCGAATTGAGAGTTGAAATTTAAACGCATAGGTGCTTTGCCTTCCCTTAGGTTAGTGGTGCAGAGGTACGCAGAGAATTTGCTACGAATTAATGGAATAAAGAAGGACTTTTACAAGAGGTCTATTAATCAGATCCTATCCAATATTTAGTTGTTCATGGCATTCTGACTCTGTTTAAACTTTTCTGGGCTGGTTTCTAATTTCACATATAGGGAATCAATTTCTTCCTGCTCCAGCAATTCTAATATTGCTAGATTTAAGTTTTTCTCAGCCTCAAAGTAAAGATTATCATCATTCACAAATGCCATAAGTTCAATGACACGGGCATTTTCTTGAATTTTTGTGAACCGCACTGTACATGATGCAGAAAAGCCTGGAATAGATTTTGGCATTTCCTGAATAGCAGCACAAATTCTGGCTGTTTGCCGTGCTGAAATTCCATCAATTTTGAGAATTAAATTAATCCCCCACTTTAATTCTTTCCCCGGATTTTGTGACCAATTTTCCACGATTCCAGTAATCATTCGAGAATTGGGCATTTTGATGATGGAACCCCATTTGGTTACATGTAGGGTTGTGGTTCTGAATCCGATATTTAATACCTGGACAAAGCCTTCTAATCCCGATACTCCCACCCAGTCGCCTTCTCGATAGAGATTATCAGAGTAGATAATCAATGTACAAAACCAGTCATAAACAATGTCTTTTAACAGCAAACCCAAGGTAATACCAGCACCACCTAATAACCCAACCAATGCAGCTGCTGATTGTCCTAAAAATATTTCACTAAGCTTAATTGTCAGGACAATAATTGCTGCTGATTGAAAAACCTTCGGCATTAAGGGACGGAGTAATTCATCAAGTTCTGTCTCGGTGTGTAGCAAGACATTAGCAATTATCTGTCCAAAGATAGAAGAACCCCGGTATACAATATAGGCAATCATAAAAATGACTGTGAAATTGAGCGTTTTCCCTATTGCTTCATTCAACTGAGGATTTAAGTCATCTGCCAAAATAATTTTTGATAACCAGATTCCACCAATGAAAATCAGCCAGCCTAAGGAAGGTTTGAGAACTGCTATCAATTCATCATCAAGTGTACTTTTAGTTTTGCTAGTAAAACGCTCGATGCTTGTAATAACGACAGCAATAAACAACCGTCTCAATGCTTGTGTCAGCGACAAAATAACTAGGACAGCTATAATTTTACTGACAGGAATCCCAGAATAATTAATATTTTTGAGTGCGTTTAAAACTGCTTCCATACATTGACTCAAGATTAGCTAAGTGGTTGGGTATTCGAGCGAGAACAATTCAACAGAGGAGTCTGAGCCAAACTCTCTTGTTGGTAGCTAAAGTTTTTATATCCCCCTAAATTTTACTTTTTCAGGGAAACATTGATGAAGGTTCTGCTCTTTTTCAAAAGCACCAGTTACATAGAAATGTATAGCAATTAAACTTTGGCGAAGTAAAATTTAAGCTTGACAAAGAATTAATCCAAACCATTGTTTGGGATCTGTCCAAGTCTTCAACGTTTCCAGTCCGTGTGTCTCCAGTTGTTTTTGCATATCTCCTAAATCAAATTTGCGCGAAATTTCTGTGAGAATAGTTTCTCCCTCTGCAAAGGAAACTTCTAAATCTAATGCTTTTAAAGATACTCGATGATTCTGTTGGCAATGCAGATACATCTCAATTTGAGCATTAGTTTCGTTATAAATAGCTCGATGAGCGAATAAATTGATGTCAAAATTGCCTTGAAAACGCCAATTTAAATGAGAAAGAATATTCAAGTTAAAAGCAGCCGTTACTCCTTGACTGTCGTTATAAGCTGGCTCTAAAATTTCCTTGGGTTTTTGTAAATCAACCCCCAATAGAAAGTAATCCCCTACTTGTAAAGTTTGAGAAATTTGTTTGAAAAACTTACCACATTCTTGTGGATTAAAATTACCTACAGAACTACCCAAGAAAAAAATCATCCGTGATGCCGCAAAAGTTGATTCTAGTTTTGCTAAGGCTTGTTCGTAGGTTCCAATTAAACCCTCAATCAAGAAACCAGGATATTTTTTTTGTAGCTTGAGTACGCTAGGTTGAAGGATTCCTTTGCTAACATCAATGGGTATATATCTACAATAATTGGCAATTTTTTGGTAAGCATCTAACAAAAATAGAGTTTTTGTAGAACTGCCACTACCTAATTCTACTAGTTCACACGCACCTGTTATTTGAGCAATTTCATTGGCATATTGACCTAAAATCCATGCTTCTGTTCGTGTCGGGTAATATTCTGGTAATTCACATATTTGTTCAAATAATTCTGAACCGCAATCGTCGTAAAAATATTTTGGAGGTAAACTTTTCGGCGTTTGAGTTAACCCTTGAATGACATCTAGCCCCTCATTGTTGAGAGCTTGATAATGGTCGTTGAGAGTTTTGAGAGATGTTGTTATCATCATGTAAATATCTTGATTTTTGCATTTAATTCTTAAATATTGCAGATTTAGAATTTAATAGCAAGTGTGATTTTTAAAGAAATTCATAATTATTTCTTATCTACTAAAAGTCTATCTAGTTTTAGTAGTATTTTTCATGTTTGAATAATTTAATTACGATTATTGCGATCATAATTAATTTTGTTTATTTAGTTATGAATCTGTTTTCAGAAAAACTATCATTGTTGCCAAAGAATAATTGTGGGCAAAGACGAGAGATTATCATAATGTTATCAAGTAAAGTCACAACAAAATTACTGGTTAATGGATAAAAATGGACTTAATTAAAGAAGATAATTTGGTGGGTGTAAATAAACTAAAGTATCTGATTAAAGGTCAGCACCTTTCAAAAGGTTACTAATAGCAAATGGAATTTTCCAAATGATAATCTTCACAAGTTAACTTTATTTGTGCCGTTTTATTTACAGTTAAGTTAAAAAAATTCTACCTTGGGTTGCGATCGCCAAATCAAAACTACTTTTTTGTTTCGATATATAGTTAAACTTGCAAGTTGGTGAGGTACAGATAATCGTAGGGGGACAATATATTGTCCCCCTAAGAGTGTACTTCATTTACCTGAAATAGGCTGTATATAGCGGTTTCCAATCAAATGAGGTAGAGAAATTTGTAGGGGCGCAAAGCTTTGCGCCCCTACCAACTACCTCACTAGAACGAGAAATACTATAAGTTGTATTAAAATACAAAAATTCTTTTCAGTAGGTAGGCATAATTAAACATTTATGCGAACGATTCATCGCTGATTCAGGATTATCAGGACTAAAGTCCTGACTACAAACTTGAAATTTATTTACGCCTAGCTACTTAGTGTCTGCGACTAATTTTGTGTAGTTAAATTAGAGAAGCATACGGCGATGCCTTCACAGTAGGCATCGCGGATTTTAGATTCGAGCGATCTAAAATCCCAAATCGATTTAACGATTTAGCGCCGCAGCTTCTCTTGCTGCTGCTGCTTGATCTGGGTGGATACCCAAGCGTGTGAGATTAATCCGGCCTTTGTTATCAATTTCGCGCACTTTGATAATCACTTCATCGCCCACTGCGACTTCATCCTCAACTTTGCCAACGCGGTAATCAGCTAGTTGAGAAATGTGAATCATGCCTTCTTTTCCAGGCAGAAATTCCACAAATGCACCTATTGGTATAATCCGAGTTACCCGTCCTACGTAGACATCCCCTTCGTGCAACTTGCGGGTCATACCTTGGATGATACTACGTGCTTTCTTGGCCTTGCTTTCATCCACAGCGGAAATTGTTACAGTGCCATCGTCTTCAATGTCAATTTTTGCACCAGTTTCCTCAGTAATTCCCTTAATAGTCTTGCCTCCAGGACCGATGACCAGACCAATCATGTCTGAATCAATCTTGATTGTTAACAGACGTGGGGCATAGGGTGAAGTTTCGGTGCGTGGTTCGCCAATGCAAGCGAGCATTTTTTCCAGAATGTGCAACCGGGCTGATTTAGCTTGGTGGATGGCTTGGGCAATTACGTCTAAAGACAGACCGGAGATTTTCATATCCATTTGCAAGGCGGTAATCCCGGTGTCCGTCCCCGCAACTTTAAAGTCCATGTCGCCCAAAAAGTCTTCAATGCCTTGAATGTCAGTGAGGACGCGCACTTCATCTCCTTCCTTAATCAAACCCATTGCCGCACCACTGACGGGTTTGAAAATTGGTACACCAGCATCCATCAAGGCGAGGGTGGAACCACATACAGAACCCATTGAGGTGGAACCGTTGGAAGAAAGTACTTCCGATACGACGCGAATTACGTAAGGGAATTGTTCTTTTGTTGGTAGCACAGGCAACAGCGATCGCTCCGCTAAGGCACCGTGACCGATTTCACGTCTTCCCGGCGCACGTAGGGGTTTGGTTTCCCCGACAGAGAAAGGCGGAAAGTTGTAATGGTGGATGTAGCGTTTAGATTGGTCTATTTGCAAATCGTCGTTGAGGTTTTGGGCATCTCCTGGTGTACCAAGGGTACAAGCGGATAATACCTGGGTTAAACCCCGATTAAATAAACCGCTACCGTGGACTCGCTTTGGTAAAAGGTCAATTTGACAAGAAACCGGACGTACTTCATCGAGTTTGCGGCCATCAACGCGGACGTTATCTTCGACGATTTGACGGCGCATGAAGTATTTGGTGATGTCTTTAAATGTGTTACCAAGCGCCTTAGAGTTTGCAGTTGCGGCAACTCGAATTGGGTCTTCTTCTGGCAATTCGGCGATCGCAGTTTGGATTTTTTCCTTGACGACATCTAAAGCGGCATCACGTTCGGTTTTACCCAAATCAA
>VFQR01001325.1_pt1 | contig 19619 bp, 18 predicted proteins | sample 3512321 | NCBI WGS metagenome assembly VFQR01 (sample SAMN10412374, study PRJNA504923) | tailings metagenome | isolation source: Relicate 3 Philex TSF1 revegetated site | place: Philippines: Tuba, Benguet | collected 2017-08-29
ATTTGCCGCAGCCGGAGGGGCCGACCACGGCGATGAACTCGCCCTTGCCGACCGACATGGTGGTTCCCTGGAGGGCGAGCGTTCCCTCCACCCCACCATAGCGCATGGCGACGCCCGCGATCTCGACGAAAGGCCGTTCCATTCTTGTCCCCCAGCGCGGCGCAGCCCGCATGTTCGGCGCGCGAGGGTGTCTCACGCAAGACGCGCGCCAGGGCAAGCTGCGTCGCCGGGGTGCGGCGCGGGCAGGTGCCTGCCCTCGGGCTGGGCGGAGTGCCTACCGGTTGGGCGCCGAGAGCACCGCGGCGCAGGCCAGCGGCAGGCGGGGCGGGGGGCCAGGGCGGGCGGGGCGCGGCGGGGGCCGGCGCGCCTCGGGGCTGAACCACCAGTCGAGCGTGGCGTCGCAGCCATCGCCGGGCGGGGGCGGGGCGATGTCGCGGCACTCGGGGCTGTCGGGGGGGCAGCGCAGGCGGAGATGCATGTGGCTGTCATGCCCGCGCCAGGGGCGGACGCGGCGCAGCCAGGCTTCGCCGGCATGGTCGCGGCAGAGCCGGGCCTTGATCGCGGGGTTCACGAGCAGCCGGTCGAGGCCGGGCGATTCGGCCGCGAGCCGGATCAGGCGGGCGTGGCGCGGGGACCAGCGCGCCGGGTCCACCGCGGAGCCGTCGGGCAGGACGAGGGAGGGGATGGAGAGCTCCTCGCGCTGGCTTGCGGGGACGCGCGGTTTCGGGCGCAGGTCGAGCCAGACATCCACGTCGAGCCCGCTCTGGTGGCTGGCATGGCCCCAGGGCATCGGCCCGCCGCGTGGCTGGCCGAGATCGCCGATCCAGAGATCGGGGAAGCCTTCCGCGCGCGCCCGGCCCGCCAGGTGTTCGACGAGCGCGATGGTGGCGGGGTGCCCCCAATGGCGATTGCGGCTGATCCGCACGGCCTGCCAGCCGGGGCCTTCCGGTGGCAGGGCGACGGCGCCGGCGATGCAGCCGAGATTGGTCGTCCCGATCACCCGCGGCGGCCCGGCGGTGGGCAGGCTGTGCGCGGCCCAGTCCGAGGCGCGGGCCTGGGGGGCCTCGACCGCCCCGGCCGGAGCGGCGATGAAGATAAGCAGGGCGAGAATCAGCCGCATGGGGCAAGGCTAGCCGCCCGCCATCGGCTTGCCACCTTGGCGGCGCATCGCCGTGATGACGAGTAGGGGAGTGGCGTGGCTTGGCGCGTTACCTGGTGACCGGCGGGGCCGGCTATGTGGGCAGCCATACGGTGCTGGCGCTGCTCGATCGTGGCGACGAGGTCGTCGTGCTGGACGATCTCTCGAAGGGTCATCGCGGCGCCGTGCCAGCGGGCGCCAGCCTGATCGCGGGCCGCTGCGATGACGCGGCGACGGTCGCCGCCGCCTTCGCGAAGGGGCCCTTCGAGGCGGTGCTGCATTTCGCCGCGCTGTCGCTGGTCGGCGAGAGCATGCAGCAGCCGATGCGCTACCTGCGGGAAAACCTGGATGGCGTGACGGTGGTGCTGGAAGCGGCGGCGAAGCACGGCACCCGGAAATTCGTGATGTCCTCCACCGCCGCGCTGTTCGGCTTCCCCGAGCGGGTGCCGATCGACGAGGAGCAGCGCCTCGCCCCGGCCTCGGCCTATGGCGAGAGCAAGCTGCTCTGCGAGCGCGCGCTGGCCTGGGCGGACCAGGTGCATGGCATCCGCTCCGCCGCGTTGCGCTACTTCAACGCCGCCGGCGCCGACCCGGCGGGGCGCGCGGGGGAGGACCACGACCCCGAGACGCATCTGGTGCCGCTCGCGATCGGCGCCGCGCTCGGCACGCGGCCGCCGCTGACGGTATTCGGCACGGATTACGACACGCCGGACGGCACCTGCGTCCGCGACTATGTGCATGTGACGGATCTGGCGGAGGCGCATCTGCGCGCGCTGCCGCTGCTGGACGAGCGGTCGGTGCGGTTCAACCTGGGCAATGGCACGGGGTATTCCGTGAAGCAGGTGATCGCGGCGGTGGAGGCGGTGACGGGGCGCAAGGTGCCGCACGAATACGGGCCGCGACGGGCGGGTGATCCGGCGGCGCTGGTCGCGTCATCGGACCGGCTGAAGCGCGAGACGGGGTGGTCGCCGCGGTTTGCCGCGCTGGAGGAGATCGTGCGGACGGCCTTTGCCTGGCATGAGGCGCATCCGCGCGGCTATGGCGCGCGCTGAATCACGATTGACAAATTAGTCTGTCCGCCGGCAAGCTTCCGACAAGGGTTGTCCCAGGAGGAAGCGATGCTGGCGGAGAAGACTCGGCTTGCCGTGGTGCCCACCGGCGCCGCGCTCGGCGCCGATATCGAGGGCTTCGATCCAGGCCAGTTCACCGAGGCCGAGATGGCGGCCGTCAAGCAGGCGCTGCTCGATCATCTCGTCATCCGCATCCGCGGCACGACCATCACCGACGCGGAATTCGAGCGGTTCGGGGCCCGGTTCGGCACGCTGAAGCCCTCGCCGGACTTCACCCGCTCGCGGCCCGTCTACCTGCAGGACGCGCCTTCGGTGACGATCATCTCCAACGTCACGGAGGACGGGAAGCCGATCGGCGAGCATGGCGATGGCGAGCTGAACTGGCACACCGACCTGGCCTTCACCGACGAGCCCTCGGCGCTGACCATGCTGCTGGCGCGCGAATGCCCGCCGACCGGCGGCAACACGCATTTTGCAAATATGTATGCGGCCGTTGACAAGCTGTCGCCCGAGACCCGCGCCTTTCTTGAGCATCCGGGCGGCCGCAAGGCGGGGCTGACCTGCAAGCACCAGGCGAGCCATGACGCCCAGGGCGGCGCGCGGCCGGGCTACAAGGATATCGAGACGACCGATGTGCGCGAGATGCCGGGGCCGATCCACCCGCTTCTGCGGACCCATCCCGAGACCGGCCGCAAGGCGCTGTTCCTCGGCCGCCGCTTCGGCGGCTACATCCCCGGCCTGACGCTGGCGAAGAGCGAGGCGCTGCTGGACGAATTGTGGGCCGTCGCCGCGCTGCCGGAGAACACCTGGGCGCAGGAATGGAAGGTCGGCGACCTCATCATCTGGGACAACCGCTGCACCATGCATCGGCGCGATTCCTTCACCGGGCTGGGGCGCCGGCGGATGCATCGGCTGACCACGCTCGGCGAAAGGCCGCGGTGAGCGCGTGGGAACGCTCGCCGAGCGCGTCGCCGACCAGCTTCGCCGGCTGATCGCGCGCGGCGAGTTCCCGCGCGGGGTGCGGCTGCCGAGCGAGTTCGAGCTGGCGGCGCGATTCTCCGTCTCACGGCCGGTGCTGCGGGCGGCGCTGGCGACGCTGCGGGACGAAGGCTTCGTCAGTTCCACGCGCGGCTCCGGCACCACCGTGCTGCGCGGGCCCGACCCCGGCGCGCTGCGCTTCCCGCTGATCAACACCATCGCCGACCTGGAGCAGTTCTTCGAATACCGCATCGCGGTGGAGGGCGAGATCGCGCGCCTCGCCGCGCTGCGCCACACGCGGGAGACGCTGGCCGCGATCGAGGCGGTGCTCGACGAGCCGCAGGAGATGCTGCTGATGGGGGCGCCGGAGCTCGCCCGCGACGCGAATTTCCGCTTCCACCGCGCGGTGGCGCGCGCCACCGGCAACGCCTTCCATGTCGCGACGATCGAGCAGCTGCCGAACCTGGTCGGCCAGGGGCCGGTCGAGGTGCGCAACTTCGACGAGGCGGACATGGCGCGCCGCGTCGCGCTGCTGAACGCGGAGCATCGCTCCATCCTGGAGGCGATCCGCGCGCGCGACGCGGACCGGGCGCGGGCCGAGATGCAGGCGCATATCGGCGGCGCGCGACTGCATGTCTACGAACGGCACCCGGCGCATCTCGCCGCCGAATGAACATCAAGAGGGGAGGGAACGGCCAATGAGAACAACGCGCCGCACATTGCTCGCGGCAGCCGCCGCGGTCTGCGCCACGCCCGCGCTGTCGCAGCCCCGAAAGTTCGTCATCATGAGCCATGCGGTCCACCGCAACGTGAACACGACGGGACCGGCCGGCGACAACACCGCCGAATGGCGCCGCCGCACCGGGCTCGAGATCGAATGGCTGACCTTCGGCGTGGAGGCCGTGCATGAGCGGCTGTTCCGCGAGGCGCAGCTCGCGCAGGGCGCCGTGGACATGGCCTTCGTGCTGGAGCGCTATGGCGGCCCGCATTCCGCCCCGCTCTTCGAGGATCTCCGCCCCTACCAGGCCGAGGACGCCATCGAGAACTTTTCCGAGATCTCGCCGTCCATGGTCCGCGCGCACACGCATCGCGACCGGATGGTCGGCATCCCCTTCCGCCACGCGACGCACGGCTTCTTCTACAACAAGGCGCTGATGCGCGAGCGCGGCGTGGAACAGGTGCCGCAGACCTTCGAGGAGATCATCGCGGCCGCCGACAGGCTGAGCTTCGCGCGGCCCGACGGATCGCGCGTCGCGGGCTATGCGATGTCGATGGACGATCCGTCCTCGATGGTGGATCTGATCCGCGCGCATGGCGGGGATTTCATCACGCCGGACTACCGCTTCGTCGCCGACCAGCCGCAGGCGATCGCGGCGATCACGCTGGTGCGCGACTGGTACCGGCGTCAGGTGCTGCCCCGCAACGTCATGACCTTCAAGACCGAGGAGGTGATCACGGCGATGCAGCAGGGCCGGGCGGCGATGACCAACCAGCCCTTCGGTCGCCTCGTGAACTACAACCACCCGCAGCAATCGCGCTTCCCCGGCGAGATCGAGGTGGTGAACCTGCCGATGATGGCGAGTGCCGCGGGCGGCCGGCGCGGTGCGCTGGTGCCGGCCAAGACCTCGGTCTGGGCGATGGCGATCCCGCGCAACGCGCGCGACAAGAAGCTTGCCTGGTCACTGATCAAGGAGCTGTCCTCGGTCGAGAACACCATCCGCGCGGCGGTGAACGGCAACGGGCCGGTGCGGATGTCGGCCTATGACGATCCGCGCGTGCGGCGCCTCGTGCCCTATGCCGACATGGAGCGCCGCGTGCTGCCGACGGCGGGGCTCACGCTGCCGGGCTTCGAGCAGGCGGGGCGTGCGATGGACATCTTCATGGAGGATGTGCAGCGCGTGATGCTCGGCCAGGTCGAGCCGCTGGCGGGCATGCGGGCCTGCAAGGCGCGCATCGAGCCGCTGCTGCCGAGCTGATGGCATCGGGTGAGGTGCTCGGGGTGGCGCCAGCCGCCCCGCGCGCGCAGCCGCGCCGTCGTCGTGCGCGCATCGGCAGCACCGCGCCTGGCCTGCCGCAGCTTCTGTTGCTGGCGCCGGCGCAGCTGCTGCTGGTGGCGCTGATCCTGCTGCCGGCGATCTATATCGGCTGGATGAGCCTGCAGCGCGCCTCGCTCTCGGGCGAGACGGTGTTCGTCGGCTTCGAGAACTACCGGACGCTGTTCGCCGACCAGGTCTTCTGGCGCGCCGCCTGGAACACCTTCCTCGTGACGAATGCGGTGGTGTACGGCGAGATGATCCTCGGCCTGGGCTTCGCGCTGCTGGCCGCGGGGTGGATGCCATTCCGGAAGGTGTTCATCGCGCTGCTGATCGCGCCCTATGCGATCAACGAGGTCTCGGCAGTCGCCATGTGGCGCTTCGTGCTGGAGCCCGACATCGGCATGGTGAACTGGGCGATGATGCAGGTCGGGCTCGGCCAGCTCGACTGGTCGGCGGACCCGACCGATGCGCTGGTGCTCGCCTCCGTGCTCTCGGTCTGGATGCACACGCCGTTCACCTTCCTGATCCTCTACGCCGCGCTGCTGTCCGTGCCGCAGGAGTTGAAGGAAGCGGCGATGGTGGATGGCGCCGGCCGCGTGCAGGTGTTCCGGCACGTCGTCCTGCCCTTCATCCTGCCGGCGCTGCTGGTGGCACTCATGTTCCGCTACATCACCGCGATGCGTGTCTTCGCGGAGATCTGGCTGCTGACCGAAGGCGGGCCGGCGCGGATGACGGAGGTGCTGGCCGTCTATCTCTACCGCGCGGCGTTCCGGTACCACGAGTTCGGCCTCGCCTCGGCGACGGCGATGGCGATGGTGGTCATCTCGCTGCTGGTGGCGCTGCCCTACCTCTATGTCGCGTGGCGCAGGATGTTCCGCCATGCGTGATCCCGGCCCGCTCGGCAAGCTGATCCGGCTGGCGCTGGCGGCGCTTGCCATCGCCTGGTCGGTCTTCCCGATCGCCATGGTGGTGATGTCGTCGCTGAAGCCGCAAAGGGAGATCTTCGCGATCCCGCCGAGCTTCGTCTTCACGCCGAGCTTCGAGAACTACGCGCGGCTGATCGAGCAATGGCCGGCCTTCTTCCCGAACATGCTCAACAGCGTGATCGTCACGGTGGGCGCCACGCTGCTGACGGTGGCCTGCGCGACGCTCGCGGGGCATGTCTATGCGCGCTACCGCTCGCGCGGGCTGGCGCTCTCGGCCTTCTTCATGGTGGTGGTGCGGATGCTGCCGCCGATCGTCATCACGCTGCCGCTCTTCCCGCTGTTCTCCTGGCTGCACCTGAACGACACGCATCTGGTGCTGATGCTGCTCTACGCGGCGTTCTTCGTGAGCCTCGCCACCTGGATCATGCGCGCCTTCATCGAGCAGGTGCCGAAGGAACTGGAGGAAGCCGCGGTGGTGGATGGCGCGAGCCTGATGCAGACGCTGCTGAAGGTGGTGCTGCCGCTGGTGCTGAACGGCGTGATGGCGGCGGCGCTGTTCGTGATCGTCTATGCCTGGAACGAGTTCATCTTCGCGCTGGTCTTCACCACCCGCGTCGCGCGCACCACGCCGCTGGTGATGAGCGAGATGCTCAGCACGACGGATGGCGTGGATTGGGGCGTGCTGTTCGCGGCCGCGACGCTGCAGCTTGCGCCGGTGCTGGCCTTCATCCTCTCGGCGCAGCGCTACGTGATCGCGGGGCTGACGGCTGGCGCGGTGAAGGGGTAGGGCGAGCGCCGCCGCCGCGTGCTTCCCTCCCCCGTCTTCCGGGGGAGGGAGAAGGAATACGGGGGAGAGCCGCCCTACCCGTTGAAGCGGAACGCGCCGGTCACCTGGTCGGTCTCGACCGGCTGCGCCGGCGCGGCCGCCGCGGCCTTCGCCTGGGCCTGGGCCATCGCTTCCTTCGCGCGCTGCTCAACCTGCTTCGTCACCTCGGCGAGTACGCGGGCGAGCGCGGGCAACTGCATCACCGGGACCAGCAGCTGGCCCGTCGGAATCGGCTTCTGATCCTGCCCGCCGGTCGGCGCGGAGCCCAGCGTGATGCGGGCGACTCCGTTGGCGACATGCACGTCGAGCACGCCATCGGCGAAAAGGCTGGGTAGCGCCGTCATGAAGCTGTTCTCTCCCTCACTGCTCGCGGAAGGCGCGATGGAAGCTGTCGAAGACGGGCTGCAGGAGGTAGCGCCCGAAGGACCGGCTGCCGGTCTGGATCATCGCTTCCACCATCATGCCGGGGCGGAGCTGCACGCCCTCCAGCGCGGCGAGCTGCGATTCGTCGATCTCGATGTAGACGCGGTAGTAGGTCAGGCCGCGCCGCTCATCCTGCGTGATGTCGGAGGCGACGAAGGTCACGTGACCATGCAGGTAGGGCAGCAGCCGCTGCTTGAAGGCGGGCAGCCGCACCTCGGCGACCAGGCCGGGATGGATGGTCTCGATGTCGTTCGGCTGGACATTCACCTCGGCGACGAGGCGCTCGCCGCGCGGCACCAGGTCGAAGACGGGGTCGCCCGGGCGCACCACGGCGCCGATGGTGAAGATGCGCTGGTTGAGGATGATGCCGTCCTCCGGCGCGGTGATCTCCATGCGGGTCGAGACATCCTCGGCGGCGCGCAGCCGCTCCTCGGCCTCGGCGAGGCGGACGCGGACGTCGCGCAGCTCCGTCGAGACTTCCTGGATGCGGGTGTCGCGCAGCCGCTGCATCTCGCGCTCGGCCTCGGCGATCTGCGCGCGGGAGCGGTCCATCTGGTTCGCGATGTCGGCGATGTTGCCCTCGACCGAGGCAACCTGGCGCTGCACGGCGAGGAGCTGCGGCAGGCGCGAGAGGCCCTGGCGCAGCAGCGTCGCGGTGTTCTGCTCCTCGGCCTGGAGCAGCGCGAGCATGCGGGTCTGCGCCTCGCGCTGCGCGGCGGCGGAGCGGATCGTCGCGTCGAACTGCTCGATGCGGGCCTGGAGGACCGTGATCTGGGTCTGCAGCGCGACGCGGCGCGCCTCGAACAGCGCGCGCTGGCCGGTCACCGCGTCCTGCGCACGAAGTGCGTCGGCGCGGGAGAGCTCGACGGGGAAGGTGATGCTCGGGGCGCCTTCGAGCTCGGCGACGAGCCGCGCATCCTGCGCGAGCAGCGCCCAGCGCTGGCTGCGCAGCGTCTCCGTCTGCTGCGCGGCCTGCGGCTGGTCGAGCCGCATCAGCACATCGCCGCGCTTCACCTCGACGCCGTCGCGCACCAGGATCTCGCGCACGATGCCGCCCTCGAAATGCTGGATGGTGCGGCGCGTGCCTTCCACCTTCAGGAGCCCTGGCGCGATCGCGGCCTCGGCGAGCGGGGTCAGGGCGGCCCAGCCGACCAGGCCGACGCAGAAGATCAGCAGGATCGCGTAGCCGATCAGCACCGGGACGCGCGTGCGCGGCTTCGGCGCGTCGAGGATCAGCGGTTCCTGCTCCGGCTGCCAGACCGCCGGCGGCGCGGCGGCGGGCGCGGGCGCAACCGCGATCCCGCGCGCCTCCGGCGCGACCGCGTTGCGGAGCAATGCGGCGTCGCTCATCGGGCGGCCCCCCCCTCGGCGCGTGGCTGGGCGACCTCGGGCGGCCGGTTCTGCTGCTGCATCAGGCGCTTCAGCACCTCGGCGCGCGGGCCGAAGGCCTCGACGGCGCCGTCACGCATCAGCAGCACCTTGTCCACGCCCTGCACCAGCGTAGGCCGGTGCGAGACCAGCACCACGGTGGTGCCGCGGCGCTTGAGTTCCTCGAGCCCGCGGATCAGCGCCTGCTCGGCATCGCCATCGAGGTTGGAGTTCGGCTCGTCCAGCACCACGAATTTCGGGCTGCCGAACATGGCGCGGGCGAGGCCGATCAGCTGGCGCTGCCCGCCCGAGAGATGCTGCCCGCCATCGCCGATCTCGGTGTCGTAGCCCTGCGGCAGGCGCAGGATCATCTCATGGCAGCCGGCGAGCCGCGCCGCCTCGAAGACGCGCTCGGGCTCGGCATCGGTCATGCGCGCGATGTTGCGCAGCACCGTGCCGTCGAACAGCTCCACATCCTGCGGCAGGTAGCCGACATAGCGGCCGAAGTCTTCGCGCATCCAGGTGAAGACGTCGGCGCCGTCGAGCCGGACGGTGCCGGCGGTGGGCTGGAGCGTGCCGATCAGGAGGCGGATCAGCGTTGTCTTGCCGGCGGCGGAGGGCCCGATCACGGCGAGCGATTCACCGGCCGAGAGGGCGAAGGAAACACCCTTGATGATCGCCACCGGCTGGCCGGGGAAGCCGAAGGTCACGCGCTCGGCGGCGAGCCGCCCGGTCGGCGCCGGCAGCGCCATGCCCGGCGGGCGCCGCCGCGGCAGGGCGAGGAAGGCGAGCAGCCGGCGATAGGATTGGCGGGCCTGCACGAGCTGCTTCCAGCCGCCGATCATCTGCTCCACCGGCGCCAGCGCGCGGCCCATGATGATGGAGGCCGCGATGGAGGCGCCGGCGGTCAGCTGCTGTTCCAGCACCAGCAGCGCGCCATAGCCCAGCACCGCGACCTGGATCGCCAGGCGGAAGAAGCGCGTGAAGGAGAGCAGGAAGGCGGCGCGGTCGGCCGCGCGTTCCTGCGGCGGCAGCGAGGCCGAGAGCCCCTCCCGCCAGCGCTGCATCACCGCCGGGCCCATGCCCATGCTGTCGATGACCTCGGCGTTGCGGACCATGCTCTCGGCCCGCCGCTGGCTCGCCATGGCGCCGGTGCTCGCCTGGCGCACCAGCGCGCCGGTCGCCCATTCATTGGCGAGCGTGAGGATGAACAGCAGCACCGCGCCGCCCGCCGCGATCGCGCCGAGGGCGGGATGCAGCAGGAAGATGACGGCGAGGAAGACCGGCACCCAGGGCACGTCGAACACCGTCAGCGCCGCGGGGGAGCCGAGCCAGCCGCGGCAGACCGCGAGGTCGCGCAGCGCCTCCATCCGGTAGGGGCGGTTGCGGAGCTGGCTCTCGATGGCGCGGAGGAAGGCTTCCGGGGCGGTCTTGCCCTCGATCCAGCCGGCGATCCGCTGCATCACCTGGCCGCGCAGCCCATCGAGCGCCGCCATGACCAGCAGCGCGAAGACCGCGATCGCGGTGAGGTAGTAGAGGGTGTCGAGGCTGCGGGTGGAGAGCACCCGGTCGAACACCTGCATCATGTAGAGCGAGACGGTGAGCTGCAGCATGTTCACCACGCCGCTGAACATCGCGGCGGCCATGAGCTGCCCGCGGCAGGCGGCGACGGCCTTGGAGAGGACCGTCTCGCCGGGTTTCTCCTGCAGGCCGAGCTGGAGGGGCATGGGGCGCAGCATGGGTCTCAGCCTTTGCCGACGAGCCGCGCGATGGATTGCGCAAGGTTGGGAAGCAGGCCGGGATTGGCGGCCTGGAGGGCCAGGATGAGCAGGGCGAAGGCGGCGAGCGCCGTGAGGTTCGCGAGCACGAGGCGCAGGAAGGAGTTTGCGCGGGGCGCGCGGGCGCGTTCCTCGTCCACCGCCTCGCGGCGGATGCGCTCGGCCTCGTTGTGGAGATGGCGGAAGGCATGGGCGTGCAGGTCCGCCTCGGCCTTGCGGCGCAGCCCTTCGATGCCGTCGGGGCCGATCCGCCCGGCCTCGGCCGCCAGGCCGAAGGCGACCAGGTCGCGGAGCCGGGTTTCCTCCGAGCCGAGGAAGGCGCCGATCGCCGGCAGGTCGGGGGGCGCGATGCCGGCCGGCTCCGCCGTGGCGCTGGCCATCATGGCCGTGTCGGTCCGATCGTTCATGGAGCGTTTTGCGCCGTCGAAATCCTGCCCGGGGCCGGGATAAGCGTTTCGTGATCCGTTGGTAGCACGGCGGGCCGGCGCCTCAAACAAAGCCGACATGCCGGCCGCCCCGCCCTGTCCCCAAGGTGACAGGAGGATGCTGCCAAAGGATTACCGCACGGCTTCGCATGCTGCGGCGCTGTTACACCGTTACACGCGGTCCCCGATGTCATTTTTTGTGCGCCGCGGAGGATCGGGCGGGAAGCCGGCGGGGCCGTCGGGGCCGGGAATGGCGAGATAGGCGATCCGCTTCGCCTCCAGCCGGCCGCGGGTGACGGTATCCAGGATCAGCCCGCAGGCCAGCGAGAGGAAGGCGAGCAGCATCAGCCCGGTGGCGAGCACCGCGGTTGGCAGGCGCGGGACCAGCCCGGTGGCGAGCCAGGTCGCCACCACCGGCCAGGCCAGGATGACCGAGAGCAGGGCGAGCGCCGCCGCGCCGCCGGCGAAGAAGGCGAGCGGCTTCTCCCGCCGGACGAGCAGGATGATGGTGCGCAGGATGCGCAGACCGTCCCGATACGTGTTCAGCTTGGACTGGCTGCCCGGCGGCCGTTCCCGGTAGGCGGTGCGCAGCTCCCCCACCGGCAGGTGCAGTTCGAGGGCATGGACGGTGAACTCCGTCTCCGTCTCGAAGCCGGTGGCCAGCGCCGGGAAGGATTTCGCGAAGCGCCGGGAGAAGACGCGGTAGCCCGAGAGCATGTCGGTGATCCGGTTGCCGAACACCAGGCGAACGACGCCGGTCAGCACGGCATTCCCGAGCCGATGGCCGGGGCGGTAGGCCGCCTTCGCGTCCGTCACGCGCACCCCGGTGACCATGTCGAGCCGCTGGTCGAGCAGCAGGCGGATCATGGCCGGCGCGTCGGCGGCCTCGTAGGTGTCGTCGCCATCCACCAGCACGTACACATCGGCCTCGATGTCGGCGAGCATGCGACGGACGACATGGCCCTTGCCCTGCTGCGGCTCTCTTCGGACCTCGGCGCCGGCGGCGGCGGCGACCTCGGCGGTGCGGTCGCGGCTGTTGTTGTCGTAGCAGTAGATCCGGGCATCCGGCAGAGCGGCGCGGAAGGCGGCGACCACGCGGGGGATCGCGATCTCCTCGTTGTAGCAGGGGATCAGGACGGCGATGCGCGGGGCGGTCATGCCCGGGGCTCGCGGAACACGAAGCGGCGGGACAGCAGGAAGTTGCTCGCCAGCCCGGCCAAGCTGCCCGCCGCCACGCCGATGACGGGATGCGCCGCGACGAAGGCGGATGTGGCAACCAGCACGGCATAGGTGCCGTAGTTGAAGGCGAAGCCGACCAGGTTCACTGCCACGAAGATCGCCCATTGCCGCGCCGCCGGGCCTCCGCCCGAACCGCGGAAGGTCCAGAGCCGGTTGAGCGCCCAGTTGCCGCTGGCCGCCGCCAGGTACGACACCGCCCGGCCCCAATAGAGCCCGAGCCCGAGCGCCAGCCCGGCATAGAGCACCGCGGTGTCCACCACGAAGCCGATCGTGCCGACGACGCCGAATTTCAGGAACTGGAGGGCGGTGCGGGCACGCTCGGGTCCGATCAGGCCGGCGAGCCGGTCGGTGAGGATCTGGTCGGACACGCGGGCTCCCATCCTGTCGGCGTCGTTCTGGCCGCCAATCGGGGCGCGGGCAAGGCATGGGGCAAGGCATGGGGCGCGGGGGTGCCGGGAGGGGATTGAGGAAGGGTCGCCCGGCCCGCTAGCCTCGCGCGACTGCCAGACCAGGGAGACTTCCAGAATGCTCCGACGCGACCTGCTCGCGGGCGCCGCGCTTGCGGCCTCCGCCTCCGCCCTGCCGCGGGCGTCCTTCGCCCAGCCGGCGGCGGCGCGCACGCTGAAATACGTGCCGCACGCCAACCCGGGGAACATCGACCCCTTCACCAACACGGCCTTCGTGGCGCGCGACCATGCCATGCTGGTCTTCGACCAGCTCTACGGCATGAACGAGCGGTTCGAGCCGGTGCCGCAGATGGTGCAGGGCCATGTCGTCGAGAACAACGGACTGCTCTGGCGCTTCACCCTGCGCGAGGGGCTGAAATTCCATGATGGCACGCCGGTGCGCGGGCGGGATTGCGTCGCCTCCATCAACCGCTGGGGCCGGCGCGATGCCTTCGGCCAGGAGCTGATCGCCCGCGTCGCCGAGATGCGCGAGGAGAGCGACCGCGTCTTCTCGATCCGCCTCAACCGCCCCTTCCCGAAGATGATCGAGGCGTTCAGCAAGGTCACGACGAGCTGCCTGTTCGTCATGCCGGAGCGGCTGGCGCAGGTGGACCCGTTCCAGAACATCTCGGAAGCCGTGGGCAGCGGCCCCTATCGCTTCCTGCGCGACGAATGGGTGCCGGGCTCGCGGCTGGCCTATGCGCGCAACGCGGACTACGTGCCGGTGCCGAGCGGCACGCCCTCGATGACCGCCGGGCCGAAGGTGGCGCATTTCGACCGGGTCGAGTGGCACATCATCCCCGATGCCTCGACCGCCGCGGCGGCGCTGCAATCGGGCGAGATCGACTGGTGGGAGCAGCCGACGGCGGACCTCTTCCCGCTGTTCATGCGCGGCGCCAATGCGCGCAACATCCAGGTGGACATCATCAACAATTCCGGCCTGATCGGCATCTTCCGGCCGAACCACCTGACCGCGCCCTTCAACAACCCGGCCGTGCGCCGCGCGGTGTTGACGGCGATCAACCAGATCGACTTCATGACCGCGGTGATCGGCGAATCCGGCGTCGAGGGCCGGCCCAACCTGCGGCGCGAGGGGATCGGGTATTTCGCGCCGGAATCGCCCTCCGCCTCCACCGTGGGGCTCGACCGGCTGCGCAAGAACCTCGCGGCGGCGCGGGCGGAGCTGCAGGCGGCCGGCGCGATGGGCGCGCGGATGATCCTGATGAACGCGACCGACCTCGCCTCGATCAACGCGGCGACGCTGGTGGGTGCGGACCTGTTCCAGCGCATGGGCTTCAACGTCGAGATGGCGAGCACCGACTGGGGCACGCTCGTCGCGCGCCGCGCCAGCAAGAACCCGCTGGAGCAGGGCGGGTGGAGCGGCTTCTTCACCTTCTGGTCGGGCGTGGACCACTGGAACCCGGCGAGCCACGCCTCGATCCGCGGGCATGGCGACGCGGCCTGGCCGGGCTGGCCGACCATTCCGGCGATCGAGGCGCAGCGCAACGCCTGGTTCGACGCGCCGGACGACGCGGCGGCCAAGGCGGCGACGACGGAGATGCAGCGCATCGCCTTCGATGAGGTGCCCTATGTGCCGACCGGCATGTACTACCAGCCCACGGCCTACCGGCGGAACATCACGGGCATGCTGAAGGGCCAGCCGCCGCTGTTCTGGAATCTGCGGCGCGCCTGATCGCTGCCTGGCGAGGGGCGCGGCGCGCCCCTCGCCTTGCCGGCCGGCCGGGCGTATCTGTCAGGGGATGCCTCGCAAGACCCCGCCGAATCCCTTCGCCGCCCATGCCTGGTTCCTGGAGGCGGGGTGGGTGTTCATGATGCACAGCACGCAGTTGCTGACCGACCCGGCCCGGGCGACCGCGAGGCTGGCCGCGCTCGGCGCCGAGAAGCAGCGCGCCTTCGCCGAGGGTGCGATCCAGGCCAGCGCCGCCATGCTGCGCGGGGCGCGGCCGGATCTCGTCGCGCAGGCGGCGATGGCGCCGGCGCGGCGGCGCGTGCGCGCAAATTCGCGGAAGATCCTGAAGCCGGGCGCCTGATCGGCGAAAGGGGGTGCGCTTGCGTGGCACGCCCCGGCCTGTTCCAATCCGCCCACAGGGATTGCTGAACGGGAGACCTTCATGCTTCGCAGGGACCTGCTGAAGTCGGGCGCGGGCGGCGCCGCGGCGTCGGCGTTGCCTTCCTTCGCCATCGCGCAACCGGCGCAGACCCGCGTGCTCAAGATGGTGCCGCAGGCCAACCTGACCTCGCTCGACCCGATCTGGACCACCGCGAACATCACCCGCGATCACGGGCACATGGTCTTCGACACGCTCTACGGCATGGACGACACATTCCGTCCGCAGCCGCAGATGGCAGCGGGGCATGTCGCGGAGGATGGCGGGCGCAGCCTGACCATCACGCTGCGCGAAGGGCTTCGCTTCCACGATGGCGAACCGGTGCGCGCGCAGGATGTCGTGGCCTCCGTGCAGCGCTGGATGCGGCGCAATCCGTTCGGTCAGAAGCTCGCCACCGTGACAGACGCGGTGGAGGTGGTGGACGACCGGCGCCTGCGCTTCCGTCTCAAGCGGCCGTTCCCCCTGATCTTCTCCGCGCTCGCCCAGGTCTCGAACAGCCCCTGCTTCATCATGCCGGAGCGCATGGCGCGCACCGACCCCTTCCAGCAGGTGCGCGAGGCGATCGGCAGCGGTCCCTACCGGTTCAAGGCCGACGAGTACAATTCCGGCAGCCGCGTGGTGTACACGCGCAACGCCGACTACGTCCCGGTCGCGACCGGCACGACGAGTCTGACGGCGGGCCCGAAGATCGCGCATTTCGACCGCGTCGAATGGCACATCATCACCGATGCCGCGACCGCGGCCGCGGCGCTGCAGACCGGCGAGATCGACTGGTACGAGCAGCCGCCGCCGGAGATCCAGCAGCTGCTGCGCCGCAACCGCGGCGTGCGGATCGAGCCGATCGCGCCGCTGCCGCTGACCGGCATCCTGCGCTTCAACCATCTCCACCCGCCCTTCGACAGCAAGGCGATGCGCCAGGCGCTGCTGCCCGCGATCTCCCAGGAGGATTTCATGCAGGCCGTCGTCGGCACCGAGCCGGCGAACTACCGCACCGGCGTCGGCATCTTCACGCCCGGCACGCCGCTGGCCAACGATGCCGCGCTCGGTCCGCTGACCGGCCCGCGCAGCCTCGACCGGGCGAAGGAGCTGATGCGCGCGGCGGGCTACACCAACCAGCCGATGCGGCTGATCGGGCCGACCGACATCCTCGCGCCCTCGGCAATGACGCAGGTCGGCGCCGATCTCGTGCGCCGGCTGGGCTTCAACGCCGACATCGTGCTGACCGACTGGGGCACCACGGTGCAGCGCCGCACCTCGCGCGAGCCGCTCGATCGCGGCGGGTGGTCCATGCTGTTCACCGCCTTCTCCGCCTTCGACTTCGCCAACCCGGCGGCGCATTTCCCGCTGCGCGGCAACGGCACGGGCGCCTGGTTCGGCTGGCCCACCGCGCCGAGGATCGAGGAACTCCGCGACGCGTGGTTCGAGGCGCCGGATGCCGCGGCCGAGCAGCGCATCGCGCGCGAGATCCAGACGGTGGCGATGGACGAGCTGCCCTACATCCCGGTCGGCGCCTACATGTCGCTGACCGCGCTGCGCGCCAACCTCGCGGGCCGTGTGCCGGGCCTCGCGCTCTACTGGGGGATCAGGCGGACATGATCACGCGACGCAACGCCATCACAGCGGGCGCGACGCTGGTCGCGGCGCCGCGCCTCTCGCACGCGCAGCGCGTCGCGGCGGGGACGCTGCGGGTGATCCCGCAGGCCAACCTGACGTCGCTCGATCCGATCTGGACGACCGCGGTCGTCACGCGCAACCATGCCTTCCTGGTTTACGACCAGATCTGCGCGCAGGACGCCTCGGGCGCGGTGAAGCCGCAGATGGCCGAGGGCTGGGAGATCGCGCAGGACCGGCTGAGCGTCACCTTCACGCTGCGCCAGGGCCTGGTGTTCCACGATGGCGAGCGGGTGACGGCGCGCGACTGCGTCGCCTCGATCGAGCGCTGGCGCCGGCGCGACCCCTTCATGCAGGTGCTGGCGCCGGCGATCGCGGAGGTCGCCGTGCTGGACGACCGGCGCTTCCGCTTCCGGCTGCACAAGCCGGTGCCGCTGCTGCTGGATGCGCTGGGCCAGACCCAATTCCCCTGCTTCATCATGCCGGAGCGGCTGGCGCGTACCGATGCCTTCCAGCAGATCCGGGAAGCCGTGGGCAGCGGGCCGTTCCGCTTCGTCCCGGGCGAGTGGAATCCCGGCCAGCGCGCGGTCTGGACGAAGCACGATGGCTATGTCCCCCGCAGCGACGCGGTGGACGGGCTGGCCGGCAGCCGCGCGCCGAAGCTCGACCGCGTGGAATGGACGATCATCACCGATCCCGCGACGAGCGCGAGCGCCATGACGCTCGGCGAGCAGGATTACTGGGAGTACCCGCTGCACGACCTGCTGCCGATGCTGCGCCGCTCGCGCGACCTGGTGGTGCAGCAGCGGCTGCTGGATGGCACCTACGGCATCTGCCGCTTCAACACGCTGCAGCCGCCCTTCGACAACCCAATGATCCGCCGCGCCTTCGCGATGGCGGTGGACCAGCGCGACTACCTGCGTGCCGTCGCCGGCAACGAGCAGGATGGCTGGGGCGTGTGCGAGGGCGTCTTCACCTGCGACACGCCGCTGGCCAACGACAATGGCAGCGAGATCCTCAGGACCCGCAGCATCGAGCGCGCCCGCGCTGCGCTGCGCGAGGCCGGCTACAACAACGAACGCGTGGTGATGATCGCCCCCGGCGACTACCCGCAGATCAACGCGCTGAGTCTTGTCAGCGCCGACATCATGCGCCGGCTGGGCATGAACCTGGAGTTGATCTCGGCCGATTGGGGCACGCTGGTGCAGCGTCGGACCAGCAAGGAGCCGGTGGAGCGCGGCGGCTGGAGCGTGATCCACACCACCTCCTCCGGCCAGGCGCTGACGCAGCCGGTGACCCATCTCTTCCTGCGCGCGAACGGGGCGAATGCCTGGTTCGGCTGGCCGGAGGATGCTGAGATCGAGCGGCTGCGCGGCGCCTATGTGGACGCCGCCGACGCGGCCGAGCGTCGCCGCGTGGCGGAGGCGCTGAACGCGCAGGCGATGCGGCTGATGGCCTATGTGCCGCTGGGATACTATTGGCAGCCGAGCGCCTGGCGTCGCAGCCTCTCGGGCGTGTTCCGCGCGCCGGCGACCGTGTTCTGGGGGATCGAGAAGTCGGGCTGAGTGCGCGCTCGGCCTGGGCGCCGCCGCGCGATCCCGATCATCCCGAGACCGGCCAGCAGCAGCGCGAGCGCGCCGGGCTCGGGCACCGGCTGCGTGCCGGGATTGCCGTAGCGGAGATTGTCGATCCCGAAGCGCGCATCGGGGCGCTGGCGGATCACCAGCGTGTCGAAGGCGGTGTCGCTCTCGATGCCGTAGAACAGGAAATTGGTCTGGCCGCGGATCGGCGTGGTCAGCGTGGCGATCGCGGTCGCGCCGGCGTAGAGCTCGAAGGTCAGGTCGTCGATGTCGTTGCCGGGCTGGCCGCTGCGGATCTCCATCGCGATGGCCAGCACCATGGTGGGCAGGGTGATCCGCAGATCGTTGAAGAAATCGCCGGTCTGGACGCTGATCATGTTGAGGAAGCGGCCGCTGCTCGGGCCGAATTCGCGCGCGAAGACACCGCTGCCATCATTCGCGATGGTCGGGCCGAAGCCGGTCGAATCATTCGTGCCCGTGTCGAGCAGCAGGAAGCCGACACCGCCGACGGAGGTGAAGGGGCCGGAGACCGGCAGGCTGCCTTCCTCGAAGGTGACGATGCTTTCCGTGCCGCCGAACAGCGACGGGCTGAAGAACAGGCTCGCCGCGCGCGGCGCGCCGGGGGCAAGCAGAAGGGCCGCGAGCAGCATCAGGACGGCATGGCGGAGCGGTCGCATCATCGGCATCCCTGCTTCTGGTGCCGGGAAGATGCTCTATCGGAACGAGCCCGGCAACCGTCGCGTGGCACGCAACGTGCTGACAGCGTCCCGGGGCGCGCCGGCCCGCGCGGAGATGTGATCCGGAGGGCTGGCGCGTCGCAACCGATTGGGGCAGGCTGCCTGCAAAGAGGGCAGGCGTTTGGGAGAGCATTGCATGGATCGCAGGTCGTTCCTCAAGGGCGGCGCCGCGGCGGGCGCTGCGTTCGCCACGGGTGGGCTGGCCGCGCCGGCGTACAGCCAGGCGGCAAGCCGGGTGCTGCGCTTTGTGCCGCAGGCGAATCTCGCGAATTTCGATCCGATCTGGGGCACGCAGTATGTCGTGCGGAACGCCTCCGTCCTGGTGTGGGACACGCTGTACGGCTTCGACGACAAGCTCGAGCCGCAGCGCCAGATGGTCGAGAACGAGGAGGTCTCGGCCGACGGGAAGATCTGGACCTTCCGGCTGCGCAGCGGGCTGCGCTTCCATGATGGCGAGCCGGTGCTGGCCAAGGATGTGGTCGCCAGCCTCAACCGCTGGATGCCGCGCGACCCGATGGGCCAGATCCTGCGCCGGCTGAACGAGGAACTGGTCGCGGTGGACGACCGGACCTTCCGCTGGCGGCTCTCGGCCCCCTTCACCAAGATGAAGATGGCGCTCGGCAAGAACGCCACGCCGATGGCCTTCATCATGCCGGAGCGCATCGCCACGCGCTTCGACAGCTTCACCCAGATCAACGAGTATGTCGGCTCCGGCCCGATGCGCTTCGTGCGCAACGAATGGGTGCCGGGTGCAAGCGCCGTGTTCCAGCGCTTCGAGCAGTATGTGCCGCGCGACGAGCCGGCGAGCTGGCTCGCCGGCGGCAAGCGGATGATGGTGGACCGGGTGGAATGGGTGGTGATGCCCGATCCGGCTACGGCCTCGGCCGCGCTGCAGAACGGCGAGGTGGA
>VFQR01001326.1_pt1 | contig 19613 bp, 11 predicted proteins | sample 3512321 | NCBI WGS metagenome assembly VFQR01 (sample SAMN10412374, study PRJNA504923) | tailings metagenome | isolation source: Relicate 3 Philex TSF1 revegetated site | place: Philippines: Tuba, Benguet | collected 2017-08-29
AATCCACCAGTTCCAAGTACGCTAATAATGCGATAGCGATCGCTCAAAAGTGTTGTTATCATTACGTTTTCTTGAATTAGTTTTGTTTGGAAGCACTCTTTAAGAATTAACAACTTACAACTACCCGTTTTAAAAACTTTGGCAGTGTATAGTTTTTGATATAAATTATTAATTTGTCGTAAACAAATAGAGAATGTATTAGCTGCACACTTATTTTTAGTATCTAAGTATGAGAATATCACGAATTGCTCTTTTTATTAAGATACTGAAACAGATATAGAGAGTAGTGAAGGGATGGGGAGTTTGTAATTCTTATTAAGAATGGGGCATGGGGCATTGGGCATTGGTTATTTCTCCCTCTGCCTCCCCTACCTCCCCTACCTCCCCTGCCTCCCCTACTCCCTCATCCCCCTCGTCTCCCCCTTCCCCCTTATGAGTAGCATCTACGACCTACGCTTGATAACGCTTTCAATTGCGATCGCCTTCCTCGCCTTATATACTGCTTTTGATTTGATTGGACAGGTAAAAGCTGCCAAAGCGTCGGCAAAAGTCGCTTGGTTAATTGGCGGCGCAATGGTTATGGGAATCGGTATTTGGTCGATGCACTTTGTCGCCATGCTAGCCTTCAGTACGGCAATACCAATAACCTATGATATGGTGACTGTGCTGGTTTCTATGCTACCAGCTGTGATTGCTTCAGGGGGCGCACTTTTCCTTGCCAGTCGCCCAGTGTTAAGCATTGGGCAGTTACTGATTGGTGGGACATTAATGGGTATTGGTATCGCCTCCATGCACTATATCGGAATGCTGGCGATACGGATGGAAGCAACGGTCACATATAACCCAGTGCTGTTTATACTTTCCATCCTCATGGCCATCGGCGCGTCGATTGTAGGACTCAATATTGCGTTTCATCTCACCACACAAACAAATACAACTGCCTGGTGGACGAAAATTAGTAGTGCGCTTTTGTTGGGCGTAGCGATCGCCTTCGTGCATTATACAGGAATGACGGCTGTGAGATTCATGCCGACTAACCCGACAGCAATATCTGGGCTAGCAAAAACGAACGATTCTCTAACTTTGCTTGGTGTTTGTATTGGTATTGCCACACTCGTGATTCTCGGTTTTGCGCTGTTGACTTCGTTTATAGATCGGCGCTTATCTGCCCAAACAAAGCTTTTAGCGCAGCAAGAAGCCCAAGCTAAACGTTCACAATTATTTACAGAAATTACCTTCCAAATTCGGCGATCGCTAAAATTGGATGATGTCATTAATACAACTGTCCAGGAAGTTCGTCAAGCATTGAAAACAGACCGTGTGATTATATATCGTTTCAATACTGACTGGAGTGGCACTATTATTGCCGAGTCTGTTGCCCTTGGTTGGACGAAAACCTTAGGAAAAACGGTCAATGACCCATTCCGAGAAAATTATATTGAAATGTATAAAAATGGCCGAGTCCGAGCTACCAATAATATTTATGAAGCTGGTTTTACACAATGTCACCGGGAAATTCTCGAAGATTTTGAAATCAAGGCAAATCTAATTGCACCAATTATTCATAACAATCAACTCGTCGGTTTATTGTGTGCCCATGAGTGTTCTACAACCCGATATTGGCAAAAGTATGAAATTAATTTAGTTAGACAATTAGCAATTCAAGTTGGTATCGCTTTAGAACAAGCCAGTCTACTAGCTGAACTAGAGCAGGCGCAGAAAGTTTTGCGGCTGCGCGATCGGGCGATCGCTTCAGCTAGTAATGCTATATTCATTACTGACCCGCGTCAGCGAAAAAATCCAATTATATTTTGCAATGCTGCCTTGGAAAAAATTACAGGTTATTCATCCAGTGAATTACTAGGATGCAACTACAAATTTCTCCAAGGATATGACACAGATCCAAACACCATTAAAGAATTAGATGAGGCCATAGAGGCTTCCAGAGAATGCCAAGTTGTCCTGAAAAGTTATCGCCAAGATGGAAGTTTTTTCTGGTGTGAATTAACAATTTCTCCTGTGCCAGATGCATTTGGACAAATAATTAACTTTATCGGCGTACTAGTTGAAATTACTTCGCGCAAGGAAACAGAAGAAGAATTAAGGCGTAGTCAACAAGTTCTCCAAGAGCAGCTGCTAGAACTGATATCTGATGTTAACGCAGTATCCCAAGGAGATTTAACTGTTAGCTCTCAAGTCACAACAGGGGAAGTTGGCATCTTAGCTAATGTTATTAATACCATCATTTACACCCTGTGGCAAATTGTTACTCAAGTCCAACAAACTGCCTATCAAATGAATATTTCCCTTGGGGAAAACTCTAGTTTCATCCAGCAAATGGGAGATGAAGCGCTCAAACAAGTCGAACAAATTACCCATGCCTTGGAAGCAGTAGATAATCTAAATTTCTGGATTCAAAAGGTGGCAAATAACGTTCAACAACTACAGGAAATAAACGTCACTAATACTCACAGAGTAGAAACAACCAAAGAAACAATAGATTTTACTGTGGAAAGCATCTTCAAGTTGCAACAAACAACTGCACAAATAGCTAATAAAATCAATAATCTGAGCGAATATTCGCAAAAAATTTCTCATATTGCCTCAACAATTCAGCAAATCGCCACCCAAAGTAACTTGTTAGCCAGCGACGCCAGCATTGAAGCCACATGGATGGGCGATCGCGGTCGAGGCTTTGCCAAAGTAGCAGAACAAATTGGTCAATTAGCCGTGCAATCTGGCGAAGCAACACAAGAAATTGAAAGCGTTTTAACTAACATGAAATTGGCAACTAGTGCATTAGTTCAAACCATAGAATCGGGAACTACTGACATCGGAGAAAAAGCAAATCTTGTGCAAAATGCCAAGTTAAGCTTAGAAGATATTTTAGAAGTATCTGGGCAGATGAATAATTTAGTACAATCCATTTCTACAGCAACAAAATCCCAAGCAGAAACTTCCCAGGCGATCGCATCTTGGATTGAACAAATTACCGAGACCTTAAAATATACCGCAGATTCGTCTGGTAGTGTATCGAACTCTCTACAACAAACAACAGAACTGGCAGAGCAATTACAAGCGTATGTCAGTGGATTTAAAACTGGGGAGTAGGGAGTGGGGAGTGGGGGAGATGAGGGAGAGGAAGAGGGGCAGTTCTTGCTGGGTGCAGGGGAAAAGCTCCTCCCCTCTGCTCCCTGCTCCCAGCAAGAACTGCTCATATTGAATTGTTGTGTCAATTACACCTTCATGGGCATCTGATGTCACATCATGAGCGTGAATTAATTCCCAAGGAATTCCTCCAACTTCACCTTTAGGCGACTGGTAAGGGAATAATACGCGATCGCCAACTTCTTTTGACTCATTACGTGTGACTGCAAAATGCTCGTGATTCCAGCCATCAGCAACTCTTCGTCCATCACGCTTTTTGACTTGAAGTGTTTCACCTATTGTTGCAATGCGTTCTGCAACCTCTTGCAGTGAGTTGAGTGCTTTTGCTTCACTGTCACGTTCTAGAGAAGTTGTACCCAGGATTTGTTTCACTGCTTGTTGAATCAGTCGTATATGACATAAAAATATTTTAATTTGCATCGTCAAAAAAATGAATCTCTTGTGGGTAGGCATTTTGCCCGCCCTGATTGTGCAAATTAAATACGCGACAGCTTATCATGTTCGGGTGAAGACTTATCATTAGGACTGATGGGGGGACGCTCTGACGCGGAGAAATTTTAATAATAAGTGATTATCCGAACTTGATATTACATCGCCTAACCCAACCAGTAAATCTAAAATCTAAAATCCAAAATCTAAAATTGTTTGGCTAAATTCCTAAGACTGTTCTGATGTTTTGGACAATTACCTGTGGTGTTTCGATAACATCTATATATATGGTGTCTAATGGTTCTTCTAAACTATAAAACTGGCTATCAAGCAGTTTTTCGCTCATGTAGTGATGATGACGCTCTTGCAAGCGCTTTTGAATTAAGTCATAGGAGCCTTTGAGGTAAACTAGTTTCATGCGTTCGCTATCCAAGACCAGAAATTGCCGATAGCTTTCTTTGAGAGCCGAACATGCCAATACCACATTTTTATTTTCTTGCAGCCAGTTTTTAATCGCTGTTTGCAAATCTTGTAACCAAGGTATTCTGTCTGCTTCACTCAAAGGAATACCGCACCGCATTTTTTCAACATTTTCTGGCGAATGAAAAGCGTCAGCGTCACTAAATTGCCAGTCTAAGGAATCTGCTAGCAGCTTGCCAATGGTGGTTTTGCCAGATCCTGAAACACCCATAATAAGGATAATCATTGATTTTTCCATAGTTTTGCCAAAGAAAAGTTAAGTTATATCAAGTCCAATGAAACTCCCGATTCCCTACTCCCCATTTACACTATAGAAGTTCAAAAATCAAATCGAATTACTATATTTATTTTTGAAACAACAAAGTTTGAACTAACTTGAATTTTTGTTACACTTTGCCCCATCCCCCAGTTTTGTGCTTGGTTATTAAGGTGAATACATTGACAGATAACTCCAATTTGCTAATTATAAAATTATAATGCACACCTTTGCATTAATTGTAGTAAGATAATGAAGAAACGAAAAATTTCAATCGAAGATATTGCTCGTAGGGCAGGGGTTTCTCATTCTACAGTTTCGCGTGCTTTGCGGGACAACTCTCTAATTAGCCCGAAGGTGAGAGAGGAAATTAAGAAAATAGCGCGGGAGATGAACTATGTACCAAATGCGATCGCTCAGAGCTTGCTTTCTTCGCGCACTAATACCGTTGGGGTAGTGGTGACTTCCATCGCCGATCCTTTTTATGCTGAGGTTGTAGAGGGAATTGAGCAGGTAGCTACAGCCGCAGGTTTGAGTGTTTTATTAACTGCTTCACACCGAGATTTGAGTCAGGAAATAGCAGCTATTGATAATTTTCATCGCCGCAGAGTGGACGGGATATTAGTTACTGATTCACGAATTAATAAAAATAATACCGACCTAGTAGGGAATATTGCTGTGCCTACAATTTTGATTAATAGTCAGACTGAAAATCAACCTGAAACATTTCACACAGTGACAGTAGATGATATTTTAGGTGGTCGATTGGCAGTAGAGCATTTGATAGGTTTAGGACACACCGCTATTGGTTATTTGGGTGTGGGCGATCGCAGTAAGTCAAACCAGCAACGCTTGGAAGGATATCATATCGCTTTGAAGCAAGCAAGTTTACCACAAAACAGTAATTGGGTGGCAATTAGTGATGAAGATAACATCAGAATCAGCGATGTTGATACTGGCAAAAAAATGCTACCTCAACTATTTAACGCTGGTGTCACAGGGATTTTTTGTTACAACGACATGGTAGCAGTTGGCGCTCTTTTGGCCTGCCAGGAACTAAATATTTTAGTACCGCAAACTTTAAGTTTAGTTGGATTTGATGGTATTGCTCTTTGCCGTTATGTAACGCCGCCACTGACAACAGTTTGCCAACCAATGTTAGAAATTGGTCGCTCAGCGATGCAAATGTTACTCGATTTATTAGATGAGAAAAGTGTGGAAAACCTCGTTTTAGCTCCGTTTTTAGTGAAGCGGGGTAGTACTGGAGAAAGATGAGGGGGATCAGGGGGATGGGGAGAAATAATCAATGGCTAATGACAAATATTATGTTAACTAAAAAATGGAGTTTATCTGGCGATCGCTGTTTTGCACCAGAACCCGTACAAAGACAGCTAGCGCGTCAAATTTTTGACAATATATCCACTCTACCGTTGGTCTGTCCCCACGGGCATGTAGACCCAGCATTGTTAGCTAATCCAGCAGCGCGTTTTGGTTCGCCCACTGAATTATTGATTACTCCTGACCACTACATTTTCCGTATGCTCTATAGTCGGGGTGTACCTTTGTCAGCTTTGGGTATACCTAGCCGTGATGGTTCGCCAGTAGAAACCGACCACCGAAAAATTTGGCAGCTTTTTGCCGACTATTTTTACTTATTTCAAGGTACTCCTTCTGGGTTGTGGTTGAAAGATGAACTCACTAACGTTTTTGGAGTGGATGAGCCTTTAAATTCTCGCAATGCTGGACACATGTATGATTACCTACAAAAGCTGTTATTGTTGCCTGAATTCTCGCCTCGTGCTTTATTCAAAAAGTTTAATATTGAAGTGCTTTGCACTACGGATGCGGCCAGCGATGCTCTTGAGTACCATCAATCCCTGCACCAAGAAGGTTTTACTCAGATCAAACCTACTTTTCGACCAGATGCAGTAGTCAATCTGGATACTCCTGGTTGGCGAGAAAATCTAGCCAAGTTGGAAACCACTGTTGGGCGAGAAATTAGTACTTACGCTACTTTTGTGCAAACTCTAGAAGAACGTCGAGCTTTCTTTAAAAAAATGGGTGCCACAGCTACTGACCATAGTGCAGCTACACCTTATACTACGCGTCTTAGCGACCAGGAAGCAGAAGCGATCTTTGCTAGAGCATTAGTCAATAAGCTAAATCCTGGTGATGCAGAGCGTTTTACTGGACACATGTTCATGGAAATGGCTCGGATGAGTGTAGAAGATAGTCTGGTGATGCAAATGCATTGCGGTATTATGCGTAACCATAATTCCACTGTCTTTGAGAGGTTTGGGTCTGATAAAGGTGCTGATATTCCCTTGAAAATAGAGTGGACGAAAAATTTACAACCGTTGTTGACAGCCTACGGTAATCATCAGGACTTTCACTTAATTCTGTTTGGATTGGACGAAAGCACTTATAGCCGCGAACTAGCTCCCCTAGCCGGTCATTATCCCGCAGTGCTGCTGGGGCCGCCTTGGTGGTTTCACGACAGCATGAATGGTATGGAGCGATACTTCAATCAGGTGATGGAAACCGCCGGACTTTATAATACCGCCGGCTTTAACGATGATACACGGGCTTTCGTTTCCATTCCTGCCCGCCACACAGTCTGGCGACGTGTAGCTTGTAACTGGTTAGCGGGATTGGTAACACGGGGATTAATTGAGGAAGAGGAAGGCTATGGAATAGCTCATGCTTTAGCTTATGACCTTGCCAAAGATGCTTACAAATTGAACTAAGGGACTGACAAATAAAAAACATTCAACTTTTCTTGTGGGGTGGGCGTCTCGCCCGCCTCTCAGGAAGGGCGGACAAGATGTCCACCCCACAAGATTTGGATAATTTATTTCTTGGTAATCCTTTGATGCATGGACCTGCATTTTTAATGTATTGACCTGCACCTTTAATGCATCGACCTGCATCTTTGATGTATCGACCTGCATTTTTAATGTATTGACCTGCATCTTTAATGTATTGACCTGCATTTTTAATGTATTGCTTATGAAATAATGTGGTTCAAATAGATGAAAACTGCTGTAACGAGGTAATTAAATAGAGGAATTATCAATGCCAGATTTATTGAATAAACCAGATTTGATTTTGGATAAACTTTTTAGCTTGAAAGACCAAGTAGCAATAGTAACAGGTGGTTCTGGTGTGCTTGGTGGGGCGATGGCGCGGGGATTGGCACTTGCGGGAGCCCGAGTAGTCATTCTCGGCCGGAATGAAACACGGGCGGCTGTAATTGTAGCTGATATTACCGCTAATAGTGGTGAAAGTATGGTGGTGTTGGCAGATGTTAGCGATCGCTCGCAATTAGAAATAGCCAGACAGATTATATTAAAGCATTGGGGTCAGATAGACATCTTGATAAACGCCGCTGGTGGTAATATTCCGGCTGCCACAATTACTGCTGATGCTAGTTTTTTTGAGATGCCACACATAGCATTTGAGCAAGTTGTTAGTCTCAACTTGGTGGGTACTTTACTACCCAGTCAGGTTTTTGGTCAAGCGATGGTGGAAAGAAATCAACCCCAAGGTTGTATTGTGAATATTTCTTCCATGTCTGCTATCCGTGCAATCAGTCGGGTGGTTGGTTACTCGGCGGCGAAGGCGGCTATAGATAATTTTACGCGTTGGCTAGCTGTGGAACTTGCTCAAAAATATGGATCTGGGTTGCGAGTCAATGCCATTGCGCCGGGTTTTTTTATTGGCGAACAAAATCGAGATTTACTTTTAAATCCTGATGGAAGTTTAAGCGATCGCGGACAGAAAATTATTAACCATACCCCAGCTGGACGTTTTGGAGAACCGCAGGAATTACTTAGTACTTTGATTTGGTTATGCAGTTCTGGTTCTAGTTTCGTCAACGGCGTAGTTGTGCCGATAGACGGTGGGTTTAGCATCTACAGTGGAGTTTAGAAATGTATTCTTTAGCCGTAACTAATAATGGGATACTTGCAGATGAGGAAGTTTGCCAACTCGTTCATCAAGCTTTAGCAAACTCTGAGTTTGATGGACAGCGTATTTTAGTATTAATTCCCGACGGCACCCGCACTGCTCCCATTCCCCAAATGTTTCGATTGCTGCATCAGGAATTAAATAATCGGGTTGCTGCTTTGGATTTTTTAATTGCTCTGGGTACACATAATCCCATGAGTGAAGCACAAATCAATCGTTTAGTTGGGGTAACACCAGAGGAGCGAGAGACAACTTTTAAAGAAGTTCGCATCTTTAATCACCTCTGGAATCTCCCAGAAACTTTTATTTCTTGTGGAGTTATTTCGGCTGCGGAGATAGTAGAGATTAGTAATGGAATGCTGCATCAAGAAGTTGATGTGCGTGTTAATAAGCTGGTCACAGAATATGATTTGATAATTATTTGTGGCCCAGTCTTCCCCCATGAAGTTGTGGGATTTTCAGGAGGAAATAAATATTTTTTCCCAGGAATTAGCGGTCAGGAAGTAATAAATTTATCACATTGGTTAGGAGCTTTAATCACTTGTTATGAAATTATTGGTACGCCGGGAATCACCCCTGTTCGACGCTTGATAAATCGAGCCGCTAGCATGATTTCGACGCCAAAACTTTGCTTGGCAATGGTGGTTGCACCAAAAACAAATCAGTTAGCTGGACTTTATATAGATAAACCAGAGTTGGCCTGGGAAGCTGCTGCAAAATTATCAGCGAAACTGCATATTAAGTATGTAGATCGACCTTTTAAACAAGTGCTTTCTGTGATGCCCGAAATGTACGATGACATTTGGACGGCGGCTAAAGGAATGTACAAGTTAGAGCCAGTAGTGGCGGATGGAGGAGAAGTAATTATCTATGCACCTCATATTACCGAATTTAGCTATACACATGGTGAAGTTTTAGCCGAAATTGGTTATCATGTGCGCGATTATTTTGTTAAACAATGGGATAAATTCCAAGGATATCCTGCGGGAGTGCTAGCACATAGTACTCACTTAAAAGGTACGGGCACTTTTGATTTTATAGCAGGAGAAAAAGCGCGGATTCGTGTGACTCTAGCCACTGGTATTTCTCCAGAACGTTGTGCTGCTCATAACTTGAATTACTGCGATCCGGTTAGGATTCAATTAACACAGTGGTGTCATCGGGAGCATGAAGGTATTTTGCTTGTACCGAAGGCTGGGGAAATACTTTACCGGATGAATAACTAAAGTTCGACAAATAAGTTTGCTTGTTTTCAGACCTTTTGAGATTTTTAATTTAAAATTAATCCAAAATTTAAAATCTCAAATCCCAAACTCAATGAGTTGCAGCATTGCTTTGGGAATACTAAATCTAGAAACTGTCAAGATTTAGTGTTAAAGTCATGAATTCAGTGAGCATTGCCGGATATTACCTCAGCGAACAACTCTACAATAGTTCCAAAACCCTAGTTTATCGAGGTTATCGACAAACTGACTCTTTATCTGTGGTTATTAAACTGTTGAATAATCCTTATCCGAGTTTTAGTCAACTGGTGCAATTTCGCAATCAATACACCATCGCCAGCAATCTTAACTCATCCTTGATTATCCAAATCTATAGTCTAGAAACCTACCAAAATGGTTATGCATTAGTAATGGAAGATTTTGGCGGAATTTCTTTAAAGGATTATTTTGCCTCTACAAAAACAGCACCTAAAAAGCCTCTAGAAGAATTTTTATTGTTAGCGATCGCTCTTTGCAATGCTTTAGAAATATTGTACCATAATCGCATAATTCATAAAGATATTAAACCCAGCAATATTTTAATTAATCCTCAAACTAAACAAGTTAAATTAATTGATTTTAGTATTGCATCTTTGCTACCACGGGAAACGCAAACACTCATCAATCCGAATGTACTAGAAGGGACGCTTGCCTATATTTCTCCAGAACAAACCGGCAGAATGAATCGGGGGATTGATTACCGGACTGATTTTTATTCTTTAGGTGTGACTTTTTTTGAATTACTCACAGGTGAGTTACCTTTTGTCACAAATGACCCGATGGAATTAATGCATTGTCATATTGCTAAAATAGCACCATGTCTGGGGGAAGTTAAAACTGAAAAGATTCCCCAAGTCTTGTCAGATATTGTCATGAAACTGATGTCAAAAAATGCTGAAGACAGATATCAGAGTGCATTAGGACTAAAATTTGATTTAGAAAAATGTTTATCTCAGCTAGTAGAAACTGGGACAATAGAAGATTTTGCAATTGCAGAACGGGATCTGTGCGATCGCTTCATTATTCCTGATAAACTCTATGGCAGAGAAACCGAAGTTAAAAGTTTACTTGAAGCATTTGATCGAGTCAGCCTGGGTACAACAGAAATGATGCTGGTTGCTGGGTTTTCAGGTATTGGAAAAACAGCAGTTGTTAACGAAATTCACAAACCAATTGTGCGGCAACGCGGCTATTTTATTAAAGGCAAATTTGACCAATTTCAACGTAATATTCCCTTGGCTGCTTTTGTGCAAGCATTCCGGGATTTGTTGGGACAGTTGCTGACAGAAAGTGATGCTCAAATCCAGCAATGGAAAAGTCAGATATTAGAAGCTGTTGGCGAAAATGGACAAGTAATTATTGGAGTCATCCCGGAATTAGAAAAAGTTATTGGTCAACAACCACCAGCACCAGAATTATCAGGTACTGCTGCCCAAAATAGATTTAATTTATTATTCCAAAAATTTACTCAAGTATTTACCACTGCTGCACATCCATTGGTAATGTTTTTAGATGATTTGCAATGGGCAGATTCGGCATCCTTGAAGTTAATTCAATTATTAATGACTGATACAACACATCTTTTTTTAATTGGAGCCTATCGTGATAACGAAGTCAACCCAGCACATCCATTAATGTTGACTTTGAGTGAAATTGCCAAAACAAAAGCAAAGATTAATACAATTACTTTAGCACCGCTAAGTCAAATCAAAATAAATCAATTAGTTGCTGACACACTCAAATGTACAGAAAATTTAGCGTGGGCTTTTTCTCAACTAGTATCTCAAAAAACTCAAGGTAATCCATTTTTTGCTACTCAGTTTATTAAAGCATTACATCAAGATCAACTGATTAAATTTAACTTTGAATCAGGCTGTTGGGAATGTAATATTACACAAGTAACTCAGGAGGCAGTTACAGATGATGTTGTAACTTTTATGGCATTTCAATTGCGAAGACTTCCACCATCAACTCAAAATATATTGCAGTTAGCTGCTTGTATTGGAAATCAATTTGATTTAGCAACTTTGGCGATTGTTTCGCAAAACTCACAGATAGAAACAGCCGCTTGTTTATGGAAAGCTTTACAAGAAGGATTGATTTTACCCCAAAGTGAGATTTATAAATTTTATCAACAAGAATCATTAGTCAATAGTCATACCCAGCGGGAAGGTGTTCGCGTAGCGTCTCGTAGAGAAGCACCTATGTCATTGGTAGACGAACTACAACAAATAACCAATGACCAAAGACAAATGACAATTACATATAAATTTTTGCACGATCGCGTCCAACAAGCTGCTTATTCTCTGATTCCAGATGAAGAAAAGAAAACAACTCATTATCGCATTGGCCAACAGTTATTAAAAAACACATCTGAGAGTGAAAAAGAAGAACGAATTTTTGAAATTGTTAATCAAATGAATGTTGCGATGGAATTAATTACCCAGCCAACAGCCAGAGAAGAATTAGCAAAATTAAATTTAATAGCTGGACGCAAAGCCAAAAATTCTACTGCTTACAGTGCGGCGGTTAAATATTTTACAGTTGGGCGCAATCTTTTAGGGAGCGATCGCTGGAAAAATCAGTATAATCTAACACTTTTAATATATGTAGAAGCCGTAGAAGTAGCTTATCTAAATACTGATGTAGATGACATGGAACGCCTGATAGAAGTGGTGCTGCAACAGGCAAAAACCGCACTGGATACAATTAAAGTGTATGCTGTGAGAATTACTGCCTACACTTCACAAGGTCAGCTACTCAAAGCCATTAGCACTGGATTGACGATATTAAAGCAATTTGATATTCATTTGCCTGAATCACCGGATTTAGAAGATGTTGCACAGGTAGGCAAACAAACACAGACTCTTTTAGGTAGCAAAAAACCTGCGGATTTGCTAAGTCTACCAGAGATGACAAACCCTGAAATTTTGGCAGTAATGCAAATTCTCAATGAAATATCTGTCCCTGCTTATTTAACAAAGCCAAATCTTAATTCATTAATTGTGATAACGCAGATGAATCTATCAATGATTTATGGAAATGCCCCGATTTCTGCATTGGGCTACTCTAGTTATGGATTATTTTTGTGTGCTGTTGCTGGCGATATTGAACAGGGTTATGAATTTGGTAAATTGGCGTTGAATTTATTAGCTAAATTTCAAGAGAAAAAGATTGAAGCTAGAGTGTTATTTGTCACTGCAACTTTTATAATTCATTGGAAAGTCCATGCGAGAGAAATCTTAAAGCTGCTGGAAAATGCTTACTATAGTGGTTGGGAAAATGGAAGTTTAACGGACTTGGGCTATGCAGCTTTTGGTTACGGCTTCCACGCCTATTTCATGGGTTATGAGTTATCCAAGCTAGAGCAAGAAATGACAGCTTATAGCAAGGTATTAGAACAAATTAATCAGCAAACCCAACTCAATTACAATGAACTTTATCGACAATTAATTTTAAACTTGCTTGGTCAAACTGCAAATCCATTTTTCTTATTAGGTGAAGCAGACAAAGAACAAGAACTTTTAGCAAGATATCAGCAGACAAATGATACAACTGGATTATGGCATTTCTTTTTGAACAAGTTAATTCTGTGTTATTGGTTTGGCGATTTTGAGCAGGCGCTTGAGTATATCGAACATGCAAAACATTATTCAGGTGGCGGCAAAGGCATGTTCAATATTCCTTTATTCTATTTTTATACTTCTTTGACTTGTTTAGCTGTTTTGCCTCATTTTTCTCAATTTGAACAAGAAAATCTCCTGCAAAAAGTCTCAGCCAATCAAAACACTATGCAGGAATGGATAAGTTATAATCCGACGAATCATCTAGACAAATTTTATTTAGTAGAGGCAGAACAAAATCGAGTTCTAGGTCAATATTTAGAAGCAATAAAAAATTACGACCTAGCTATTTCTGCTGCTAAAGAAAACGGCTACATCCAAGAAGAAGGACTGAGTAACGAACTTGCAGCCAAATTCTACCTCCAATGGGGTAAAGAAAAGGTCGCCCAAGTATATATGCAAGAAGCATATTACTGCTACGCTCGTTGGGGAGCAAAAGCGAAAACTGATGACCTAGCAAAACATTATCCCACACTGTTGCAAGCTATCTTGCAACAGCAACGAATTAACTTCAACCCCTCACAAACTATTACCTTTGGTCGAACTTCTTCATCCAGTCGTAACTCTACAACTAGTGTTAATAGTATTTTTGATATTCTAGATTTTACCTCAGTTCTTAAAGCCTCTCAAGCCATTTCTAGTTCTTTGGAAATAAATCAACTCATTACCAGTCTCACCCGCATTATTCTAGAAAACTCTGGGGCGAAAAAATCTGCACTAATTCTTCCTCAAGAAGATATTTGGCAAGTTAGGGCAATTACTTTTATAGACCGCGCTTCAAATTCTCGTATTGAAATTCAAACAATTCATAACCCCCAACCATTAGATACCTGTCAAGATATTCCGAAAAATATTATCAATTACGTCAAAAATACCCAGGAAACAGTTGTGATTGATAACTTAAAGACAGATATCCCTGGTCTGATTGGGGAATATATGTATCGCACAAAACCCCAAAGTGTATTATGTACGCCGATTATTAATCAAGGGCATTTGATAGGAATTATTTACTTAGAAAATAAACTAACTCCAGGGGTTTTTACAAGCGATCGCCTGAGTGTGATTAACTTGCTTTCTTACCAAGCAGCAATCTCTTTAGAAAATGCACGACTTTATCAACAATCTCAAGAAAATGCTCAACAACTAAAACAATCACTCAAACAACAAAAGACTTTGTTTAATGTTGTTAACCAAATGCGAAAGTCTTTAGATTTGGATGCTATTTTCCGTGCAGTTACCCAAAATATTCGCCGCATTCTCAATGCCGATCGCGTGGGAATCTATCAGTTCGATCTCACTTCTAATTATGAATATGGCGAGTTCATCGCCGAAGATGTACTACCTATATTTCCTTCTGCCTTAGTAGTCAAAATTCAAGATCATTGCTTTGGCGAAAAATATGCAAATCTCTATAAACAGGGACGCATTTGTACAATTAATGATTTACAAACAGCTGATGTTTTAGATTGTCATCGACAAATTTTAGCACAATTTCATGTTAAAGCATCATTAGTTGTGCCAATTATGCAAGACGATGAACTTTGGGGATTACTCTGCATTCACCAATGCGATCGCCCTCGTGAATGGGAAGCTTCTGAGATTCAATTTGCCCAACAAATCGGCGCACAAATGGGAATTGCCCTCAAGCAGACAGATTTATTAATTAAAACTCAAAAACAAGCAACCGAACTCGAACAAACACTGCAATATCTCCAGCAAACTCAACTTCAATTAGTTCAAAGTGAAAAAATGTCTGCTTTAGGTAATTTAGTTGCAGGTGTAGGTCATGAAATGAATAATCCCTTAGGTTTTATTACTGCTAGTCTCGAACAAGCTAAACCTATTCTTGTGGATGTGATTGCACACCTAAAATTATATCAAGAAAGTCTACCATTACCAAGCAATGAAATTATCAATCATGCCGAAAAAATTGACTTGGATTATAGCTTAGAAGACTTACCAAAGATAATTGATGCTACTATGATGGCGTGCGGTCGGCTAAAAAATATCAGCACTAGTCTACGGATTTTTTCCCGCGCTGATCGAGATTATAAAGTGCCATTTAATATCCACGAAGGTATTGATAGTACAGTTTTGATTCTGCAACATCGCCTGAAAGCAAATCAACAACGTCCAGCGATTCATGTGGTAACTGAATATGGGATTTTACCAGAAGTTGAGTGTTTCCCTGGTCAGTTAAACCAAGTTTTTATGAATATTTTGGCAAATGCCATTGATGCATTAGAAGAAGCAAATCAAGGACGCAATTTTGCAGATATTAAAGCCAATCCCAACCGAATTTTTATTACCACTTCAGTAATAAATAAGCAAGTTAAAATTACCATTGCTGATAATGGAACTGGCATAGATGAAAAAATCAAACAAAAAATATTTGACCATTTATTTACTACGAAAAATGTCGGTAAAGGAACTGGTTTAGGTTTGGCGATCGCTCAGCAAATTATAGTAGAAAAACATGGCGGCACTTTAGATGTTAATTCTACACCGGGTGAAGGCACTGAATTTACTATTATCATCCCGATTTTGGCTCAGACTTGGGATTAATGCAAGGCGATGGTATTGTCACCATTTTCTAGCCTCGGCCACACGCTGAGGTATTTTAATCGAAAGATAAAGTCTATTTAAACAAATAAATTTATTAGTATAGTAGAAGACCGTTTTTTCCTAGCTAATAGATTGATATGCGCTTTTCTATCATTATCAGTGTCGGCTTGTTGGTATTTGCAGGCCTCAACCTACCAGTCATGTCTCAACCTCCCGTACAGATAGCACAATTGGCAGCGAATAATAACTTGAATCAAAGACGGTTAAGTTTTAATCGCCGTTTGTGGAGTAATCAAAATATTCCCAATTATCGTTATACATTTAGTAACGGTTGCTTTTGTATACCAGAAGCTAGAGGCCCAGTAATTATTGAAGTACGTAATGGTAAAACAAGGTCAATTACTTCTAAAGAGACTGGTTTACCAGTTGAGAATCCAGAATTTTTTAAGAACTACAACACAATTCCTAAGCTTTTTAATGTGATTCAGGATGCCATCAATCGTCGAGCCTCAAGCCTGAATGTAGACTATAATCCCAAACTCGGCTATCCAACCCAAATTAATGTAGATTACAACACTCAAATAGCTGATGAAGAAATATATCTGACAATTGAGAATTTTGAAGAATTAAAATGAGAAGTCAGAATTCAGAATTCAGAATTCAGCTATAAAAATCATATTTGATTTGGTGAAAAATCTAAATATTTGTAGTAGCGTGTCAAGACTAAAATCTTACAAAAAATTGTAGGTTGGGTTGACGTAAGGAAACCCAACACTCTGATTAGCGTTGGGTAACGCGAAAGCTCAACCCAACCTACATCTAACGCACAATTTAAGGCTTGCCACGCTACTACTTATCTTTTCAAAAATCAAATAGTAGTCCTATAGTTACAATAAAATCTCACAACCAAGGCACGAAAATATTTCTTTCCCAGTCACCAGTCGCCAGTCAACACTATTTTCTAGAATTCTGAATTCTGTTTATTCATATTGACTCGAAGAATTCGAGCCTAATACATAAGTCTAAAAGTAACACTTTTACTCAAAAAGTACGGTAACCACAAAAGTTGGTTTCATGTAAAATAAATAACAATTTTCCAAACAACTTGAATTTGCGTTACAAACCTTTTACTTTTGGTTCAGAAGTTAAGAAAAATGGCTTCGTACTTTTTGAGTATACCATGTGCTTGTTTAATCACTGGCTATTTTGTTTTAAAAAAATTAATAGCGAAATTTTACATTTGGTGGCTGTATTTGCAGTCATCATCTTTATTTTGGGTTTAATCTTCGCTCCTTGGCAAATGCTACTTCTACTATTAATTCCTGTAATTATTAGTACAAGCTACGATTACTACACAAGCAAAGTGGTCAGCGAAAAAATAAAATCACCACAACAGCCAGTTTGCGAATCGGAAGCAGATTGCAACTTGACTTACCGTGGGGTTTCTTATCGTGCTGACACTAATGATCAATCAGATAATGTAACCGTACCAAGAGTAACACATAAATTAAGCTTTAGGGGAAGCACTTATTTTGTTTGTGTTAATCCTAACTCGGAATCAACTGGAATAACTACACCACCAGTAACTTATAAATTGAGTTTTAGGGGAAGCACTTATTGTGTCAAGAAAACCACACACAAAGAAATTGATTCGTAATAGCAATCCTTCACCCAGCGAAAATCTAAATTGATTGCCGAATCTCATAAAAATTCAGAACACCAGGAGCGATCGCTTCGTATCCCTAAACTTACCTCTTGCTCAGCAGTCAATTATTAAATATTATATTACACTGTCAAATAATATTTTAATTTGTTAAACCAAATTTTTTGGCTTTATGTTCTGACGAATAAAAATGTAGGCTACAAAAGAGGATTCAGAATTCAGAGTCAGAAGTTACTTACTTTCAAGCTATAGCAATTTCATTCTCAATTCTGAATTTGAAATTCTGACACAAAATCTGCTAATTCCCAGTCATGATTTCATGTCAGTAATTCATTATGAACTGTTAATTGTGTCGCCAATGAATCCACTATTCAATTCGTCAGAATCGTCTAATATTTCGCGTCGGACACTGTTGAAACTCTTTGGTGTTGGTGCAATTTTTGGAATCACAGGGTACTCTCGATTTACTAAGCCAAAACCAACGGTATTTGCAAGAGACACTTTGAAATTGCCACGGTTATTAAGTCAGCAAAAAAGTGTTGTAGTCATTGGGGGTGGTTTAGCGGGTTTAGCTTGTGCTTATGAATTGAGTCAGCGCGGATTTGTGGTTACACTTTTGGAAAAATCTCCGCAACTTGGTGGTAAAATTGCTAGTTGGTCAATAGAAGCTGTTGGCGAAACTTTTAAGATGGAACACGGGTTTCATGGCTTTTTTCCCCAGTACTATAATTTGAATAGTTTAGTGAAAGAACTGGAGATTGGCGAGCATTTTGAATCGTTAAATTTTTACTCGGTTGTTTACCGCGATCGCCAATACAAACCAGAAATATTTTATCCTAGTAACTCTGCCTTTCCTTGGAATATTATAGACTTAGCGATCGCCTCTCCCAACCGCTTCAAATGGGGAATTAACCTCACAAAATTAAAACATCTGCAAGTCTTCCAGGCAATTACTGGTTTTCAGAGAGAAAAGAACTTTCAGCGATTTGATAATATATCTGTGGCTGATTGGGTAAAAACAGAATTTCCCCAAGGATTATATGACTTATACTTTCTACCTTTTGCCAAATCTAGTTTGAATGCACCAGACACAATGAGTGTAGGCGAATTAATGCAGTTCTTCCACTTTTATTTTTTTGGCAACCCAGAGGGACTAGCTTTTAATGGCACCAAAGATGATATGGGCACAAGTTTAGTGCAACCCATTGCTCAAGCAATTCAACATCAAGGCGGTAAAATTATCACAAGTGCAACTGTGAGTGAAATTCCTGCTACAGAAGGGAAAATTGCAGCATTAAAATATTATGTTGGCGGCAATCAAAATAGCGTGCCTTTTTGGGTAAAACGGAATTCAGTTGTTGATAATGCCAAGATAGAATATTTTGGTGCGGCTGATGAAGTTTTTGCTTTAGCATCCGGAAGTCAAGAAGCGATTTCTCTTACCTGTACCCATCAAGGTTGTACTGTGCAAATGGCAGCGGATGGTCAGTTTCACTGCCCTTGTCATGGTGCAGTATTTACTAGTGATGGTAAAGTGCTTAAAGGGCCTGCTCAACAAGATTTAGCTAAGTTTGAAATAGTACAACGCCAAAACGAAGAAGTGCAATTACTAGCGGTGAATAATCAATCGTTATCACCAGAGATAATTCAAGCAGATTATTATGTTTTGGCTACCGATGTACCAGGAGTTCAGCAACTATTTAAACGAGTGAATGGGAATATAGATGAAAAAGTGCGATCGCAAGTGCAAAATTTAAGTATCGCCGATCCTTTTGCAGTTTGTCGTTTCTGGTTTGACCGCGATTTTGCATGGCAACAAAGTAATTTTGCATCTTTATCTGGCTACCAGTTAACTGACAGCATCACTCTTTATCATCGCATTCAAGAACAATTCATCGACTGGGCAAAACGCACCGGCGGAAGTGTAGTCGAATTACACGCTTATTGCTATAAAGCCAAAGAATTTCCAACTCAAGCAGCTTTGTTAACCAAATTTCAAGAAGAACTCTATGAAATTGTCCCAGAATTACAGCAAGCACAGGTATTGCATCGAGAATTAGTCAACCAAAATAACTTTTCCGGATATCCACCAAATAGTTATGCACAACGTCCAGAAACTAGTACTAACGTTGCTAACTTATTCTTTGCAGGTGATTGGGTGAAAATGCCCTTTCCTTGTGGATTAATGGAACGTGCCG
>VFQR01001327.1_pt1 | contig 19595 bp, 12 predicted proteins | sample 3512321 | NCBI WGS metagenome assembly VFQR01 (sample SAMN10412374, study PRJNA504923) | tailings metagenome | isolation source: Relicate 3 Philex TSF1 revegetated site | place: Philippines: Tuba, Benguet | collected 2017-08-29
TGATGAAAAATATTGTCGAAAACCAAGAAAATCTGACCATCCGTGAAAGTATGGCAGTAGATTTGGTGTTGGGCGCTAACGATGAAGTCATCGGCGTGGAAACTTATTTTGGTGTGGCGTTCCAATGCAAAGCCCTCATTTTAACAACTGGTACCTTTTTGGGTGGGAAAATTTGGGTAGGTAATAAATCAATGCCAGCGGGACGAGCTGGGGAATTTGCGGCGGAAGGATTGACACAAACCCTGAATCGCTTGGGATTTGAAACAGGTAGGCTGAAAACTGGAACCCCAGCGAGGGTAGACAAGCGATCGGTGGATTACAGTAAAATGCAAATCCAGCCAGGGGATGAAGATGTGCGTTGGTTTAGTTTTGACCCAGATGTGTGGGTAGAACGGGAACAAATGCCTTGTTACATTACCCGTACAAATACTGAGACTCATCGCTTAATTCAAGAAAATTTACACATGTCGCCAGTTTATGGTGGTTGGGTGGAAGCCAAGGGGCCGCGTTATTGTCCCAGTATTGAAGATAAGATTGTGCGTTTTACTGATAAAGAAAGTCATCAAATCTTTATAGAGCCGGAAGGACGAGATATACCTGAACTTTACATTCAAGGCTTTTCCACAGGACTGCCAGAAAATCTGCAACTACAAATGTTGCGGAGTCTCCCCGGTTTGGAAAAATGTGTGATGCTGCGTCCGGCTTATGCTGTGGAGTATGACTATTTACCTGCAACTCAGTGTTATCCGACGCTGATGACCAAGAAAATTGCCGGGTTGTTTTGTGCTGGGCAGATTAACGGCACCACAGGTTATGAAGAAGCCGCAGCTCAAGGCATTGTAGCGGGAATTAATGCAACTCGGTTTGTGCGATCGCAAGAAATGATTGTCTTCCCCCGCGAGCAAAGTTACATTGGGACGCTAGTTGATGACTTGTGTACCAAAGACCTGCGGGAACCTTACCGAATGCTCACTAGTAGGTCAGAATATCGGTTGATTTTGCGTTCTGACAATGCCGACCAACGCCTGACACCCTTGGGACGGGAAATTGGTTTAATTGATGATCGCCGTTGGAATTTATTTACCCAAAAACAAACCCAAATTACCACAGAAAAAGCACGGCTATCCAACACGCGTATCAAAGAACACGATGAAATTGGGATAGCGATCGCATCTCATACCCAACAAGCAATCAAAGGTTCAATCACCTTAAATGACTTACTGCGGCGTCCAGGATTCCATTACGTTGACCTCGACAGATTCGGACTGGGAAACCCCGACCTCAACCGCGCCGAGAAAGAAGGCGCAGAAATTGACATCAAATATTCTGGATATCTGGCTAGGCAACAAAATCAGATTGACCAAATCGCCCGCCAAGCCCACCGCCAGTTACCTGCGGATTTAGATTACACCAAAATTGATACTCTTTCCAAAGAAGCGCGGGAAAAACTAACTCACGTCAAACCTCTCACCCTTGGTCAAGCAGCACGTATCGGCGGTGTCAACCCAGCCGATATTAACGCCTTGTTATTATATCTGGAATTGCGTAAAACAAAGAGCCAGTCAGAGTTTTCAGCGTTAATTTAACAAAAACTTTATAAAGGGCGAGTATAGTAGAAAAGAGGGAGATGGGTATGATAGATGACATAAGTCTTAGTACTGCCATCATTAACAATCCCCAGATTAAAGTTCATTTTAATACTAATGCTCAATAACTCGTCTGCATCAGACGAGAGATTGAATATTTGAGCGATAATCCTGATTCAAAGGCAGTAGGAACGGCGTTTCTCCGTCCTAGCAACAACCCAAAACGTCTATGTTACAACAAGCTACCACCCGTCTCATAGTTCCAGAACCATCAGAAGACTTAATCGCCAACGAACCTTGGTCGATAGAAAACTATGCCGATGGTCTAATGGATGAACTCTTTGCGGATATCGACTATATTCTCGATGCTAGTGGTAATCTGGCTGCTGGTGCCTTTAAGCAAACTAGTCAGAAAAAATCGAGCCAGTCCGTTGGCGGGGTTTCTCCAGTTGTAGCAACTGGCACTCTGAACCCACTGCAAACAGTTGCCATGCCGCAGATTGTCATACCAAACACAGCCAATAATTCGGCACAGTCAGTTACTCCAGCTAACCACCAGCAATTGACTACCGTTGTGTTTGACCCCGCCACAGTAAAACCAGTTAGTAGAAAGCGCCAAAAAACCAGTTCTGCTTTGGGCAAACTGCTGATTGTGGGAACAACATTAGGCGTGGCGATCGCTAGTATGGTCTACTTGGTACAGTCTGGTGTAGTCCATTTGTTAAATACTAAATTGCCAGAGTCAGCTGTTGTAGTATCACAGCCCCAATCACAATTGCCCCCAAAACCACAAATTGAGGCAGAGTTAGTTGACTACATGCTCAGTGCCCTGGCAGTTATAGATAAGCAAGGTGCAAAAAATCATCAAAACTACGTCAGAACAGGATTTTACAATCAAAGTAGTAGTAACCAAATAGCTACTAACCAGCAACCAAGTAATAATTTACCACCACTGCCACCTTTAGCAGCTAACAATACATCACCAATTCCTAACCGTTCTGGCAACGTTGTCGAACGCATCTACGTGCGAGTGCCATCACCAATGCGCTACGCCCTCCCGGCGATTCCTGGCAGTCCCGCACTTTTGCCACAAGTAGCCACAGCATTGCAGGCTACTCAACCTAACGCTGTCAAACATGCCTTGAATACTGTGCAACAAGCTGCTAAACCCGCCACCGTCAACATGTTAGCTGCGGCTGTACGCCCAGAAATCAAAGCTGTGGCTACGAAAACTGCACCCATCACCGTGCGGCAAACACCCAAGCCTCTGCCTGCATTACCAGTTGTGCCATTACGTGCAGCACTCGCACCAGAACCAGAACCAACTATCACCCAGCATCAAGTTTATTTGCCAACTGCGATCGCCGAAACTCCAAGCAGTACATTAGAAGGATTACTAGAGTTAGGCAACAAATCTGCCGCTTTGTTTAAAATCGATGGTGTGACTCGTCGCATCAACATGGGTGAAAGTATTGGTTCTAGCGGTTGGACACTTGTGGATGTCAGTAATGGTGAAGCAGTCATTCGGCGTAACGGCGAAGTGCGATCAATTTACGCAGGGCAGAAATTGTAACAATATCATGTCCGCCAACTCACTTATCAAAAAAACTTTCCCTCTCAGCCCTAATGATAAGTTTTCAACCGGACATGATAAGCTGTTCCACATTTAATTTGCATAAGTAGGGCGGGCAAGATGCCCACCTCACAAGAGTTTGATTTAATTTAATTATGCAATTTAGATGTTTTTCAGCTTATCACAATCCAAAATCCAAAATCAAATCACCCAGAATTAGCTTCTCAGTGGTGGGTTAATTTCAAAATGAATATGATGTTCGTGACCACCTAAATAGGTACAAAGCCCCTCTGTAATTAGCTTTGGATCGTTGAAAAAAACCGCACTTGGTTTTACTAGTTTGTGCTTGCGAATAGATTTGAGAATAGCTCGTGTAGCATCTCGATCATATCCAGAACTTGACCAAAAAATGCCACCAAAAGATCCATTTTTTTTGGGTAAGAAAACATCGCACATCATACCTGTTTCATGTCCATGATGGTCGGGAGTATCTCCTCCATGAGGAAGGCTAACATCATTAATTGCAAATAAAGTAGCTGTAGGGTGAGTTTGACGATAACTATTTTGATAGTCTTGGGCAATTTCTTGAATCGCATCAGCTAACCAGTGTGTTCCATAATCGTGGTTATCTTCAGTCTCGGCCAGTTCACCATTGACCAAACCATTGTCTGGGTCGCTGTTTGGCATTAACACCCACTGTGGTGCGTTAGCTGCTTGCAACCATCGATGAGTCATTTCCCCAACATCAACTCGACCATCACCACTAACAGTACTACGACCAGCAATGATTGACTGAAATAATTTAATGGCGTCAAATAGTCCTCTGTTTATGGTTGCAGTATTAGGATCGCCTACCCAGGTGTAGCCTAGCTCATGCAATCGTGCTTTCACAGCCTTAACATCATCAGGTTTATTAACTCCGCCAATGCCTACACTAGCACTGAGTTGAATGACCTTTGCTCCTGCGTCTGATTTGCGATCAAAAGGAACAACAACTTTAATAGCGATCGCTAAAGTTTGATCCTCCACAGTCAGAATTATACGGCGATCGCCTGCTTGTTTAAATACAAAATCGAATTGCCACTTCCCGCCCTCTTTGATTGTTACACTGGGGGCTGGAAATTTGTCATCAATAGCGATCGACAGAACTTTACCACTGTCAGCTAAACGTGCTACACCTTCAACTCGAAAACTTTGCCCGACTTCCACTTCTTGAGGAACACGAATTAATTGTAGTTGTTCCACCCCAGGAAGAATAGCAACCCCACTTGCATTAGCCAGTAAACTCTGCGCTTCTGGAAGCAAATTCACAACTTTAGTGACGTAGTTAGGATCGGATGAATAACCTCTACCCTTAAGAAAACCAAGAAAATTTTCTGGTGTATTGGTGTAATCTTCTAAACCTTTATAGGGAGTGCGAGTTAAAAACTTCCAATAACCAATAATAAAAGCGTCTATATTTTTGAATTTACAAAACTCAACTTCTTCTAACTCCGAAGGAACTTTAATTTTTAATGGCTCCGCAAACCCATCCATATCAGGAGAGCGCCATTTTAATCCACTAAAATTGTTAGCCTTGATAGCCAGTTCACTTTCAGATCTAGCAGACTCTAGTAACCATTGAGCAAGGGTAACTTCTTTTAAAATTTGCCGACTGTCATCGGTAATTTTATCAGATGGAATACCAACTTTAGTTAGAACTTCTTTCAAATCTTTTTGCAGATAACTACTCACCAAATCATTTAGTAGTGACATATTTTATTCCTATAAACAAATAAGTGAATTGGCATAATTCAGAATTATTATGGGTAAATCAGTTTGTAGTCAGGACTTTAGTCCTGAATTTTTAAGCACTGAAGTGCTTACTACAAACTCATCAAAATTAATGCGATAGACCATTAGTTATGAAGGTTTATAGATCCCCGACTTCTTTAAGAAGTCGGGGATCTGAACACCCACGACAGACCACTAGTCTCTACAAGGATTTTGATATCATGCACAATCGTTTTCATACATGTAATCAGCAACCCAAAACTTTTTTCAAAATCATTGCATTCTGAATTCTGAATTCTGACTTCTGAATTCTGAATTCTGAATTCTGACTTCTCTCCTAATCTTTTTCTATAACTTTGCTATGTCCAGCAAAAACAAAATGTTCCTCTCGATTACCTTTACTTTTATCAGGCCACTTAATCCAATAATGATTCTCCTCAAAACGAACATCTAAAATTGGGTAACTTCCTGGCTCAATATCAATTAGGGATTCTTTTGGTAAGTCTGCTCCCTGCTCTGTAGAAGGCTTGAGAATAGTTTTTGTTGTAATTTCTAAAACGTATTTTTTATCAGATTTATGTTCCTCGTCTTTTGACTCACCAATTAATCCATGTGTAATTGCATTCGCCATTTTTTCAGGATCAAAGCGATCCATATCTAGTTTGGTGTCACAAAAACAGCACTCAATTAAAATAGCTGGCATTTGTGTATTCTTCAGAACAAAGAAACCTGCATTTTTCACTCCTCTATTATAAAAACCAAGTTTAACAATTTCTTTGAGAACTGATTGAGCAATGCCTTGTGATGCATTACTAATGGCAAAAATTTCTGTGCCGTTAGCTTTAGCGTTAAATTTATTAAAGTGAATCGAAACAAAAACATTAACGTTATTGGCATTTGCCTTATTAGCTCGTTGTCTGAGAGAATCAGTCACACTGCTAGCGCTTGTGGGAGTGCAATCAATAGCAGTATGACCTGCTGCTTTGAGCTTTTGAATCAAATGTGTACCAACTGCTTTAGTTAAAGTATCTTCTTGTTTGATGCCTGTGGCTCCTGTATCGTAAGGAGGGCAATTGTGTCCGATATCAATACCAAATTTCATAGAGTTAATCTCCTTGTTGTAGATTTGGAGGTATCCATTATCTCCCTACAGTGTATTAATTATTCAGCCAAATGCCATCGTTATGTCAGTGAGAAAAAGTGAGTAGTTACTGTAAAAATTTGTAACGGTTAACGTAATTATCTCTTGAAAAACAGAAATCTCATAAGTCTAACCTATAAATAAAGCAGGCTGACTAATGACGGCACAAGAGGCGCTGAATCTAGTCGATAGTCTTTTATGCTCTACGTTTGGGCAAAAGCTGAATGACGTTCAATCTGTAGTCTTTCTGGAAAGCTGGCTAGGACGCACCTATGCGGAAATCGCGGTGCAAATAAGTTATGAACATGACTATATTAAACAAATTGGTTCCCAGTTGTGGCGATCGCTATCTCAGTTATTTGGCCAAGAAGTACGTAAAAAAAATATCCAAACTGTTTTACGTTGCTACGAGCAGTTTCCAAACAGTAGCCACTGTTCAAAAAAAGCGATCTTTGAATTAGATAAAATCAAAGTAACAAAGCAAACAGTAACAATCATGAACCAAGCCATTGACGGAGTACGCTGGACAGTTCAGGATTTGGAGGTTCTACCCGAAAATGAGTGGACACGCTACGAAATAATTAATGGAGAACTCTTTGTGACTCGCACTCCTCACCGTCGTCATCAACAAGTTTGTCTGAAAATTGCTCGACCACTTGATGCTTGGTCGGAGTCTACTGGTTTAGGCGAAACAATTGTGGCTCCAGGGGTGTTGTTTTCTCAATCAGATAGTGTTATTCCAGATGTAGTTTGGGTAAGTCGAGAACGACTAGCACAAATTGAAGATGAAGCCGGACATTTAACGGGCGCACCAGAGTTAGTAGTAGAAGTTTTATCTCCTGGTAAACAAAACGAAGTTCGAGACAAAGAAGCTAAATTAAAACTATATTCAATTCACGGTGTGCGTGAGTATTGGATTGTTGATCGCTTTAATCAAAAAGTTGAAGTTTATCGTCGAGAAAAAGCACAATTGGTTTTAGTTGCAACTTCATTAGATGATGATGAAATCACATCGCCACTGTTACCCGGATTTTCTTGTTCTGTCCGTTTATTTTTTCCTGCATAACAAAATAAGGCAAAAATGAAAAGTAAAAAGTAAAAAGTCAGTCATAAAGAATCATCTAAAACTGTTATTCAGCGTTGCTGAATCGAAGGATGATAACACCTCAAAAAATTTCTCCCCCTGCCTCCCTCCCGTGGACATTACTTGAAAATGGCACAATAACTGTAAAAGTAGTTCCTGCATTGATCGCACTTTTGACGGTAATCTCACCACCATGCAAATCTACAGCTTTTTTGACGATGGACAACCCTAATCCCAGTCCTGGAATATTGTCGGTATTACTGGCGCGATGGAAAGGTTCAAAAATGTGTTCAATGTCAGTAGCAGGAATACCAATACCAAAATCTTGAATTTGAAATATAGCTCTATCCCTGGTAGTTTTCACAGAAAAATTAACTGTGCTGCCAATGGTAGAATATTTTAGAGAATTGGAAAATAAATTACTTAATATTTGTCGCAGGAGTTGAGCATCGAAGTTAACTTGGGTCTGTTCGGACTCATAACTAAAAGCGATCGTATGTTGACAGCCATCGCCCTGTTTTAATTCTTTTAAAATATGCTGACAAAATTCTGCTAAATTCAAGGCTCTGGGATGAAACCCTAACTTACTGATTTCATCCTGATTCAGTACCAATATATTATCTAATAACTGAGTCATATGCATTACAGATTTTTGAATGCGACGCAGGTGGGTATTTTGTCGCTCATCACTCCAGCGATGGCGATAATATTCCAGTAATTCCGCAGAAGAATGGATAGCAGCCAAAGGTGTACGAAATGCATGGGAAGTGGTAGTCAGCAAACGCGATTTAAGTTCACTGAGTTGTCTTTCTTTAGCAAGTGCTTCTCGCATTGCGTCTTCTGCCCATTGCAGCTTTGCTTCGGTTCGTTTGCTTTCGCTAATGTCCCGCAATAGCCAGCGTAAACCGACTAACTCACCTTGTTGATTACGCACAGCAGCCACCTTAAGCGCAACGATAATCGGCGTCGTTTTATTATGTGGTTGCAGATTTATTTCCCATTCTTGAGTTTTCCATTCTGGAAGTTGGCGATGTCTACGACGGGCTACGCCTACGCGCAGATGAGTTAGTTTAATATGAAAAGCAATCAGATCTTTCTCAAGCACAAAATTTTCTAGGAATTTGCCCACTAAAAAACTTTGAGAAATATTGAAAAGAGTACTAGCAGCAGAATTAGCTTCCTGAATTATGCCTTGTACATCAGTTACCAAATAAGCATCCGGCACCTCATCAAAAAGTTCTTGGTAGCGTTGACGTTGTGCTACCAAAGCTTCTTGAACATTGGATAATTCTTCATTTTGTTGCTGTAGGTCTTCATTAGCTATTTGCAATTCTTCCAAAGCTAAATAGACTTCTTTGAATACTTCAGCAACAAGTTCAATGTCTTGCTGTGCTTTTTGCAGTTCACTTTCGCTTTGCAAAAGGGCGACGCGTTTTCGCATATTCTGTATCTGTAGGGCTAAATCGTCTAAATTCACGCTTTTGCTCCTATTGGATATCTCAAGTTGGGTTTCCTTTCAGATTCCTTACTGGGACGATTTTAGCTTTTGAGATTTATATAAATATTAATTCTCAATTATCAGTTTTAATTATCAGTTATAAACCTGTTAACTGATTACTATTGACTGCTCACAAGGGTATGGGGCATGGAGAGTTAGGAGTTAGGAGTTGGGAGTTGGGAGTTGGGAGTTTGGAGTTAGAAGTTGAGAGTTGAGAGTTGAGATTTTGAGCTTTTCAAGCTCAACAGTGAAGTTCTGAGCTTAAAAGTTGAACCTTTAAAGCTAACTCATCACTCCTAACTCATCACTCCTAACTCCCCCTCATCCCCCTTTTCTAGAGTTCTGTAATTGACTTTCGTAAATCTGCCCATTTAACCCCTGCTAGGCTGGGCAAAACAACATGAGCAGCTCCAACTCGTTCAACTGGGCCAATACCTACAGCCCACATTCCAGCAGCTAGAGCTGCCTCAACGCCGGCGGCTGCATCTTCTACAACTACAGATTGTGCTGGTTCGATTCCTAACTCGTTAGCTGCATAGAGAAACAAATCAGGTGCTGGCTTGGGTTTCTGTACACTATAACCGTCAGCGATCGCATCTATTTTATCGGCAATACCCAATCGCTCGATCGCTGTGCGGGCATTTTTGCTCGCTGAACCAATGGCTATTTTAATCCCAGCTTGCCGCAGTTCATCCAAAAGTGCGATCGCTCCTGGTAACAAATCCTCAGAGGTAATATTTTTCAGCAATTCCACATAGTAGCCGTTCTTACGCTCCATCATTTCCTGGATTTGTGCTTCCGAATACGGTCTATCGCCAATAATCAGCATCAGCGAAGCACGACGAGATACACCCCGCAGCGCTTCATTAGCCGCCCGATTAAACGGGATACCCTCTTGGTCCGCTAGCTTTTGCCAAGCTAAATAATGAAGTTCTGCTGTATCCGTCAGCACACCATCTAAGTCGAAGATGACTCCTTGGATGTTGGGAGTGGGGAGTGAGGAGTTATTCTCTTTGTCTGGTTGTCCCCTTGTCTGGTTGTCCCCAGCCCTCACTTCCTGATGCAAATCAAAGTCATGCCATAATCCTTGCCAGTGGAGTTTAAATTTCAAGCGTGTCCAGTTGGCGGGTAAATGTGGGTTGGCTATGGGGCGATTTTCGCCCAATTGGATGCCGCCGAAGCCAAAAATTACAGCTTGCCAAACGCCGCCAGCAGTGGCACCATGAATTCCATCGGCGGTGTTTCCTCGGTTATCTTCCAGATCCACCATTGCTGCCTGCATGAACAGTTTGTAAGCTCCGCTGGATATGTGCAAATCTGAAGCTAAAATGGCGTGAACTGCGGGGCCGAGAGACGAACCATAGGTGATGTCCGTGCGGGGTGCGTAGTAATCCCAGTTGGTCTGCAATGCTTTTTCGCTGTAGGGAAAATCTGTTGATTCTCGCATTAAATAAAGCAACATTAAGACATCTGGCTGTTTGAGTACTTGATATTTGTTCGTTTTCTCGATACCCAAGATGGCTTGCATGGAGCGATCGCGCCCTTGGTAATCTGCTAAATTAATATCTGGCAATTGAAAAAATCCCTCGAACTGCTCGATTAATTCTGTTAATGGGTCGTAAAACAACAAGATTTTGGCGATGATGTCTTGCCAGTGGTTTTGCTGTTCTGAGGTGAGTTGCAGTTTCTCTTCTAATTCCCTGGCTCTTTCTGGGTATTTGTGAGCTAGCCAATCATAAACTGCGATCGCTTTTTCCAGATGCCATTGCACCATCCGATTGGTAAAAGTATTGTTGTGGACGAATTCATGGTATTCATCTGTGCCGATGACTCCCCGAATTTCATACTTTTGGCGTTCGGGATTGAATTCTACCCGACTACCCCAAAAGATGGCGGCATCCAAAATAATCTCTGCACCGTATTTTTGCATCCACTCATCATTCCTAGTGGCATACCAGTAATTCCAAACAGCGTAGGGGATATCTGCGTTGATATGAATTTCCCGATCGCGGCACCAAATTCGCACATCTTCACCATAAAAATCAGTGGGAAGTGACCAACGTGGTGTTACTTCGTCTCCGGTAACAGCACTTTCCCAAGAAAACATTGCTCCTTTATACCCGTAATGAATCGCCTTGCGTCTAGCTCCCGGTAAGGTGTGCCAGCGATAACTCAGTAAATTACAGGCGATCGCTGGTTGGGTAAACAGAAAAAACGGTAGCATAAAAATTTCTGTATCCCAAAAAATATGACCGCGATACCCAAACCCTGAAAGAGTTTTAGCCGGAATACTTACTTTTTCATCATGCCGTGGGCCAGCAATCAGCAACTGAAAGAGATTGTAGCGAACAGCAAAAGCCGCTGTGCTATCCCCTTCAATTAGGATATCGCTTTGTTGCCAAACCTCATCCCATGCCTGTTTATTAGCTTTTAGTAATATTGCGTAATCTGGCAAGTACGTAAGTTTTTCTTGAGCTGCTGCAACTGGCGTTTCAATATCCCGCGAAGTAAAAACTGTGACGAGTTTTTCCACTGTTACGGTTTGTTGTGCTTTCGCCACAAAGGTCATACTTAGGGTGGGATAACCGGGTGTGGTAATGACTTGCAAGGATGCTTCCGCCCCGAAAACTGTCATTTTAGCTGCCATACCCAGTTCAATTTGGGAGTTGCGGGTGCGGCGTTGTAACCAAATTCCTTCCTCAGTCTTGCCTTGGTCTAGTCCTTCCCAGTGATTAAAACCCTGATTTTCTGTATAGCCGTTAATGCTTCCCTGAACTTCAATTAACCCATCGAAATCCACTGGTGTCAGCTGACAGCGTTGTGCTAACACGTGCTGGTCTGCAAAACTGACAAAGCGTTCAAAGTAGATGTCTATGGTTTTCCCATTAGGAGAACGCCAACGCAGAAAACGGCTGACGATTCCCTGACTGAGATTCAGCTTTCGCTCATACTGCAAGATTACACCTTGGTCGAGACGGAAGCGATCGCGTAGCGTCTCTGAAACAGATTCGCCATTCACAATTATTACCAAAGGTAACCAGTCAGGGCAATTAACTAGTTCCGTGTACATCACCGGCACATCGTCATAGACACCGTGGATAAAAGTAGCCGGCGATGCATGAGGATAACCTTCCTCAAAACTGCCCCTTGTTCCCAAGTATCCATTGCCGATGGTAAAGACAGTTTCTTTGGAGTGCAATTGGTCAGGGTCAAACTGGGTTTCGGTTAATATCCAGTCCGTGTAGTTAAAATGGCGAGAATGACCTTTTGTTTCCATTTTGGAGAGGTGGGGAGGTGGGGAGATGAGGGAGATAAGGGAGATTAGGGGGATGAGGGAGATTAGGGGGATGAGGGAGTGTGGGTAATAACTCTTCAGTCAACAGTCAACACTCCCCATGCCCTCATCCACCCATATGTTTTTCTAAAATCTTTTCGGCTCTAGGTTTATAAATAAGATGAAATAAAGTTTCCATGTAACGATCTCTGGCTTCGTTATTTTCCGGGGCAACAAAGTTCCAAAAACTAAAGATTTTTGTTAGTAGTAATAATTGATTAGTATGTGAATGCCAATTGTATCTGTGATGAATTCGCCCAGTCATCCATTCTGAAACTTCCTGCCAGTGTTGAGGATGAGCATCACATTGTTCAAGGAAGTCTAAAATTTTATTTGCTGTTCCTTCTAAATCAGTGGGATTAATATTAAATCCATCTTCTTGATTTTCAATAATTTCTAAAGAACCGCCAAATTGAGTTGCAAAAGTTGGTAAGCCAGAAATCATGGCTTCTAAAATACACCTCCCGAAGGATTCAAAGCGAGCAAACTGCACATAAATTCCCTGATAATCTGCTATTACTCGATAGGCTTCGCCAAGGTCGCGGCTAGGAATACGCATTGCCAACCAGCGAATCTTGCTGTGGAGATTGTATTCATTAATAATGTCGTGGAGTTTTTGAATTTCTGCTGCTTCTTCTGGGTTTGCAGCTTCATGTGGATGCAGTTTACTAGCTAAGAGAATCAAGTTGCAATGTTCTTGCAATGCCTGACTTTTACCGAAGCATTCAACCAAACCAGTCAGATTTTTAATTGGGGTGAAAGTAGCAATGGCAAAGATTGGTCGCTTGTCAGGATTATCTAGGTGACCAAATATTTTGTTGTCTTCGCTATGAAAGAGTAGTTTGTAGACTTGTGTAGAAAGTTGAGGATCTCGGTCTAATTTTTGGCTGTGAGCAAAGAAGATATTTTCATTTACTCCCGGCGGGACAAAATTGAACTTAGGACTAAATAAATCAATGCCATCAACTACATGATACAGTTGTGGCATGGTAAACCATTTATATGACTCATACTGACCGATGGTGTCGGGTGTGCCGACAATTTCTTGATAAGACGATGTGATGATGAAGTCAGCTGCATTCATGCTAATTATATCGGCGGTAAATTGTGCCGAGAAGTGGTATTGTTCTTCTAAGTCTTGCCAATATAAATTGCTAAATAAATATTTTGGTTTTTCTAGGGAATGAGCAATGTTACACTGGGTAACTTTGAGCCGATGGGATAAGAGAAAAGCTACTAAGTTACCGTCGCTGTAGTTACCAACGATCAGATTAGGTTTACCCTGGAATTCGGCTAGCAATTCTCTTTGAGCATCCCAAGCAAATGTTTCTAAATACGGCCAAATCTCAAATTTAGAAATCCAATTGTTGCTAATTTCCGGATTGAATTCAGCAAAAGGAACCCGCAATATCCAGGCGTTTTGGGTATCTGTAACTTTTTCTAGACGAAGGTTACAAAATGTTCCTTCACAGTTAGGAATTAGCCTAGTGAGAATAATTACATGGGGTTTAATTCCTAAAAAGTCGAGGCCAGCAAGTTTGATTTCTTCACAAAGTTTGTTTTCTAAACTGCGGGCTTGTTCGAGGACATAAATAACTTGACCGAGTGTTTCATCTCTTCCTAAAACATCTTCTTGTCCAACCCAACCGTGTATGGAAATAAGGACTACGCGAAATACGGCGGGGACACGGGCGACAAATGTTTCTAAAATGGCTGATTCTGGAGAGTAAATCAGTCGGTCGAAAAGTTCTAAGGTTTCGCAGACTCGCGCCGCAGTGTTACCCCAACCGGCTTCAAAGCCGAGTTCTTGGAGGTGGAAACGAAATTTTTCGTAGGGTTCTTCAGGGAGTTGTTGAGTGAGGAATTTGAGGGCTAGTTTAATTTGTTTAGCTAAGTGTATACCGGAGGTAATGCGATCGCCAATTAGCAACGGAATTCCTTCGTAATTGATTTTGTGTAAAGCTAGATACAAAAGTTCTAGCCAATGCTGCGGATCTGTCAATAATTGATTTGACAGGTAACGGTTGAGAAAAGCTAAACCTTGACCGATATTTCTGGGGTCATCAATTCTGGGGGAAGCTTCATAAAAGGGATGGAGGTCGATTTCCAGGATATGATCTTGGTAGCGGTTCACCAAGCGATCGCTCACATCTAACAACGCTTGGGGTGTCATCTGCTCAAAACTAGTAAAGTCAGCCGCCAATTGCCAAACTTCCTGGCTAGCAATCCTTGGTCTAACAACAAACCAACTACACTCGTTCTCCAGAATTATTTCATGGGTATAGTGTATGAGTTTCGCCACAGCAGAAGAGTGATAAAAGTAAGCTGGCTTTTGGGATTGCTGACAGTAATCAGCAAAAATTTGCAAAATTTCATTCCTCAGGAAGTAGCGCTTACCGGAGGCATTCAACACATCTATCAACTGAGGTAGAACAGTTTTTTCTTCACCGTTCAATACAGCTTGAAATAATTCATACATGACGAATTCCAGAAATTTAACTAATTCAGAACCTCATTCTTTATCTCCTCAACAACTGTTCTTTTGAATGACGAGTGTTCTGTAAAGTACATTTTGACTTTGATTATAAATAAATGTGAAAACTCTTGCTTCTAGCTATGGTATGAAACGATGAAGACTGTTAACTGTTGACCGTTGACTTTAACAGTCAACATGAAATCCCATTCATAGGATGAACTGAAAGAATCTAGAAATACAAGTTTTTTTTCTCAAAAAAGTGCCAATTTGGCTAAAGTAGCCACAAAGACATATTATCGTATATGTGTATAAGTTCTCAATCAGGCATAATACACCATAAACTTTTCGTTAGTAATTGAGGACTGATTTGAAGCTCTGCGGGTTGAAGTCAGGCACATTCTTAGTTCAACGAGTTCACTTTAGCCAAGACGACCTTGTAGTATCTAAATCAAAAGCAAAAATTCTTTTTACTTACGGCTGAAATCGCTTAATCCAGACCAAATTTCCGAATAATCAGTATCAATCGCCAGTGCTTATACCATTTCACTTTAATAATGATACAAATACGTGGGTAAGGGTTTAGCAGTGCTAAACCCCTACGAAAAATCTATATGTATCAAGATTTTCGTGAAATGGTATTAGGTAAGTTATACCAATTTGAAAAATGATTGCGACAGATGGATTAATAAAACCCAGATGCAGAAGGCAATTCTCAATCCAAAATTCCAAATCTAAAATCCAAAATGGTATTACATCAGGGTTAGCTATGAACTACCACATTTCTTCTTCTCAAAATAATTTTCAGAAAGCCATGAGTCCAGAACAATTCGAGCAGGTGATCGAAGCTATTACCGATGGTCGATATTCCTGGGCTTGTGTACTAATTTTACGTTTTGTTGGTTACAATCCACTGCATTTTATTCCCCAAAGGACTTACAGTCGTTTAATCAAAGAAAATAATCGTGTCCCCAATTCCCCTGTATCTGCTACTAGGCAAAATTTGTAATTACTAATAACCTTTGGGCAAGGATTGAAAATATTTAATCCGGTTGTTTGAATCGAATTGCATTCTACGCAAAAGTCATCAAACAGCAGAAAAACTGCATCAACAAGCTAAATCAAGCCTAAATTAATAACTTTTTGCAGTGCTTTTTCAAATCCTATGCCCTGTTTTAAGGCAATATATAATAATACTATAGTTGCTGAACGAATTGAATTATCACAATGAATGAGAACGGGTTTTGGTAACTTAGTAATCTTCTCAAATATCTCAAGCGTAGCTCCATCATTAATATCTTCAGCTTGGAACGGGAGATTTATATAGTACAATCCCAAAAGCTCAGTTTTCTCCTGTTCATCAACCAGCAAACCTATTTCATCAGGTAATCGTAAATTGAGTACAGACTTATAACCATCATCAGCTATTTGTTTTAGCTGAACTAATGTAATTTGTCCAGCGATCGCTAATTCATCATTAATCTTCCTAACAATATTCATCGGGAGTATCCCAATTTTGGCGACATATTACCCACATTCCCAGTTTAAGAAAACAATTTGAGGAAATTGTGAGTGAATTGGGCATTGGGCATGGAAAGAGGATGGGGGGAAAGAAGAATTACTTTCTCCCCCATCTCCCCATCTCCCCATCTCCCCATCTCCCCATCTCCCCATCTCCCCATCTCCCTCATCTGGCCATCTCCCTCATCTCCCCACTCCCTACTCCCCACTTCCTCTGATCGGCAAACAAATCGTAAAAGTCGCCCCCTGATTAGCGACGCTACTAGCTGTGATACTGCCTTGGTGGGCTTGGACGATGCGCTTGGCGATCGCTAACCCCAAACCGTTACTACTACCTTTGCGGGAGGGGTCTGTTGTATAAAACTGCTCAAAAATCCGGGGCAAATCATTCTCACTAATACCTAGTCCCTGGTCTTGAATTTTCACAATCGCTTGTTTACCTTTGGTGTACCCAGAAATAAACACCAAAGAATCGGGTAGTGAGTGTTTGATAGCGTTATCTAGCACATTTAAAATAGCTTGTAATAAGCGTTCCGGATCGCCTTGTAGTTTTAAATCAACTACGTCTAACCGCACAGATACGCCAACGGCTTGCATTCGGGGTTCCATCGCGTTGACAGCACGGCTAATCAGACCGCCCAGTGAAAAGATTTGCTGTTCGAGTTGAGTGACTCCTGCTTCTAAGCGTCCTAAATCGAGCAAATCATGAATTAGTTGTGATAAGCGTTTGATTTCATTGTCAATTGTTTGGAAAAAGCGATCGCGTAATTCGGGTTCTTCGTTTGCGCCACTCCTAAGTGCATCTACTGTTACCTGGACGTTGCTGATGGGTGTGCGGAGTTCGTGGGAGACGTTTGCTAAAAAAGCCCGACGTTCTTGATCTAAAGAAGCCAGTCGTTGACTCATCCGGTTGAGTTCTGCTGCTAATTGATCCAACTCATTATTTTCATGGATAATTAGCTTGTCGCCAAAATGACCAGCACCCAAGCGAATCGCAAAGTTTTGCATAGTTTCAATTGGTCTTGAGAGACTGCGAGCAAAACGAGTGCTGATCAGGGCACAGAGTAAAATTGTTACCGCTAGGGTTCCCAAAACACTCCAAATTACTGTTGCAAACTGACGCTGAAGCTGATCCAAAGTAATGGACATTCGCAGTACGCCCAGTAATTTACCGTTACGCACAATTGGTCGAGCGATGTAGAGTCGGTCTTCGTTTGATAAAACTCCTTTTGCCACCCCTTGGAATGGACGATTTTGCAGAGCTTCCGACATTCCAGGAACTTTATACCAGTCTGTAACTAATTTATCTCGCAATGGATCGGAAGTTGCTAAGAGGCGGGCTTGTTGATTGAAAATGCGGAGTGTCACAGTTTGTGGTGCCCCATATCGCTCCACTAAAAGTTCTACCCGTTGGATATCTTTGGCTTCTAAAGCATCTGCGACACTCTCACTCAAGGCAGCTGTCCAATTTTCCAAATCCATTTGTCGCGATCGCATGAAGTAAGCATGGAACGACCACAGGATATAGCCTGCCATCAAGGAAGTTCCCAAAGCTATCAGCAGGAGATAGGTGGCTAGCAACTTAGCATGAATGGAATTTAATTTGATTCTAGGCAACCACCTCATCTTGAAACTAATTTCCTAAACGACGGCGTAACACTGTTTTTATCCGTGCTAGCAACTCACGAGTATTGAAAGGCTTGGTGACATAATCATCTGCTCCCGCCTCCAAACCCCAAATTTTATCAATATCTTGATCTTTTGCCGTCAGCATCACAATGGGAACATCCGAAAATGCCCGAATTCGCCAACAGACTTCCATGCCATCAACCTCTGGCAGCATCAAGTCTAGCAAAATTATATCCGGTACTTGCTTGTGGAACTGTTTAATCGCACTATGTCCATCGGCTGCCGTTGTTACTGTATAACCTTCTTTTTCCAAGGTGTAAGTCAGGCTTTCCCGTAGGGGTGCTTCATCATCCACTAGTAAGATATGCGGCATTTTACCTTTAGCATCAACATTAAATTCTAATTTTAGCCTGTCAATTCAGTTGGTTTTCTGCCATCTGTCTGTGGGTGGGGAGGTGGGGAGGTGGGGAGATGAGGGAGACAAATTGCAACAAATCTTTCCCTTGTTGCACTGTCCTCTTCCTTAAGAGCGTCCCCGCGTCCCTTTCCTTCCCCTACTTATCGGTCATGAATTCTGTATTTCTAAATATCTGGTGTAAAATTTTCAATAGTTCTGTGGCTGTGTACGGTTTTGACAAAACTGCCTGCACATTCATATCGGTAGCTTCGGTAAAGACTTCCATTGAGTTAAGTCCGCTACAAGCGATGATTTGAACTTGCTTGTTCATTTTTTGCAAGGTGCGAATGGCGGTGATTCCATCCATTTCTGGCATCATGAGATCCATCAATACAGCTTTAATTTGATGCTTGTACTGAGCATAAAGAGCGACTGCTTCAATGCCAGTACTGGCAGCGAGCATTTTGTAATTGTGATTTTCCAAAATGATTTTAGCAATGTCACGAATTTGAGGTTCGTCATCTACAACTAAAATTAATTCTCCCTCTCCTGAGTGCGGTTCTGAGTTTTCTACATTTAATGCTTGGGTTGCTTCCACTGCTGGTAAAAAAACTTTAAATTTGCTGCCTTTACCAACTCGGCTGGATACTTTTATAAAACCACCGTGGCTTTTAATAATGCCAAGTGCGGTTGAAAGTCCTAGCCCGGTACCCCTATTCACCTCTTTTGTTGTAAAAAATGGCTCAAAAATTTTATCTAATATTTCTGACGGTATGCCGATTCCATTATCGGCAACGGTAATCACGATATAATTACCAACTTTGGCATCAAGATTCATTTTTGTATAAGCTTCATCAAGAAACGTGTTTTTCGCAGATATTTCGATATTGCCTCCATCTGGCAGAGCGTCGCGGGCATTTACTATTAGATTCATCAGCACTTGATGTAGTTGTGTGGTGTCTCCAGTTACAGCCCAAATATCTTCTGTGATTGTTGTGGAAAATTCAATAGATTTGGGGAATGTTTGCTTAGCAATTTGGATAATTTCTGAAATTAGATAATCAACTTGGATAATTATGCGTTCTCCTTTAAATCCTCGCGCGAAGGACAAGACTTGTTTGACTAATGTCGCGCCGCGTTTGGCGTTACTTTCTACAAGTGTCATTAGCTGCTCACAACGCTCGTCGTCTTGGAAAAATTTGTTTTGTAACAATTGAGCTGCGGCTAAAATTGGTGTCAAAATATTATTTAAGTCATGGGCGATGCCACCTGCAAGGGTGCCAACGCTTTCCAATCGTTGGGTGCGAAAAAACTGTTCTTGGAGTTGTTTCTTTTCTGTAATATCTGTGTCAACACAGAGGATGGATTTGGGTTGACTGTTTGCATCGTGCATTAATGTCCAACGGCTTTCGACAACAATTTTTTTACCAGATTTGGTAATTTTTTCTAATTCACCTTGCCAAGAACCAGTTTCAATTACGCTTTTTAACGGTACTTCTAATTGCAGTTTAGTTTCTGCTTGGAACAAAATTTCTTGAGAGTCTTTGCCGATAACCTCTGGGGAAAGCCAACCGTAGATTCGCTCT
>VFQR01001328.1_pt1 | contig 19585 bp, 17 predicted proteins | sample 3512321 | NCBI WGS metagenome assembly VFQR01 (sample SAMN10412374, study PRJNA504923) | tailings metagenome | isolation source: Relicate 3 Philex TSF1 revegetated site | place: Philippines: Tuba, Benguet | collected 2017-08-29
TGCGGTGGTTCACGCCGCGATAGGCGAAGGAATAGGTCTGGAAATAGCGCCAGTACCGCGGGAAATGGTCCTGGATGGCGCGACCGAGAGTGGCGAGGTCGCGGGCCGTGGTGACCTGCTCGGCGTCCGGCAGGCCCGAAGCGTTGCGGAAGGTGGTGCGGCTCATGCCGATGGCGCGGGCCTTGCGCGTCATCAGCTGGCCGAAGGCCTCCTCGCTGCCGGAGATGTTCTCGGCCACCACGACGGCGACGTCGTTGGCGGATTTGGTGACGAGGGCGCGGATCGCCTCCTCCACCGTGATCGTCGAGCCCGGACGGACGCCGACCTTCGAGGGCGGCTGGCTCGCGGCCTCGGCCGAGACACGCAGCGGCGACTGGAGCGAGAAGCGGCCGGACTCGATCTGCTCGAACAGCAGGTAGAGCGTCATGACCTTGGTGACGGAGGCCGGAAAACGATGGGCATCGGCAGCCTCCGCATGCAGCGTCTGGCCGGTCTTCGCATCGATGACGATGGCGGAGTAGGCGGGAGCATAGCCGCCGTAGCGGCGGGGGCGCGCCTCGGCCCCACTCGTGGCGGCGAAGCCGATCACTGCAGCCGTCGCGGCCGCCGCGAACCTGAGGACCGTGCGGCTCCACACCGCGCGGCCGGCGTCGTCGATCCTCGCCATTACGCCACCCCTGAACTCACTACGCGCGTCCGGGAGCCTTCTGGCGACCGGTCCGCAATCCTCGTCCCTGGCGTGCCGGGCAGGACTGCATCGACCGGATTTCGCAACCGACGGCCCCGAAGGACCGCCGGCGACGCGACACCACTCTCGGCGATACGCAGCCGTACTCGGCACTGCGATCCCGGAAACCCGGAACCGTTGAAAGGCAAGGTAAGCGTTTGCGGTTGCCAGGAAGTTAAGCGGCGATTCGCCGTCCAATTCTCTGAGCGCGGTGCGGCCGCAGGCTCCCCCGACCGGCTGATGCTGCACTGCGAAAGGTTAATTGACGCAATGCAGCAATCCCGGTAGGCAAGGTCTCAGCGCGAGTGGCTGCGAGGCCCGCGCCCGGAAATGACGGTTGGAAGAACCATCGCGAGGAGAGCGGCCATGGCCCAGAATTTCGAAGACGTGCAGAAGTTCGGCAAGGAGAACCTGGACAGCGCCGTGAAGGCGATGACTGTCCTGACCAAGGGCTATCAGGCGATCGCCGCCGAGATGGTCGACTTCACCAAGAAGTCGTTCGAGGACAGCTCCGCCACGATCGAGAAGATCGCCGCCGTGAAGAGCCTCGACAAGGCGATCGAGGTCCAGTCGGACTACGCCAAGGGCGCCTACGAGGCCGCCGTTGCCCGCGCCACCAAGATCGGCGAGCTCTATACCGACCTCATGAAGGAGGCCTTCAAGCCCTTCGAGGCGACCTTCGGAAAGTTCGCTCCGGCCAAGTGAGGCCGACGCGGTTCGCGAGATGACAAAAGGCCCGGTGCAGCGCACCGGGCCTTTTTCGTTTGCCGGATCGGTCCGCGCCTACTGCGTCAGGCGGAGCTGACCGATCTCGGCGGCGATGCGCTGGAAGACCGGGACGAGTTCGGAGGCCGAGCGGACGTCGTAGTACATCGACGTGGTGGTGGCGCAGCGGCGCAGCAGGGAGGCGTCGCCGTTGATGACGCGGATCGTGTAGAGGCGAATGCCGTTCGCCTTGGTGTTGGTGCAGGCGAGATCGGTCCGCGCGTCGATGGAGGTGCCGTTCGTCGTCCATCGGTTCTGCGTGTTGTCGCCGTCGGTGAGCAGGATGATGATGCGCTCGAGGTCGGGCTCGGTGGCAAGGGTGCGCGCCGTGGTGAGCGGGGCGTTCTGGGTCAGCATGTGCAGGCCCCAGACGAGGCCGATGGTGACGTTGGTGTTGCCGGCCGGGGACATGGCGTCGACCTTGGCCTTCAACGCGGTCCAGTCCGTCGACAGCGGCATCATCGATGTCAGGTTGGAATTGGTGCAGTTGCGGGCCGGAAACAGCGTCCCTGGAAGCGCGCTTGTCGGCGTTGTGTCGTCGACGTCGTAGCTCTGGTCGCGGTCGGCGACGCAGCCCGTCCAGGAGCTGGAGGTGATGCTGGTCCCTGCATAGGTCAGCCAGCTCTCGTTCTTGTAGGTCGTGCCGATGCGGACCTGCACGTCGAAGGGCACGATGCCGATGCGGATGGCGTCCGGCCGGTTCGACACCAGGGCCATGGTGTCGATGAGGTTCTTGGCGGCGGTCTTGAGTGCCGTCATCTTGCCCGAACTCGACATGGAGCCCGTGTTGTCGAGCACGAGGACCAGATCGATCTTCTTGGTGCGCCAGGTGGCGCCGGCCGTGCCGCGAACCGACAGATCGGTGTTGATCAGCAGGCCCGGGACCATCGAGTTGAGCGTGCCATTGCCGGCGACGCGGACATTGGTGTTGTCCATGGTCGCGGTGACCGTCACGTTCAGGAGGTCCGACGGGTTGATGTTGCCGAGGACGATGCTGCGCGCCGTCGCATTGAGGTCGGCGGGTGTCTTGCCGTCAGCGACCAGGCGGGCGACAAACAGGGCGGCGGCGTCGAGAGCGGCCTGGAGGCGGGCCTGTTGCTGGCTCATGCGGCTGAGATCGATCGCCGCGACGATCATCATCATGACGGGATAGATGGCGACGGCGAACAGCACGGCGATGGCGCCGCGCTTGTCCCGACCGAATGCAAGGATTTTGTTCCACATGAGTGGCGACCCCCAGATCTGCGACCGGGGCCGAGAATAGAGGTCAGCCAATAAGCTTTTGGAATCGCACGCGATTCAATTGTTTTAGTGTTCTATGGATCGAATTGACGGTTGATTTACGAACAAATGGCGAATTCCGTCGTCCGCGCAACGGAAGTTCACCTTCCCTAAGGTCGCGTTAGGTGAGGAGCGCCTTCGTCGCTGCCCTAACGTCATCCTGGCGCATCAAACTTTCTCCGACGAGCAGTGTCCGGATGCCGACCTGTCGCAGGCGTAAGACATCCGATGGGACAAAAATCCCGCTCTCGCCGACGACGATGCGATCGGCGGGAATGCGCGGTGCGAGCCGCTCGGAAGTCGCCAGCGTCACCTCGAAGGTCCTGAGGTCGCGGTTGTTGATGCCGACGAGACGGGAGGGCAGGGCGAGCGCCCGGTCGAGCTCGGCGTCGTCATGGACCTCGATCAGCGCGTCCATGCCGTAGTCGGCCGCGGCGGCGACGAGGTCGCGTGCGAGCGCGTCGTCCACCGACGCCATGATGACGAGAATGCAGTCGGCGCCCCAGGCCCGGGCCTCGGCCACCTGATAGGTGTCGTGCATGAAGTCCTTGCGCAGGGCCGGCAGCGAGCAGGCGGCGCGGGCTGCGGTGAGGAACTCCGGCGCGCCCTGGAAGGACGGCGTGTCGGTCAGCACCGAGAGGCAGGTGGCGCCGCCCGCCTCATAGGCGCGGGCAAGGCTCGGTGGATCGAAGTCGGGGCGGATCAACCCCTTGGACGGGCTGGCCTTCTTGATCTCGGCGATGAGGGCCGTGCCGCCTGCCGCAAGCCGCGCCTCGATGGCGCCGGCGAAGGGGCGGACGGGCGTCGCGGCGCGGGCCGCCGCGTCGACGTCCGAGAAAGGCCGCAGGCGCTTCGCCGCGGCGATCTCCTCCAGCTTGTAGGCTTCGATCTTCCTGAGGATGTCCGCCATCGGGATCAGGCCGCGCTGGAGACGGCGACGAGGCGGTCGAGCGTCTTCGCCGCGGCGCCTGTGTCGAGGGAGGCCGTCGCCATGGCGAAGCCGTCGGGGAGCGTCCTTGCCTTGCCGGACACGACGAGGGCGGCGGCCGCGTTGAGCGCCGCGACGTCGCGATAGGCGTTGCGGGCACCGGTGAGCACGGCACGCAGCTGGGTGGCGTTGTGGGAGGCATCGCCCCCCTTGAGGTCGCCGGGCTGGCAGAGGCCGAGGCCGACGTCGGACGGGTTCACCTGGAAGGTGGTGACGCTGCCGTTCTTCAGCTCGGCGACCGCGCTGGGTCCGGTGCCGGTCACCTCGTCGAGGCCGTCCGAGCCGTGGACAACCCAGGCATGGGTGGAACCGAGGTTGCGCAGCACCTCGGCGAGCGGTGTCACCCACTGGCCCGAGAAGACGCCGACCATCTGCCGCTTCACACCCGCCGGATTGGAGAGCGGTCCCAGCAGGTTGAAGATGGTGCGGGTGCCGAGTTCGACGCGCGTCGGGCCCACGTGCTTCATCGCCGGGTGATGGGCGGGCGCGAACATGAAGCCGATGCCGGCCTCGCGGATGCAGCGGGCGATGCCCTCAGGCGCGAGGTCGATCTTCACCCCGAGCGCCATCAGGCAGTCGGCGGCGCCGGAGCGCGACGACAGGGCACGGTTTCCGTGCTTGGCCACCGGCACGCCGGCACCGGCAACGATGAAGGCGGCGCAGGTGGAGATGTTCAGGGAGTGGGAGGCGTCGCCCCCGGTGCCGACGACATCGACCGCGTCGGCGGGTGCCTCCACCCGCACCATCTTCTCGCGCATCGTCGCGACAGCGGCGGTGATCTCGTCGACGGTCTCGCCGCGCACGCGCAGCGCCATGAGGAAGCCGCCGATCTGCGAAGGCGTGGCATTGCCCGACATGATCTGGTCGAAGGCGGATGAGGCCTCCTCGCGCGTCAGCGGCGCGCCGGTCGCCGCCTTGGCGATCAGGGTCTTGAACTGTTCCATCAGCGGCGTCCCTGGCTGCGGTTCCATTCGGCCGCGAGGTCGAGGAAAGTGGCAATCATGCGGTGGCCATGCTCGGAAGCGATGCTCTCGGGGTGGAACTGCACCCCGTGAACCGGCCGCGAGCGGTGCATCAGGCCCTGCACCACGCCGTCCTCGGACTCCGCGGTGATCTCGAGGTCGGTGGGCCAGGTGGCGCGGTCGACGGTGAGAGAGTGGTAGCGCGTCGCCTGGAAATCGCCGTTGATGCCGCGGAAGACGCTGCGGCCGGAATGGCGGATGGTCGACATCTTGCCGTGCATGGGCTTCGGCGCCCGCACCACATGGCCGCCGAAGACCTGCCCCATGGCCTGGTGGCCGAGGCAGACGCCGAACATCGGGATGCGGGCCGAGGCCTTGCCGATGAGGTCGAGGCAGATGCCGGCCTCGTTCGGCGTGCAGGGGCCGGGAGAGAGCACGATGGCATCCGGATCTGAGGCGATCACGGCGTCGGCGGTGGTCTTGTCGTTGCGGATAACCTCGACCTCGGGACGGACGCCGCCGATCTCCTGCCCGCCGATGTAGTGGACAAGGTTCCAGGTGAAACTGTCGTAATTGTCGATGAGGGTGATCTTCACTGGCCCCTCCCGACCTGGGCCGCCGTCTTCACCGCGATGTCGGCGGCGTGGACCAGCGCCTTGGCCTTGTTGACGCATTCGGCCTGTTCCATGGCGTTGACGCTGTCGGCGACGATGCCGGCGCCGGCCTGCACATACATCTGGCCGTCCTTCACCACCGCGGTGCGCAGCACGATGCAGGTGTCCATGGCGCCGGTGGCGGAGAAATAGCCGACGCAGCCGGCATAGATGCCGCGCTTCTCCTTCTCCAACTCGTCGATGATCTGCATGGCGCGCACCTTCGGCGCTCCCGAGACCGTGCCGGCGGGGAAACCCGCCATCATGGCGTCGATCAGGTCGTGCTTCGGGTCGAGTTCGCCCTCGACGTTCGAGACGATGTGCATGACGTGGGAGTAGTGCTCGAGGAAGAACTTGTCGGTGACCTCCACCGTGCCGATCTTCGCGACGCGGCCGACATCGTTGCGGCCGAGGTCCAGCAGCATCAGGTGCTCGGAGCGCTCCTTCGGATCGGCGAGGAGCTCCTCGCCGAGGCGCTTGTCGTCGGCCGGCGTCGCGCCGCGCGGGCGGGTGCCGGCGATGGGGCGGATGGTGACGCGGCCGTCGCGCACCCGGACCAAGATCTCCGGCGAGGAGCCGGCCACCGAGAAACCGTCGAAGGCGAGGTAGTAGAGGAAGGGCGAGGGGTTCACCCGCCTGAGCGCCCGGTAGAGGGAGAAGGGCGGCAGGGTGAAGGGCGTCGAAAAACGCTGCGACAGCACCACCTGGAAGATGTCGCCGGCGGCGATGTACTCCTTGGCGCGGTCGACCATGGCGGAATATTCGGCCTCGCTGGTGTTGGAGACGAGGCCAGCCATGATCTCGGCGTGGTCGGGAAGGGGTGTCTGCTTGTCGAGCGGGCTGTCGAGGGCATCGACCACCGCCACCAGCCGATCGACGGCGCGCTCATAGGCCTGCTTCGCCGTCTGCCCGGCTTGCGGGCGCACCGGCGTCACGACGGTGATCTGGTCCTTCACCGCGTCGAAGACGAGGACGACGGTCGGGCGGATGAAGAGCGCGTCCGCCAGGCCGAGCGGGTCGGGCGGCACGTCCGGCAGGTGCTCCATCTGCCGGACCATGTCGTAGCCGAGATAGCCGAAGACGCCGGCCGCCATCGGCGGCAGCGTGTCGGGAATGTCGATGCGGCTGTCGGCGAGCAGCTTGCGCAGTTCGGCGAGCGGTGCGTCGGGCAGAGGCGCGAAGGCGTTACGGTCGGCACCGGGCCGGCGGTTGATCTCGGCGACCGACCCGCGGCAGCGCCAGACGAGATCCGGCTCCATGCCGAGGACGGAATAACGCCCCTTGATGGCGCCGCCCTCGACGGATTCGAGCAGGAAGGCATTGGATTTCGAGCCGGCGATCTTCAGATAGGCGGAAACCGGCGTCTCGAGATCGGAAACGAGCGTCGTCCACACCACCTGCGGCTTGCCCGCAGCGTGGAGGGGCTGGAAGGCCTCGAAGGCCGGCTCGATCTGCATGACGTCCTCGTGGTCGCTCCCGACCTACCGGGCGTCGGCCGTGCCACCGACCGCCCGGTTGAGCAGGGTACGGTTGACGGTGGAGCCGAAGTCGCGCTGGAGGCGGGCGATGTACTGCGCGAGGACATCGTCCTCGATCGATTGCGAAAGCTGGTCGCGCGTGCGCTGGTCGAGCGTCGCGTCGGCCGGCAGGGCGATCTCCGTGGTGACGAAGACGACCCGGTCGATGCCGTCGGCAGCCGGCGCATTGGCGGCCTGGCCCTTGGCGGTGGCGAACAGCATCTGCACGGCGCTGCCGCCCCATACGCCGTCGGTGGCCGTGCGCTTCAGCGCCGGGGTGGTCTTCACCTCGAGGTTCAGCGGCTGGGCCAGTTCGGCCAGCGTCTTTCCCTCGCGCAGGGCGGTCGCCATCACATCGGCGGCCTTGCCGATGCGGATCTTCACCTCGTCCTCGCGCCATCGGGCCTCGACCTGGGCCTTGACCTCGTCCAGCGTCCGGTCGCGGGCAGGGGTGATGCCGGCGACCTCGTACCAGACCCAGAGGCCCGACTGGCGGTTGTTGACCGGCTCGTTCTCGAGGCCGACCTCGGCGCGGAAGGCGGCAGGCAGATACTCGGAGGCGCCGGGCAGGTTTAGCTGGACCTCGGAGGTGTCACGGCCCTGGACGTCAATGGCGTCGACCGTAGTGACCGAGACACCGACCTTCGCGGCGATGTCGGCGAGAGGCAGGCCGGATGAGCGCTCCTTCTCGATGCGGTCGTGCAGGTCGTTGACGGCGTTGCGGGCCATGGTGGTCGCGAGGGTCATCCGCGCCTGCTCGCGCGCCTGGCCCTCGTTGAAGGGCTCGATGGCGGCAACGCGCAGGAGAACCGTGCCGAAGCGACCACGGACCGGCTCGCTCACCGCGCCGTCCGCCAGGGCGAAGGCGGCGTCGCGCACGGCGGGATCGGCGATCTGGGCGCGCGACAGATTGCCGAGGGAGAGGTCGGCGGGGGTGACATTGCGCTCCTTGGCGAGGTCCTCGAAGGAGAGGCCTTCCTTGAGCTTCCTGGCGGCGGCCTCGGCCTCCTCCTGCGAGGGGAAGGTGAGCTGCTGGATGGTCCGCCGTTCGGTCGTCTCGCGCAGGCGGGCGACCTCGGCGTCGAGCTCGGCATCCGGCACCTGCATGAAGCCGATCTGCTCCTGCGGCGAGAGCGTGAGGACCACGAGCTTGCGGTACTCGGGCGCGCGGAACGACGCCTTGTTGGCCTCGAAATAGGCTTGCAGCGTCGCGGCGTCGGGGGTGGGGACGTCGCCGGCCTGTGCCGCGCCGATCACCACATACTGCGCCTGGCGCGTCTCGTTCTGGAAGCGCGTCATGGCATCGATCAGGACCTGCGGCGTGCCGAGCTTGTCGGAGACGGCGCCGGCGATTTGCTGGCGCACGGCAAGACGGCGCTCGAGATCGATATAGGTCTGCTCGTTGTAGCCGTTCTGGCGCAGCACCTCCTGGAAGGCGGTGCGATCGAACTGCCCCGTCGGGCCGCGGAAGGCGGGCGTCGAGACGATGCGGGTGCGGATGGTGTCGTCGTCGATGCCGAGGCCGAGCTGGCGGCCGCGCTCGTCGAGCGTCGCCTCTGTGACGAGCTGGTTCAGCACCCTTTGATCGATGCCGAACTGGCGCGCCTGGTCGGGCGTCAGGCCGCGGCCGACCATGCGGCCGAGGTTCTGGACCTCGCGGTTGTAGGCGGTCTGGAAGGTCTGGACGTTGATCTGGGTGTCGCCGACGGTGGCGATCGTCGTCGCAGTGCCGCCACGGAAGATGTCGCCGATACCCCAGACGGCGAAGGACAGCACGAGCACGCCCATGAGGGCGATGAGGATGAAGCGGGCGATGCCCTTCTCGAAGGCGGAGCGAAGGCCGGTCAGCATGCCGGTGGAATCTCCAACGGGCGGCCGTGAGGCCGCGTGGGGTCTGAAAAAGTCGGCGGAGCATAGTGATGCCTCCCCATGGGGGCAAGCATGGTGGGTGGCACCTGCCGGGGGCTTCTGCTAGGCAGCGCCCGACATGTTTCCGACCGCAGCCAAGGAGGGTCTCATGGGCACGCGCCCGCTCGTCGCCGGCAACTGGAAGATGAACGGCAGCCGCTCGTCGCTGAAGGAACTCGCCGCCATGGCCGAGGGCTACGACGCGACGCTGAAGGCGAAGGTGGACCTGATGATCTGCCCGCCGGCGCCGCTGGTGTTCCTGGCCGCGGCCGCCGCCATCGGCACGCGGATCGCCATCGGCGGGCAGGATTGCCACACGGAAGCCTCCGGAGCCTTCACCGGCGAGGTCTCGGCCGAGATGCTGGCGGATTCAGGCGCGACGGCCGTCATCGTCGGCCATTCCGAGCGCCGCCAGTATTTCCGCGAGACTGACGCGATGGTCGCCGCCAAGGCCGCAGCCGCCAACCGGGCCGGGCTTATGGCCATCGTCTGCGTCGGCGAAACGCGGGAGGAGCGCGAGGCCGGCAAGGCGCTGGCCGTGGTCGGCCGGCAGGTCGCGCGTTCGGTGCCGGAGGATGCGACGCCCGGCACCGTCGTGGTCGCCTATGAGCCGGTCTGGGCCATCGGCACGGGCCTGACGCCGACCGCCGCCGACGTCGCGGAGGTCCACGCCCTCATCCGCAAGAAACTCGTCTCCCGCCACGGCAAGCAGGCGGCCGGCATCCGCATCCTCTATGGCGGCTCGGTGAAGCCCGCCAACGCGAAGGAACTGATGGCGGTCGAAAACGTCGATGGGGCACTGGTCGGCGGCGCCAGCCTGAAGGCCGCCGACTTCCTCGCCATCGCCGCGGCCTATCGCTGAGGATGCCCGCATGAACGACGCCGCCGGCGGACAGACCTTCAGGATCGTCCTGTGGATCGTCGCCGTCGGCTTCTTCATGCAGACGCTGGATTCCACCATCGTCAACACGGCGCTGCCGTCGATGGCGAGGGCGCTGGGCGAGAGCCCGCTGAGCATGCATTCGGTGGTGATCGCCTATTCGCTCACCATGGCCATGCTGATCCCGGCCTCGGGCTGGCTCGCCGACCGGTTCGGCACCCGCAAGGTCTATCTCGCCGCCATCGCCCTGTTCACCATCGGCTCGGTCGCCTGCGCCGTCTCGACCTCGCTGACCCAGCTGGTGTTGTCCCGCATCGTGCAGGGGGCGGGCGGCGCCATGCTGCTGCCCGTCGGGCGTCTCGTCGTCCTGCGCAACGTTCCGCGCGACCAGTTCCTGCCAGCCATGAGCTTCGTCGCCATTCCCGGCCTGATCGGGCCGCTGATCGGCCCGACGCTCGGCGGCTGGCTGGTTCAGGCGGCCTCCTGGCACTGGATCTTCCTCATCAACCTGCCGGTCGGCATCCTCGGCCTCGCGTTGACCGCCATCTACATGCCGGACAGCCGCAATGCCGGCGTCGGGCGCTTCGACACCATCGGCTACCTGATGCTGTCGGTCGGCATGGTGGCGCTGTCCTTCTCGCTCGACGGCCTGACCGACCTCGGCTTCGAGCGGGCGACGGTGCTGGTGCTGCTCGTCTTCGCCTTTGCCCTCGTCGCCGGCTATTTCCTGCATGCCCAGCGTCGGCCGGACCCGCTGTTTCCGCTGACGCTGTTCCGCATCCACACCTATACGGTCGGCCTGCTCGGCAATCTCTTCGCCCGCATCGGCTCCGGCGCCATGCCCTTCCTCATCCCGCTGCTCCTGCAGGTGGGGCTCGGCCGCACGCCGGTGGAAGCCGGCATGATGATGCTGCCCGTGGCCGCCATGGCCATGACGGCGAAACGGGCGGTGACGCGACTGATCACCCGCCACGGCTACAGACGCTTCCTGGTGGCCAATACGCTCGTCCTCGGCTGCCTCCAGGCCAGTTTCGCCTTCATGCCGGGCCTGCCGCTCTGGGCCATGCTGGTGCTGCTCGGCTTCTACGGCGCCGTCAACTCCTTCCAGTTCACGGCGATGAACACGGTCACCCTGCGCGATCTCGACCCGGCGGGGGCAGGAAGCGGCAACAGCCTGTTCTCGATGGTGCAGATGCTGTCGATGAGTCTCGGCGTGACGGTCGCGGGAGCCTTGCTCGCGAGTTTCACCAGCCACCTGGCGGCAGGGGCCACGAGCGCTGCCGTCCCGGCCTTCCAGGCGACCTTCGTCACCATCGGCATCATCACCTGCGCCTCGGCATGGATCTTCTGGCAGCTCGACCCCGGCGTCTCACGCGGGCGAGGGGGCGCGGAGCCCGGCGAGACTGGCTAATCGGGCCGGGCGATCCCATATCGGCCGCGTGATCATGAGCGCGGGGTAGGCAAGCCCCGTCCGATCGTGTAGAGACCGCCATTCTTTCGAGCCAGGGACCGTTCCGCGGCCATGCAGTCCGTTCTTCTCGTCGTTCACCTGATGATCGTGCTCGCGCTGATCGTCGTGGTCCTCCTGCAGCGCTCCGAAGGCGGCGGCCTCGGCATGGGCGGGGGTGGCGGCAACTTCATGTCGTCGCGCGGCACGGCCAATGTCCTGACCCGGGCGACAGCGATCCTCGCGGGCGCCTTCTTCTTCACCTCCATTGTCCTCGCCCTGCTGGCGACGCAGGCGCGCGGTCCCCGCTCGCTGCTCGACCGTCCGGCGACCTCGGCCCCGGCCGCGCCCGCCGCGCCCTCGGCTCCGGCGTCTCCCGCCGCGCCGCAGGTGCCGCAGTCCGGTGGCGGACAGGGTGGCACCGGCATGCTCGAGGGGCTTCGCGGCCTGTCTCAGCCGCCGGCGGCTCCCGGCGCTCCGGCAGCCCCGGCAGCTCCGCGTCAGTAATCTGGGGACGAGGGCGGAATTGCCGCCCGCGGCCATTGCCAGCGCGCTGCGCCGGCTTAGGACGAACATCGAACCAGGGCCGGGCGACCGGCCCTTCTCTTTTGTCCGGGGAGAAGAGGGCGACAGGCCTTCGTCTCGCTACCCGAATCGGTCGTTGCGCCTTAAAGAGGAGGCCCCATGACGCGGTATATTTTCATCACCGGCGGCGTGGTCTCGTCCCTCGGAAAAGGTCTGGCTTCGGCGGCGCTCGGCGCGCTCCTGCAAGCGCGGGGGTACACGGTCCGGCTGCGCAAGCTCGACCCCTATCTCAACGTCGATCCGGGCACGATGAGCCCGACGCAGCACGGCGAGGTCTTCGTCACCGACGACGGCGCCGAGACCGACCTCGACCTCGGCCATTACGAGCGCTTCACGGGCCGGCCCTGCACGCGCGCCGACAACATCACCACCGGCCGCATCTACCAGGACATCATCACCAAGGAGCGGCGCGGCGACTATCTCGGCGCGACCATCCAGGTCATCCCCCACGTCACCGATGCCATCAAGGATTTCGTCCGCACCGGCAACGAGGGCTTCGATTTCGTCCTCGTCGAGATCGGCGGCACGGTCGGCGACATCGAGGGCCTGCCCTTCTTCGAGGCCATCCGCCAGCTCGGCAACGAATTGCCCGAGGGCGACAGCATCTATGTGCACCTGACGCTTCTGCCCTACATCGCCTCGGCGGGCGAGTTGAAGACCAAGCCGACGCAGCACTCGGTTCAGGAACTGCGCTCCATCGGCATCGCGCCCGACATCCTGCTCTGCCGCTGCGACCGGCCGATTCCCGAAGGCGAGCGCAAGAAGCTGGCCCTGTTCTGCAACGTGCGTCCGTCGGCCGTGGTCGAGGCGCGCGATGCCGGCTCCATCTACGACGTGCCGCTGGCCTATCATAAGGCCGGGCTCGACGACGAGGTGCTGCGCGCCTTCGGCATCGAGGTGATGGGCGAGCCCGACATGCGGCGCTGGGCCGACGTCTCCTCGCGCGTCCACAACCCCGAGGGCGAAGTCAACATCGCCATCGTCGGCAAGTACACAGGGCTGAAGGACGCCTACAAGTCGCTGATCGAGGCTCTGGCCCACGGCGGCATGGCCAACAAGGTCAAGGTCAACCTCGAATGGATCGAGAGCGAGGTCTTCGAGAACGAGGATCCCTCGCCCTATCTGCAGGATGTCCACGGCATCCTGGTCCCCGGCGGCTTCGGCCAGCGTGGCGCCGAGGGCAAGATCCGCGCGGCGCGCTTCGCCCGCGAGCGCAAGGTGCCCTATTTCGGCATCTGCTTCGGCATGCAGATGGCGGTGATCGAGGCGGCGCGGAACCTCGCCGGCGTGTCCAATGCCAATTCGACCGAGTTCGGCCCGACGCCGGAGCCGGTGGTGGGTCTTCTCACCGAATGGCTGAAGGGCAACGAGTTGCAGAAGCGCAGTTCGGGCAGTGATCTCGGCGGCACCATGCGGCTCGGCGCCTACACGGCCCACCTGAAGGCGGATTCGAAGATCGCGGCGATTTACCGCTCGGACGTCATCTCCGAGCGCCACCGCCACCGCTACGAGGTCAATCTCGACTATCGCAAGCGGCTCGAGGACAAGGGTCTCGTCTTCACCGGCCTGTCGCCGGACGGCGTGCTGCCCGAGACGATCGAGTATCCGGACCATCCCTGGTTCATCGGCGTGCAGTACCATCCCGAGCTGAAGAGCCGTCCCTTCGACCCGCATCCGCTGTTCCGCTCCTTCATCGAGGCGGCCAAGGCGCAGTCGCGCCTCGTTTGATGCGGCCGGTCGCGGCTATCGTCGCTGCGGTGATCCTCGTGGCGGGGTCGTTGGTCGCCTACGTCATGCTGACGGGTGGCGAATGCGCCGGCGCGGTGGTCTACCGCGACGTCGCCGCCTGCGTGTCGCGCGGCGGGACCGTTTCCTCCTGCGTGGCCTACCTGAGGGAGGCCAACCGCCGCCTGACACAGTCGGGCCCCGTCTTCGACATGCGCCAGCAATGCGAGGACCGCTACTCTTCCTGCCAGCCCGCTGTTGGTGCCTCAGGGTTCGTTCCTCGGGCGACGGGCTTCTGCGTGCGAACCGGGCCGCCCGACAGGGTCGTTCCGATTTTCGGGCGAGGCTAGCGGACCGTCTGGTCCGGCGATAGCCTCGACCGGCAACGGTCAGGAGGGGCTATGATCATCGCGGACTATCTCTCGGGTTTTCCGGCTTTCCTCGCGCACTACGCGCTCGCCGTTCTGTTTCTCGTCATTTTCGGCGCCGTCTATACAAAGATCACGCGCCACAACGAGTTCGAGCTCATCCGCAGGGGCAATACGGCTGCCGCCATCTCGCTCGCCGGCAGCCTTATCGGCTTCTCGCTGCCGCTGGCCGCCTCCGTCGAGTATTCCGAATCGATCCTCGACAATGCGCTGTGGGCCTGCGTGTCCCTGGTCATCCAGCTGGTCATCTACTACCTCGCCCGCCTCATCATCGACGATCTCAGCGGCCGCATCGAGCGCCAGGAGCTCTCGGCCGGCATCTGGCTGGGCGCCGTGTCCATCGCCGGGGGCCAGTTGGCCGCCGCCTCCATGACGACATGAGGAGACGGCGATGACGGATCAGACTCCGCCCGAACGGCCGCCCTTCGGCAAGAAGCAGCGTCGCAACCTTCCCAAGCCGCAGGTGAGGGTGGATGCCGCGGCGGCGCCGACGCAGAAGCGCTCGATGCTGCTGTCGCCCGCTGGCCTCGGCACCATGGCCGCCATCGGCGTCGGGGCACTGGTCGTCACCAACGGTTTCGGCAGCGGCAATACGCGGCAGACCTGCTCCGTCGGCCAAGTGGCGACGTCGGTCGCCCAGTGCGAGGCGCTGATGCCCGGTCCGCAATGCGCCGCCGCCTTTGCAAGCGGCGTTGCGGCAGTCGGCCTGTCGCGCTCCGGTTCGGGGCCGTGGTCGGTGCAGCCGGTGAGCGTGGCTGCCGGCGGCGGTTACCAGACGCTCGCCGGACAGCCTTTCAGCACCACGCGCAGCTGCCGGTCGTCGTCCAGCAGCGGCACCCGCTCGAGTTTCTTCTGGGGCGGCTCATCTGCCGGCAGCAGTTCGTCCGGTGCCTCGACAAGCCAGAGCCAGGGCGTGTCGCGGTCGGGTTTCGGCTCGACGGCCCGCAGTTTCTCCAGCTCCTCCAGGGGGGGATGACATGCAGCGGATCGCCATCGCCGAGCGGCCGAACTGGCGCGCGCTCGCCGACGAATACGGCTTCGCCTATGCCATGCCCGATGGCGAGCGCTACTGGGACGAGCGCGCCTATTACAGCTTCACCCTGCGCCAGATCGAGGACGACATCGAGGAGGGAACCGCCGAACTCGTCTCCCTCTGCGGCGAATGGGCGGGCCGTGCGGTGCGCGACGAGGAATACCTCAAGCGCCTGAACATCCCCTCGACCTACTGGGACTGGATCGCCCAGAGCTGGGACCGGCACGATCCCAGCCTCTATGGCCGCTTTGACCTCGTCTACGACGGCAAGAGCCCGCCGAAGCTCCTCGAGTTCAACGCCGACACGCCGACCTCGCTCTACGAGGCCTCGGTGTTCCAGTGGTACTGGCTGGAGGACCGGATCAAGGCGGGGGCGCTGCCGAAGAACGCCGACCAGTTCAACAATCTCCACGACCAGCTCATTGCGCGCTTCTCGGCCTGGCCGACCGCCAATCTCCTGCACATGACGGCCTTCTCCGAGGAGGTCGAGGACCGCAAGAACGTCGAGTACATGGCCGAATGCGCCGGCGAGGCAGGGCACCAGGTCGTGTTGCTCGACATCGCGGCCATCGGCCTAGACCGGACTGGCCGCTTCGTCGACGAGCAGAACCGCGAGATCAAGACGCTGTTCAAGCTCTATCCTTGGGAGTGGCTGATCCACGAGGAGTTCGGCGCGGCCATGCCGGGCTCGCCGACGGTCTGGATCGAGCCGCCGTGGAAGATGCTGCTGTCGACCAAGGCCATCCTTCCCGAACTGTGGAAGCTCGCGCCGGGCCATCCGAACCTGCTGGAAAGCTACTATGAAGGCGACCCCGCGGCCTCGAACATCGGCCGGGATTATGTCGCCAAGCCGATCTTCTCGCGCGAAGGGGCCAATGTGGAGATCCGCAAGGGTGGCGTCACCGTCGCGGCGCCGGAGGGGCCCTACGACAACCTGCCGCGGGTCATCCAGGCCCTCGCTCCGGATGTGGTCTTCGACCGCATGCGACCGGTGATCGGCTCATGGATCATCGACCAGGACCCGGCCGGCATGGGCATCCGCGAGGATTCCGGCCTCGTCACCGGCAACACCTCCTGTTTCATCCCGCACGCCATCGTCGATTGACCTTGGCGGCGGGCCTTCCCATCTCGGGTTGATCGCCACGGGCGGGTCTGCGAGAACCCGCCGGCACACCAGCCCGCCACGGCGGCGCGAGAAGGGACAACGTTGTGATTGCAGCTCTCGAACAGGCCACCGTCGATGTCGGCGGCGTGCGCTTCGGCAACCGCCAGCCGCTGGCCCTGATCGCCGGTCCCTGCGCCATGGAGAGCCGCGACCATGCGCTCGAGGTCGCGGCAGCGCTGAAGGAGATCACGACGCGCGTCGGCATCGGCCTCGTCTACAAATCGTCCTTCGACAAGGCGAACCGCACCTCCGGCAAGTCGTCGCGCGGCATCGGCCTGAAGGCGGCGATGCCGATCTTCGCCGAGGTGAAGGAGCGACTGGGCCTGCCTGTCATCACCGACATCCACGAGATCGACCAGTGCGCGCCGGTGGCCGAGGTCGTCGACATCCTGCAGATCCCCGCCTTCCTGTGCCGCCAGACCGATCTGCTTGTCGCCGCGGCGAAGATGGGCCGGGTCGTCAACGTCAAGAAGGGCCAGTTCCTCGCCCCCTGGGACATGGCCAATGTGGCCGCCAAGATCCGCGAGGCCGGAAACGCCAACGTCATGGTGACGGAGCGCGGCGTCTCCTTCGGCTACAACACCCTCGTCTCCGACATGCGGGCGCTGCCGATCATGGCGGAGACCACCGGCGCACCGGTCATCTTCGATGCGACCCATTCGGTGCAGCAGCCGGGCGGCAAGGGCTCGTCGTCGGGCGGCCAGCGCGAGTTCGTGCCGGTGCTGGCGCGGGCCGCGGTGGCGGTCGGCGTCGCCGGCGTCTTCATCGAGACCCATCCCGATCCTGACAAGGCGCCCTCGGACGGCCCGAACATGGTGCCGCTGAAGCAGATGGAGGCGCTGTTGACCATGCTCGTCGGCTTCGACCGGCTGTCGAAGGGCTTCTCCTGAGGCCGGTCGCCCGGCTTGCCCTGGCCGCACGGGTCTCCATGCAGGTCGCAAAAGCCCTAGAATGCCGCTGACCTTCCGAATCGGACTTTGCCCATGACCGAGCGCACCTGCCTCTCCATCGTCCTCGCCGCCGGCGAGGGTACGCGGATGAAGTCGGCGAAGCCGAAGGTGCTGCATGAGGTGGCGGGACTGTCGATGGTCGGCCATGTGCTGCGCGCCGTGGCCGCGGCTGGCGGGACCGCGGCGGCCGTCGTCGTCGGTCCCGACCGCGAGGATGTCGCCGCCGAGGCGCGCCGTCTCGCGCCGGGGGCCGCCATCCACGTCCAGACGGAGCGGCTCGGCACCGCCCATGCGGTGCTCCATGCCGAAGCCGAGATCGCCCGCGGCTTCGACGACATCATCGTCGCCTTCGGCGATACGCCGCTGGTGACGCCGGAGACCTTCGGCCGGCTCCGCGCAGCCCTCGCGGCGGGTGCGGCGGTCGCGGTGCTCGGCTTCGAGGCGGCGGACCCCTTCGGCTACGGCCGGCTCGTGATGGAAGGTGGCGCGCTCGCGTCCATTGTCGAGGAGAAGGAAGCCAGCGAGGCCCAGCGCGCCATCACCCTGTGCAATGGTGGACTGATGGCGCTTGCGGGCAAGACCGCGCTGTCGATCCTGAAGCGCATCGGCAACGCCAATGCCAAGGGCGAATTCTACCTGACCGACGCGGTCGCCATCGCCTGCGCCGATGGCCTTGCGACCGCCGTGGTGCTGGCGCCCGAGGAAGAGGTGAGGGGCGTCAACGACCGGGTGCAACTCTCCGAGGTCGAGGCCATTGCCCAGCGGCGCCTGCGCGAGGCGGCGATGCGTGGCGGCGTGACGATGGTCGCCCCTGATACGGTGTTCCTTGCCTTCGATACGCAACTCGGCCGCGACGTCAGGCTGGAGCCGCATATCGTCTTCGGACCAGGCGTCGCCGTCGCCGACAACGTGACGATCCGCGCCTATTCGCATCTTGCGGGATGCGTGGTGGAGCAGGGCGCCATCCTCGGCCCCTTCGCCCGCATCCGGCCGAAGAGCCGGATCGGCGCGCAGGTGCACATCGGCAATTTCGTCGAGGTCAACCGGACCACCATCGCCGCGAAGGCGGAGGCCAACCATCTCGCATATCTCGGCGATGCCACCATCGGCGAAGGCACCAATATCGGCGCCGGCACCATCACCTGCAATTTCGACGGCGCCGACAAGCACCCGACCGTTATCGGCCGCGACGTCTTCGTCGGCTCCAATTCGACGCTGGTGGCGCCGCTCACCATCGGCGACGAGGTGCTGATCGCCGCCGGCTCGACCATCACCCTCGACGTCAAGGAGGGCGCGCTCACCTTCGGACGCGCCAAGCAGGCCGGCCTGCCGGGCCGGGGCGCCGAGATGATCCGCGCCAACAAGGAACGGCGCGCGGCGCGCAAGGCGCGGGAGCAGGGCAAGGCCTGAGAGGCTCCGACGTCGGGGCGGTGCAAGCCGGCCCCCTGTCTCACATCGTCACAGCAATTCATTTCGCGGGCGCGGCGCTGCGCCGTTAAACCCGCCTTGGTTTCTGGCGAGGTATAAGCGCCGGATTCGGACGCCGTGCGGCGGTGCCGCAGGACGGGACGTGGAGAACGACAGGCATGTGCGGGATCATCGGTATTCTCGGCAAGGAGCCCGTGGCGGGCCAGCTCGTCGACAGCCTCAAGCGTCTCGAGTATCGCGGCTATGACTCGGCCGGCGTCGCCACGCTGGAGAACGGCGTGCTCACCCGCCGCCGCGCCGAGGGCAAGCTGAAGAACCTCGAGGCCGTGCTGGCCAAGGCGCCGCTGTCCGGCACCATCGGTATCGGCCACACGCGCTGGGCGACCCACGGCGCGCCGACCGAGACCAATGCCCATCCGCACGCCTCGGAGGGTGTCGCCGTCGTGCACAACGGCATTATCGAGAACTTCCGCGAGCTCAGGCAGGAGCTGGAGGCCAAGGGCGTCGTCTTCTCCACCCAGACCGACACCGAAACGGTGGCCCATCTCGTCGGACAGGGCATGAAGGAAGGCCTCAGCGCCATCGACGCCGTCGGCGCGGCGCTGCCGCGGCTGCGCGGCGCCTTTGCGCTCGCCTTCGTCTTCGAGGGCAACGAGAACCTGCTGATCGGCGCCCGCAAGGGTTCGCCGCTGGCGGTGGGATATGGCGACGGCGAGATGTATCTCGGCTCCGACGCCATCGCGCTCGCGCCCTTCACCTCGGCCGTCGCCTATCTGGAAGAGGGCGACTGGGCCATCCTCGACCGCAACTCGGTGGAGATCCGCGACGAGGCCGGCCATGTGGTGCAGCGCCCGGTGATCCGTTCCTCGGCGACCGCCTTCCTGGTCGACAAGGGCAACCACAAGCACTTTATGCTCAAGGAGATCTACGAGCAGCCGGAGGTCGTGGCACGCACGACGGCCCATTACCTCGACATGGCCAATGGCAAGGTGCGCCTGCCGGCGGACCTGCCCTTCGACTGGGCGGCGCTGCCACGCATCTCGATCGCCGCCTGCGGCACGGCCTACCTTGCCGGCCTGACGGCGAAGTACTGGTTCGAGCGCTTCGCGCGCATCCAGGTCGACATCGATATCGCCTCGGAGT
>VFQR01001329.1_pt1 | contig 19582 bp, 15 predicted proteins | sample 3512321 | NCBI WGS metagenome assembly VFQR01 (sample SAMN10412374, study PRJNA504923) | tailings metagenome | isolation source: Relicate 3 Philex TSF1 revegetated site | place: Philippines: Tuba, Benguet | collected 2017-08-29
CTCAGGTGTGTACTGCAATCCGCAAACGATCATGCAGGCCTTTCAGGGGATGGTTCTGAAGCCGGGGCTGCTTGAAGAAATTGGCCCGGCAGTCTGCAGTGGCCGTTCGATCTTTGTCTATGGCCCGCCGGGTAACGGGAAGACCATGATCGCCAAAGGATTGGGGCGCTATCTCAATCTGTACTGTGGCGAGATCTATGTCCCTTATGCAATTCAGACGGAAAACAGCATCATCACGGTCTTTGATCCCATCCTGCACAAAACGACAGACGATGCGGAGCAACCCACGACAGGGAATCCCGCCCAGACCACTTCCGCCGGCTACAACACTTCCAGTGGTTCTCTGGTTGTTGGGAATGGGGTGGCTGATCCCCGGTGGCGCAGAATCCGCCGTCCAGTGGTCATTACAGGTGGTGAACTGACACTCGATATGCTCGAACTGCAGTACAGCAAGGTTTCGCAGTTCTATGCAGCACCCCTGCACATCAAGGCGAATGGCGGAGTGTTTCTGATCGATGACTTTGGTCGGCAACTGGTCAGTCCGAGGGATCTCCTGAACCGGTGGATTCTGCCACTGGAAGAACGCATCGATTACCTCACGCTGGCAACGGGCCGCAAGTTCTCAGTTCCTTTTGAGCAGTTAACGATTTTTTCAACGAATCTTGATCCCGGAGATCTGGTTGACGATGCGTTTTTAAGGCGTATTCGACACAAGATAAAAATTGAGGCTCCTTCCCGTCCGTTGTTCACAGAAATCTTCAAAATGGCCTGTGAACAAAGGCAAATCATCTTTCGGGAAGAGGCTGTTGAGTATCTTTATAGCAATCACTACGACCGTGGCAGATTACCCAGATCGAGCGATCCGCGAGATTTGCTGGAGATTGTGGTTGCGATCTGTCGATTCAGAAATATCGCTGTAGAAGTCTCCCAGAAACTGATCGCCGATGCGGCAGCGCGTTTCTTCTACACGGGCTAATAAGATTTGAAATTCTGGCATTTTCTGCGGGCACGTTCAAACCCAGGAATGACCAGTGAGAACACAAACTGGCGAGCGACTTCAGTGCCGTCAGTATGCGGGTTTTAAGGAGAGAATCCGACATGTCAAATCCTGATGCCGAGACTGCAAAAGGGTGTCGTGTTCTCCTGAAAAGTCTGCAAAGAGAGCACACCGCTTCGACCAGAGCCTTACTCTTCCTGGCGATGGCCAGTCTCTCGGCTGCATTCCTCGGAAATGGCTGTACGACGACTCCGGGACAGGCTGCTTCCAGCATCTGGCCGACGACATCCCGTTCAACCGACAACGATCCTGTGAAGCTGCGCGATCCCGTACGTATGCATGTGGCTTACGGGCAGTGGAATGAGCGATCTGGCAACAGCAAAGAGGCGCGGGCTTCTTATGAAGAAGCCATCGAAAAGAATCCCAAGTCAGTGGATGCCCTGCTCGGGTTGGCGCGACTGGATATTCTCGGTGGTCGCTACGCGGATGCTGAGACGTTGATTGCGAAAGCGGCCAAGCAAGCTCCGCAGAATGCACAGGTACGCGCCACTCGCGGGCAACTGTTCGAGTCCAGGGGTGAGTGGGCGCTCGCCATCGAAGAGTATCGAGCTGCAGTGAAACTGGCACCGGATGAGACGAACCACCGGTTTCAGTTAGGTACAGCTCTGGCCAAAAGTGGAGATTATGAAGCGGGTCTGGCTGAGCTGACCCGGGTTCAAGGGGCTGCGATCGCACACTACAATGTGGGCTACATTCTTCACGAAAAAGGCGAACGTGGTGCCGCAGAACGTCACTTTGCCAAGGCTTTGCAGTTCAATCCCGAATTAAAACCGGCGGGAACGATTCTCGCACAGTATCGTGAAGCTCGTGGACAGATCTCGGCCGACGCACTGGCTGGCATGGAAAACCCGGAAAGTGGTGTGCGACAGGTATCAGGTTTGGTAAAGCCTGCAGACGCCAATCGTGTGACGGGTGATTTCAAAGCCGAGAGTGCCGTCTACCGATCGGAGTCGATGGCCCCGCCGTCGAACCTAACCGATGCTCAGCGTGAACAGTGGATGAATCAGCAGGCACAGCCCTGAGTTCTGGTTTGACGTAATTTCCATTCTGTGAATCATGCTCGGCAATACTCGAATTGGCTGTCTCGTTTTTGGCGTCGCAGCAAGTTTTTGTTGATCAAGGGTGATCCCTTTCCAGACTTGCGGGAATGAGGCTGGGCTGCTGCAATTCAGCGAAGAATTCATTATCGCTGGAGCCCTGTGGATGCAGACCGTCATATTATCAGATGCTGAAGAAGCCATTCGCGCCTTGAAGGCTGGCGAGTTGGTGGCACTCCCGACAGAGACGGTTTACGGGCTGGCTGGCCTGGGTTTGAATCCCGAAGTGCTGGCGAAGATTTTCTCGGCCAAAGATCGACCCACGTTTGACCCTTTGATTTTGCACATCGCACGGCCTGGTCAAGTCTCTCAACTGGCCAGCGAAGTACCGCACGATGCCCGGCGGCTTGTCGATACCTTCTGGCCCGGCCCTTTAACGCTTGTACTTCCCAAAAAGCCGCATGTCCCGGATCTGGCGACGGCTGGCCTGGGGACGGTCGCCGTTCGATGTCCGAAGCACCCGCTGATGCGAAAGATCATTGAGAAAGTTGGCGTGCCTCTGGCTGCCCCGAGTGCGAATTTGTTTGGGCGATTAAGCCCCACCAGTGCCCAGCATGTGGTGGAACAGCTTGAGGGCCGTATTCCTTATGTTCTGGATGGCGGGACATGCGAAGTGGGTGTGGAATCGACCATTATTGGTTTCATGCCGGATGGTGTTTACCTGCTCAGACCTGGGGGCTTACCTGTGGAACAGGTGGAGCACATGATCGGGCCGCTGAAGCGGATGCCTGCTCAAATTGTGGAAACAGCAACGAGTCAGGCCGCTCCTGGCCTGCTCATGAAGCATTACGCGCCTGCAACACCATTGGTGATGATTGATCGATTTGAAGAACTCAAACCCGGAGATGGTGTGTTGACCTTTTGTGGTCGGCCCCAGGGGCATCTGGGGCCAATCATGGAGCTGTCTCCTCGAAAGAACCTTCAGGAAGCGGCCAGCTTGCTCTTTCAGGCTTTGCATCAACTGGATCGATCAGGTGTCCCTCGAATTGCGGCATTACGATTCCCGGAACATGGCCTGGGCATGGCCATTAATGACAGGCTTTCGCGTGCAGCAGCGACACATGGGCCGGCTTAATGCTTTCGCCGGGATCTTATCATGCGATCGTGATGCATGAATCATTCTTTGAGTGATGATCGATTGCAGGTGCGGAACTTTGCCTCAAGAGGCCGCCACGGCTTTTCAAGCTTATCTCTTGGCATGCATACAGGTTACGAGCGTATTGGAAAGTGTGTTCGAGCGAATCGGAATCACTGGGGCTTGAAAATGATTTGCGGCGTGGTACTCTCCCTCCCGACATGGGTGCTGGTGAGGCTTGTGGCTTCACTGGAGAATAGGGAAGACGGTGTGAATCCGTCACGGTCCCGCCGCTGTATCCGGGGACGACATTCACGATGAGCCACTGCGCTGTAAAGCGTGGGAAGGTGTGATTAGTCGAATGATCCGGGAGTCAGAAGACCTGCCCAGATGTCATTTTGTTGCCAGCAAGTGAGTGATCACGGATCTGGTGGTCTGAGTCGCCTGATTGATCTGAGCGAGTAATTCCAACCGTCAGGAAGGTTGGTCCTCGAACCGAGATTGATGAAGGAGTCAGTCCGCCCGGAAGTGACTCTATGCGCAGGCAATTGAGCCTTCGTGGTTAAGGTTTTAACGATGTTGTTCTCTCTCCCGGCCGCATTATGCAGCGGCACCAGCCTCACTTTGCGCCGTTCAAGACGAGGCTTCACGCTCATTGAACTTCTGGTGGTCATCGCCATCATCGCGGTCTTGATCGGGCTTTTACTTCCGGCGGTTCAACAGGCCCGCGCCGCCGCCCGGACAACCCAGTGCCGAAACAATCTCAAGCAACTGGCACTGGCGGTTCATAATTATGCCGATGTCCACAATGGTCATATCGTCCCGTATGTGATTGATGATGTGCGTCAGCAGCAGTATGTGACGGGTGGTTATGCTCCTCCGAATCGTGGCCGAAATATCTACTGGTTTGGTGAGGTCAATCGTGATGAGACCGATCCCTCCCGTCAGCTCGATTTCCAGAAAGGGCCACTGGCCCCCTATATGGAAACAAATCGTGCGGCCTATCAATGTCCTGATTTTGGGCCAGGTCAGGTGGACGGAATTCGCTTTGGGCAGATGGCCTCAGGCTATGCTATCAATTCGCTGGTTTCGCCCGGATTAAGCTATGCCGGCTGGCCACCGGCCGTCTCTTCGGCTCCTGTCACCTATCGCTTCCGTGATGTTGCCCAGATGACGGATACGATACTTTTTGCAGACAGTGCACAAGTCGATTTTACTCTGAAACTGTTGGAAAACTGGCGTCTTGAACCTCCCAGTGCTAACTATCCCTCAGTTCATTTCCGGCACTCGGATACAGCCAATGTGGCCTTTCTCGACGGGCATGTCGAGACTAGGCCTAGAAACTTCCGTATTGAAGTTCCGGGCTCCAACTACATGACTCCTGCTCAGGCGGGATTGATCGAAGAGAAAAGGCTCGGTCATGTCAGTAATGGAAATCTGAGTGATCCACTTCTGCAGAATGAACTCTACGACCGTAATTAAGGCGAGTTTATCGCCTCGATGAATTTGTAGTGTTGTATGGTCGTTCCTTCAGAGGCCCAGGTCCATACATGGGCCTCTGAAGCGTGATCAAAGAGTTCAATTCTATGGAAGCGAGTCTGGCTCAATATGGCAATGATCAAATACTTCAGGCAGTCGTCGATCTGCTCCATGATTCTATGTTTCATGCTGGCGGCCATCTGTTTTGGCTGTTCCTCATCGAAAGTCCAGGATGACGAACGACCGCTGACAACTTTTGTCCGGCAAGGGACAGGAGAGGTGAGAGAATTCCGAGTTCTTCCTGCAGGAGAAGAACAGGAGTGGTTGCCAGCTTTGTGGTGCCCCAGTTGCCAGAAATGGCAACCCATGCCACCAGGAGATGAATGGCAAAGAAACCCTGCGCTGCGGGTCTGTCCCAAGACAAAGACAGCACTGGTTCAAAAGCCCTGAGTTTTTCAAAAGCCCTGAGTTTCGACCTGGGAGACTTGATGGGCATTACGCGATGCCGTGGATGGTTTTCTATGATTGCGGGTGTTGAGTTTGTGAATTGTTATTGGTTTGCTGAATGCCCGCATTAACACGATCGGTACTTGTAATGCCCGTCAAAGTGGTCGTTTCCTGGAGTGGCGGTAAGGACTGCATGCTCGCCTTGCACAAGCTGTTGTCACAGCCATTGGCTTTTGAAGTTCACTCGCTTTTCACGACGTATTGCGAAGAGAGTCGATTGTTAGCCATTCATGGGACACCCTTGAGCTTGATTCAAGCACAGGCCAGATCCATGAGTATTCCAGTTGATCTCATCCCTCTTCCTGATCAATGCTCGAACATCGAATATGAAACTCGCCTTGCGAAATATTTTTCCGAGCTCAAGAGCCTTGGGGTTAATCATGTCGTCTTTGGTGATCTTTTCGTGGAAGAGATCCGAGCCTATCGCGAAGGGCTCTGTGCTCGCCAGGGGATGACGCCTTTGTTCCCGTTGTGGAAGTTGCCACCGGAAGACGTCGTGCCGCTACTGATTGCGGCAGGATATCGATCCATCGTATGCAGTGTGCTGGCACCTTCTTTGAACGCTGAAAACCTCGGATGCGAGCTTGATCATCATTTTCTTGAATCGTTGCCAGCAGGAGTGGATCCCGCTGGTGAGAATGGCGAATACCATAGCCTGGTGGTGAATGGACCGCAGTTTCAGTGGCCGATTGAGTATCGCCAGCAGGGGATTCGCCACGAGGGTGCTTACCGTCAGTGCGAATTCGGCATCGTCTGATGATTAATCGTCTTGTTTAAAGATAGAGCCAGCCATGCAGAGAAGACCCGAGCGGATTGTATCGCTGATCGCCAGTGCGACAGAAATTGTGGATCGTCTGGGATTGCTCGATGAACTCGTGGGTCGTTCCCATGAATGCGATTATCCGCCACGAGTGCTGAGTTTGCCCAAATGTTCTTCGGCCAAACTGGATGTGAATGGTTCCAGTCTTGAGATTGATCAGCGTGTCAAAGATGTGCTGAAAGATGCGACTTCTGTTTACAACGTGGATGTGGAACTTCTGAATCATCTCGAACCGACGTTGATTCTTACGCAGACTCAGTGCGAGGTCTGTGCTGTAAGTCTCAAAGATGTGGAAGCCGCCATGTGCGCGGTGGTGACAAGTCAGCCTTGTATTGTTGCCTGTGAGCCCAACTGGCTGAGTGATGTCTGGAAGGACATTGAAAGAGTGGCTGTCGCTGCTGGAGTGGCCGAGCGTGGCGCTGAGTTAATTGCAGATTCACAGCGGCGATTGGACGAAATCTCGCAAACAGCGAGTGAAGTCACCCGAAGACCGCGAGTCGCCTGTATTGAATGGATGGAACCCATTATGGCGGCAGGAAACTGGGTTCCCGAACTGGTGACTTTGGCCGGGGGTGAGAATCTTTTTGGAGTGGCGGGGCAGCATTCGCCATGGATGACCTGGAATGAACTCCTGGCCTCGGATCCTGATGTCGTGCTGGTGATGCCGTGTGGATTTGACATTCCGCGTATTCAGCAGGAATGGCCATGCCTGGCGAAACAGCCTGAATGGGCAAAACTGCGGGCTGTGCAGGAAAAGCAGGTTTACATCGTTGATGGCAATCAGTATTTCAATCGACCTGGGCCTCGACTGGTCGAATCGGCCGAAATTCTCGCGGAGATCTTCCATCCGCAGATCTTTTCCTTTGGTCATCGTGGAAATGCCTACATTCTCACGGAATGATTGTATTGTCTGGCAACTATTGCCGTGATGACCCAGGCTTCATTCGCAGCATCCGCAAGGTTGATTCAAGGGCTGGTCTGTCTTACGTCGATTCTGATGGGAAGACGAACGGTCGTTGGATGTTGCTGGAAAATCCCAGATATGACCTCGGGATCTTTCGATCAGACAGCGACGTAAATGATGATTGGTGTGTTGGTGACAACCATCGCTGGAGGAGGCTGCCATCATGCGAATACTCTACGGAGCCAATTCGCAGGGTCAGGGGCATCTTTCGAAGGCCGCCAGTCTCATTCCCGTTCTGGAAGCAAGAGGACATGACGTCCGGCTGATCACCTCCGGGCCAGCTCTCACTTCCAGTGGATATCAGTTCCGCTGGCATCGGCACTTCGCAGGCCTGCCTTACGCAGTTCATCAAGGACAGACTGATTTTCCGAAGACGGCGTGGAACTGGATCAAGGAATCGCCCAGAACTTTTGGCTGCCTTCGCGCCGTTCGGCAAATCGTCAGGGAGTATCAGCCGGATTTGATCATTAGTGACTTTGAACCGCTGACCGCCAGCCCGCTGCTGGCTCCTCGTTGCGAGGTTCTGGCTGTCAGCAGACAGGTGGCACTACTGGATCGTGATCTGGAGTTCCCGGCACACCTGGCGAAGAATGCACGTCTGGCTCGGGCCGCCATGCGATTGTTTACTCTCGGGGCAGACCGCTTTTTTGGATATCACTACGCCCCGACTTCTTATCGATGCCTTCCACCTGTCGTCCGCCCTGAAATTGTGAATTCCCAATCGAAGCGAGGTGAGCATCTGCTGGTATATGCCCACTTTGCCGATTCCCGCAAACTCGTCGAGTGGGCTGCCAGAGAGAGAGTTCCCGTCGTGGCGTATGGCTTTGCCGCAGCGAGTTGGATCGAGCAAAAATGGGTTCAATTTCGTCAAGCCAGCCGCCAGCAGATGGAGCTGGATCTGTTGTCGGCCCGGGCCGTCATCACGAGTGCAGGCTTCACCACGCCTTTGGAAGCTTACCTTCTGGGTTTACCCGTGACTGTGGTCCCTCTGCCCAATCAGTGGGAACAACAGGTGAATGCCTGGCAACTTGAGCAACTGGGGATTGCCCATGCCTGCCAAGACTGGGACTACGATTTCGCCTGGCGTCAGGAGGCGTCGGGACTGAATCTTTCCTTGCGCAGGTGGCTTTCGACTTCAATTGACTTTATTGCGGACCGAATCGTCGGCAAGGGACACAGTCCACGCGACTGGACTGACCAACATATTCGTCAGGCAGTGGGTACCTCGTATCGTGCGGCTTGAAGCCAGGTTCACGGGTGGAGATCCCGGTAACTGATCTGGACGAATGGCAAGCCAGCAAGGTAAAAGCCGGGGGCAAATTTAGGACACCGTCTGCCAAAAAAGTCAGGATTTTCTCTGGTGGGCTTCATGTTAACAGTGATGAATCCTTCCGACCTCATGGCCAGTCACGCGGAAATGCAAGCAACATCGAAGACTGTTGCAGTCGAACGGAATCAGCGATCGATGTGTCCATCATCGTGGCGTTTCGGGCTGTGGAGCCTGTTGCTGGCTGTGACTGCGATCACTTCTTCATGCGCTTCGTGGCAGAATGATCGCCAACTCAGTTTTCAATCCTGCCCCTGGCCTGCCGGCCAGCAGGTTCGCGAAGTCTTAAAGATCGCTCCGCTTGGTACTGAGCGTGAAGAAGCGATGGCCAAGCTTCAGAAGGCGGGAATTCAAGGCAGTTACGGCGCTAATCAATCGATTTTTTACTGTGATGTTTGGCGCCGGGAAGATTCGATCTGGCACATCAATGTGGCTCTGCTCTTTGATGAGAACAATGTGATCTATGCGACGATGCCAGATATTGATGGGCAGATGGTGGAAAGTCCTAAGTCTGCCAAGGGAAAACCCCTCCTGAATCAAAATGCTGCAGAGCCCACTCAAAATGCAACATCCGACGATCCATTTTTACAATGAATCGCCGGATGGTTTGAGTACCCGGAAATCATCAACTGCTCGTCGCCTGTGCACTGCTGCCCAAGATCTATCAACGAGTAGCTTGCCATTGATGCTTATGGGGCATGTGGTGTCCAGGGGATCGAGTGAGTGGTTCTGAATCTGTCGCAGATTCCTTTTCAGATTCTGATGGCAGAAGCATCAGGCGACCATCACAGTGCCGGCAGGCCACCTTCAATCCGAGGTATTTCGGGGCGAACTTCAGTGACTTCTGGCAATGCGGGCAATCTGAATAAACGCTGTGATTCCTGAGAGCAGGGTTCGTCAAATCGAAGCAGAAATTCGATTGGCAATGCTTACAACTGACGATTTGCCCCTGATATTTGCGGTGAATGCGCAATTCTTTCTGACAGCCGGGGCAATCGATGTAGTAGCCTTCGAAGTTCAACTCCACAACAGTCTCAATGATTGGTAAGGGAACGAATTCCGGAGTCACAATCGCTTCTGGCTGAAGTTCGGGATTCAGCAGGCAGCGACAACTGCGACAACGAATGATTCGCGGGGGGACATCCTCACCACATTGAGGGCAAGGACCTCCAGGCCAGGCAGGCATATGCCGTCCTTTGCTAAATAGAAGAGATTGAGAAAGTAACAACAGAAAATAAAGACGGGTGAAAAAGTGAGTCACCACTATTCAAAGAATCAGCACATCCCGTGCCAGCGGAGATCTATGGAGCACTGAGAGCGAAAATGCTGCAATCAGATGAGTTATCGGGTCGGCGGCAGGGCGTAAAGTTTTGTAAATGTCTTGGCGTAGACCACGCCATTCGAAACGGCGAGGGACGAGTAGGAACCCTCGTTGAGACTGGTGTTTCCAAGCACTTTGAAGGTTGAATCGGCGGCGAGGCAAACGATCTTGCCATTTTCATCAATGTTGTACAGCCGATCATCGATCACGATTGGAGACGCTGTAAATTTCCCCCCGGCCCGCTCTGTCCAGATGGGTTCGCCTGTTTTGGGGTTGAAGCATGAGACGACTCCTCCATCGCCCCAAAGAAACAGAAGATCTTTGTGGATGATCGCACAAGGGACGTAAGGCAAGAGTCGCTCGAGTTTCAACGCCACAGGGAGCTGGCCATCTGTCGGTTTCGCCAGTGGATCGATGATGTGGTACATCGTCCCTTTCCCCCCCTGACCTGCTCCAGCCACAATTCGGCCAGCCGTCACCAGTGGAGAGGCGACAGTTCTTTGGCGAAAGGCTTCACTCGTCCAGAGGACATCTCCTGTGTATGGATCGAGTGCTGTCACTCCGGAAACGCCGTTGACACAAATCAGTTGCGCAGGGGCGCCATTGGCGGGTTCGTAGATGGCCGGTGTGGCGTAAGACGTTTCTCTCGATTCGCGGGCTTTACGCCAGGCCACTTCACCTGTTTTGCGGTGCAGCGCCACAATCGAACTGTCAGAGTCCTGATCGTTGGCCATGATCAGTAGGTTTTCAAAAAGAATTGGCGAGGCCCCCTGCCCGTGCTGTGATGCAAATGGGCCGAGATTGTAACTCCAGAGTTTCTTGCCACCGAAATCAAAAGCCTCCACAAGAAACCGCTCTGTATCTGCCCAGGCAATGTAAACACGCTCTCCGTCAGTGGTTGGAGAAGCATTGGCAAAGCTGCTTTTGGCGTGTTTCCCATTGACTCCAAGAATCGTGGAGGCTCTCCACGCAATTTCACCAGTATCCGTCTTGATGGCATGTAGGGATCGCTTGATCTTCTCGTTACTCACGACTTCAGCCGAAGTCACAAAGACCCGGTTATCCCAGATGACAGGAGATGAATGGCCTTCTCCCGGGAGAGTGCAAACCCACTTGGCGGCCTGTGGATCCCACTGAGTCGCAACTCCTTTTTCCGTTGACAGGCCTGTGCCGTTAGGCCCTCGAAATCGGGGCCAGTTTTCGGCCTGCGAGAACCCAGGAGTGAGCCAGCTGATGGAAATTGTCAGCAGTAGAGCGAGGAACGGGCTGTTCAGGTAAGGGTTATTTTTGATCACTGTCGAGTTTCCTAATGCCAGAACTTTGTCTTTGCCGGCGTTTTCGCAGTTTTTAAGCTTGTGCTGATACGGTTGATTCTGTGTCTGGGTGGACCAAGAGTGTCTATTCATGAATCCGTTGGGAAATGATCTTCACGCAGCCAATCCCTTCACGCGGCCATTTCATGGTGACCCAGGTTGAGATGACAATGTTGGCTTATCACTTTCCCACGGGAACTCAGTGGACAGGAAATTTGATCAACACTGTTCGCCCGTCCCTGCGAAGATCTTCAACGATGACTTGAGTTTCGGTGAAGTGCAAGAGCCGATCTCTCCTGAAAATCAATCTCCGCAAGATTTTCGAACGGCTCTCTGCAAACATGACGACCGAAGAGTCAGGGGTGATGGCTGAACACAGCAAATGACAGGTTTTCCATTTGCTCCAGCGACACAATGCCATTTGGACAATGCACGAACCACAGGTTACCGTGTTATAATTACTGCGTTTGGCTTTTTGCTGCGCCTGAACGATCAACTGAATAGCCGACAGATTCCTGAGTTCCTGTTGTGACGACTGTAGAGACGACTCTATGGTGTGAGAACACATTCCTGTACGAGAAATATGGCAGCGTGAAGATTACCATGGTCATGAAAAATCCAGTGGCCTGGAAATTTTGTAGCTCCCTGATGAATTGCTGGCTTTATGTCTCAAGAGGTTATTACAAAAGCAGACCCCGCATACCTGGTTGTTCGCACCGGCGTGAAACGTGGTGATGTCTACCGATTGCCTCATAATCAGGTGACGACGATTGGCCGGGCGACCACTTGCCGCATCGTTGTGCAGGACGAAATCTGCAGTCGTAATCATTGTGAGCTGTTTTTTGACGTGAATTGCTGGCGCCTGCGGGATTGTGGCAGTCGCAATGGGACAAAACTGCGTGGTGAACGCATTTCCGGCGATGTGGAATTGAAGTTTGGCCAGTCGTTTCAGATTGGCAGCACAATTTTTGGTTTGGCCGGAAGTCTGACACAGCGGTGGGATGATGACGATGGGTTGGATGAACCCATTGAATCTGACACGGTCGATGCACTCCGTGAGCGGCACGAAAGCGACAGCAATCCAGAGATCCTGCATCGACGGCGTCAGTCGCGTTTCCGGCAACCTGTGGACGCTGCCGCCAGAGATAAGACTTCGCTTGAGCTTTCGAGGTTGTATCGACTGGCTTTGGAAATGGGCTCAGCCACAACAGCTCAAGGCCTTTCGGAAATTGTGCTTGAAGGTCTCCTCAATGCATCATCGGCCACCATCGGGGCCATTTTGCTCATGAGTTCGAGCCTCGCCAAAAATTCTGGCGGCAATGATCAACTTTCGGTTGTGGCTTATCGAGCTCAAAACCATCAGCCCTACCATCCGGTGTCTGATTCATTATCGCAGATTGTTCTCAAGGATCAGGAAGCGGTTCTGGCTCGCGATATCTCTTCGGATGATCGATTTCTGGACCGGGACAGTCTAGGTGAGATCGAGGCGCAGAGTGTTATTTGTGCACCTGTACGCACGGCAGAAAAGGTGTACGGGCTCATTCATCTTTACTCAACGGATAACGTGAGCCAACTCGAAGTCGACGACCTGGAGTTTACATTGGCTGTGGCGGACCAGATGGCCGCTGGATTGGAACAGTTGCAACGTGTCGAGAAGCTTCAGGCAGGTTTGCAGCGTGCCGAGGTCGAGAATCAGACGCTGCGTGAGCAATTACGCAGTGAGATGGATCTGATTGGCGAAAGCCCGGCTATGCAGCAGTTGAAAAACCGGATTGCCCGCATTGCTCCGACAGATGCGACCGCACTCATTCGGGGTGAAAGTGGCTCTGGCAAAGAATTGATCGCGCGAGCGATTCATTTGCATAGCAACCGTCGGGGTGGCCCTTTCATTACGATGAACTGCGCTGCACTTTCCGAGAGCTTGCTGGAAAGCGAGCTGTTCGGCCATGAAAAAGGCTCATTCACCGGTGCCGTTGGGCGCAAATTAGGGAAATTTGAACAGGCCCATGAAGGGACGATTTTTCTTGATGAAGTGGGCGAAATGAGCCCGGGAGTTCAGGCCAAATTTCTGCGAGTCTTAGAGGGGCATCCATTTGAACGGGTCGGTGGCGGTGACCCGGTGCATGCCGATGTGCGCGTTGTGGCTGCAACGAATCGGGATCTGGAGAAAGCTGTTTCCGAAGGAACCTTCCGTCAGGATCTTTACTTCCGGTTACAGGTCGTCGAATTGGTGGTGGAACCACTGCGTCGGAGAAAACTCGATATTCCGCTGCTCGCGAATTACTTCCTGAACAGGTTCGCTCGAAAAATGGCGAGGAATATGGTCGGGTTTACTCCTGGAGCGATGCAGGCGCTGATTGAATATGACTGGCCCGGAAACGTGCGAGAACTGCAGCATACTATCGAGCGGGCGGTGATCCTTTGTCCTCATGAGGCGGTTGGCCAGGCCGATCTGCATCTTTCGGCACTTGGAACAACCGGCAAATCTGTGGAGCCTGCGCGCGACATCTCGACGAGGCAGACTTTTGAGGCTTTGCCCCTCGAGATTGTTGAGCAGCAGCACATTCTGGCCACATTGGAATGGACCGGATGGAACAAGTCTCAGGCCGCTCAGATATTGGGAATTGAACGCTCGACTCTGGATCGAAAGCTGAAGCGATACGATGTCGAGAGGCCTCGCGAGAGAAACTGAATTTCAAAAGGTGTCGGGGCGTTAATTTTCCCAAGAAAATTTCTTGAGGCCAATTTGGGAAAAAGGCCGGAAATCAGCGGGAAACTGATAAAAAGTCAGTGGTCATGGGAACTGGAGCCAATTCTGCATGCAGATCGTGTGAAAAAATTGTTGACAAAACCGGCCAGGAACGCACAATACGTTGTCAACAAAGAGTCCTGCCTCGAAGCCCACGCCTTGAAATCACACAATTTTGTGACGCAACTCGCAACTGATTGCCGATGGGTGCTGACGATGTCGCATCCCGCACAGTTGCAAAACATCGGTCTGAGTTCACGATGTGCGTCCACTGGTCCCGCCGGCATGATGCTGGTGAGGTTGCCAAGCTGGAGTGATCGAATGGAGTGATTTCGCCGGTGGGGGGCATTGGCCCTGCTTGTTCGCCTCTATTCTGTCACTATTTGTGATAGGTGGATGTTGATCGCGAAGATGATTCAATGTGCCATTGCACTGGTTGATTTGAAAGCTGGCTAAGAGATCGAGAGCCAGTTGAAATGATGTGGCTGTGTGGTCTTTGTTCAACTTTGACCGGATGTAACGGGTCTGTTGAATGATGACCGATAGCAACATACTGAGTGAAAGGTGAGGTTTGAATGGTGCGAAGAACAGGTGAGTGGTGCGGAATTTCAACCACCATCTGATTTTGTCTCGATAGCCATCAGACTTCACAAAAAGTTTTCACCCAGAGTTTTTTCGAATTAGATTTTTGGTTTGTGTTCGTACTCAGTGTGTAGACAGCGGCTGCCTGAATTCGTGTTTCCTAGAATTCGTGTTCCAATGAGCCTCTGGATTTGGAAAATCGATGTCGAAGCGATTCGGCATGTTTGAGCATAAGTTTCAGCGTTCTGAAAACATTAGACTTCATCAATTTATTAGTAGAAAGGAGTGATCAAAGATGGCTCGCGATTTTGATCTCGATGATCTGGAAGAAGAGACCCTGGGCTATGGCGAAGAAGGTGAAGAGTTAGAGGGTGAGTTCGAGCACATTGACTTCGAAGCTCTTGGAATTGATCCTGCTCGTCCAACCACAGCAAAGCCAGGTTCCGAAGATAAAGTTCTGATGCTGGCTGCCCGCTATTCCGCTGGTGTCCCACTCTGGAACACAGATGATTGCTACGATCATGGTCCTGCCGAAATGCTGGCACGACTTGCCCGTGGAGCAAAAGCCTAGTCTTCGGACGATGGTAATGAAATTGCTGCTTTGAAGCCGCGATTTCGAGACTTGATCAAACCTCAAGCAATTTGCTTGAGGTTTTTTTGTTTTTGCAGGAAGCGTCTTAACTCTGCCGATGGATGCCGGCAAACGTTCAAAATCCGCCCGCAGGAACAATCTCGCGATCCCGAGGCATCTGTGCAGAACCAGTTCCTCGTTGATTTCGTGGCCCATCCTGAAGCATGGGAGCAGAACGGGGATCAACTGGTGTGGAAGGCCGCAGTATTTGTGGGGATAAGCCACTCGTCGATTCTCTGGTAAGGAGAGGTTGTCTTTCTGAGCTTGGTCGATTCTCGTCAACAGGTCTGGATGGATTCCCTCTCCATGGGCCGGGCCAGTTCTCCAGAAGTGTCTGTGCCACAATCTTTGAATACTGTTCAATTGCCGCCTGTTGCTGATTGCCTGCTGGCGAAGTGGTCATGGCATCCAAAAGATTCTGGTCGTTCCAGGTCGATGTGGCGTTAATCAGTGGAAGTCGATGTGACTGGCAGAACTCAGAGAGCAGCTTGGCAAAACTCTGATCTTCAGGTGTTCTCTGTGAGACTGGTGAGGTGATTACGATCACCGGGGTGTTTGATTGTTTGGCAAGATCGAGAATTGTCTGGATCGGACGCAACGTATGCTCAGTTCCACTGATCAATGCTTTCTGGCTGTCTGGGCTGCTGAACGAACCGGACGAGCGTGTCGGCAACTGGTCTTCGTTGAACTTTTCTGCTGTCTGTGAATGCCACACGTGGGCGGTCCAGGCAATCGTCAGGTCGATTAATCGCCAGCGTTCGCGCCAGTCTCTTCCGGGTTGAGCTGCTGAAGGGGCGGTCAGCGACGGATGAGTACAACACAAAGGGCGGCCATCGACGGATGCGTGTGTAAAACGACGCAATTGGCGGTCGCGCTCAATGGCGGATCGATCAACGTGAATCAGGATGAGATCGGGTTCCGTGCTGGCCCAGTCGTTCATGTACTTGAGCGCCATCAGCAGTGGGCAGCTTTCGGGAAATCCACCATTGATAATTTCGACGGGTGCTGGCGATCTGGTTTGCAGGAATGTTCGCACGAGGTGCGGTGGAGTCAGTGATTCATCGAGCATGGGAGCCAAAACGGTTTCATTTCCCAGCCAGAGCACGCGAAAGGTTCCTTGAGGTTTTGGCGTCTGCAATTCTTCACCCCGTCCCCCTCGACTGTTGGTACGAAATCGAACGGTTTGGCCATTCGTGCCGGGCCAGGTTCGTTCGATACGAGGGATGAGTTCCTGGTATTGCCTCGCGGAGGGCACAAGCAGGGTGGAAAGTGAAGAAGCGGGTTTGGGGCTGTGTTCAGGAGCGTAGGCTTCCCACACTCTCAGCCCGACCTCCATGCCGCAAATGGACATAGTCAGCAAAAGTGTGGCTTTAACAAATTGTGTAACCCAACCACAGGCACGCAAAATCATTGCGGCCTCTCCTGTTCAGATTCCTTCCTGAACTCTTTTCAGGCCAAAGCCCAAATCTGCATTCTGGAGAAGTGTCTATGGGACTGAAGGGAACGCCATCCGGTGCGTAAATTAATCCCTGAATTGACCAGCATGAGAGTATTGGCATTCATCTGTTCAATCAAGATCGCTTTGGGCAAGTTTTCATGCTTGCAGAGCGTTCGATACTCACGCAAGCTGTGCATGAAATCGCTGGTGGGGAAAAGTGTCGAGTTTTCATCGAAAACCGGCAGTTTTATGACAGAGCGCTGAGCCAACTTCTCTGAATTCCGAGGGATTCATGTCAAACTTTGCTGCCGATCTTGTGGGGCGTATTCGAGCGGGCTATCCACTGGTTGTGATCAAGACACACGAAGAGGAACGCTGCCTGGCCATCATTCGCCAACTTTCGGAAGAAGAATCCTGGGAATTGCGAGAGGGAATGCCGGCTGAACATCAGCCCGATCTTGCCGCCTCGAGACCCATTGATTCGGCTCAATGGGTTGCGGGTGCCGAGGTCGCTGCGGAAGGTCTGGTCTGGCTCATTTGTCGATTAGGCCGCTTTCTCGATTCACCGCAGGCCATTCGAGATTTTCGTGAAACGGTCACCACGGCACTTAGTCGGCGGCAGACGCTGATCGTTATTGATCCTGAACCGGATCTGCCAGTGGATGTCGAAAAGCTGGCCATTTCAATGGCCCTCCCTTTGCCTGATCTCGCCGATTTGAGACAGATTTTGCAGGAGTACAAGGAAGAATCTCTCGCGATGCATCACCAGGTCGAGCCTTGGAGCCACGAAGAGGAAGACTCCCTGCTGAAAGCACTCGCCGGTCTGACCTGGCATGAAGCCCGCATGGCGATTCGCCGGGCGATGCTTGATCGCAAAACCGTCGATGATGAAGTCGTTCGTCTGCTGATCTCCGAGAAGAAAAGCCTCGCTTCCGGATCGGAGTTCTTGACGTTCTACGATCTTCAAGAAGGTATCCACGATGTTGGTGGACTCGATCAGCTCAAAGAGTGGCTGACCCAAAGATCAAAGGCTTTATCGCCCTCCGCCCGAGAACAAGGGATCCCTGCCCCTAAGGGAGTTTTTCTTCTGGGGGTTCAAGGGTGCGGAAAGAGTCTTTCTGCACGCGTGACAGCCAGAGTCCTGGGGTTTCCTCTGGTGCGACTCGATGTCACTCATTTACTGGCTGGCCAGCGTGGTGGGCCGGAAGAAAATCTGCGGAAAGTCCTGCAGACGATGGAAAATCTCGCACCGGCTGTCCTCTGGCTCGATGAAATCGAAAAAGGCTTTGCAGGAGCCGAACAATCATCCGGTGGAGCGACTGACTCCACAATGGCCCGCCTGCTGGGAACTTTTCTGACCTGGATCAGTGAAGTCGGGCAACCTGTCTTTCTGGTTGCAACAGCCAATTCTGTGGAATCTCTTCCTCCGGAACTGCTGCGCCGTGGTCGATTCGATGAACTCTTTTTTATCGACTTGCCCAACTTTGATGAGCGGTTGAAAATCCTGCAGATCCATCTCGAAAAGCGAGGCTGGCAACCTTCCCTTTATGATCTCGATCAGTTGGCACGACAGACTGATGGCTACAGCGGAGCTGAACTGGAGCAGATTGTCAGTTCAGCAATTGTGGAATCTTTCAGCCATGGTCGAATTCTTGAAATGGAAGACCTTGAGAAAGCACGTCGATCACTGATTCCGTTGTCGATCACTGCCGAAGATCAGGTTTTTGCGATTCGCCAATGGGCGGAAGGTCGTTGCCGCAAAGCGACCAGCGATCATCGGGTTGTCCGCATGCTCGACGATGAACAACAGGCCGAATTACGCACAACTTCCGCAACTCCTGCAGTAACGACAGAGGCTGCGGAGGCATGGCAACAATTGGCAGCTCACGGCCAACTGAAGGCTGCGATTGTCGAGTATGTCAGACGAACCGGTGAGGCGGGCGTTGTTCCTCTGGCCGATAGCTTTGATCGATTTCAACCCACCAAAGGCGACTATGGTTTACGGCTGAAGCACCCGGCTGGCGTCCTTGTTGCGGCCGGCTTGTCTCGGGATTTTGCCAATCTTCTCATTGAGTTGTTCTTGTCGAGAAGGCTCTATTTAAGAGTCGTTCCTCCCGCGCATGAACTGGTGCAAGTCCCATTAAGGCTCGCTCTTGTGGATGCTGTCCCCTCGGAAGCGCAGGCGAAACCGGTCTTTCTTCCCTGCACGTTGCGACTTTCGCCAGATGTTCGTAACGCTAGATCTCTACAGGAGTTAAAAATCGTCAGGCTCGGCACTCAAGCTGAATAACCGGCGGCAGAAGAACTCAGCGAACGCGGTCCGATTTGCCTCACCCGGTTCTTGAACTAGCTTTACCTGTAGTGAAGGTCATTGCGGGATCAACGTGATCCCGAGATCAAGCGACAGGAAGAGGCACATGGGGATGGGAAGCGCTGCAGCCGGAAAAGTGAGGGCGGAATCATCTGCTTCACCCCCTGAGACTCCTTCGGCAGTCACGTCGATTCCCAGAGCTGATGGTCACATCCAGCGTAATAAACGACGGATCCACGAAACCGATTTCCGCATGGAAATCGTTACCGATCATTCCCGCCTGCAAGAAATTGTTCCTCAATGGAGTGAACTGGCCAGTCGGTCGATCGAGCCCAATCCTTTTTACGAGCATTGGTTCGTCCTGCCTGCGCTGCGACACTTTCCCCTCGAACCAAATCTTCGTTTTGTTCTCATCTGGCAATCGGGATTGCGGCCCGGAGAGCCCGAAAAGCTGGTTGCGATGTTCCCTCTCCAGCGTCAGCACAAGACATGGCAGCAGCCACTGAATTGTGATCGACTCTGGCAGCATGATTACACCTATCTTTGTACTCCCCTGGTTGATACCGAGAACTCAGCAATCATTCTCGCCGAGTTCTTCAAGTGGACTCGGACAACCGCCTGCGGTGCCAGCTATCTTGAGTTGCCGCATGTGCATGGTGAGGGGCCCTTTCAGCACGCATTACTTGAAGCCATGGAGCGACAGGCGGTCTTTTCGCTTGTATCGCATCAATATGGCCGGGCGCTGTTTCGACGAGCCGCCAGTGCCGAGATTTATCTGGATCAGGCCACCACATCGCATCACCGTCAGGAACTCCGGCGGCAACGTCGTCGGCTTGCTGAACAGGGGCAATTTGAAACGCGTGAATTGAATGCCGGTGAGAATGTTGACCCCTGGGTCGATCTGTTTTTGC
>VFQR01001330.1_pt1 | contig 19577 bp, 21 predicted proteins | sample 3512321 | NCBI WGS metagenome assembly VFQR01 (sample SAMN10412374, study PRJNA504923) | tailings metagenome | isolation source: Relicate 3 Philex TSF1 revegetated site | place: Philippines: Tuba, Benguet | collected 2017-08-29
CTGCTGCGCGGCGATGATCTGATCGGCGAGGTCGAGAACGTCGGGGTTGGAGCCGTTGGCCTTGACCGTCTGCGACTGGCTGATGGCACCCTCGTGGTGGGCGATCATCATCTCGAGCCACATGGTGTCGAACTCGGCACCGGTCGCGACCGCGAGGGCGTCCATCTGCTCGGCGGTCATCATCCCTTCCATCGACGACATGTCGTGGCCCTCGGACATGTCCATCGTGATCGACTCACCCGCAGCGGTCAGCCATGCCGTCATCTGCTCGATCTCGGGTTCCTGGGCCGCCTGGATGCGGGTGGCCAGGTCGGTGACCTCGGCGCCCGCCTGACGGTTCGGGTCGAGTGCGATCTCGGCCATCTCGACGGCCTGTTCGTGGTGGGCGATCATGCCCTGCGCGAACTCGACATCCGCATCGTTGAGCGCTGCGTTGCCCGCCGATGTGCTGCTCGGAGCTTCTGCAGCTGCGGCGGTGGTCTCCGTTGCGGCCGTGTCGGCCGACGGTGAGTCGTCTGACCCGCACGCGGCCAGCGTGGCAACCAGCGCGAACGCGAGCGTGGGAACGGTGAATCGACGGATCATGAGGTGGGGGAACCTTTCGAGGGTGGAGGTACTACAGAATGTAGTTTACAGGTGTCGACGGTTCTGGGGGCGCGGCCGCTGTCGTGCTGGTCGCTGGTGGCGAGACCACCATCGCGGCCGTGAGGCCGATGATCACGAGGCCGATCGCGAACTCCGCAACGACGGCTCGGCGGAGTGCGCCGAGATGGTTGGGAAGATCGGACGGTTGGTGGAGTCGTGCGTCGACTCGTCGTCGATTCGCGTTGGCGATGCCGAGCATGGCAACGAGGATGGCGACCTTGACCGCGAGGTAGCGGCCGTGATCGACGTCGAACAGAGCACCGGGGCTACCGACGAGCCGGATGCTCTGGACGACCCCTGTGATCACGAGCACGGCGACGCAGGTTGCGGCCACTCGCGAGAATCGGCGGACCACCGGGACGAGCACATCGGGAGTAGTGGTCGGGATCGCCACCCAACCGACGATCGCGAGCCCGGCGATCCATCCGGCTGCGGCGGCATGGTGGGCGACGTCGGTGGCCACACCGACTGCGGGCCAACGCATCGAACGAGAGTGGCCGGCGAACGCCCACGTCGCGAGCAAACCGATTCCCGTCAGCGACACTGCGGTCCAGTAGACGTCGGAGTTGGCAAGCCTGTACTGGAACAGCACGATCCACATCGACAGCGCCAGCGCGATCCGGATCATGAACGCCATGCCGGCGTCGGTGGTGGTCGCAGCGTCGATCGAACCGAGCGACGCCCACGGGGCCTTTCCGCTGACGTCGGAGGCGACGACGAGGGCCTGGGCGAAGGCGAGACCAGCCGTGGCGATCAACGAGGTGCTGAGGATGCGTCGCAAGACGGGATGTGTGCCGGCGGCGGGCCAGACCCAGGCGCTGGTGAGCAGGATGCCGACCGCGGCGAGAATCGCCAGATACGACCCGTACCGCAACAGCCAGCGCAAGCCCGACGGGGTCGAGAACTCGCCCGTGTCTGGCTCTGCGATCGACTCGGGGGCTGGCGTCAGGGTCGTGGTGGTCGCCGAGTCGGCTGCCGTCGCCGGCGCAGTGGTCGACGGTGCGCCGGTCGACGGTGCGCCGGTGATCGTGAAGTCGACGCGGCCGGTGATGGGGTGACCGTCGGGTCCGACGAGTCGCCAGCGCAGCGACACCGGGCCCGCATCGAGGACTGGCAGCGGGGTGACCACTTCGGTGTCACCAGCGGGCCCGTGGACCGAGCCGGCGAGTTCGCTGCGGGCGCCGGTGGCGTCGATCAGCGTCACGGTCATCGTCTCGAGCGGCACTGCGAGATCGAACTGCCACGTGATCTGCGTCGGTGCGGTCGCGAGCGTGGCACCGTCGGCCGGGTCGCTCCCCAACAGCGTGTTGTGCGCGGACGCCGTCCCGGTCGGCAGACCGATTGCGAAGGCCGCCGTCGCGAAGGCAGCGAATGCGATGAGGGCGAAACGATGGAAGGGGGTGCGAGGCATAGGCTGTGGGGGTTGCAGCGCCCCGACACAAGAGCAACTACACGATGTAGGAATATACTGTCGGTCTGGCGTCAACGGGCAGCACCCTGGAGGATGTAGATGACACGACGACCTGACGGCGCGTTGGAGCACGACGTGCTGCGCATCTTGTGGGATGCCGACGAACCGCTGCTCCCCGGCGAGATCAACGAACGACTCGCCGGTGACTACGCCTACACCAGTGTCGCCACGATCCTCACCCGGTTGCAGACCAAGGGACTCGTCACGCGTGCGCCGGCGGGACGGGCGTTCGCCTACCGCGCGACCGTCGACGAGTCCGAGCTGGCCGTCCGCCGGATCGGCGAGCTCCTCGACTCGGCGTCGGACCGCTCCGTCGTGCTCAGCCGGTTCATCGGCGGGCTACCGGCTCGCGAAACCAAGGCCATCCGCGCCCTCCTGGACCAGCCCGGACCTCGCAAGCGCTGATGCTCGGTTCACTGGCGTTCCCCCTGTTGGTGACCCTCGGGGTTGCTGCGGTCGCCACCTCGGCGCATCGCCGACTCCCGCCGCGGTTGGCCGCACGGTTCGTCACGATCGCCCTCCTTCTCGTCGTCATCGCTGCGTTGCCGACCGCTGTGATGGTGGCGGTCGCCTTCCTCGCCCACATCCCCGTCGTCGGTGTCGGGTTCCAGTGGTGCGCGCAGGCGATCGGCTTGCACGGTTCGGTACCAGCCTGGATCGGCACCCCCGTCCTGGCGCTCCTCGCAATCGGTGTCGTGAGAACCGTCCGATTGGTCCGTCAGCACCGGGCCCTGCGAATGGACCACGCGCACCCGATCCACATCGCCCAGAGCCACAAACCGTATGCCGTCACGCTGCCAGGTCGTGCCGGACAGATCGTCATCTCCACGGCGATGGTCGACATGCTCGACGACGACGAACGCCGGATCGTCGTCGCCCACGAGGAAGCCCACGCCCGCTATCGCCACGACCGCTACCTCCTCACCGCAGAGCTTGCAGCGGCCGCACTCCCACCGCTGCGCGCGCTCGCCCGCCGGGTGAACTTCTCCATCGAACGCTGGGCCGACGAGGCCGCCGTCGCAGCGTGCGGCGATCGCAGGCTCGTCGCCGTCACCCTCGGCAAGGTGGCGCTCCACACCCACCCGCCAACCGTCGCCGGCTTCGCCGGACTCGGTGTCGCCGCCCGGATGGAGGCGCTGCTCGCACCCCCGATTCCCAACCCGCACCGCTCTCAGCTGCTGCTGCTCTGGTCGAGCCTCGCGGTCACTGGTGCGTTCAGCCTCTACCAGATCCACCATCTCGAGCAGCTGATCGTCGCCCTCTGCCCGCACTGATATCCCTGCCGCCCGTCGGACGCCTGGTTGCCGTCCACATCGCTACTACGTAACGTAGTAGACGTGTGGACGCGGCGACAGTTCGTGACGATCGGAACGATGGCCGGACTCGGCGTCGTCACGGGATGTAGCCGAGGCGGCAGCTCGACATCATCTGGATCGCCGCCGTCGTCGTTGCCCCCGTTGGGCGGCCGTGTCCCCGACGTGCGAGCGACCTACACGGCCGGTCCGATGCCCTGGTCCATCCTCGGTGAGCAAGTGGCGACATGGGGTTATGAGTCGCAGCTCCCTGGTCCGATGCTGCGCGCTACCGCCGGAGACCTGGTCGAGGTCACGCTCATCAACCAGCTGCCCGAAGCGACATCTGTTCACTGGCACGGACTCGCCATCGCCAACGCCATGGACGGCGTCCCGGTCGTCACCCAGCCCGACATCGAACCCGGTTCGCAGTTCACGTACCTGTTCACCGTTCCCGATGCGGGCACGTACTGGTTCCACCCGCACCACGGCTTGCAGCTCGAACGAGGGCTCTACGCACCGTTCGTGATCGACGACCCCGACGAGCACATCGCAGCCGACATCGACTATGTGATCGTCCTCGACGACTGGCTCGACGGCACCGGAACGAGCCCGGAGGCGGAGTACGACCGGATCCGCGCCGCCGGCATGGAGATGGGCGACATGGGAGACATGTCCGAGATGGACCATGGTTCGATGGGCATGGCGACGTCGCCACTGCTCGGCGGCGACGCCGGCGACGCCCGCCACCCTTACCACCTCATCAACGGACGGCCACTCGACGATCCCGCCACGCTCGAGCCGCTCCCGCGTCCGGGCGATCGTGCGCGGCTGCGATTCATCAATGCCTCCGCCGACACTGCCTACCGCGTCGCCGTCGGCGGGCATCAACTCACCGTCACCCACGCCGACGGGTTCCCCGTCGTCCCCATCGAGGTCGACGCCTTCCTCATCGGCATGGGCGAACGCTACGACGTGACCGTCGATGTCCAGTCCGGCAGCTGGCCGATCATCGCGATCGCCGAAGGCAAGGACCAACGCGCCGGCGCCATCCTCCGCACCAGCGACACAAATGCCCGCGCATCGATCACGTTCGAAGCAGCGGAGCTCGACGGGACATGGTTGCGCTATGCCGACCTGGCCGCCCACGAGCGTGCCCGACTCGCCCCGTCCGACGACATCGCCGAGATCGGCCTCGCGCTCACCGGCGGCATGGCAATGACCGACTGGGGCATCAACGGCGACCGCTACGGCGACCACGAGCCGATCGAGATCGAGCATGGGCGCTGGTACTCGCTCACCATCGTGAATGAAACGACGATGTGGCATCCGATCCACGTCCACGGCCACACACCGCAACTCGGCCGAGCCGCCGGTGGCGTCCGCAAGGACACCGTCAACGTCCTTCCGGGCGCCACGGTCGAACTCGTCTTCCAGGCGAACAACCCGGGGGACTGGATGCTGCACTGTCACAACGCCTACCACCTCGAGGCGGGCATGGCCACTCTCCTTCGCTACCGCAACGGCGAGTGACACACGACCGATCTCTGCGTTGCGACACACGAATGACTACGACACAATGTCGTACGTGCACGACCTTCACGCCGCTCCACCAGACGCCACGCCACCAACAGCTCGCAGCGCAACCCCGCTCGTCGTCGGGATGGCCGCCCTGGCACTCGGCGCCGTTGGATATCTCGCGTTGGGTATGCCCGGCATGGACCACTCGGCGGCCGGCACCGACGACGCAATGCCGGCGCACATGGGTCACCGCATCCTCGATCCATCCGCTTTCGAAGCAGCCGTCACCGACCCCGACGTCGTGCTGATCAACGTCCACGTCCCAGCTTCTGAAATCGAACTCGACGGCACCGACCTGACGATGGCCTTCGACCAGATCGACGTCGGACGTCTTCCGGTCGACCGATCGGTACCGATCGCCGTCTACTGCCGATCCGGCTCCATGTCGGCCAGAGCAGTCGAGGAACTGCTGGCCCTCGGCTACGACGACGTCTCGGAGCTGGCTGGTGGGACCGACGCGTGGGCTGCTTCGGGTCGCGAGTTGGCGCCCGCCGCGGATGGTTAGGCCGTCGACATCTACGACAAAATGTAGTAATACGGCGCTATGCCACCGAACAAGCGCAAGGTGTACGGCCAAGACATCCACCGCCAGGGGCGGGTGACCGTTCACCGCGACCCGGAGCTGCCGCGCGCCACAGAGCCCCCGCCGTCTGGCCAGCGGTCACGTCGTCCCGATGCTCGTGACGTGCCGACTGCATCCAACAAACACACACCGCCGATCAAGCACATCCGGTTCCGGCCCACGTGGCACAAGGTCGTCGGCGTGCTCGCAGTGGTGCTCGGAGCCGGCATCGCGGTGACGAACGATGTGATGCTGTTCGGGGCGTCCACCACGCTGCTTCCCGGTGGACACAACGAGCTCTATCTGGTTCTCGGCATCACGGTCGCGGGCTCGAGTCTGTGGTGGTTCGGTTGGATGGATCGCAACGCATGACGGGTCGGGTGGGTCGCTGCCTCCTCGGAGACTCTGCGGGGGCTCAGCGATCGACACCATGTAGTAGTTGATCGTTAGCTTGTACGGATGGGTGTTCCTCAGCTCTCGATCGTACGGCTCGCTCCCTGGATCCTCATGGCGACGGTCGTAAATGCATCGGTATGGGTCTACTTCGAGTCCCGGTCCAACGACGCCAATCCTCGGACCGATCGAGAGGCGGTCGCGCACGTACACGCACTGGCGATCGGTACCTCCGACACGGTGTATGCAGCGACGCACCGCGGGTTGTACCGGATAGAAGGTGATGGAACGACGAGCCGTGTTGGCGATTCGTACCAAGACACGATGGGCTTCACCGTCGTCGGAGCGGAACACTTTCTCGGAAGCGGACATCCCGACGTCGCAGGGCGACAAGCCGGGCAGCCCCCGCTTCTCGGCCTGATCGAATCGACCAATGGAGGGGCGTCGTGGTCGGCGATCTCGCTGTCGGGGGAGGCGGACTTTCATGGGCTGGACTGGGCCAACGGCACCATCTTCGGTTGGGACTCGTCCACTCGCACGCTCATGACGTCAGCGGATCGCCGAACATGGGACCGCCGATCCGAGATCGACCTGTACGGGTTTGTCGTTGATCGCTTTCGAATCGACCTGGTCATCGGCGCTGCGCCCGGCGGAGTCGTCCGCTCCGCCGATGGTGGTCGAACCTGGTCGGTGCCAACGTCACCGCAGCTCGTCGCGCTCACCGACGATGACCGCGGCGATCTGTGGGGGGCAGATGCGAATGGGGCCGTATGGACGAGCGTGGACGGCGTCGAGTGGAGTGCCAGCGGGGCTGTCCTCGGTGTGCCGACGGCGATCGCGGCGCAGGATGATCAGCTGTGGATTGCCGTACTCGACGACGATCTCAGGACCTCGATCCGGCGGTCCAGCGATCACGGCAGGTCTTGGACGGTTGTCTACGAGGAGCCGTCCCGCGTGGGATCGTGACGAACGAAGACCGGCACGGCGCACGGGCCGCTCGCCGCGATGACACCGGGTTCGCGCCGCACGAGCATCGAGCCCCGTACGTTTCAGGGTGCGACGGAGTGCAAGGTCAGGCGCCACGCTCGCCGGTGCGCAGGCAATGTGCGGGTGGTGAAGGCACGCCTGACTACGACATGGCGTAGTATCACAGATCATGGGATCTATTCGGCAGAGCACTCGGGGCCGTCGTCATTGGGTGCCGGGGTTGATTGTTGCCCTGGCGATTGGTCTCGCAGGGTGCGGTGCTACCCAGGAGGGTGGGTCTCCTGAAACTTCCTCCGCTGCGTCACCGTCGGCGAGGAACGACAAGAACACTCCTGACTCGCTTCAGTTCACGGCGGAACTCGTCGGCGGCGGAACGTTCAGCGGCCCGTCGACCGCCAGTCAACCAGTGGTGCTGTGGTTCTGGGCGCCCACTTGAACGGTGTGTCAGAGAGAAGCCCCCTCGGTCGAGGAGGCACATCTGCGGTGGGCCGACAAGGCCGCATTCTTCGGCGTCGCAAACGGCGGCGACGAACTGTCGTTCCAACGCTTCGTCGACGATCACGGCTTGACCTTCCCGCAGATCAGCGATGTCTCAGGGGAGATCTTCGAGCGATTCTCGATCCCGATCCAGCACGCCGTCGTGGTCGTCGACCCCTCCGGGGCGGTCGAGACGATGCTCGGCGCGGTCGACGAGGAACGTCTCGAGGAACTCCTTGTCGAGATCACGAGCTGACCGAATGATTCGGCGGAGGTCATCCGACCAAGACCGAGGCTGACGGCGAGCGGGCGGGGCAGTAGAGGCAATGCAGGCTCTGGGGCCCCGGCGAAAGGGTCGTTCATGATTGCGTCGCGTGAGAGGCCACGACCCGCCCTCCTGCCGCGGCCGCGCTCAGTGTCAGCGACGGTCACCGAGTTCGGCGTCGCCGCTTCCATCACCGTTCGAGGATTTCGCTGGTAGCGGGAAGCCGATGCGCTCGGCCGATCTCACTGTCTTGACGAGCATGGCGAGGATGACGGCGTAGATCACCAGGCCGGCGAGGAGCTGGATGTCCCGGGGAGGTCGGGCGGGCGGCTCGTACAGCGGACGCCTCACCGTCGATGTGGCTTGCCTGTCATCGAGCGGCGCCCAGAGCTCAACGGTTCGCGTGCCCTCGGTCAGTTCGACGTACACGAACCATCGTCCGCTGTCGTCGGCGTCCACCCTGCCCCGGTAGCGGCAACCACCCGAGCCTTCGAGCACGCCGACCCTAGTGAGACCGGCACGCCGAGCCAGGCTCCTCACGGGGGTCAGGTCGCTGCAGGAACCCGTGTCAACGAGCAGCCCGATGTCCACGGAGTGACGGTCGATGCGATCGACCGTCAGGACCGCGTCACCTCTCGATGAGCCCTGCCCGGGGTCGTGTCCCTGCGCCTCGGGAGCGGCTGCCAGGCCAACGCCGGCGACAGCCAACAGCGCGCCGACCACCGCCGCCGGGCGTGAGAGGCGGACACCCCCGCGTGACAGCACGGCGATGGCGAGGGCAGCCACCACCGCAGCGCTGACTGCGGCCGGGAGGACCGTGCTCGGCACGTCGGTGCCGGCGCTGCCGAGCGCCTCGAGCCAAGCGAACCAGATCAAGGTGGCGACAGCGGCGTTGACGGTCAACCGGAAGGGCCTCGACAAGGGCACGTGCGCCATTGCGATCTCCAACAACGCGAGGGCGAGTATCGGTGGTACGACGGTGCCGCTGTGGTCGAGGATCGCGAGCAGACCGACGACTCCGATCCGGATCCCTGTGTAGGTCGCAGCAGCTGCCAGCAGCGACCAGCGGCCATCCAGGAGATTGCGGATGATGGTGGTTGCCAGCAGCCAGCCCGCTACTGCGACCGGCAGGTAGGTCCATACCGGGAACTGCGGAACGTCGGAGTCGAACTCGAGCACGGGCATCTGCAGGGCCCCAAAGACGGTCGCCGCTGCCAGGAGCTGTGCCGCCGTGCCGATTCGGCCTGGCGTGCGTGTAGCGATGGCCAGCACACCGGTGGCCAGCATCAGCGATGCGACGACGGCAAGCATGTGGGGAGGTGACCACAGCACCGCGTCCCGCCCGAAGGCGGCGTGCCACCCTTCGTCCAGCGGGGCCGAGACCAGGATTGCGGCCCCGCCGGCGAGAGCCAATCGCTGTCCAGGGCTCCACGGCTTGCGGGCGAGCATCGCGAGGGCCACGGTGGAAACGAGCACGCCCGCATACAGCACGAGGTGGGGGGCGACGAACAGGGAGTCACGCCCTCGGTCCGTATGCCAAGCATCGTCCCAGTACCCGCCGGCCAGCGCAGCCACCCCACCGCTGGCGGCCAACAAGGCCAGCACCGTTGCTGGTTGGCGATCTACCACGGGACGCGATCGAACCTGCATGCCCGACAATGTGCCCGCGAGGCATCTGCGGCCGCTTGAACGAATCGGTCGCACTAAGGGCGGCGTGACAACTCCCACGTGGATGCGTCGCTGCGGTCAGCGGATCCAGGTGCTCCCATGCATCACGTCGGACGGAGCGAGTCCGAACATCGCCTTGAAGGCTCGGCTCAGGTGAGCGGCGTCGGCGAAGCCGGCTGCGTGAGCGGCGTCGGTGATGGACGCTCCGTCGGACAGATGCTCTGTCGCCCGAACCAGCCGGAGCCATTTCGCATACGAGCGAAGAGGAATTCCGATCTCGGTCGAGAACACGTGGGTCAGCCTGCTCGTCGACAGGCCGACTGCGTCGGCGAGTTCGTCGACGTCCAACGGACCTAGGTCGACCAGGTCTGGGAGCCGTAGCAGGGCTTCGTCGATGGCAGGGTGGCGCCACCATCGCATCGGCGTGATGGCCTCAGGAAGGCCGGTCAGGGAGAGCGTGCGACGCACTGCCTCCTCGGCGCGAGACCAGTTGTCCGGGAGCAGCTCGCCGATCACTTCTGCGACCGGATGCGCCGGGCCCGGCGGCGTGGTGACCGATCGGTGTCTGAGCGCACGTCCGGCCCGGCTCTCGGGCTCGACGAAGACGACGAGGGCGTGGTCCCGACGACTGTGGACGGCGTGGGGGCGATCCGGGTCGACGACGGCGATCGGACCGTGGATCGCCTCACCATCTGCATCACGAAGGCACGGCGTACCGCCATGAACGACGATCTGGAAGGCGTGATGGGCATGCATGGCTGTCGGCCCGATCGGCCCGCAGTACAGCAGCCACCAGGGCCCGAACGCGAGCCTCCCCGTCCAGGCGGTGAACGTCATGCTCCACCGGCTGTCACCGTGGTCGAGGTGTCGGTCGGGAGGGGGTTGGTGGTTGCCGTCGCTGGCGCAGCGGGAGCCGTTGTGGTCGGAGGATGGACGTGTGTGGTCGTCGTGGGCTGAGTTGTCGTCGGTGGCGTCGTGGTCGTGGTCGTCGTGGTGGTCGTTGCGTTCGGATCGGGATAGTCGAAGACCGGGAGCTGCGCGCCGTAGGTCTCCGGCTGCTCGACCCCGTCGAACACGTAGACGAGGTCGCCGTTCGCGACCAGTGACGGGAAGTACTCGGCGATGTGCATCGGGATCCGGACGCACCCTCGCGAGGCCGGCTGCTTCGGAACATCGCTGGCGCCGTGGATGGCGATGCCGTAGTTGAAGTACACGGGGTTGTACAGACGTCCGAGTTTGGAGTTCCGCCATCCCTCGACCCTCCGGTCGAAGTGGAAGACCCCACCGGGGGTGACTGCAACGCCGCAGATCGCCTGCTCGGTCTGACTGCCGTCGTCCTCGTCGACCGTCACGACGGAGCACCACTCTTCGCCGGTTCCGCTCGACACGTGGGTGATGAGGATGGGGCGATCTGCTTTGTACACCACAGCGACCTGTGACGGCAGCAGGACCTCGACGTGTGTGCCCGGGTTGGCTCGCCTGGGCCGAATGTCGAACGTCTCGTTCATCCGCAGCCAGCGCTCCGGGCTGACCACGCCGGTCACCTCGGCGTATCGCACGCCTTCGAGGAACTTCTCATACGCCCACACGGCGCGCTCTGTGGCCGGCCCGAACAACCCGTCCGACGGACCCGGGTCAAATGCAAGCTCGCGCAATCGGTCCTGCAACGCACGAACCTTGGTGCCTGAGGACCCGACGCTGACCGCGTGGTCGAACTCGATCGGCGGCACGACAGGCGGAGGAGAGACCGCCGAGGAGTCCGGTACCGGTACCGTCGTTGCTGCCGAGGTCGATACGGGAGCGGCGACCGGACGATCCTCGCCGTCGGCGCGACTCGATGACCGGTCACGCAGCGTGAAGTACGCCGTCGCCGGCACGGCGATGCCGATGGATGCCACGAGGAATCGGCGTCTTGTGTAGGGCTGCTGGGAGAGGTTGGGTTGAGGCGACACGAGTAACCAGAGTTCGGAGTTGGCTCCTACAAAATGTAGTAACGATCGGCGGCGCTGCCAACGCGGAGCAGGCGGCACCCCCTCGCTTCCAACGGGGCGAGGAACGGCTGGCGGTCCGACGTCCGAACTTGTCATTCGTCACACGAACGACAACATTCCGTCATCTAACCGTAATCTTGCCTGGTGCAGCTGTTCAGTCTCCTGCCTAGTTGCGCGCTCGTCCTCGCGAGTGCTGCGAGCGTTGCCGCTCTCGGATTCGCCACGCGTGTGGATGCACACGCGACTGACCGGGACGTCGCCGCACTCCCTTCCGCGACCGCGCTGGTCGCCTGCCCGGTCGGCGGATCCAGCGTGTTCGTCGACAGCTGGGGTGACCCGAGGTCGGGGGGCCGTCGCCATGAGGGCGTGGACATGGAGGCCGAGCGCGGAACACCGGTGGTCGCCGTGCGAAGCGGGACCGCTGAGTTCAAGCGGAGCCGCCTCGGCGGCAACTCCATCTGGCTCGTCACACCAGCGGGAGAGCGCTTCTACTACGCGCATCTCGACGCATGGGAAGGCGACAGCCGGGACGTCGTCGCTGGTGAGGTCATCGGCTACGTCGGGCAGAGCGGCAACGCCGCGGGCGATCACCTCCACTTCGAAGTACGGCTCGACGATCGCGCCATCAACCCGTACCCACTGGTCCAGTCCGCGTGCTCCGATGATCTCGATGATGGTGGTCGTACGGTGATCGTCTCGGCGCCGACACCGCTCGCCGCTCGGTAGAAGCGCGCCAGACGGCAGCGGTAACCGACCTAACGTCACCCTGGTGCGCCCGCAGGCGACGACCACGCTGCCGGATCTCGGGGGAGAGTGATGGGCGCGGCGCGCTGTCGCATGGTCGTCGCTGCAACCTTGTCGGTGGCCCTCGTTGGTTGGCGACGATGGGTCATCGCTCGCGCCCGCCCGGAATGGGACCCGCCGGACGCTCCGAAGATCTCCCGGCCACTCGCGGCGCGAGTGCTGGGAGACGGTCCACCGGTGGTGCTGCTCCACGGGCTCGGGGCATCGGGCCGCTACTGGGGGGCTGAGTATGATCGTCTCGGCGTTGATCGTCGTCTCGTCGTCCCGGACCTGTTGGGCTTCGGGTCATCGCCGCGGCCGCCTCACGGGTACGGGCCCGATGAGCATGCTGCGGCCATCTGTAGTTGTCTCGACGCCATCGGGGTGATCGAACCGGCAGTGTTGGTCGCTCATTCGGCAGGGACGATCGTGGCGCTGCGGATCGCCGCCACTCGGCCGGAGCGGGTCCAAGCGGTGATCTCGATCGGCCCCCCGCTGTATCCGAACGCGCGTGAGGCTTCCCGGCGCGTCGCCCGGTTGGGGTTGATGGCTCGGCTGTTCGCGAACAACGGCCGCCTTGCGGAGTGGACGTGTCGATGGGTCTGTGGCCATCGAGAGCTCGCGGCGCACCTCGCAGTCCTCGTCACCCCCAGGTTGCCGCCGGCCATCGCCGCCGACGGCGTGCAGCACAGCTGGGCGTCCTACTCGGAGACGCTCACGGAACTCGTGCTCGCGGGCGATCTGAGCGCGTGGTTCGACGACATCACCCAACCGGTCGTGTTCGTCGCCGGCGACCGCGACGGTGTCTGTGATCGCGAGTGGCTTCGCAAGCTGGCCAACCAGCACGAGAACCTTCGGCTCGAGACGTGGCCCGGGGACCATCAACTGCCCCTCACGAATCCGGACGCGATCATGCGTCTCGTTCGTCGAAACAAGTGACCACTGCAGTCATGGCCGTACGGCACCAAGCAACTCCACGATGACTCGATCTTCGTACCGGCCGCAGATCGGTCGCGATCCGATGTGCAGCATCCGTCTAGGTCCGGTGCAGTTGGCCTGGTTTCGACAGAGGCACACCTCCGGGCTCGAACGGGGAGTCATAGAGTCGGTTTCGTGAGTGTGACCGTGCTGGTGGTCGAGGACGATGTGAAGATTCGCGACCTCGTGCGTCGCTATCTCGAGCGCGAGGACCTCGCGGTGGTCACGACGGGCTCGGGTGCCGAGGCGATGTCGATTCTCGAACGCGGCGGGATCGACCTGCTCGTGCTCGACTTGAACCTGCCCGACGTCACGGGCGAGACGATCGCTGCGGAGTTCGCCGGTCGTCTCCCGATCGTGATGTTGACTGCGAAATCGGGTGAGGCAGACCGGATCCACGGTCTGGAGCTCGGTGCCGATGATTACGTGACCAAACCGTTCTCGCCGCGCGAGCTCGTGCTCCGCGTCCAGGCCGTGCTTCGCCGCAGCGCCGCCACGACCGTCGACTCATCGGTCACCTCCTTCGGTGGGGGGCAGCTCGTCATCGATGGCGTTCGCCACGAGGCAACCGTGTCCGGCGAGGTCGTCGAGTTGACGCCGACGGAGTGGTCGTTGTTGACCGTGCTGGCCTCGTCGCCCGGTCGAGTGTTCTCGCGCAGTGAGTTGGTCAACCGGGTTCGCGGGTATGAGTTCGATGGCTACGAGCGCACCGTCGACTCACACATCAAGAACCTACGTCGCAAGATCGAGCTGGCTCCCCACGACCCGACCGTGGTGGAGACGGTTCTCGGCGCCGGGTACCGTCTCGGGCTGTCACGGGATCGCGGCTGACCCGTGCCAGGACGTCCGGTGCTGGGACCGCTCGGTGTCCGACTCGCCCTCGCGTTCCTGGTCGTCGCCGTGGCTGCGATCGCGGTGTTCGCGACGCTGACGATGCTGTCGGCACGCAACGAGGTGTCGGGGCTCACCGACCGTCAACGTGAGGACGACCTGATGGCGACGGCAATCGCAGCAGCTGACGCCTACCAGCGTGCCGGCGGCTGGAGCTCGGCCGACTTGACCGGTGCTGCTGCGGTCGCGGCTCGAAGCCAGGCAACGCTCACTGTCGTCGACGGGAACGGTGCGGTGATCGCCGCGCCGACCGATGCGCTCGCGTCGATGATGGTCGAGATGCACGGCATGGCGGCTGTGGACACCCCGAGGGGAGACCCGGTGTCGGCTGCGGTCGTCGTCGATGGTGATCCGGTCGGAGCGGTGATGCTCCGGTTTCCCACCGAGGCGATGGAGGCCGAGCGCCACGTTCGCGACGCACTCGCGCGCACGGCGCTTGTCGGGACGCTGATCGCCGGGATGGTCGCTCTCGTCGTCGCGCTGTACGTGTCGGTCCGGGTGACTCGTCCTGTCACCGCCCTCACCACGGCAGCGGGCGAGCTCGCCGCCGGTCGACGCGATGCCCGTGTCGGCACCGACGGGCCTGGCGAGTTGCGGACGCTCGCTGAGGCGTTCAACGGGATGGCTGATCATCTCGACAGGGAGGACCAGCTCCGCCGGAACCTGGTGGCCGACGTCGCCCACGAACTGCGCACTCCGCTCGCGATCCTGCAGGGTTCGACGGAGGCCCTGATCGACGGCGTCGACCAGCCGACTCCGGAGGTGCTCGGATCGCTCAACGACGAGGTGACACGTTTGCGGCGCCTCGTCGGTGACCTCGAGACGCTGGCTGCTGCCGAAGCAGCCGGTCTGCGCCTCCGCATTGACGCGGTCGATCTCGCTGACGTCGCCGCGTCCGCCGTGGATCTCTTGCGTCCGCTCGCCGAAGATCGTGGGACCACCATCTCGGTCAGCCTCGAACCTGCCGCGGTGCTCGGGGACGCCGATCGGCTCCATCAGATCGCGGTCAACCTCATTGCGAACGCGGTGAAGTTCACACCGGCCGGAGGTGCGATCACGATCAGCACAGGTTCGGATGGGAGCTTTGCGCGTATGGAGGTTCTCGACACCGGCCCGGGGATCCCGGACGAGGATCTCCCGCACGTGTTCGAACGCTTCTGGCGAGGCGCGAACGGCGATCGGGCCAAAGGCAGCGGCATCGGCCTCGCGGTCGTGGCGGAACTCGTCGCAGCGCACCACGGGACGGTCAGCGCAGCGAACATCGCCGGAGGCGGCGCGCATCTCACCGTGACGGTGCCGGCTGCGCCAGCGGCATAGGGCGAGAGGGTGCGCTGCGGCGAAACCGCGTCGCCTGCACGTCGTCTCCATCCGTTCTCCACAGCCCAGGCGCACCATGGACCTCGTCAAGGAGGAAACCATGAAGCCACGAACTCGCACACTCGGCGCCGTCGGCGCAACGATCGTCACCGCAGGCTTGGTGCTCGGACTGGCGTTCGGCGGCAGTTCCGCCGCAAGCAGCACCCCCGAAACCCTGCCGACCGTGTCGATGCCGATGAGTCAGATGCCGGATCTGGGCTCGATGATGCCCGGCGGCATGGGCACGATGATGCCCGGCGACATGGATGAGATGGCCGCCATGATGGGCTCGGAGGACATGACAGCCATGCATTCGATGATGCATCGGATGATGGAAGGTGTCGTCGACGACGAGATGCTCGCTGCGTGCGACACCGCCCATGAGGCCATGGCCGGGTCGATGGCCAGCACGCCCGAACAGGGCGAGGCGCAACACGGCGCACACCATGGGACCACCGGGTCATGAGCCACCGACACCACCTCATCTGCCTGACCGCCGCTGCCGGTCTCGTCCTGTGGGTCCTCCTCGCCGGCAGCGGCGGCCTCGCCGTCGCCGGCCTGAGTCTCGCCCTGTTGATCTGCCCGTTGGTGATGGGCGCCGTGATGTGGATGCTGATGCGCCAACCCCGAACGACATCCAGCCCGGGCACCACCGATCTCCTCGACGAGCACGTGTCGGCTGGTCCGCGATGAGCGCTCGGCCATGGGCGAAGATCGTCGGCCTCGAGATTGCCGTCCTCGCGCTGATCATGCTCAGCATCGGGGGGCTCATCCGCGGAGCGAGCGGCGCTGACGACGACGACACACTGGCCTCACCACCGGTTGTGACGGTCGAATTGTCGACCGTCACGCCGGCGATCGCTGCCGATTACCACTACGCCGCCGATCACCTCGCCGACTTCGCACAGATCCCCTGCTACTGCGGCTGCGACCGCAGTCTCGACCACCGGAACCTGGCCGACTGCTACGTCACCCCGACCGGCGCATGGGACGCCCACGCCTCGGGCTGCGTCGTGTGCGGCAACGAGACGGCAACGGCCCGCGAGCAACTCGCTGCCGGCGCGCCGATCACCGACGTGCGCGACTCGATCATCGCCCAGTACGGACCACCACCGTCCCTGTTCAACTCTGGAGCATCGTCATGACGAACACCGCAACCCGCCAAGCCGAACGCCAGCGCGCTCACCTCCAGCACTGGATCCTCGGCGTCGCCGCGCTGACCGCAATCGGTCTCCTCACACTGTTCGCACTCAGCAGTGGGGAGCCGTCGTCCGAGAACACCGCAGCACGAACCGGTGAGATCAACTCCATGGGTATGCCCATCATCGCCACACCAGGCGAAGCAACCGGTGTCGCCGAAGCCGACGGAATCACTGCGACGCCCAGCCTCTGGGCACTCGGCACCGTACCGCTCGACGTCGCAGTGCTCCCCGACTGGCGGCTCCAGAACACGGGAACCGATGTCGTCACCCTCGGAGAACCCCACGTCCAGATCAACGAAGGATGCTGTCCGGGCGCCCTCACCTACACCGGTCCGACCACGTTGGGGCCCGATGAGGTCACCGAGTTGACCTTCGAGCTCTCGATGCACCCCGGAATGGACGGACGCCACGACATGACCATCCATGTCCCGGTTCAACACAACGACGGATCCGAATCGATCCTCGACCTCGCCGTGACCGGCGACTTCCGCAACTGATCACGCACACGCCCAAGCGCAGGAAGGTGTTGCGTCGCAAGCATCGAAGGCGTGGAGGGGAAGGGTCGAGTTCCGGTCGCCGTCAGCGGTCTGTGAGCGCGACTCATACCCTCCACTGCAGACCAGGCGGTGCGGTCGCTGTGGAGTCGTCTCGTACAACAGTCGTACAACACGACGAGCACCAACGGGCTCCTACCAGCGCATACGACCGAGATGTTCCCTGCCCTCGAAACGGCCCGTGAACAGGACGAACGCCGATGGGCGCCGACCAGCTCGCACGGGCGTCGGTGCACTCATAACCCGAAGGTCGCAGGTTCAAATCCTGCCCCCGCCACCAAGTAAAGAACCAGGTCAGAGGCCCTTTCGCTCATGCGGGAGGGCCTCTGAGCTGTCTGGTGACGTGGTTGCGTACAACATCTGTACAACCGAATTGCCCTTCGGGTCCGAACCCGAAGGTCAGTGGGTGCGGCATCACATGTCTTCGGGGCTCGCAGCGCCAGCGGAGGGAGCGTGGTCCGTGGTCTGTGGTGGAGACGCATGGTCCCCCGGGGACGGGTCCGTGATCCCGTTCGAGCTTCCCGAGCGACAGAGCCTGTGATGACAGCGATTCGGGTTCGACACAGGTTGGGTTCCCCAGCCAACCCGCGGTGTGTTGTGTCGCGCCGCTGGCCTGTCCGTGCGACGGTGTGTCGATGAGGAGCGGCCGCGACCTGTCGGGGTTGGATGATGCTGCTCTCGTACGCGCGGTCGCCGGGGAGGACGTCGAGGCGCTGCGGTGTCTGTACGACCGGCACGTCCCCTGGCTGGTCGCGCGGTTGCGGTCTCGTTGCTTCGACGACGCGCTGGTTGCGGATGCGGTCGAGGACACGTTCCTCGCGGTGTGGAAGGGGGCGCACCGGTGGCGTGGTGATGGCGATGTCGGTGCGTGGATCTGGGGGATCGGTGTGCGTCAGTTGGTGACGCACTTGCGACGTGCGGGCCGTCGAGCGCGTCCCTCGCCTCTACCCGACCTGGGGACCGCGGCGAGCGCGGAGGACCGGGTGCTTGACCAAGTCGCGTTCGGGGACGTCGCTGCGGCGCTTTCGCGGTTGTCGCCGGAGCTGTTGGAGGTGGTGCAGGCGATGGTGTTCGACGGGCTGACGGCGCGGGAGGCGGGACGCATGCTCGGTCTTCCGGAGGGCACGGTGAAGGGACGGATCCGCAGGGCGAAGGCCGAGCTACGCGATGCACTCGGCACGACCGCGTTCGAGTTGGGAGATCTCCGATGAGTCCATGGCATGTCGACGACAGCGCGCTCCAGGCGTATGCCGCGCAGGAGTTGGCGACGCTCGAGCGGGCCTCGGTGGAGGCGCACGTCATGCGGTGCGACGCGTGCCGGGGCGGTCTCGCGCGTCTCGCCCCCGCTTCGGTCGGCACGGTGTCGTTCGACGCGCTGTTCGACCGTGTGCAGACGCGCATCGAGTTGGCACCGTCGGACCGCACCACGCGGTGGCTCCGACGGGTGGCGGTGACCGATGCGGACACGGTGGTCGTGAGGCAGATCGGCAGACAGAGCCTGCAATGGACGATCGGAGCGACGTTGATCCTGGCGCTGGCGGCGCTGGCGGCAACGCTTGCCGTTCGCGACTCTGCTCAGCTCGGGTTCGTCCTGCTGGCGCCGCTCCTGCCTGCGCTGGGGGTGGCGGCCACCTACCGTCTCACCCCTACCTCCACCGCAGTACTCGAGAGCACCTCGCCCTACTCGCCGGCCCGGCTGCTGCTGTGGCGCACCGCCTACTCCGTCGCCACCGCCGTACCGGCGTCGATCCTGTTCGGCGCCGCGATCCCCGGCGACCCGTGGATGGCGGTCGCCTGGCTCCTGCCGAGTACCGCGTGCACGGCGATCGTGCTCGCCGCCGCCACCTGGACCGACCCGCTCAGGCCAGCCCTCGCGGTGTCCGCGGTGTGGCTCGGAGTCGTCACGTCCTGGCACCTCCGACACGTTCCCGACGCGGTCGCTACACCGGCAACTCAGCTCGCCTCACTGGTCGTTGCCGTCTCGGCTGGAGCGGTGCTCGGCCGCCGGCTACTCGTCCTGCGCATCCCTGCTCTCTGATCTCAGAAAGGCCCAATCGATGAACGTCACCATCCACCTCGACCACGTGACCCGCCGGTATCGCGATGCCATCGCGCTCGATGACGTCACGCTGAGGATCGGTACCGGGGTCACGGCGCTGCTTGGCCCGAACGGCGCCGGCAAGACCACCCTGCTGTCCCTGTTGTCGACTGCGGCCGCACCCGACCAAGGAAGCGTCGAGGTGCTCGGCCACCGTGCCGACGGGACCCTCGTCGAACGAACCGCGATCCGTCGCCGGCTCGGCTTCTTGCCCCAGGAGGTCGAGTTTCCGTCCGGCATGACGGCGTTCGGGTTCCTGGAGTACATCGCGGTGCTGAAGGAATGGAACGACAAGGCCGCCCGCCACCATGAGATCCGTCGCGTGCTCGAAGCCGTGCAACTCGCTGACCGGCCCACGATCAAGATCCGCAAGCTGTCCGGTG
>VFQR01001331.1_pt1 | contig 19561 bp, 11 predicted proteins | sample 3512321 | NCBI WGS metagenome assembly VFQR01 (sample SAMN10412374, study PRJNA504923) | tailings metagenome | isolation source: Relicate 3 Philex TSF1 revegetated site | place: Philippines: Tuba, Benguet | collected 2017-08-29
GGAAAGGGAAAGGGGAAAAGGGTAAGGGATTTAAAACCTTTCCCCTTTACCCTTTACCCTTTACCCAACCTCCACCTAACATTTTTGGGTTGACAGACTACTGCATAAATCCATAACCCCAAACCTATTGATTGAGTGAAGGAATTCAATCCTCAAAACCACGCTCACATTAAAGGAAAACTGTTATGAAAACACAAATATTCTTGAGTCTCGCTTGTTCTATGTCTGTGTTCGGTTCTATCGTTCTCCCAGCTACCGCCCAACCAGTAACCATTCAGCCGCTACAAACAACCCAAGCAGTGTCTCAAGAAATTAACATTCCTCAAGACACAGCAATTATTGTTTCATTTCCAGCCTCTGTGACCGTAGATGTGGGACAAAAAAAGGATTATCCCCTTACTGTTCCTTTAGCTAGCCCCATTCAAGATAGTTTAGGTAATGTTGTAGCCCCAGAAAATACTCCTGTAACTATTATTCTCAAACCCACTGATGGCGGCGCAAAAATTATTGCCCAATCATTAGTTGTCAAGGGTCGAATTGTTTCAATTAAAGCATCAAGTCAAATGATTCCCGGTACTACCATTACCCACATGCGAGCTAATGACAAAGCTGTTGAAAATGGCTCTGTTTGGGGTAGGATTGGTGGAAGCACCTTAGGCTTTATCAGCCAAGGCGATCCCGACCAGTTTGACCGGGGAGCAATGTTAGGAAGCGCCGTTGGATTAATTTCTGGCTTACGTTCTGCTGAAAATACCCGCATTGTCCAGATTCCCCAAAGCAGTGTTTATGTTTTATCCCTAGAGGCTCCTATTCAATTGTCTACTCGTTAGTCCAATTTTGGTTAACAAAAACTACAGTAGAAGTCAGAAGTCAGAAGTCAGAATTCAGAATTTAGAAGTCAGAATTCAGAAGTCAGAAGTCAGAATTCAGAAGTCAGAAGTCAGAAGTCAGAAGTCAGAAGTCAGAAGTCAGAATTCAGAAGTCAGAATTCAGAAGTCAGAAGTCAGAATTCAGAATTCAGAAGTCAAAAATTATACCTGACTACTAGACATAATTTGTGCCTTTCACTAACTTGAAATCTGCTGTATCGCAGTTGAAGCCCAGTTTAGGACATAACCCGATCTAAAACCCCAACACTAATAGACTTTTTTTGCCTATTGCCTATTGCCTATTGCCTATTCCCTATTCCCTGCTATATTACTCCCGAAAGTGGGTGCAGTATTGTTAAATGAAAGCTATGCCTAGTTTCAGTTTTGAGATATCTTTCTTGTAAGGGTTGCCACTGCTGCCAAGACTGGTAACGATTTTCAGTTAATAAATTAACAAGGGTAGGTAGCTGAGTTTGAATTTCTGACTTGAAGATATCTCCAAGCCACTCACCTAAAACGACGCTATCTTGCATCGTACCCAAAATTTCTTGCATATTTTTGACTTCTGTAATGTAAGCGGCGTAAGACTCGCCATATAGTTCAGTAAATAATTCCATTTGGTAGCGTATACGTTTAGCTTCTTTTCGCAAACTATGTAGAACTTCACCTTCGGTTGTCAATTGTTGTTCTATTTTTTCCCGTTCCCAATTTTTCTTGATTCTTACCTCTGATTCCACAAATTCAGTGCCAATTAGCCAACCTGGATGCAGTAAAAAATTACTCACTTCAGGTAAAAGTAAATCTGGTAGTACTTGCTGAATGGTAACTGATGCTAAAGGGTGATAATTGGGTTTATCTAACCACTTTTCTAATCCTTCTTTCAAAGACTTATAAGGCTCATCTTTTAAAGTTTTTTGCACGTTTGAAAGTACGTCTTCCCGTTGTTTGGCCAAGGCTTCAAAAGCTGTTTGCAATGAGCCTTGTTCTTTACGAGGTAAATTTGGTTTGTAATTATTTTCCAAACTTTCTTTGAGTACGTCTAAATCTCTGAGACTACCAAGACGACGAGCTATTTTTCCAATATTTTTATCGCTTACTGGTTTAGGCAAATCTATGGCTATCCCAAACCTCCTTACAGCTGTGCGTAGACGACGCATTCCCACTCGCATTTGATGGAGTGCTTCTGGATCTTCATCTTTCTTTACTGATTTTTCCCACTTCAAGGTTTTCTTAAAGTGTTTTTGAATCGCTTGGTAGGCGTAGTCTCCTAGAGTTTTTATTGTGGGTTGTGTGGCTAATTTCATAATTAATCTTAATGAGATACCTAATCAGGTTATTGCATAATAACATTAGTTAAAAACTTGTACCTGCTTTTAATATTTTTATTAAAAAATGCTAGGAGATTGTTATTATACTTTCGATAGATATAAGTCGTTTTATCGTCTATAAAAATATCTATCATAAGTATAAATAGCCAAGTTTCCTATAGCAATGCCAAATAATTTGTGAAATATTATGTGTTAGGGTTGTTGATTGTTAACCTTTGACAGTTAACAGTCAACAGTCAATAATTAACACCAATATTTTTCACAACTGAAATAGGATTGAGTGCTATGGGATTCGTCCTTGATTTTTGAAAAAACTCAGTACACTTTGATTCTTTCTTGCCTATTCCCTGTTCCCTCCCTATCGCGCTTGCGCTGCGCGAACGCGCACCACACAAATAATTTCAGAAATCAAAGCGGATTCCTATATATGATTTGATATTAATAAACATTTTGAGATTATTTATTTGATGTTAAGTCTTATATTATAGTAACAAAATGGATATTGTTGCAACTCTGTAGATGGTTGAAAATGTCAAACTCACAACTGCTTAATCAAGTTTTATTGACTTTTGTAGATAATTTTCAAGAACACAGACAAGAGTTGTCGGCGGTGGTATTAACACATCAGAGGTATTTATGGTTGGGGTCAGATGAAAGTTCAACAATTGAACGTTTATCTTTAGTTGATGCTGATAAATTTACAGACCATCAACAATTTAGAGTAGCAGAATTTATCAGTTTGCCTGCACCAGAAGACCAAGAAATTGATATAGAAGGACTCGCTTACAGCGATTATTACTTATGGTTTGTTGGTTCTCACAGCTACAAACGCAAAAAACCAAAACCTGACAAAATTGATACAAAAAACCTTAAAAGATTAGCAAAAATTGAATCAGAACCCAACCGTTACCTCTTAGGACGGATTCCTTTAATAGACGGCAAGTTATTCTCATCTTGCCCACACCCCCAAAAGCCAGATGTGCAGTTAAATGCTGCTAAGTTAGAGGTTACTAGTCAAGGTAACTTACTGATGGCAGCTTTGCTAGAAGACTCTCATTTAGGGTCATTTATCAAAGCAGCAATTCCAGGGAAAGATAATGGCTTTGATATTGAAGGCATTGTCGCTTATCAAAACCGTATTTTTCTTGGTTTGCGCGGCCCTGTATTGCGGGGTTGGGCTATGGTAGTGGAAATCGAATTAGAAGATTCTAGTCCTGGACTCATGAAATTAAAGCAAATTGGAGAAACCCAGGAACTATATAAAAAGTATTTCATTTGGTTAAACGGTTTGGGAATTCGGGATTTGTGCCTAGATGGACAAGACTTGTTAATTTTAGCCGGCCCAACAATGGATTTAGATGGGGCCATACAAGTTTATCGCTGGAAAAATGCTGTAAATCTGCAACAAAATGCCTTCATTAATCCAGATTTTGTCAGAGATATTCCCTATGGAAATCGAGAAGATCGTGCTGAAGGAATTACACTTTTTCAGGATGTAATTGGCATACCTTCGCTACTAGTGGTTTATGACTCTCCGGCAAAAACTAGATTGGTTGGTGATGGCGGTGTCATAGGAGATGTGTTTGGTTTGAGTAGCGATCTTATTTGATTTGTGAACTTAGTTGTGGAGGAAGGGATTGAAGAAGAATTCAGAAATCAGAATTTAGGAGTCAGAATAAATCAGTCGGGTATTATTGACTGTTAACTGTCAACCGTCAACTGTCAACAGCCAACACAAAAAAATATACGATCGCTGATGTCAGATTGTTAAAGGTTGGTAGAGATTGCTTGTACGGGACAGGTGGGAATACATTGTTCGCAGACAATACAACGCGATCGCGTGAAGGTTAACTTATATGTCTCTGGGCTGAGACTGAGGGCTTCTGTAGGACAAACCCCAGTACATAAGCCACAGTGGACACACACATCTGGATCGATGGCAATTTCCCCTAAGGAATGAGAAACATTAACATGGCGCGATCGCATCCATTCGATGGCCGCATCTAATTGATCGATGTCTCCCGATAGTTCTAATACCAATTTGCCAATTTGATTTGGGGCAACTTGGGCGCGGATAATATTGGCAGCGACATTAAACTCTTTAGCCAGTACGTAGGTTACTGGCATTTGTACGGCACGTTTAGGGAAGGTGAGGGTTACTCTTTTTTTCACAGGTTTAGCAGAGGCTTTTTTCTGTTGTAGCGTATTCAGAGTTTTATGACTTCAAAGCTGGTTAAGTAATTTGAAGATGAAATTTATTTTTGTTTGTCTGTCATCTACCATAAGATATATATTTGTATGCAATTAAGATGAATACTTAATCAATAATTCCTACCTGAGGTTTAACACTTCAAACTGTAGATTAAAGATGATTTTGGTGTTGAATTTCGCTCTTTCACCAATTTATTTTCACCATAGGCAATCACCAAACCTCAAAAATCACCAAACCTCAAAATTTTGGCACTAGAGAAATACACTGTAGGGTATGCCCCTGCTTAATCAGGTATTTTTTAAAATAGAATTACAGTAGAAGAATCCAGAGGTGATGATGAAGTTAACCTTAAGGAAACATTCATTGTAGGTATTGTATTTGCAGCTTGCCAAGCAAGTGGAAAAGATTCAAGTAAAAATCAATCAATATTGATATTTATGAATGAGTATTGACCTAAAAGAGCAAATTTCTAGAAAATGCTTTAAAATTCAACGTTGATATTAATTATTTTGCTATGGAAACTTACAGCGTTGACTGTTAACAGTCAACAGTCAACAGTATACTATGGAATATTTTTTTACTTGCAAGTCGTGATTTAAATTTTGCTGGTTACTTGTTCTATTTGAAAAGCATTTAAAATGAAAATTTTAATTGTAGAAGATGATGAATTAAATGCCTATTTACTCACCTCAGTTTTGACTAACCAAAACTATGCTGTTGAAGTTGCAGCTGATGGTGACATTGCTTGGGATTTCATTCAAACTTGTGATTTTGATTTAATCCTCTTAGATGTCATGTTGCCCAAGTTGGATGGCATTAGCCTTTGCCGACAGATTCGGTCTCATGGTCTGCAAGTGCCAATATTATTATTGACAGGGTGTGATAGCGGTCATGAAAAAGCCATCGGATTAGATGCAGGGGCAGATGATTATGTAGTTAAACCCTTTGACCAAGAAGAATTAGTTGCTCGCGTCAGGGCGTTATTGCGTCGTGGAAGCATAACCTTGCAACCCATTCTAGAGCGTGGTAATTTGCGCTTAGACCCTAGCAGCTGTGAAGTTAATTATGCAGGAAATCTGTTGCCACTCACCCCAAAAGAGTATTCTCTCTTAGAACTATTCTTGCGAAATACTCAGCGAGTGTTTAGCTGCGGCATGATATTAGAACATCTTTGGTCTTATGAAGATACTCCACAAGAAGAAGCTGTTCGCACCCATATCAAAGGATTACGACACAAACTCAAAGCCGTAGGAGCGCCCAGCGACTTCATTGAAACAGTTTATGGTATCGGTTATCGTTTGAAACCACTGGAAGAGGTAGGGGAGACAAGGGAGAAAGCTGGAGCCAATGCCCAACCACAACAGCAAACACTAATGCAAGTTGCCGAAATTTGGCAACGTTATCAAGGACGGGTGGAGGAGCAGGTAAAGGTGTTGGAGCAAGCGATCGCTGCTTTATGCCAAAATAATCTCAAACCTGAACTTCAAAGCCTTGCAGCTAAAGAAGCGCATACCTTGGCAGGTTCGTTGGGTACTTTTGGCTTGACTCTTAGCTCAAAATGGGCGCGGAATATCGAGTTGTTACTCAGTTGTGGTCAAACTTTGAGTACGTCTCAAATCAACAACCTCCAAACTTGGGTAAAATTTTTGCGTCGGGAAATTCAAGAAAAAAATGCAGCGCTCAAATCTGCACCAACAACTACACAGCTATTAGACACCGCAACCCAGACGGCACTAAATCCCTCCAACACAGAAACCAAAGTATTGATTGTGGACGACGATCCCCAAATTCAAGCATTTTTGCAAAGCTTACTTACTCCTTGGGGACTCAAAGCCATTGCTCTTGAAGATCCGCGTCAGTTTTGGCAAACCTTGGAAGCAGTTGCACCAGATTTACTGGTTTTAGATGTGGAACTACCATTCATTAATGGTATTGAACTTTGTCAGATAGTACGCAACGATTCACGCTGGAGTGAGTTACCAATCCTCTTTCTCACAGTGCATAACGATGCCGAAATAGTCAATGAAGTATTTAGCATTGGTGCTGATGACTTTGTGAGCAAGCCCATTATCGGGCCAGAATTAGTAACCAGAATTGTTAATCGTTTAGAACGGGTAAAATTGCTGCAACGCGTAGCCCAAAGCAATGAAGCAGGGAAAAAACAAAGATGGCGAGCAGAGGGAAAAGAATTACTACAACTTCCCCAGTATCCGTCAACAGTCCCCAATCTCCAAGCCTTCAACGAACTGGAATTGAGAGTAGCAGAACGCACTGCTGAGTTAATTACCCTGAATCAACAGTTGCAGTCACAACTGGATGAACTTCAGCGGACACAGGAAGAATTACGTTTTTCTCAAGCTCGATTTGCCCGAATTTTAGACATCGCGGATGATGCAATTATTTCTATCAATGGTTTTCAATGCATCACATTGTTTAATCAAGGAGCAGAGAAAATTTTTGGCTACTCTGCCCAGGAAGTAATTGGACAAAAGCTTGACTTACTGTTGCCATCGCGCTTTTACGACGTACATCATCAGCATGTGATGGACTTTGGGAAATCTCCTAATCTTGCCCGCCGTATGGGAGAACGCCGGGAAATATATGGTCGCCGCAAGGATGGCACTGAATTTCCAGCTGAGGCTTCCATCTCCAAAATCGATATGAATGAAGAAATATTTTACACAGTTATATTACGTGATGTAACTGAGCGCAAGCAAATCGAACGGATGAAAGATGAGTTTATCTCTGTTGTCAGCCACGAACTACGCACCCCTTTAACTTCAATTCATGGTTCTCTGGGAATGCTAGCTAGTGGTTTGTTACCAACGGACTCAGAACAGGGAAAACGCTTGTTGCAAATTGCTACTGATAGCACTGAACGTTTAGTACGCTTAATCAATGACATCCTCGATATTGAACGCATTGAGTCGGGTAAGACGAAAATGGAACGAGCAATCTGCAATATCGTTGACATCATCACTGAAGCAGTAAATGTCATGCAGCCTTTAGCTGATAAAGCAGGAGTAAAGCTAGTGATTTCCGATGTCTCTGGTCAAGTATGGGCAGATTGCGATCGCATTGTTCAAACTTTAACCAACTTATTAAGTAATGCCATTAAATTTTCCTCTCCTGGGTCTACAGTTTGCTTACAAGTCCAACAACAAGGTGACGAAGTTTTGTTAAAAGTCAAAGACGCTGGACGCGGTATTCCAGCTGACAAACTTGAGAGCATCTTTGAGCGGTTTCAACAAGTTGACTCTTCTGATTCCCGCAATCATGACGGTACTGGTTTGGGCTTAGCAATTTGTAAAAGCATTATGCAACAGCATGGTGGACGTATTTGGGCTGAAAGTGTATTAGGAGAAGGTAGCACTTTTTACATTACTCTGCCGTTAATTAGGACTTCTGCAAAAAGAGATAAAAGCAACCAATTGCATTCAGTAAATAAAACATTTGCAGACAACCATCTATTAGAGTCAGTCAGACAAGTGTTAGCAGAATCTCCCCAGGGAATCCGTGTTTTGATTGTTGAAGACGATACCGATTTAGCTCAACTGCTGATCACTTTATTTGAAAAGCACAAAATTGAAACCTTTTTAGCCAAAACTGGACGGGAAGCCATCCGACTGAGTCAAGAAGTGAATCCTGACTTAATGATTCTTGATTTAATCTTGCCAGAGAGTGATGGTTTTGCAGTGGTGGATTGGCTACAACAGCATAATCATCTGTGTAATACTCCTGTGCTAGTATACTCAGCTAAGGATTTGGATGAATCCGAACACAATCGACTGAAGTTAGGGCATACAGAATTTTTGACCAAGGGGCGTGTGACTACTGAGGGATTTGAACAACGGGTGATGGAGTTACTTCAACGAGTTACTCACAACCGAAAAGAGGATAGCGATGATACCAATGAAGCGAATTCTAGTGGTTGATAACGAACAGTATATTCAAGAAGTTGCCAAGATTTGCTTAGAAACAGTGGCAGGTTGGAAAGTGGAGACAGCTGGTTCTGGTAAGGAGGGTATAATTAAAGCCGAAACTTACCAGCCAGATGCGATTTTATTGGATGTAATGATGCCAGATATGGATGGTATTGCCACCTTTGAAAAATTACAAGCAAATCCCCTAACCAAGGCAATTCCGGTAATTTTATTAACTGCTAAAATCCAGGCTTCCGATCGCCGTCGCTATGCTCAAATAGGAATGAATGGTGCGATCGCTAAACCCTTCAATCCCTTAGAATTAGCTCAACAAGTAGCAGTAGCTGTGGGATGGAATTTAGAGAATTAATCAGCTGATGCGCTTTTAAATTGCATAACTCATTAGTAAAGATGCGGGGATGCGGGGACGCGGGGACACGGGGACACGGGGACGCGGGGACACGGGGACACGGGGACGCGGGGACACGGAGATGCAATTTGAATGACGATTAGCTTATCTAAGTCCAATTTTGGATCGATCTGGCGTTAGTCAATCCAAAATCCAAAATCTAAAATCTAAAATTTAAAATCCCCCAATAATTCTTGATTAGGCGTTAACTGAGTTTGAAAACGGCTGTAAACAATTTTGGTTGGATACCAAGAACAAAACCAGTAGGAATCTTGAATAATTTGGTAATCACTACTGGCATTTGGTAACTCAAACTTCACCAAACTTAAGTTATTCAATCCAACTACTTCTTGCCCTTCTTGGAACCAGCGAGATTTCCAAAACATTAGAGGTTGTAAATATCGGATTTGGGAATTTTTCGCTCGTTTCCAAGGAGCGATGAATGATGATAAATCTGCTGTACATTCAGAAGTTTGAGCGCTTTGGCGAATCATCCATTCCAGGACACAATACCAGTCAGGGCCAGTTAATTGCTGTTGTTGGTGCAGCCGATTTTTGTGGTAGCGTTTGGCAGTGAAGGTATCGCTGTGTAATTTTTTTCCAGCAATTTCTACCATGTTGGCTGGATTCATCCATCCAATCCAATATCGTAGTTTTTCTGGTAACAACCAATGTTTAATTCGTGTATGAATGAGCTTTGTTAGTGCTTCTTCATTCTTTAGGGCACTAGAAGTTAACTGTACTAAAACCGATGAAGAATCACCATGAATACGTCTATATGATAAGCGAGCCGCAAAACTATAATGAATATCTCCAGATAAAATAATCACTTGTTGACGTTGCTCAAATAAAGTATTGAGAAATTTACCCAATGCTTCAACATTGATGTTCCAAGCATCACCAACATCGGTGGAAAAAACTTTCTCTTGTTGTAAATTCCAATGATGAATCCAATCAATCACTTGCGAACCAAATACATTAGTGGGTGCAATTACAAATGTGGTTTGATTGTGAGTATCTTCAGCGATTTTTCGTAAAGGTAAAACTAGTTGTTGCTCAAAAGCTTTTGGACATAGCAGCATCGGTGGGGCGATGGCTTTTTGATCGGCTGGGTAACCCCGCCAAGTGCGCGTATCCAAAACAATCACTTCATGACAATCGCTCTTAACTATGTAATTCCAAGTAAGTGTTTCAGAATGCCGCGATAAAATAAACACTGAATTGTCTCGGACTAAAACAGGTAAATCCGTGTGGGTATCGATGGCAGGCATACCAACATAACGAGCGATCGCTTCATCAGCCTGTGTATCTTTTCCTGCATTAGCTGACAAAGCTTGTGCCGCAGCCAGTAGTTTTTCTCCTGGTTGACCTTGTGCAAATTGTTCTGGTGTATTGCCCCATGCTTGAAAGATGCTATAAGCTAACAGCGCATTTTGCACCACTCGCCGTCCCAAGGGACGCCCCAAGACTCGCAAACACCAAGCTTGGTTCAAATTCCAGTCATCACTAACATCATGGTCATCAAAGATAGTGTACGTGGGAATATTCGCAAGGGCGCGGCGCACTTTCCCCAGGGTATAAATGAACTGTCGTAAATCTTTGACAGCCTGATTCCAATTTTTGATTGCTCGGCGATCGCTTGTTACTTGGCGTCCTTTAAGAAATACAACTGGCCAGCACACTGGTGACCATGTTAACAAGTAAGTAGCGTAATATTCACCCAAACTCAGCAGATGACTGGCAACTTTTCCGGATTTATTATGTAATCCTGCGGTCAAGCCGGCTTCATTGGTAGCAACTTTAGCTCTTTCTCCGGGGGGCAATTCTTTGGGGGTACAGTAAACCCCAGCTACAGGTAATTGTTCCTCCCAACCCAGCAGAGCATCCCCAAGAGTAGTAGCAACCCACAGCGATGGATCTGCTACATCGTCACCATAAATTTGATCTCCAGTCAGGAATAGCTGTTGAGGACGCAGCTGGACTTGATTTGCAGATGCCTCTATAAGACTATCAAGAATTGGTAGGGCATCAAACCCAGAACCATGAGGTTTACGACAGGAAGCATGGACAATTTGCAAATCTTGGAGGCGGCAGGATGGTAAAGTAAAAGTTGGTTTTTGATGCTCAAAGTAGCTGATACTAGCCGTAGGATATGAGCTTGAGCATAATGCTTGTTGTAGCGTTTGCCGAGTCTGGTTAGCGGTGGTGAACTGCAAATCATAGGCATAAATGCGATCGCTAGTTAGGCAATGTCCAACTGTAGACCGAGCCGTGACAGCAACTACATGAAGATACTTACCCAAAGCAACAGTAGAGCGATCGCCCTGGAATAAGCATTCTCCCAGCATTTCACCATCATTTGTTGTGCCATAAACTTTGAGTTCTACCTCACAAGCCTGTTTAAGCGCCACCCATACTGTTACTGATTGCGGTTCAGTATGTTTGAGAATTGGCCCTGCCAAAATCAGTGGTAATCTTTGGAAAAACTCATCTCCAACTTGGTACTTCATTAGAAACAGATAAATAATCTTGGCTATTGGGCATTGGGGACTGGGGACTGATGACTGTTGAATGTTGACTGGCGAGTTATCATTCTCCCCTGCCCCCTACCTCCCCATCTCCCCATCTCCCCCACTCCTCACTCCCCACTCCTCACTCCCCACTCCCTCTAATTCCGAGCAATACCTTCTTGACGCGCGGCGCTTTGCACAGCACCAGCAACCGCAGTCACAACGCGTGGATCGAAGACTGAAGGAATAATGTGTTCCCGATTCAAGTCTGAAGGATTTACCAAAGAAGCGATGGCAGTTGCAGCTTCTAGGTACATTGTGGTGGTAATTGCCTGTGCCCGACAATCTAAAGCACCACGGAATACTCCCGGAAAAGCTAAAACGTTATTGATTTGATTCGGGTAATCACTGCGACCAGTGGCGATGACGGCGACATGTTTGTGAATTAATTCTGGCTGAATTTCGGGAATGGGATTGGCCATTGCAAACACAATTGGGTCTTTTGCCATCGATTGCACCATTTCCGGTGTCAAAACTCCCGGTACGCTGACTCCAATAAATACGTCTGCTCCTTGCATTGCACCTGCTAAAGTACCTTGAGCTTTGACGGCAAATTCGAGTTTTTCTTCTGTGAGGTCTGTACGACTGGTGGAGATAATTCCTTTGGAGTCGCACATCCAGATTTTATCTGCTCCGGCTTTTTTGAGCAAGCGGGCAATGGCAACTCCCGCCGCACCTGCACCGTTAATCACAATGCGGATTTCTCCGATTGTTTTGTGTACTAACTTCAAGGCATTAAACAAGGCTGCTAAGGTAACAATTGCGGTACCGTGTTGGTCATCATGAAAAACCGGGATATCTAATTCCTGTCGCAATCTCGCCTCAATTTCAAAACAACGTGGTGCAGCAATATCTTCTAAATTCACACCCCCAAATACCGGAGCAATATTCTTGACTGTCTGGATAATCTCATCTGTATTTTGGGTAGCAAGACAGATAGGAAAAGCATCCAGCCCTGCAAATTCCTTGAATAGCATCGCTTTGCCTTCCATCACTGGCAGTGCCGCCGCCGGGCCGAGATTTCCCAAACCTAACACTGCACTACCATCTGTAACAATGGCAACAGTATTTTGTTTAATGGTTAACTTGTAAACTTCTTCTGGATCTTGAGCGATCGCTGTACAAATTCTACCGACTCCTGGTGTGTAAGCCATTGCTAAATCTGACACACTTTTTAAGGGAATTCGGCTAGCAATGCTGATTTTGCCACCACGATGCAAATTAAAGGTGCGATCGTAGACGCTCAATAACTTAATATCAGGCAGTCCTTTAACTGCTTGCACAATTGTTTCAGCGTGTTCGGTACTAGCTGCATCAACGGTAATATCGCGGGTAGACTCTTTGCGGGTTTGCTCGATTAAATCAATTTGACCGAGATTACCGCCAGTGGTGGCGATCGCTTGGGTTACCGACGCCAACATTCCCACGCGATTGGGAATCTGCAAGCGTAGTGTCAAACTAAAACTAGAATTAGGAGTTAGGTCTGGCATGTTGATTTGGGATTTTAAGTTTTAGATCTTATATTGAATTGCTTAGTAATAATCTAGACGAAAGCTAAAATCTATATTTTACTGAATATGAACTAGTAACAATTTATAACTGTATTTATAAATTCAAGGCAAGATATTTATGATACCAGCATCTCTCTTTTGCCAAACAGCACTCCTAAAATAACTGGAGTTTCTCCTTTGATAGCAGATTTTAACAAGCTTGAACTAAGCATTTGAGTCTGCTAGCTAGGCATCTAGCTGATTATATTTAAACCGCGTCTACTTTGAAACCCTTCGTTTTTTGAAAATTGGGTTTTATAGCAGTCGAAGCATAGTTTAGAACATAAATTGACAGTAAAATCCAGACACCAGCAGACTTTCTTTCCTATTGCCTATTGCCTTTTTACTTTCCCTGTTGCCTATTGCCTATTGCCTGTTGCCTTTTTACTTTCCCTGTTGCCTGTTGCCTATTGCCTGTTGCCTATTGCCTTTTGGTAACACCGCAAGCTCTCCTCAGAATCTATACATGAAGTTGTTTAATTTGCAAGTGTTTATCAACATATAATTTGTGCGATCGAGGACACATATTTTGTAATCGCTACAAGCATACTATTTTTTTGTGCAGAAATACAGCTAAAGCATGGCTTTTAACTTGACAAATATCCAGAATATTTGTAATCTGTCAAAGTTAGTCTGTACAAAATCCAACAACACCTCAATCCAAAGCTAAAACTTATTTAATTTGCGTAGTCAAATTTTCAGTACGTTTTATTGACTATGTAAATCAAATATAAAACAGCTTTCATATCTACCATTCGGATATATCCGAATAGTACTAAGAAAACACGAAAACTTAGCTAGCATTTCTCACAATTCGTGCTTTTAGCATTTTTCATAAACTTATACCTAGACTATCATTCGCACATTTATGATAGTTAAAATTTTCATAAGGTGTGAAACTTTTGAATCTAGGTTTTATCAGGTTTTGAGAAATGCAAAAAGCATTGTAAATTGCAAAGCTCTGCAATTAATTTACACACACACAAATAAACCAATGAAACGTTACCTCAAAAGTTTTTCATTAACTATACCGTTTCTATTTGTTGGAATCGCCGCACTAGTAGGCTGCAATTTCACACAGGAATCTTTTAACATTCATCAAGCATTGAGCAATTCGATCGATGATTTGCACTTGGGATTAATACCACTGGTATTACTCGGTTGTACCCGTGCAATCTATGTTGCTAACCAAGAAACAAAATCAATCTTTACCGTGCGTTCTATGGACTGGTCTGATGCAAATATGGCTACAAGCTTATGGGCATCACCTGAAGGTAGCGATCGCACAGGTGCTGGTGAAAATGATGAGGGTAACCCGTTTACATGGACATCTAAGTATAAGAGCCTGGTTGTATGTAACTACGGAAAGGCTACAACTGATGGCATAAACGAGGAGGGCTTAGTTGCCAATCTCCTTTTTCTACCACAAGCTTGCTACAAGCATAATGACTATGAGAATAAACCACGTTTACCGATTAGTGGCTTGGCACAGTATGTACTAGACAGATACGCAACTGTCAAAGATGCTGTAGAGGGATTAAAGCAGGAGCCATTTTTTATTGTCACGTCTGAGCTAGCTGTCGCAAAATTAGACACAGGCTCCAAGGAGTTTAATGTATATCTCAAACCTATAGTCATACATTTGTCCCTTTCAGATGCTAAGGGAGAGTCGGCAGTCTTACAATATGTGGAGGGCGAAAATGACGATCTATCTCCAAATTATAAATTAGTAGTTTACTACGTTCCAAAGAAGAATGAAACTGAAGACAAACAAACGATTAGTGTGTTGACTAACAACCTATATGACAAGCAATTAGAACTTTTAAAGAGTTTTCAAACAGAAAATGGAGACTTTGATTGGGGAATTAAAAATGAAGTATTTAGTTGGGATGGACTGAAAAAAGATAATTCAAAAAAAGAGATGAATCCGCCAATGAATGGCTCTGATATTCGATTTCTCCGCGCCTCATTCTACAGCGATAGAATCGAAAAAGTCTATGACAAGCAAGATCCTAAGTTTAAAGAAAATTCGAGACCATTTATTGATGAGACTCAAAGAATTTCAGGTGACGAAAAGTCTTACAAAATATGGTTAGAAGAGTGGTCAAAACACGAAGGTCTTGCTAGAGCTTTTTCGTTGATTCGTAATATGTCAACGCCTTTAAGTGTTAAGGCAATAGATGATAACCCATTCCTTTCCTCTACACTCTGGCGCACTGTTGCAGATCATGGAAACAAGCGCTATTTCTTTGAATCAAGTAGGGCTTTATATCCACTATATGTTGATTTGAAAGAATTATTTGCTGACTTAAAGACAGTGAAAAAATTAGATCTGTATGTCCCGCCAGCAAAAGAGGGTGATAAAGGGATTGATCTACTAGAGGATCAACTAAAGGATGAAAAAAAGATAGGCAAGGTGAACGATCTGTTTCAAGATGTGGAAGGTGGTCAATGGTTTTATTTTGACTACCAGAAGCCTGACAAATAAACTAGTAATTGAATTCAGTAAATTATTAGACAGCGTGGCTGCAAAGCATCTATAAAAGTCACATAAGCGCGTCCAAGGATGTTTCAGACTGGTGATAAACACCCTTGGACGACGTTTATATTTAAGGTAATGTTAACTATTGTCCCTGTTGGGTAATATTTTCATTAGACCTCTGGTAAAAGTAACTTTTGCAAGAGGGGGAAAGGGAAAAGGGTTTTTATTTGCCCTTTCCCCTTTACCCCTTACCCTTTTCCCCACTTCTCTTAGAAGTCTATTACAGACCCGGACAAAAATTTCGTCATCATCAACAACTACAAGATTTAGCACTCTTTCACCAAAGTAATGAAAGAAAAATCTCAACTAACGAACTTAAATATTAAAAATCCGTTAACATAAATTAATACTCAATCAATACAAATTACGTAGTCGAGCGATTGCTTGACTACACAATTTCGTTTTTAGTTTCCGGTGCTAGTTACTATATCAAATATTACCTATCGATTTATAGCATCTACCGTATTCAAATTTCAAATTTTACCAGCCATAATTTTATTAGTGAATTATTTTTTTTGCCAAAAATCCAGCCCAGTTTAACTTAACAGCAAATTATAAACTCCGTAAATATCAAGCCGTGAGTAAATAATATCTCTTAAGCGGGAGGTTAATTAAAGGAATTGCCAGACAAATTGTTACAAGTACAGTCAAATTAACAAAAATTTGCACCTCATACCTAGCTTTGACATGACTTTACAATCTTCTCGCTCTGATAAAATTCTGGTTGTTGATGACTCTCCTGATAATGTATTTCTAATCAAAACTATTTTGGAGGAAGAAGGTTACACCGTTAGCACCGCAGAAAATGGTATTTCAGCATTGGCACAATTGCAAGCATCTCCTTGTGACTTAGTTCTCCTGGATTTAATGATGCCAGGTATGGACGGATACGAAGTCACTAAGCATATTCGACTAGATATGAAGTTGTCACAATATATTCCCATACTGCTAATCACTGCCCACGATGCGCCCAACGTTGCCCACGGATTAGACTTGGGTGCTGATGATTTTATCCGCAAACCTGTAACAGTAGATGAATTATTAGCAAGAGTGCGATCGCTTTTGCGTTTGAAGCACAGTATGGATGAACGCGATGAAATTGCGCGCCAGCGAGAGGATTTTGTCTCCCGTCTCGCCCACGACTTACGCACTCCTTTAGTAGCAGCCGATCGCATGTTAATGCTATTTCAACAAGGTGCTTTAGGAGCATTATCGTCGCAAATGCAGGAAGTAATTGCCATCATGGCTCGAAGCAATATTAACTTGCTTTCTATGGTCAATACCTTATTGGAAGTTTATCGCTTTGAAGCCGGTCGGAAAACTTTGACATTGCAGCCTGTGAATTTAGCACAGTTACTAGAGGAAGTAGCTGGAGAATTGACCCCCTTAATTCAAGATAAAAAACTGTCGCTCAATTTGGAATTGGCTGAGGAGTTAAAGGCAAATACAATAATAGGCGATCGCTTAGAATTACATCGTTTATTTACTAATCTTATCGGCAATGCAATCAAATTTACTGACTCAGGTTCAGTAAGTATTCGTTTGACTTGTGAAAACCAGTTTGGCAAAAATAGCCAATCTATATTTTCTGACTACATTAGGATTGAAATAGCCGATACTGGCCCTGGTATTCCTCCGGAAGAACAAACTACCATTTTTGAAAGATTTCGCCAAGGCAGTCACAAAAGTTCTGGCAGTGGCTTAGGATTGTATCTTTCCCGACGAATTGTTGAGGCACATCAAGGTATTATTTTGCTGAATTCTGAGTTGGGTAAAGGTAGTAAATTTGTGGTACTTCTACCGCAAAAAACATAATCAATTTGGTAATTGTTTGAAATTGTCTCTCATACAACTTTTGTGTCAGATAACATAGCTGTGCCGTGGAACCATAAATATACAAAGACAGCAAGCAATAGACCGAAATAAATCGTTTTTCATAGCATAAAAAATGATGACCACTGAATTATCCAACATTGGCAAAATTATCCAAAATCAGCGAGAGTTTTTTCAAACAGGCAAAACTAAAGATATAAATTTTCGCATTGAACAACTGCAAAAACTTAAGCAAGGAATCATTGAACACACACAAGAAATAATCGAGGCATTAGAAGCAGATTTACATAAACCAGTAGTAGAGACTTATCTAACAGAAATTGCCGTCGTTAAAGAAATTGATTATGCCATCAAACATATCAAAACTTGGGCAAAACCGAAAAAAGCACCAGTTTCCTTAGATTTTTTTTCATATTCAGCCCGCATTTATCCAGAACCACTGGGAGTTATCTTAATTATCACTCCTTGGAACTATCCATTTCAGTTAGCTATTTCACCTCTAGTAGGTGCGATCGCCGCTGGAAATTGTGCAATTATTAAACCTTCAGAAATTGCTTCCTACACTTCTAGTATTGTTAATAAAATTATTAGTAAATATTTCCCGCAACCTTATATTACAGCAGTGGAAGGAGGTATAGAAGTCAGTGAAAAACTACTAGCAGAAAAATTTGACCATATATTTTTTACTGGTGGCACAGCCGTGGGCAAAATTGTCATGACAGCAGCGGCAAAACATCTTACACCAGTTACTTTAGAATTGGGTGGTAAAAGTCCTTGTATTGTCGATACAGACATTAATCTCGAACACACTGTCAGACGAATTACTTGGGGCAAATTTATTAATGCTGGGCAAACATGTATCGCCCCTGACTATCTATTAGTAGATAAAAAAATCAAAAAAGATTTAATCAATGGTATCGAAAAATGCCTCAAAGAATTTTATGGAGAAAATCCGGCAAATAGTTCTGATTATGCCAGGATTATTAGCCAAAAACACTTTGATAGGTTGGTTAAATTTCTGAAAGATGGCGAAGTTATTCTCGGTGGAGAAACTAAATCTTCAGAGCGTTATATCGCCCCTACAATAATTGATAATATTTCCTTAGAAGCTTCTGTAATGCAGGAAGAAATTTTTGGCCCTATTTTGCCAGTAATTGAATACAGTGATATTGCAGAAGTTATCGCCTTGATTAACTCTAGACCAAAACCCCTAGCATTATATTTATTTTCTCAAAATAAAAACCTCCAAAAGCGAGTTTTGCAGGAAACTTCATCAGGTGGAGTTTGTATCAACGATACAATCATGCATGTTGGAGTCCCATCTTTACCCTTCGGAGGAGTAGGAGATAGTGGTATTGGTAACTATCATGGCAAAGCTAGTTTTGACACCTTTTCTCATGAAAAAAGCGTATTGCAAAACTCCTTTTGGCTAGATTTAAAATGGCGCTATGCTCCATATAAAAACAAATTGCCTCTCATCAAAAAACTTTTGGGTTAAAAGTGATGAGTAAAGAGTTGGGAGTGAGGGGTTATGAGTGAGGAGTTATGAGTGAGGAGTTAGGAGTTATGAGTTATGAGTGAGGAGTTATGAATTATGAGTGAGGAGTTATGAGTTAGGAGTTAGGAGTTAGCTAGGAGTTAGGAGTTATGAGTTAGGAGTTAGGAGTTAGCTAGGAGTTAGGAGTTTGCAGTCAGAAATTTTTAATTAACAACTTTATTATTCATAACTTATGACTCATAACTCATAATTCCTCACTTCTCACTCCTCACTCAAAACTTATAATCCTTCACTCCTCACTCATAACTCTTAATTCCTCACTCCTCACTCATAACTCAAAACTTATAATTCTTCACTCCTCACTCATAACTCCTAACTCCTAATTCCTAATTCTTAAAATCCAAATACATTGCTATAACGCTCCTCTTTCCAAGGTTCGCCACGGTGGTGGTAGCCATTGCGTTCCCAAAAACCTAGTTCTTCACTGGCTAAAAACTCTAAACCATTAATCCACTTAGCACTTTTCCAGGCGTAGAGATGAGGAACGACTAGCCGCATCGGCCCACCATGTTCAACTGGAAGATCTTCACCAAAAACTTTAAAGGCAAAGAAATTTTCTTCCCGCATAAAGTCTTCGATAGAAATATTTGTAGTGTAGCCACCATAGCAGTGTTCCATAATGTAGGCTACTTTTGGGTCTAGCTCAATGAGAGCCATAAAATCTGTTACTTTAATACCAGTCCATTTGACATCGAGTTTAGACCAACGGGTTACGCAGTGAAAATCCGCTGTGAACTCATGTTGAGGTAGCGCCATAAAGTCTGACC
>VFQR01001332.1_pt1 | contig 19554 bp, 19 predicted proteins | sample 3512321 | NCBI WGS metagenome assembly VFQR01 (sample SAMN10412374, study PRJNA504923) | tailings metagenome | isolation source: Relicate 3 Philex TSF1 revegetated site | place: Philippines: Tuba, Benguet | collected 2017-08-29
GATCACCATGAGCACGAGGAACGTGCCGGTGATGGCGTAGAACAGGCTGGCGAAGGTGCCGTCGGCGACCGGCACCCCCAGCTGGAAGTAGGTGAAGGCCTGCCCGTTGATGACGGCCACGGCGACGAGCGCGGTGACGCCGAGGGCGAGGGCCGTGTTGGCCCGCTGGCGGCGGCGGGCCGCGTACACCGCCCACTGGACCATCACGTAGATGACCAGGAACGAGATGAGCATGATGTTGGTGGCCACCTCGGGCACCACGGCCCCGGCCGGCAGCCACTCGCCGTCGGGCGACGCCAGCGTCGTCTGGCGCAGCCGCAGGTAGATCGCGAGCATCCCGCCGACGAGCATGGCGCCCGCCGCGCACGCCAGCGACGTGCCGACGAGCAGCTGGCGGCGTGGTGCGGGGGGCGGGGCAGCAGGCAGCGCGTACATCACGCGACCGCTTCCGTGGCGGTGGCGCCCCGCTCGGCGCGAGCGCTGCGCGCCGGCTTGAGGTCGCCGAGGGGCTCGGACGACGACACGGTGTGGACCTCGCTGAAGTTGGCGGGCGGTGGCGGTGACGACGTGGCCCACTCGAGCGTCTGGCCGTCCCACGGGTCGTCGCCGGCGACGGCGCCGTTGCGTGCGGAGCGCAGCGCGAGCAGCAGGAAGGCCACCACCACGAGGGCCATCAACCCGTGGCCGATGGTGACGAGCACGTTCCACAGGTTCTGCGGGCCGCCGTAGTCGAACTCCACCACGCCGGCCGGCTGCCGGGCGAAGCCGGCCACGTAGTAGGGCAACGAGGCGAGCACGGTGGCGACGAGGCCGAGGGCGGCGAGGCCGAAGGCCTGCACCTCGGGCAGCAGCCGCCCGGTCAGCTTGGGGCCCCAGTGGACGATGCCACCCATGGCGCCGAGCACCAGCCCGTAGCACACGTAGATCCAGGCACCCTCCTCGAACACCGTGCCGACGAGCTGCGTGTCGCCGATGTGCACGAGGACGTTGCCGGCGAGCCCGGTGAGCACCATCCCGGCCCCGGCGAAGGCGAAGATCCACGGCGACAGCACGCGGGGTCGGGTGAGCAGGGAGCGGGCGGCCACACCGAGCACCACCAGCGCGCCGAGCAGCGGCAGGCCGTGCAGGACGGCGAACGGCACGATGTCGGCGAGCGCATCGCCGAAGGTGAGGTCGACGAGGTCGCGCGGCAACGTCACGTCGACCTGGGCCACGCCGGCCACGAACGCCGTGCCCACGAGGCCGACCCCGATCAGGCCGATGCCGCGCATCGGCAGCTTCGACCGGATCGCCGTGTTGAGCGTGTCGAGGAGGATCCCGAACACGGGCAGCGCGTACAGCGCCGTGGTCGGCTGCGTGAACGCGTAGCCGATCCAGGAGAACACCTCGGTGTTGCCGCCGAAGGCCGCCCGCGAGTACCGGTGGTCGACGTACAGCAGCACGAGCGACCCGGTGAGCACCGGCAGCACGAGCAGGAGGCCGAGCCCCTGCACGAGCGCCGACCACGCGAACAGCGGCACCCTGCGCATGTTCATCCCCGGCGCACGCGTGGTGAGCACCGTGGTGACGACGCTGCCGGCGGTGGCGGCGAGGCCGACGGCGACCAGCACGTGGGCCAGGAGGAACAGGTCGACCATGGTGGGGTCACCGCCGCCGGGACCGCCGTTGGCGGCGATGGAGACGACGACGAGCGCGGCACCGACCAACCACGCCCAGAACCCGGAGACGGCGAGGCGGGGGAAGGCGATCGACCGGGCACCCAGTTGCAGCGGGACGATCGCCGTCGCCAGCCCGAGGCCGAGCGGCACGACCACGCCGAAGGTGAGCAGCACGCGGCAGGCCGCGAAGAGCTGCGGCAGCGCAGCGGTGTCGAGGAACGTGCCCGTGGCGTCGATCCGCTCCGCGCCGAGGAGCACCGCCACCACGGTCACACCGAGCAGGACGAGCAGCGACGCGCCGACGTACAGGCGACCGATCTGCTTGTGGTCCGTGGTGGTGATCCACTCGGCCACCGCTGCCGGGAGGCTCCGGCGCCGCCCCGTCAGCGACGTGGCCGTGGCGCCGGCACCCGCGGCGGTTGGATCGATGGTGGTCATGGGCAGCGCGCTCGATTCGTCCCGGCCCGCGCGAGGCGGACCGGCAGGAGTGGTGACGGAGTGACGGCAGCGAGATTACCCACAGGCCGTCATCGCCGGGGAAATCATGTGCGCTCGCGCGGCGCCCCGCCAGCGACGGTCATCCCCCCACGAGGACGTCGACCGTGAGGGCCGTGAACAGCACCGTCACGTAGGTGATGCTGAACGCGAACAGCCGCATCGACCGCTGCGGCGTGACCGACTCCGCCCCGCGGCGCGCGGCCCGGCCGAGGGCCACGGTGCCCCACAGGAACATCGCCCCGAGCACGACGGCGGCGGTGCCGTAGATCCAACCGAGGTCGGCCACCGGGAGGAGCACGAGCGTGCTGACCACGAGCGCCGCGGTGTAGAGGACCATCGTCCGGACCGCACGCTCGAGCGGCACCACCGCCGGCAGCATCGGCACGCTCGCCGCCCGGTAGTCGTCGGCGTGGCGGATGGCGAGCGCCCAGAAGTGCGGCGGGGTCCACAGGAACATCACCACGAACAGCACGACGGCGCTCCAGCCGAGCGTGCCGTGGACGGCGGCCCACCCCACCAGCACCGGCACGGCGCCGGCTGCGCCACCGATGACGATGTTCTGACGGCTCGTGCGCTTCAACCAGATGGTGTACACGAACACGTAGAACAGGGTGGCGCCGATGGTGAGGGACGCCGCGAGCAGGTTCGCCCCCCACCACAGGACGCCGAAGGCCAGCACCTGCAGGGCGATCGCGAAGACCAGCGCCTCCGCCGGGGCGATCAGGCCGGTCACGAGCGGCCGACCCCTGGTGCGCGCCATCAGCGCGTCGATGTCGCGGTCGATCACCATGTTGATGGCGTTCGCGCCGCCGGCGGCGAGCGTGCCGCCGAGGAGGGTGACGACCACCAGCCACGTGTCCGGCCAGCCGCGGGCGGCCAGCACCATGGTCGGCACGGTGGTGATGAGCAGCAGCTCCACCACGCGCAGCTTGGCGAGGGCGACGTAGCCGCTCAGCTTGGTGGTGGGCGTGCGGCGGGAGCCGTGGACGACGCCGCCGGGCGCGAGGCGCGACGGCACGAAGGGGCGTGCGCCGACAGCCATCCGGTCATCGTACGGGTCGGCCGCGGGAGCGGCCAACCGGCCGGCGCGGGGCAGAATGGACCACATGGCACCGGCCCCGACCCCCGTCGAGCTCGACGAGCCGACGACCGGCGAGGAGCCCGGGCACGACCGCCCGTGGGTGGTGATCGTGTGGAACGACCCGATCAACCTGATGAGCTACGTGACCTTCGTGCTCCAGAAGCTGTTCGGCTACTCCCTCGAGAAGGCCACCGAGCTGATGCTGGACGTGCACCACAAGGGTCGAGCCGCCGTGAGCAGCGGCGCCCGCGAGAAGGCCGAGCTCGACGTGTTCCGCCTGCACGAGCACGGCCTGTGGGCCACGATGCAGCAGGACGACTGACGCCGTGGCGCGCTGGCAGTTCCGGCCGCCCGTGGAGCGGGTGAAGCAGGGGTACCGGGTGCACCTCGACGACGACGAGCGCCAGCTCGTCGCCGGGCTGCTCGCGGAGTTCCGCACGCTGATCACGGAGCGGCCCGACGAGCCGGCCCTGCGGCGGATCTTCCCCGCCGCCTACCACCGAAACGACGACGCCGAGCTGGACGCCGAGTACCGGCGGCTCATGCACGACGAGCTCGTGGCCTCGCGCCTCGCCGGCATCGAGCTGGTGGAGGCCACGCTGGCCGAACGGGGGGTGGTGGACGAAGCACGGGTGCTCGCCCTCGCCCAGGCCCTGAACGGCGTGCGCCTCGTGCTCGGCACGGTGCTCGACGTGACGGAGGACGACGGCGGCGACGACGTGATGCCCGACCACCCGCGGGCGGCCGAGCACCAGCTGTACCACTTCCTCAGCTGGCTGCTGGAGTGGACGGTGCGGGCGCTCTCGCAGGGAACGTGACACAGGCGGCCGACGACGGCCCGAGGCGACCGCCGACGAACGGGCCGATCCGGTAGGCGACCACCTCCTCCACCTGGTCGTGGCCGCCCAGGGCGGCGAGGAGCGCGTCGGCGACGTGGCGGACCGAGCGATGGGCCGTGCCGACGCCCACACGGACCCGGCCGCCGCACGCTGCGGCCACCTCGCCGACGAACGCAGCCATCGTCGCCGCGGCTCGCGCCGGGCTGGGCACCCGCTCCAGCACGTCGAGCGCGTCGCCGCAGCGGCGGATCACGGGGATCGACGACGGGGTGACGTCGTCGCCGTCGTAGGGGAGGTGCGGGTCCGTGCACCACTGCACCGGGTCGGCGATGAACACGGTCCCGATCGCCGGGACGAGCCGCGCCACGACGCCGGCCGCTTCGTCGAGGGCGGCGCCCTCGGCCAGCGCATCGGCGGCGGCCCACACGGCGGCGCCCACACCGAAGCCGGGCGTGGCCGCCTCGACGATGCGCACGGGCACGGCGGCCCGGTGGGCGGCGAGCCGCGCGGCGTTGGTGGTGGCCGGGACCCCGCTCGCGTGCACGGAGAGGATCTCGGTGCACCCTCGTGCGGCCAGCTCGTCGTAGGCCAGGGCGAACTGCCCGGCGCTCGGCTCGGCCGTCGTGACGGCATCCCGGCCGTCCACCACGAGGTCGTAGAAGCCGTCGACGTCGAGGTCGACGCCGACGAGGTACTCCCGCTCGCCCACTCGCACCGTGGCCGGCACCACCTCCACGCCCAGCCGCCCGACGAGGTCGTCGGGGAGGTGGGCGTTCGAGTCGGTGCACAGCCCGGTGGTCCGCCGCCGGCCGGGTTGCATGGACATGAACGGTAGGGGTCGGCGGCGCCCGTGTCAGCGGCGCTGACACGAATCGACCCCCAGTTGTAACCGGACCGTCACACGGCGTGGTCGTCCGGGACCGGAGGTGAGCGGCGGGCGCAGGACGGGTAGGAGCGGACCATCCTGGCCATCGGCTCCGACCCCCCGCTCACGCCGCGCCCACCGTCGCGCACCCGGCGCCGCCGCGCCGGCGCGCTGGTCGCAGCCCTCGTGGTGGCCCTCGCTGTCCAGGCCGCGCCGGCCAGCTGGGGCGGGCAGGGCGCGGCGCCCGCCGTGGCCGCGCCGGCCGGATCCGCCTACGTGCCGGGGGAGGTGTGCCGGCTCCTCGACTCGCGGGTGGACGGCGGGCCGCTCGCGCCCAACGCCGCCCGCTCCGTGGACGTCGCCGGGCACTGCGGCGTGCCCGAGGGAGCCGCCGCCGTCGCCGTCTCGGTCACCGTCGTGGCCGGGGAGCGCGCGGGCTTCGTCGCTCTCTGGGCCTCCGGTCGCCCGTTCCCGGGCACGTCGAACGTCAACGTCCGTGCCCACGAGATCCGCTCCAACGCCGTCATCGCCGAGCTCGGCCCGGGCGGCGGTGTGCAGGTGCTCGCCAACGTCGCCGCCCACGTGGTCATCGACGTCGTGGGCCACTTCACGCCGGCCGCGACGGCGACGAGCGGCAGGTACGTGCCGTACGGGCCGCTGCGCGTCCTCGACACGCGCGAGGGCACCGGCCCGGCGCCCACCACGGCCGTGCGGGTGCAGGCGCCCACGGCGGTGCCTGCCGACGCGACGGCACTCGCGGTCAACATCACCACCACCGCCACCTCGAGGGGCGGGTGGGTGACGGCGGTGGCCGCGGGCGACGCGCCAGCGGGGTCGCTGCTGTCGGCCGACGGGCCCGGCCAGACCCGCGCCGTCGGCGCGATCGTCCCGCTCCGCGACGGCGCCTTCGACCTGTACTCCTCGGCGGGCGACCACCTGGTCGTCGACGTCACCGGCTGGTTCACGGGACCCTCCGCCGCGCCCGGCACCGATGGGCTCTTCGTGCCGGCCGCGCCGGTGCGCCTCGTCGACACCCGGGCACCGACCGGCCCCGCCGGTGGGCCACGCCTCCACCGCGGCGGCGCGAGGGAGTGGGACGTCGGCGCCATCACCGGCGGCGCCGCCGCCGTGATCGCCAACGTCACGGTCGTCGACGCCCGCGACGACGGCTGGTGGCAGGCCTACCCCGCCGGCACCCCGCGCCCGTTCACGTCCACCGTGAACGCGGAGCGGCCGTGGCAGACCGTGGCCAACCTCCAGCTGGTGCCGGCCTCCACGCGCGGGATCGCCGTGTTCGCCCAACACCCGGCCGACCTCGTGGTCGACGTCACCGGCTGGTTCACCGGCTCACCGGTCGCGGCCACGGAGCCGCCGCCGCCGAACCTCCCCGTCTCGGACCGGACGGTGGTCGTGATCGGGGACTCCTCGATCGCCGCCGTGCGCTGGTACGCCCAGAGCCGCGACGCCCTCCGCGGCTTCCGGCCCGTGCTCGACCTGGAGTCCTGCCGCCGGCTGGTCGTCACCTCGTGCCGCGGCCGGGAGGGGCGCACACCGCCGACCGCGCTGCAGGCGCTGCGGGGGGTCCCCCGGGAGCGGGTGGACACCCTGGTGATGGCCACGGGCTACAACGACGCCGACTCCCGCTTCGCCGGTGACCTGGCGACGATCCTCGCCGCTGCTCGCGAGCACGGCTACCGCCAGGTGGTGTGGCTCACCTACCGCGAGAGCAGCGGGTACGTGGCGCCGGGGAGGTCCGTCGCATCCGGCTACGCGGCGATGAACGACGCGCTGCGTGCCGCCGCCGCCTCGGGCGAGCACCCGGAGCTGGTGGTGGCCGACTGGTGGCGGTACACGTCGACGGCGCCGGAGTGGTTCACCGCCGACGGGATCCACTACCGCCAGACGGCGGCGTTCGCGATGGCCGACTACCTCTCCCGGTGGGTGGCCGCGCTCGACGAGGTGCCGTGCCCGGCCCCGTGGGCTCCGGGGCAACCCGCCGACGTGCCGTGCCCGCGGCCCGAGTCCGTGGTGGCCGACCGCGGCCAGGCCGACGTGTCCGGCCTCTACGGGATCGGCGCGAGCGGCTGGTTCTGCGTGGACCGGCCGACCGGCGCCACCTGCACCACGCGCTGAGGAGGCCGGCGCTCGCTCAGCTGCGCAGCGCCCAGCTCGCGGTGGGGAACTCCGCCAGCCAACGCGGGAGGCGCACCGGCCGGCCGCCGGCGTCGACGGCCCCGTGCGCGGTGACGGCCGTGGCGCAGGCCCGCTCGCCCACGCGCAGGAGGTAGGCGAGGGTGAACGTGGCCCGCGTGCGCGTGGCCACCACGAGGTGCACGTCGACCAGGTCGTCGAAGCGGATCGGTGCGCGGTAGCGCAGCGAGCAGCCGAGCACGGCGTGGTCGACGCCCTCCTCGCGCAGCTCGGTGTACGGCCGCTCCAGCGCGCGGAGGTAGGCGACGCGCGCCTCTTCCAGGTACAGCAGGTGGTTGGCGTGGTGGACGATGCCCATCGCGTCGGTCTCGGCGAAGCGGGCCCGGATCCGGTGGGAGAACGCGTAGGCGCCGGGGTCGAGCGGCGGGTCGACGTCGAGGCGCACCTGGGCACCGTACCGGAGCTCCCCCGCCCGGTGCGGTGGCCGGGCCCCGAGCGTCAGGAGCTGGCCCGCAGGCGCAGGTCGGTGCACGCCGCGCACACGGACGCGGGGATCAGGCCGGCCCGCACGAGCAGCCAGAACGCCCAGCACCCGGCGCAGAAGCCGACCGCCGCCTCCAGCGTGGCGAACACCAGCAGCACCCCGACGAGCACGTCGGCCGCGGTGCCGGCGCCGAGCGCCAGCGCGGAGACGGCCGCGGCGGCCGTGCAGCCGAGGCCGATCGCCTGGGCGAACCGCTTCGGTGGCCCGGGCACGAGCTTCGGCGGGCCGAGCCTGGGCGCGACCACCCGGGTGGCGAGGAGGGCCAGCGGGCTCCACCGCGGCCCGGCCAGCACCCTGGCCAGGAACCCGACGGCCATGATCGCCGTCAGCAGGTGCCAGCCCGTGATCAGCACCACGAGCGCCGACAGGGCCACGCCCGCCGCGACCACCCTCGCGGCGCGCTCGTTCACGGTGTCGGGGAAGCCGAAGGGGGAGCGCACGGGTACCAGTGTGCCCGGCGCGGCGGCAAATGTCGACCTCGACGGTCGGGTTTTCGGTGCCCGGTGGCGAGCACCGCCGCCCGTGGGGTTCGGGCCCACCGGTGCTAGGGTTGCGACGCTCTCAACCGGAGACGTCCCCACGCCCCCATCGTCTAGTGGCCGAGGACACCACCCTTTCAAGGTGGCGGCACGGGTTCGAATCCCGTTGGGGGTGCAAACGACCAGATCCCTGGTCCCGTGGTGAAGTTGGAGTTCACGCCGGCCTGTCAAGCCGGAGGTCGCGGGTTCGAGTCCCGTCGGGACCGCTGCGAGCGGCGACGCTCGTGGTGTGTGTGGAGGTCCCCTGTCGCACGGCAGGGCCCGCCACCGCAACGGTCGAGTAGCTCAGTCGGCAGAGCACACGCCTGAAAAGCGTGGGGTCACCGGATCGACGCCGGTCTCGACCACCAGGACGGCACCGCCCGGGGCACCCGCCCCGGGCCGGCGCCCTCCCGGGCCGGTGCACCACCCCCTCCCTACACTCGTCCCCATGCCGGTCGGCGAGCGCCGCGCCACTCCCCCCGACGTCCCGGGGCTGCAGCTGACGTGGGTCTGCACGCCCTGGGACGTGACGCCGGGCCACCTCGTCGCCTGGCAGCCGCGAGCCGCCGCGTACGGGGGCAACATCCAGGCCTCCATCCGCTCCTCGCTCGGCAGCACCGCCGCCGGCGGCGCCGGCAGCGTCCGCACCGCCAGGTTGCGTCTGCCGGACGGCGTGGTGTCGGTCATGTGCCAGCGCCTCGACGCCAGCGCGTTCGTCGGCCTCGCCGGGTCCCACCGCCTGGAGGTCACCACCAGCGCCTCCGTGGCGTGGTGCACCGGCGTGTTCCGCCTGGCCGCCGAGCTCGTCGCCGCCGGGCGTGTGCGCCCGCACCTGGCCCAGCCGCACGGCTCGGAGGGCACACCGTGGTGGGTGGCCTCCTGGGCGCCGCTCGGCACCGACCTCCACCTGCTCGCGGACGACCTGCGCGCGTCGATGCCGCCGGTGCTCGCCGCCGCCGAGGGCCTCTCCGATGTCGACGAGGTGCCGGCGCAGGTGCTCACGGCCTTCGTCGACGAGCTGGCCAGGGCGGCGCTGCACCGGACGGGCTGGCGGGCCCCCGTCAGCGACACCCGCCGCGCGTCCAGCCGGGCGGTGCGGGCCGTCGCCAAGGCGCTGTCGTCGCCCACGCCGCGCCTGCGCGCCGAGCCGGCACTGGCCGAGGCGTTCGCAGCCGTCGCCGCCGCCTTTGCGGACGCCGCGCAGCGGGCGTCCGCCGAGCCGCACGTCCGCCTCCGGCTGCAGCTCGGCCTCCCCGACGGCGGCGGCGAGGCCGCCGAGTGGCCGCTCCAGCTCGACGTGGTCGACGCCGACGATGCCGGGCGGTGGTGCACGCGCACCGACCTCGACCGGACGACGCGCGAGGCCCTGGCGCTGCTCGGCCACGAACGCTGGGTGGAGCCGGTCCGCGAGCGGGTGGACGCCCTCCTCGACGAGCTGGCCGAGGCGGCGCCGTGGCTGGCCGACTGGGCCCTCGCCCAGCGCCTGCACGCACCGGCTGCTCCGTCGCGCCCGGCACCCCGCCGGCTCCACCCCGAGCGCCTGCTCACCGCCGAGGCGGCGGCCACGCTCGAGCACGTCGAGGTCCTGCGCGGCCTGGGCGTCGAGCTGCGCGCTCCGGCCGGGCTCGTCCGCCGTGCCCCCCGCCCCGCCGGCACCGCCCGCGCCGCGGCGCCCTCGTCCGGCCGGTTCGCCGCCACGGCCCTCGTGCGGTGGGAGGCCGTCGTCGACGACCCCGGCCTCCCCCCCGACCACGCCACGCTCGACGACGCGCTCCTCGAGCGGGCCGCCGTGGCGGGCGCGCAGCTCGTCGAGATCGGCGGCCGCTGGGTGCAGGTGGGCCAACGCGAGGCGCGCGTCGCGCTCGAGCAGCTCCGGCGCCACCGGACCGAGCACGCGCAGCTCGGCGTGCTCGACCTGCTCCGCCTGTCCGCCGAGCTCGCCCGCCACCCCGACGATGCCGGTCGGCCCGCTGCGGGATCCGCCGGCCACGCCCCGCCGGCCCCGCCCTCCCCCACCCTGTTGGGCGTCGACGTCCTCGGCGACCTGCTCGCCGGCCTTCCGTCGGCTCGCGCCATCGAGACGCTCGAGCCGCCGGGCTTCGCCGCCACCCTGCGCCCCTACCAGCGCAGGGGCCTCGGCTGGCTGCAGTTCCTGCACGGCATGGGCCTCGGCGGCTGCCTGGCCGACGACATGGGGCTGGGCAAGACGCCGACCACCTTGGCCCATCTCGTCGCGCTCCCCGGGCCGCACCTCGTGGTGTGCCCGCTCTCGGTGGTCCGCAACTGGCAGCAGGAATGCGCCCGCTTCGTGCCGCTGGCCCGGGTGATGGTCCACCACGGCAGCGGGCGGGGCGACGCGGCGGAGCTGGCCGAGCAGGTCGCCCAGCACGACATCGTGCTCACCACGTACCAGGTGGCCGCCCGCGACGCCGACGCGCTGGCCGGCGTGGCGTGGTCGGTGGCCGTGTTCGACGAGGCCCAGGCCGTGAAGAACCCCGAGACGGGCGCGGCGAAGGCGCTGCGACGCCTCACCGCCCGGCAGCGCATCGCCCTCACCGGCACCCCGGTGGAGAACCGCCTGGCCGAGCTGTGGGCGGTGGTCGACCTCGTCGCCCCGGGCCTGCTCGGCAGCGCCGGTCAGTTCCGATCCCGGTTCGCGGGGCCCATCGAGCGCCACGAGGACCCGAGCGCGCTGCGTGCCCTGCGCGTGCTCACCGCGCCCGTGCTCCTGCGGCGCACCAAGGCCGACCGCACGCTCGTGCCGGACCTCCCCGACAAGGTCGAGCAGGTCGCATGGGCGTCGCTCACCCGCGAGCAGGCGACGATGTACCAGAGCGTCGTCGAACGGCTCCTCGCCGACGCGGAGGAAGCCACCGGCATGCGCCGCCGGGGGCTGGTGCTCGCCGCCCTCACCCGCCTCAAGCAGATCTGCAACCACCCCGCGCACGCGCTGGGCGACGGTTCGCGGCTCGCCGGACGGTCCGGCAAGCTGACCCGCTTCGACGAGCTCGTCGCCGACCTGCTCGACGCCGGCGAGCGCGCGCTGGTGTTCACGCAGTTCCGGGAGATGGGGCTGCTGCTGCAGCGCCACCTCGGCGAGCGCTTCGGCGACGCCGCCACCCGCGGCCGCGACGTGCCCTTCTTGCACGGCGGGGTGAGCAAGGCGGGCCGCGACCGCATCGTCGCCGAGTTCCAGGGTGGCGACGCCGACGCCGTCTCGCCGCTCCTCATCGTGTCGCTCAAGGCGGGCGGCACCGGGCTCAACCTCACCGCCGCCTCCCGGGTGGTCCACTACGACCGGTGGTGGAACCCCGCCGTCGAGGACCAGGCGACCGACCGGGCCTGGCGGATCGGCCAGCAGCGCTCGGTGTTCGTCCACAAGCTCGTCTGCCAGGGCACGGTCGAAGAGCGCGTCGACCGCCTCATCGCCGACAAGCGGGCCCTCGCCGACGCCGTCGTCGGCACCACCGGCGAGCGCTGGCTGAGCGAGCTCTCCGGCGAGGAGCTGCGCGACCTCGTCCTGCTCCGTCACGCGGAGCCCGGCCGATGACCATCACCCTGCTCCCCCGCCGGCGCCCGCCGGAGCCCACCGAGGCGGGCAAGCTCGCGGCCACGCTCGTGTCGGTCGCCGTGGCGGGCATGGCCGAGCCGTCGCGGTTCCGGCGCGGGCGGGCCTACGCCGCCGACGGCGCCGTCACCCGCATCGACGTCCGCCCCGGGGCGCTCACGGGTCTCGTCGCCGGCAGCCGGCCCGAGGCGTACCGCGTCGACGTCGTCGCCCCCGTCCTGGCCGCAGCCGGCCCGAGCGGCGCCCTCGACCGGACCCGGGCGATGCGCCTCGTGCCCGACGCGGACGAGCTCGACGTCACGTGCACGTGCCCCGACGGGGCCGGCAGCGTGTGCAAGCACGTGGTGGCGACGCTCCTCGCGTTCGCCGGCGAGGTCGGCGCCCGCCCGGAGGTGCTGCTCGCCTGGCGCACCGACGAGGGCAGCCCGGGCGGCGGCCGCCGAGCCGGCCTCGGCAGCGCCCGGCGCGAGCGGCACCTCCGCCTGGCCCCTCCGCCTCCGCCCGAGCGGGCCACGGTCGACCAGCGCGACCCCGACGGGTGGCACGAGTTCGCCGGCGCAGACCGGGCGCCGGTCCCCACGCTCGCCACCTTGCGCGCCGCCGCGGGCGTCCACGACCGGTCCGACCGCGGCCTCGCCGCACTCGACCAGGGGGTGGACGGCCTCACCGGCGTGGTCGCCTCCGCACTGGAGGCGCTGCGCGGCGCCGCCGACGACCTGGCCGTGCTGGCCGGCTCCCCCCGCACCGGCCCGGGCGACGGCGGGAGCGCTTAGGGTCGTCCGGTGCGCCCGCTCCCGCTCGAGTTCGTCACGTCGGCCGGCCGTGTCGGGGAGCTGCCGGCCACGCCCGTGGAGGTGGCCCTCGTCGGCCGCTCCAACGTCGGCAAGTCCTCCCTCATCAACGCCCTGGCCCGCCGCAAGCAGCTGGCGAGGGTCTCCAACACGCCGGGGCGGACGCAGCTGATCAACCTGTTCCGGCTGCCGAGCGGTGCGGGCGTGATCGACCTTCCGGGCTACGGCTTCGCCAAGGTGCCGGCCAGGGAACAGGCGCGGTGGCGTCCGATGATCGAGGGCTACCTGCTCGGTCGCGAGCAGCTGGCGGCGCTGCTGCTGCTGGTCGACGGCGAGGTGGGCCCCACCGAGCTGGACCTGCAGATGCTCGACTGGCTGCGCGAGCACGGCATCCCCGCGGTGGTCGTGGCCACGAAGATCGACAAGGTCCGCCCGTCACGCCTGGAGGGGCGCAAGCAGCAGCTCACCCGCGCGCTCGGCCTCGATCACGGCGACGTGTTCTGGGTGAGCGCCACCACCGGCGCCGGCATCGACCGGCTCCGCGAGCACGTGGAGCTGCTGCTCACGGTGCGCTGAGGGCTGCGCCCAGCTCGAAGGTGATGCGCCGGGAGGTGGGCACGAAGCCGAGCTGGCGGTACAGCCTGGCGGCGCCCGTCGGGCTGTCGCCGTCGACGCCGATGGCGGCGTGGGTGAGGCCGGCCCCGGCGAAGGCGTGCAGCGACGAGGCGACCAGGGCGGAGGCGACACCGCGGCCTCGCCACTCGCGCAGGGTGCCGAGGATGGCGATCCACCCCTCGCGGCGGCCGACCAGCTCGTCGTCGGCCTCGTAGCGCTGGTTCACGCACACCCCGACGGGGCGCCCGGAGGCCAGCTCGACGGCCACCCGGCTGAGGTCAGGGCGCCCCCCGAAGCCGCGGACCTGCTGGTGCCATCCCTCGGGTGGCGTCGGCGTCGAGCCCCAGTGGTCCTCGAAGGAGGCGTTGCGCACCTCGAGCAACGCCGCATCCGTCAGCGGCCCGTCGGCATCGGCGGCCGGCCACGGCACGACCGCGACGCCGTCGGGGGCGACCAGGTCCGGGAGGTCGTCGAGCGGCCGCAGCAGCTCCTCGAACCACCTGACGGGCGCCATCCCGCAGCGCTCGAAGAGCCGCTGGGTGGCGGTCGCGGTCTCGGCCGCCTCGGCGCGGATGCAGGTGGGCAGCCCCGCGGGAGCGTCGCGGAGGCGCTCGCGGGCGCGCTCGATCGACCAGGACATGAGGGCCCGCCCCACCCCGCGCTCGCGGCGGTCGGGTGCGACGGCGCCGAACAGGTAGCAGCGCAGGAGCCGCACCGTCGCGGGCACGACGTAGGTGTACGCGAACCCGGCGACGGCACCGTCGAGCAGCGCGAGCCGGGTGTCCGAGGCAGGATCGACGTAGGGCGCCACGAGCTCGTCGGCCCACTCCTCGGTCGTCGTCGCCCGTGGCGTGCCTTCGGCGAGGTTCGCGGCGTTCTGCACCGCGGTCACCGCCGCCAGGTCGTCCTCGTCCGCCACGTCGATCGGGCGCAGCTCCAGTCCCACGCTCCGACCGTACCCCGGTCCGGGCGGGGCCGCCGCCGGGCGCCGGCCGCGACGGCGACGCCGCTCAGGCGCTGCGCGCCGCTCCGAACGCAGCGGCCGGCACCTCGTCCTCACCGGCCTCGATGGCCTCCACCACGCGTCGGGCCACGGCCGCCGGATCCAGCCCTCGGGGCAGTGCCGGCGCGGAGCCTTCGAGCGGCCGCGTGGCGAGGCCGGTCTCGGTGTGCGGCGGGCGCACGTCGATGACGGCCACGCCGTCACGCCGGACCTCGCGGCGCACGCCCGCCAGCGCGTGCGACAGAGCCGCCTTGGACGCCGAGTACGGGACCATCTTCGCCACCGGCAGCTCCGCGACGACACCGGTCAGCGCTGCCAGGAAGCCGCGGCTGGCGGCGAGCGTCGGGAGCACCGATCGGATCAGCCACATCGGGCCGACCGCGTTGGTGAGGAACAACTCCTCGATCGTCACCTCGTCGGTGTCGCTCAGCTGGCCGAAGGCGACGACGCCGGCGGCGACCACCACGCCGTCGAGGCGGCCCTGCAGGCCGAGCGCGCCCCTCACGAGCGCATCCCCGGCGCGCGAGTCGCGGATGTCGAGCACGATGTCGGGCCCCGACCTCCCGGCGCCGAGCACCACTGCGCCGCGGGTGCGCAGCTCCGCGGCGATGGCTGTCCCCATCCCGCCGGAGGCACCGACGACGACGACGACTGCCCCCTCGAGACTGCGCACGCTGCATGATGGGCCGCGCTCGGGCGACCTGCGAAATCCTCCGCATCGCGCCTGCTCGCCGGCCGACGGGCCCATCGGAGGGTCGCGCTCGGTGGCGCTCGAGCGTGCGGCGGCTGCTAGGGAGACCTGCCATGGACGCCGGTGAGGACACCACGCACGCGCCACTGACGCCGGCCGCGTCGACCGCCGCGACGTCGCTGCCCGAGCTCGGGTTCTACGGCCTCGCAGGCGCCCCGCGCTCGCCCGCCGACCTCGTCGCCGAGTGCCGGCAGGGCGAGGAGCTGGGGCTCGGCACCGTGTTCCTCTCCGAGCGGTTCACCATCAAGGAGATCGCCACGATCAGCGGCGTCGCCGGCGCCGTCACGTCCTCGCTGCGCGTCGCCACGGGGGTCACCAACCACACCACCCGCCACCCGCTCGTCACGGCCAGCTTCGCCACCACCATGCACCGCCTCACCGGCGGCCGGTTCGTGCTCGGTCTCGGGCGTGGCGTGGCCCGGATGTTCGACGCCTTCGGGCTCGCCCCCATCACCACCGCCCAACTGGAGGACATCGCCGGGTTGCTGCGACGGCTCTGGCACGGCGAGGTGGTGGTCGGCCACGACGGCCCCGCCGGGCGGTGGCCGGTGCTGGTGCTCGACCCCGACTTCCGCGAGGACATCCCGCTGCTGGTGAGCGCCTTCGGCCCGCGCACGCTCGAGCTCGCCGGCCGCTGCTTCGACGAGGTGCTGCTGCACACCTACTTCACCGACGAGACCCTCGCGCGGTGCGTGCGGACCGTGAAGGCCGCGGCAGAGCGGGCGGGCCGCGACCCCGCCACCGTGCGCGTGTGGAGCTGCTACGCGACGGTCGGCGACTGGCTGCCGGAGGACGTCCGCCTGAAGAAGACCGTCGGCCGCCTCGCCACCTACCTCCAGGGCTACGGCGACCTGATGGTCCGCACCAACGGCTGGGATCCTTCGGTGCTCGCCCGGTTCCGAGCCGACCCGATGGTGGCGTCGTTCCGCGGCGCGCTCGACGCCAAGGCGACCACCGAGGAGCTGGAGCACGTGGCCACCCTGCTCCCCGACGAGTGGCTGGAGCCCGCCGCCACGGGCTCGCCGGAGCGGTGCGCGGCCGCCGTCGCCCGCCAGCTCGAGCTCGGCGCCGACGCCGTGATCCTGCACGGGGCCACACCCGCGGAGCTGGCTCCGGCCGTGGAGGCCTACCGCGGCCGTGCGGGGACCGCTCGGCCGGGCGGTACCGTTCCCGCATGAACCCCTGGGAGCAGCTGATGGAGGGGGTGCAGCTCCCCTTCCACCCCGACCTGCAGGTGCCGGAGCTGTACGACGTGGTGCTGCCCGTGCCCGCCTCGTCACCCGTGCGCGACGTGGCCGCCGCGGCCCACCGGCGCGTGGTGGAGGTGCTGGCCGGGTCCGTCACCACCGGGACCACCGTCGCCGTCGGCGCCGGCAGTCGCGGCCTCACCGAGCGGGTCGCACTCCTGCGCGGCACGATGTCCGGGTTGCGCGAGCTCGGCGCCGAGCCGTTCGTGGTGCCGGCCATGGGCAGCCACGGCGGCGCCACGGCCGACGGCCAGCTGGCCATGCTGCACTCGCTCGGGATGACCGAGGAGGCCATCGGCGCCGAGATCCGCGCCACCATGGACACCGTGGAGGTCGCCCGCACGCCCGGCGGGATGCCGGTCTACCTCGATCGGCACGCGGCCGCCGCCGATCGGATCCTGCCCGTCAACCGGGTGAAGCCGCACACCTGCTTCAAGGGCCCGATCGAGAGCGGGCCGACGAAGATGGCCGTCGTCGGCTTCGGCAAGCAGCCCGGCGCCGCCCAGATCCACTCCTGCGGACCGGTGGAGATGCGCGAGCGGATCCTCGACGGGATCGACGCCCTGCGGGCGACGGGCCGCCTGCTCGGGGGCGTCGCCTCCGTCGAGTCGGCCGAGGGCGAGGTCGTGCGGGTGGAGGCGCTGACGGCCGCCGACGTGGGCGGCAGCGCGGAGCGCCGGCTGCTCGACGAGGCGCGGGCGCTGGTGCCACCCCTGCCGTTCGAGGAGATCGACGTCCTGATCGTGGAGCGCGGCGGCAAGGACATCTCGGGGACGACGATCGACCCCAACGTCACCGGCCGGTTCTGGGTGCACGGCCTCGACGACCTCGCCGCGCCACGCGTCAGCACGATCGTGCTGCTCGGCATCACGGAGGTCTCGGCCGGCAATGTCCTCGGCATCGGCTTCGCCGACTTCGTGCCCGCCTCCGTGGCCGCCGGGATCGACTGGCGGAAGACCTACATCAACTGCTTCACGGCGGGGCCGTCCGGCGTGCGCCGCAGCCGCATGCCGATGGTGCTGCCGACCGAGGAGGACTGCATCAAGGCGGCGCTCAGCATGTGCGGGCGCGGGGTGCACGAGCCCAAGCGGGTGGTCAGGATCACCGACACCCTGCACCCCAGCCACTGCGCGGTGAGCGCGGCCCTGCTCGAGCACCTCCCGCCGGGTGCCGTCAGCTCCCGAACGGGAACCCGAGGTCCGGCGCGGTCAGCATCGGGCTGAAGGGCACGCCCGCCGCCGCTGCCATGGCCGCGCACGTGCCGCCACGGTCGACGATCACCGTGATCAGCACGGGCTCCGCGCCGACGGCCCGCACCACCTCGACGGCTTCCATGATCGACGTGCCCCGTGTGACGGTGTCCTCCGTGATCACCACGCGATCGCCGGGCTCCAGGGCCCCGGCGACGCGCCCGGTCACGCCGTGGTCCTTGGCCTCCTTGCGGACCGTGAAGCTCTTCAGCGGGCGGCCACGCACGGCACCGATGGCGGCGACGGCGTAGGCCACGGGGTCGGCGCCGACCGTGAGCCCACCGATGGCCGTCGCCTCCTCGGGGATCAGCGCGAGCGCCACGTCGGCCATCAGCACCACGCCGTCGGGTCGGCACGCGGTCTGCTTGGTGTCGAGGAACCAGCTGCTGGTCGCACCCGACTTCAGCGTGAAGCTCCCCCGCTTCAGGCTGTGTCGGAGCACGTGGTCGCGCAGCGCGGCGCGCTGCGGGTCGAGCGGGGGCAGCTCGCTCACGTGCCGCCCCCGGCCCGCGCCGGCGGCCGCTCGCCGTGGGTGCGCCTCGTGCGCACCAGCACCTCCTGCGTGATCGTCGCCACGTGCGCGCCCTCGCCGGTGAACACGTGGCCCACGGCGAGGCCGCGTCCGCCGACGTAGCCGTGGCAGGCCATGTCGTAGAGGTGCCACTCGTCGGCGCGCACCGGGCCGTGGAACCAGATGGAGTGGTCGAGGCTCGCCGCGAACGCGCCCGACCACCACTCGTCGCGGTCCGTGCCCGGCGGCTCCCGCTCGAGCAACGCCTGGCGGACCGACTCGGTCGGCAGGTCGTCGGACATGTACGCGAGCCAGCACCGGTGCAGGAGCTGGTCGTCGCCGAGCGGGGCGGTGACGCGCATCCACGCCGTGGTCCGCCCGGCACCCACGGCCGGTGGCGGCAGCTCGGCCGCCGCCACCTCGTCACGCTCGAACGACGAGGTCCAGTTGTCCTCGGCGATGCCCGGCTCGCGGATCCCGCGGGGCATGACCACCGTCTGCACGTGCACGCCGGGCTCCGGCCGCTGGAACGATGCCTCGAGGTTGAGGATCGCCCCGATCGCCTGGCGGGCGACCACCCGCCGGGTGGTGAAGCTGCGCCCGTTGCGGATCCGGTCGACCTCGTAGCGCACGGGCTCGCTCGAGTCGCCGCGACGGATGAAGTACGCCCGCAGCGAGTGCACGCCCGGGGCCGCAGCGCCACCGGCCGCGTCGGCGTCGCCGTCACCTCCCGCGCCGACCGTGGCCGCGGCGGCGCGCAGGGCCTGCGCCACGATCTGGCCACCGTAGAGGCCACCCCACGGGTAGCGCGGGCTGGTGCCGACGAAGGTGTCGGGACCGTGTGGCTCGAGCGTGAACAACGAGCCGAGGTCGAAGGCGGTCATGCGACCGCCGACCCTAATGCCCCCACGCGCACCGGTCGCGGCCGCAACAATCAGCGCGTGGCCGGCGTGGTCTCCAGCTGATAATGAGAAGCCTCTGGTGTCCTCGGCGGGATCTTGCCGACCGTCCGTTTCTGATCTATGGCGACGCCCGTGACTAGACTTTGACGATGGCCAAGAAAGGACCGAAGAACCCGCTCAGCGATCAGCACAAGGCGGCCATGGCCGCCGGCAGGGTCGAGGGTCGGATCGTCCGTGAGTACCTCGACGCGTTGCGTTCGAACAAGCCGAAGCGGGGCCGCAAGCGCACGCCGGATTCCATCAAGAACCGGCTCGCCGCGATCGAGGAGGAGCTGGCCACGGCCGATCCGCTCGAGGAGCTGCGGCTGGTGCAGGAGCGGCGCAACCTCGCCGACGAGCTCGAGACCATGGGTTCCGGGGTCGACGTGGCCGCCCTCGAGTCAGAGTTCGTGAAGATCGCCAAGAGCTACAGCCAACGCCAAGGCATCGCCTACGCCACATGGCGCGAAGTCGGGGTCGAAGCGTCCGTGCTGAAGGCCGCCGGCATCAGCCGCAGCAGCGCCTGACCCGCTCAGGTCGCCGACGCAGGGCCCGCCGGCAGCTCGACGGCATCCAGCGCGTCCACGGCCCGGTGGGCGTGCTGCAGTGACCGGCCCAGGTCGAAGGCGTCGTCCAGCACGTGCCCCGGCAGCGCCGCCACGGCCGGTTCGTCGACGAGCACGTCGCGGAAGGGCACGCCGCGCTACAACGCCGCCATCG
>VFQR01001333.1_pt1 | contig 19536 bp, 14 predicted proteins | sample 3512321 | NCBI WGS metagenome assembly VFQR01 (sample SAMN10412374, study PRJNA504923) | tailings metagenome | isolation source: Relicate 3 Philex TSF1 revegetated site | place: Philippines: Tuba, Benguet | collected 2017-08-29
AGTGGGAAGAAGGAAATCAACCGCCCCAAGTAGTATTTGAAATCCTCTCGCCAGTGAACACATCAGTAGAAATGGCCCGGAAGCTGCTGTTCTACAATCAATATGGTGTAGAGGAATACTATCTATACAATCCAGAAAATAATGAACTACAAGTTTGGTTACGGGGTGAATACGGTTTAGACTCAGTAGATTTCGATCAAAAATGGATTAGTCCGCGCTTGCAAATTACCTTTGATGTCTCTGGCGAAAACTGGCAACTTTCCTACCCAAATGGTCAGCCTTTCATAACATTTCTGCAATTAATGGCACAGTCTCAAGTTGCACAACAACAAGCCCAAGTTGCACAACAACAAGCCCAAGTTGCACAACAAAAATTGCAACAAGCAGTACCGAGACTACTGAGTATAGGATTAAATAGAGAACAAGTAGCCGATGCTTTAGGATTGACTATAGAAGATGTAGAAGCGATCGCTATGAACCTGTAACTTGAAAAGAGAGTGTTGACTGTTAACTGTCAATGGCGAACAGCCTAGCAATTTTATGTAGAACCGCACAACTCCAAAAACTTTGCGTTATTCTGCGTTAAAAAATATACAATTATGATACTAACAGATTTGATACCACCGCTCTAATTCTTATATCTGTGTCAGAATTTTTCTTAAATGTCTTATCTGTCCTTGCATCTTGGGTTTATTACTGCAAAATAGAAGAGATTGGTAAAAATTATTTCTTTCTCATAAATTTGCCAAAAAACTTGTAAAACACTGTAAATCTAACTAAGCTAGATTACTGAATTAATTCATGAACTTAACACTTTCAGAACAGTACGAATTTGTACCGCGTTTCTTTCGTCTGGCGATCGCAAATATTCTTTCCAATCTGATGATACCTCTAGCAGGTTTAATCAGTGTGGCTTTTTTGGGTCATTTGAAAGAAATCGACGCCTTGGCGGGGGTTTCCATTGCGAATATTTTATTTGGCCTCGTCTATTTGATTCTTGAATTCTTACGCATGGGAACCACTGGGTTAACAGCTCAAGCTGTGGGAGCAGACGATGGAGAGGCTGTGCTGCTAGTGGGACTACGCAATGGCTTAATCGGCTTGGTTTTGGGTATTGCTGTAGTAGCTTTGCAGTATCCTTTACGAGAAATAGGTTTTTCGGTTTTGAGTGGTGATGCGGCCATCAAAATTGCCGGTATCGAATATTATAATGCTCGGATTTGGGGAGCGCCTGCTGTTTTACTCAACTTTGTTCTCATCGGTTGGCTGTTGGGACGAGAGGAAAATGCTAAGGTTTTGATACTTTCAGCTATTGGTAACGCAGCCAATATAATTTTAGATTACATATTTATTATTCAATGGGGTTGGAACAGTACGGGGGCTGGAGCATCTCAAGCATGTAGTCAATATTTAATGTTGTTTATTGGCATCATCTTAGCTAGTCAAAAAGTTCAGTGGCAAGAAATACGAGCAGTGCTTCCACAAATTATGGATTTGTCTGCTTTGAAAAATACTTTATCTCTCAATAGAGATATTATGCTGAGAACTATCACTGAAGTGTCTGTCTTTGCATTTTTTAGTAATTTAAGTGCCATGATGGGTACGATAATTTTTACCCAAAATTCTTTATTGGGTCAAATCACACAGCTAAATGTTTACTTAACTAATGGACTGGGATTTGCTACAGAAACTTTAAGTGGAAACTTTAAAGGTAGTGAATCAAAAGGAAAGTTTCTACCTTTACTAAGAGTTTCAGTTGCAAGTAGTTTGTTTATTGGACTGAGTATAGCTACAATTTGTATTTTCTTCCCTCAACCACTGTTTGGAATATTAACAAACCACACTGAAATTACGGCAAATATTGACAATTATATTTGGTGCTTATGTTTCATACTGGCATTCAATTCAGTTGCTTCAATGCTCGAAGGATATTTTTTAGGTTTAGCAGAAGGTAAAATTGTTCGTAACGTCAGCTTTATCGCTACATTTTTTGGATTTGTCCCATCAGCTATAGCAGGTTGGTATTTCCAAAATAACTATATTTTGTGGCTTTCAATCATATTATTTATGTTTGCCAAAATGCTGACAATGCTAGTTTATTTACCAAAATCTTTGAGCTTTGATGCTGAAGTTGATTCGCCTTCTCTGACAGCCGTTGAAAATTAAAGGAGAATTCAGAACTCAGAATTCAGAATTCAGTATGTGTAGGGTGTGTTATTGCGAAGCATAACGCACCATCTAACATCATGTACCCTTGATTATGCAATAGGCAATAGGGTTATAAAAGAGTAAAGTGTACGAAATTTTGTTCAAAAATCAAATAAAGTTCCCAGATTAAGGTTATTAACATTCAACAGTCAACAGTCAACTATTTTTATAATAATTAAAAGCTTAAAAAATAAAGATAATTTCTATAAAATTATTTCTTTACCATATACTAAATCAAGTTGATGAAATTGTAATAAAAATGAGAGAACCACCAGGGGCAGACATAATTATTATCAACAGTCAGCAGAAAGTTTTACTTGTACTTCGAGACAACAAAAGCTCTATTCCTTTTCCCAACACTTGGGCATTGTTGGGAGGATTTATCGAAGAAAATGAATCTCCGGAAGCAACGATTCGCAGAGAATTAGTTGAGGAAATGGAATTAGAATTAGGCGAGATTAAATTTTTTAAGTCTTATTTTTGGCAAGAGTGTGACGAACATATTTTTTGGACACGCCTCGATTTAGATATTTCCCAAATCACACTGCATGAAGGTCAAAAGTTAGCATACTTTAGTCGAGAAGAAATCAATCAACTTGAATTTGCCTCTCACTACGATCGCATTTTGGTTGATTTTTATGATTTCTTGGGAAAAAATTTAGAATTAAGTATTGGTTAAAGATGATGAAAAGTTCAGTTGAAGAAAAATTAAAAAATACATTACCAAAAGATATTGCTGAGGGGTTAGAGCAGGCTTTAAATTATTTACCTGGAGGAAAAACAGCAAAAATAGAAAAACCGGAGTCTGAAGGATTATTTAACCATATTTTATTCATTACAATAGCAGGCGATCGCTACGTTTTTCGTGCCAGACGAGATGTTTCCACTGAAGCCGGTGATGCTTATATGCAGTATATGTATGAAGCTACTGGTTTTATTCAAAATGGCGGTTCCTTTAAACTGAGAAATATTGCTGATGAAGTTGATTTTCTCCAACGGGCTTTAGCTGCTGGCTTACCAGTTCCCAAATTAATCCATGCAACTGAAGATTGGATGTTAATTGAATATGTCACAGGCAAAACCTTATGTGAGTTTTTAGAAGCTGGAGAAGTAAAATTTCTGCCAAAGATTTTGCAGGAAATGAATTTAGCTCACAGACAAGGAATCATTTATGCCGACCGTTGGGGCGGTAATGAAATGATTGATGACGAAGGAAACGTGCGAATGATTGATTTTGATATTGAATGGTTTTATCAAGGCGGTAATGACGGCACTCTTGAAGCATTAGAAATGGCATGGACTATTTTTAATGCCATGAGGGTGACAAGCAGACGCGATGATTTATTAAAAATCGTAGAAATTGAAGTTTTACCTGCAATTAAAGCCTGGGGCTATGACATCGCCAAGATGAAAAAGTTCATTGAAGGTTTATGCAACTTTTATCTCGATCCCAATAAGCCAAGTAACGCTTGGTCTTTACCAAACAGTTTGTATATTTCAATGCCAGAACCAGCAAATCGTTTAGTGGCGATGTTTGCTGAAGCTAATTAACATCTACAGCATATTTTACGTAGAGAGACGTTATGTATAACGTCTCTACATCTGCAATTTAAATTAGGGCGTTGCTGATTTAATTTATAAAAACAATTGATTGTACATAATATAAAAATCCTTGTAGAGACGTTGCATTGCAACGTCTCTACATTGCATTGCAACGTCTCTACTTAAAGTTAATTTCTTTCATCACTTTCACGTTATAGTAACGAGAATCTGTGAGAGAATTGGGGAGTTGATTAGCTTTAAATGCTGAAGCTAAATCTTGAATTGCATTTTCCACTGTATGTGAAGGTACAAATCCCAATTCTTGCTTGATTTTCTCTGAGGAAATATGGTAAGAACGTGTATCATTTGTGGGTGTAGTAACAATTTGTACAGATTCTCCCACAACCTCACGAGTCATCTCTGCAATTTCTGTGACTGTATAATTTTCATATCCCACATTGAAAATTTTACCGTCGATCGCTTCATCAGGCCATTGCAGAGAGTTGAGATAAAGTTGCGCCATATCTTGAATATGCAGACTTGGCCGCTTATTATCACCACCAAAAACTGTAATTTTACCGTTATTGATAGCTTGGTTTGTAAAAATATTGACTACTAAATCTAGTCGCTGGCGAGGAGAGTAACCGCATATTGAAGCTGGACGAACTATGAAAGTCACGAATCCTGGTTCTCGCTTACTTAGTAAGACTTCTTCGCATAAAGCCTTATAACGAGAATAATCTGTTAAAGGCATTAGCGGCAATTCTTCCGTGACATTTTCTGTTTCTTTAATACCGTAGACGCTAGCAGAAGAAGCATAGATAAATCGCTTAACTCCCGAATCTTTTGCCACATCTACCAAATCGAAAAAGGCATCGTAATTAATAGAACGTCCTAAATCTGGGTCTAATTCAAAACTCGGATCGTTGGAAATGCAAGCTAAATGAATTACTGCATCGCATCCCGGCATAATTTTTTCTAGAAGTTGGCGATCGCGGATATCGCCTTCAATCTCTTCTAAGTTAGGATTATCTTTAACACCAGCTAATACATCTTTGCCATAAAGATACAAATCCAGCACCTTCACTGCATATCCAGCTTGTAAAAGCTTAGGAACTAAAATAGCCCCCACATAACCAGCACCACCAGTGACTAAAACTTGTTTAATTGAACTCATAAATTAGCTCCTTGATAATTTTTGGAAGAAGAATTCAGAAGTCAGAATTCAGAAGTCAGAATTCAGAATTCAGAACTCAGAATTCAGAATTAATACAAAATTTAGTAAATACATAAAGTTCACATCTGACTCCCAACTCCTAACTTCTAACTCCCAACTCCCAACTCCCAACTCCTCATTCCCAACTCCCAACTCCCAACTCCTCACTCCTAACTCCTAACTCCTAACTCCTAACTCCTGACTCCTGACTCCTGAATTCTGACTCCTGAATTCTGACTCCTGAATTCTGACCCCTGACTTCTATCTTCCTAAAATGTGCAGATTGTTTTGGCAAACTTGAGTAAGCGCGCTTTTTCTACAGGCTTTTCGTTACCTAAAATATTTGCAGCGATCGCTCCTGCTAAATTTCCTAAAAACGATCCCAAGCGCAAAGGTAAATCTAATTTGGCGCTCATACTAGCTAAAGCAAAAAAGGCATCTCCCGCCCCTGTGGTGTCTTTGACTTGTTGTGTCATGGCTGGGGTAAGTTGCATTTCTCCGTTGGCTTGAATTGCCAAAGAACCCGCAGCCGCCAAAGTTAACCAACCTTGTTGCGCCCCTAAATGATATTGCAAACGTTTTAATAACTCTTCCCGATTTCCGTGGCGGTTGGAAAAGGCGAGACGAATTTCTTGTTCGTCTATACAAAAACTATCGGCTCGTTGATATTTACTAATCAAGTTGTAACCGTAATTAGCACTGTTGGTTTGACAATTCAAGGCAAGGAATGGTGCTTGGTTTTGAATCAATTCAATAGCCGATGCATCAATCAATCCATGACCATAATCTGCCAAAATTACTAAATCACAATTTTTGAGCAACTTTTCCCAAGAATCCAATAATTTTTGACGTTCTTCGGGTATCAATCCCTCTTCATTCATGGAGTTAATCGCAAATAGTTGCGTATAACCTTTGTTTGTTCCCTGTTGTTCGATATAACGACGCTTGGTGACAGTGGAATAATTTTCTGCACACTGCAAATTTAGATGCAGCGAACCATTTATATGATTGGCGATTAAGCGATGTACATCTGGTTCGCCACCGATGGCGCTAGCTAAAGTTACAGACTTAGCAAAACTGGATAGGTGACGAGCAATGGCAAAGACTCCTCCCAAATGCTGTTCTTTTTTCACAAAGCGAGTCGCAGGCGCTCTACCTTTGGAAGTTAATCCTTGCACAGTGCAATGAACAAATTCATCAATAATAATATCGCCAAGTACTAAAACATTGAGATGCTGCATTGCATCTACAGCATTTGTAATTTGCTCAAAACTATACTGCTGACTAAAATCGCTGGCGTAATTTTTTAATTCTGAAGGGAGAACATCAAGATAATTATTAATTAACCGCGTTGAACTAAAAGTAATTTCTTGGGTATAGCGAATGTCACCGCCATAAGCTCTAACTTGGGCAATTTCTTTGTCAATGTTGTGGGTTACATCTTTTTCGGTTTGTGCGTATTCGTCTCCCTTGCAATAAATATGGGGACGCACTTTTTCAATTACTTCTAAAGCTGTTACCGCCGGAGTTAAAATCACATAATCAACACAAGCTAAAGCAGCGATGGAACTTAAACGCAATTCATCAGAAAATATTGGTCTTCCTGGCCCTCGGTTAATGTAGGGAGTTGCAGTTAAAGAAACTACTAACAAATCTCCCATTGCTTTGGCTGCTTGCAGGTGAGCAATGTGTCCGGGGTGCAGCAAATCAAATACACCATTGCAAAGAACTATTTTGCGCCCCTGTTGTCGGTAGACAGCAAACACTTCTGCACAGGTTTCAAAGTCAAGGCTTTTTTCAGTATTGATTGCTAGTTTCATGGAATCCTAAATTTGATGGTAATTACATTCAGCTAATTTGTGTCGAAGTTACATCAGCTTAAGATGCTTGAATTTCATGAAAACTCAGATAGTTATTTGCATCTCTACTAGGTAAAGCACCTTTGACTAAGCCATCTATAATGCAGTGACAAATACATAAATGCATGATTTCTGCAAAACCATAAGACATAGTTGGTACATAAAAATTCAGATGTCCCAACTGACGCAAAGGATTATTAGGTTGGAAGGCTGAAAGGGTAATTACATGACAACTCATTTCCATTGCTTGGCGAACACCAGCGAGGATATTTTCTGATTGTCCAGAGCTACTAATTGCAAATAAAATATCTCCTGACTGAGCAAATGTAGAAATTGGTTTGCTGAAGACTTGCTCGTAACCAAAGTCATTACTAATGCAGGTAACTAAAGCACTATCATTAAAAGCGATCGCTGGAATATTACCATTGCGCCAAAAATCAATGGCTTGATGGCTAGCTACAGTAGCACTACCTCCATTTCCAATGAAAATAACTTTTCGCTGCTCTTGATGTTGCCGATTGATTAAATCAGCAGCTAGGTTAATCCCCTGAGAATTTGTGAAAGATTTTCCTTGGGAATCTGTTACCTGAAATTTTTCTCCAAGATTAGCTAATTGATGAAAGTAATCAGTAGAAAAGGAGTATAGTTGCTGCTGTACTGAAGGCATTGATTTTACCTAAAAATTACATTTCTGAGCAATACTTTCTTATTTTTTATCAAAATAAAAAAGATTTTCTATAGTTAGTTTATTTTTTAATAAAAATTAAACTACTTTTTCACAAGCAAATAATAAAATTAATTTTTTATCCATTTTTGAATTTACACAAATATTTAAGATTCTCAATTGATGCCAAACTATAGGAATCCGCTTTGATTCGGATAATTTATCTGTGTGGTGGGTGTTCTCGCAGCGCAAACGCGATAGGCAGGGAACAGGGTCGGGGAACAGGAAAGAAGGGAGGTAGAGAGTATTGATTTTTTCAAAAATCAAATAGGAGTCCTATATTGAAATCTCAATAATTATTTATTGCACAGTAAATTTCAATGTTGTTAAATCAGACAAATTTCGTTAAATAACAAGTCACAAAGCTTGTTTCATACGCTGAGACTGTAGGAATTTCATGTATCTTCAGCTCATGTTACGCTCAAAAAAAGCAAACTTCAAAGATCGCATCTACCAAAAGATTTATTGTAATCATTAATTTTTTTTATATGATTGTGTGAGTTTGGTAGTGTTTCCGGATGGTACAAAATTGACTTTAATGCAGAAACGGAATGAGGAACTTTATAATCTTCGGATGCCAGAAGGGCTAAAAAAATTAGTGCTTTAATACTATCTTATGTTTGCTTTCAAAATGCAATAGCAAATTCGGACAGTTAAGCGGACAGTTAAGCGGACAGTTAAGACAGTTAAGACAGTTAAGCGGACAGTTAAGACAGTTAAGACAGTTAAAAAAGGACACTATATTAAAATAAACAAGAAAATCGATATGATACAAAGTTTGTTTAAAAATGTAAACATTTTGTAATAACAGTTGTGTTTGACAGATATATATATACAGGTATAATGATGACTTAAAACATAAAAATAAGTTAAAAAACTAATTATTTCGCAGCTTTGTCCACTAGGCTTTTAAATGAGATAAAATTTTTCGCCTTGTTTGCTAATTAAATTTGAGAATTGTTACTGAATTTCAAGATGGATGTGAATAGAATGGGCAGTGTCTTCATTCAGGAGTAATAGTGGCTAAATTTTTGTTTGTCACCGACTTAGATAACACCTTAGTCGGTGACGATGTAGCTTTAAATAAATTAAATCAATGGTTAAGCAAGCAGCGTCAAAGTTACGGCACAGTTATTGCCTATACTACAGGGCGATCGCTACCCCTTTATCAAGAATTAATTGCCCAAAAAAAACTATTAGAACCTGATGTATTAATGCTGGCTGTTGGTACAGAAATTTATTATCCAGATAGCAATAACTTTGATGATGCATGGCAAACTAAAAATTCTCAAGGTTGGAATCGAGAAATAATAGTAGAGGTAGCCAAACGATTTCCTTGCCTTGTCCTCCAACCTCCCACACAACAGACTGCCTTCAAAGTTACCTATTACACCAACCAAGAGGGGTTATACGTCACACTCCCTCATTTAAATGTAATTCTCCAAAATCAAGGCTTGGCAGTGCAAATGATAGATTCCTATGATGGCGGATTTTTAGACATATTGCCTGCATCCGCTAATAAAGCTTCAGCCGCTATTTTTGTACAACAATGTTTAGGCTTTACCGATGAACAAACTGTGATTTGTGGAGATTCAGGCAACGATTTGTCTATGTTTCAAAATATGCTTTGTCCCGCCATTATCGTCGGTAATGCCCGATTGGAAATATTAAATTGGCATAAAAATTCACCACCAGGGAAACGCTATCTAGCAAAAAGTAATTGTGCAGCTGGAATTATAGAAGGATTAGAACACTTTGGATTTTTGAAACGCAACTAAAGAGGGTTTTTTAGTCATGATTAATGCAAATAACGAACCAATAGTTCTTGTATCCACAGCAGATAATAATTATGCTATAGCATTGGCCGTTACAATCAAGTCAGCGATTGTCAATCTCAAAAATAAACGTCGAGTAGTACTGTATGTACTGAATGGAGATATTACACAAGCCAATAAAGACAAAATCCTCAAATCCCTTGACCCAGAACAAGTAGAAATTTTCTGGTTAAAGCCAGATGAAACGCTACTTTCCAATATGAAATTGGATGAAAATTATAACACCCTTGCTATTTACTATAGACTTTTCATTCCTCAACTTATTCCCCAACATTTCCATAAAGCAATTTATCTAGACAGTGATATTGTAGTCCTGGGAGATTTAGAAGAATTATGGAATATTGATGTTCAAGATACTTATGTATTTGCAGCTCAAGATATTTGGAAGCGATATATCAGAAATGCTAAAGGTTTGAGAAACTATGAGGAAACAGGAATTTCTCCAGACCATAAATACTTTAATGCTGGAGTTTTAATTATTAATTTGGAAAAATGGCGAACTGACAATATAGGTGCAAAGGCTATAGAATACCTGGAAAAAAATAAAGAATACATACGCTTGCACGACCAAGACGGACTAAATGCGGTGCTTGCAGGTCAATGGAAAGAACTAGATCCAACATGGAATCAAATGCAAGCAATACACGAATACTCATCATGGACAGAAAGTCCCTACACAGAAGAGGTTTATAATCGAGCGCTTCATAATCCTAATATTGTCCACTTTGCAACTTTTCCTAAACCTTGGCAAGAAAATTGTAAACACCCAAAACAAGATTTATTTTTTGAATATCTAAATTTAACAGCTTGGAATTCTCCGGTTTTAGTAAATAGCCATAGTTGAGATAGCAAGGAACTGGGGACTGGTGACTTGGTAAAAAGTCTTTTGATATCTAAGTTTTATTGTTTGTTAATGAACCACCTCTGCTTTCCTATTCCCTGTTTCCTGTTCCCTGTTCCCTGTAAATATAATAAATATTACTTAATATATGCCAATTAATACACCTGATTGGGTAAAACACGCAGTTTTCTACCAAATATTTCCTGACCGTTTTGCTCGAAGTGTTCCACCACACCAAAGTTGGTTACTGGATGTACCCTTGGAAGATTGGAACGCTGCGCCTACATTTAACGGTTATAAGGGAGGAAATCTTTGGGGAATAATTGAAAAACTAGATTATTTACAAGATTTAGGGATTAATGCCATTTACCTCAATCCCGTTTTTACTTCTGCAAGTAATCATCGCTATCATACCCTTGATTATTATCAAATCGATCCCTTATTAGGTGGCGAGGAAGCATTTACAAATCTCCTCAACGAAGTTCATCGCCGTAATCTGAAACTTGTCTTAGATGGAACTTTTAATCATGCCAGCAGGGGTTTTTATTTTTTCAATGATATTTTAGAAAATGGTCAAAATTCCCCTTGGTTTGATTGGTTCAAAATCGAAGGTTGGCCTATTTCACCCTATGATGAATCTCGTCCTGCTAATTATGCTTCGTGGTGTGGTTTTCGTGCTTTACCAGAGTTGAACACTAATAATTCAGGAGTGCGCGAATATATTATGCAAGTAGGCGAATATTGGATTAAACGGGGTGCAGATGGTTGGCGTTTAGACTCAGCAGATTACATCAAAACACCAGGGTTTTGGCAAGAATTCCGCGAACGAGTAAAGGCTATTAATCCCCAAGCTTATATTGTTGGAGAAATTCCAATGGAGGCCACTGAATGGTTAGATGGGACACAATTTGATGGCATTTCAAGTTTGCCTTTTCTTAACGCTACCACAGCTTTTATTGTGGGCGATCGCCAAGTCAAAGGTCATTTAGAATTGTATGCACCACCACCACCTTCCGATGCTATTGAATATGGGAACCAAATTAATGAATTATTGCAACGGTATCCTTGGGAAATTCAATTAACCCAACTCAACGGTATTAACAATCACGATACCGCCAGATTAATTGATGTTGCCGGTGGCGATCGCCCCAGTTTATATTTATCAACATTACTATTATTAACTTTCCCTGGCGCACCTTGTATTTATTATGGTGATGAAGTTGGTTTGACTGGTGGTTACGATCCTGATTGTCGCAAAGGTTTCCCCGATCAACAACATTGGGATCGAGATATTCTAGAGTTTCATCGGCAATTAATTAAACTGCGTCTTTCTCATACAGCATTGCGAATTGGGCAATATCAAACTTTATATGCCCAAGGACAAGTTTACATTTTTGCGCGGATTTTAGAACAAGAAGTATTTGTGATTGCGATTAATGCTGGAAATGAAATAGCAAAAGTTAGTATTCAGCCTTCATTATCATCGTCACCTCAGCAAATATTATTCACCTATGGTTCTGGTGCAGCAAATTGGAGTCATGAAACTACACAAACAAGTCTGAATTTTACACTTGCACCCCGCAGTGGATTAATTCTCGGTTAACTTGTAAAACGTTGGAAAAGTTTTTCATTTTGTATTCAAGATTTGTAACTTTTAAGAATATGAACAAAAAACCAAAAGTTCTATTTATTTATAGTTTAGTTTTTATTATTGTTTTATTTTTTACGGCTGGATTAATTAATCTTATTTTGCCTGCGTCTAAAACTCCTCCAACTCTTGGTGATGTCAGTGTGAAGTTAGAGTATTTCGCCGACCATAAAGATGATTACGATGTGATTTTTTTGGGCCCTAGTACCACATATCTACAAGTTATTCCCAAAGTATTTGATGAATCACTATCAGCAAATGGTAATAGCGTCAAGTCTTTCAATCTGGGAATTCTGTCAGCAAATGTAGCCGAAATGGATTTTTATTTGCAAAAAATATTAGCATTAAAACCAGCAAAATTAAAATGGATATTTTTAGATTGTTTAGTTAACTCCTTCGTGGAGGAAGAACCAACTTTATCTAGAAATGTTTATTGGCATACTCCTACTAAAACCATAGAAAATTTTCAATTAATTGCTGAATCAACCCTACCTTGGGAAATCAAAATTAGTGCCTTTTATGCAAATTCCATCAGCTTTTTGCATCGATGGTTAGGAATTGGTTATTTTTCTAATTTTTGGCATCAAAGTTCCGAAGCACTACCAGCAGGAATATCCAGTGATAAATTGCTACAGGAAGCTGGATATTATGCCAACGATTGGATGAAAAATAGTGAGGCGGAGAAAAAAGTTTTTTACTCAAAGTTAGAAAGTTACCAACAAAAGTTAACACAAGCAAAATTAGGAATTATCGATCCAGAAAATACATATCCAGAAAAATCCTATGCGTTGAAAATCATTAAAAGGCTTGTTTCTAGAATTGATGATTTAGAAAAAAATAGCAATATCCAAGTTGAAACTATATTCTTAATTCCTCCAGCATTAGACAGTTTTATCGAACATTCCCCGATTCTAGAAGCTGTGGATCTAGGATATATTTCAACATTATTTGCATTTAATAATCCCAATAATTTCGCCAGTTTATATGAAGTTTCTCGCCGGAGTGATGAAAGGCATTTAAATTACCAAGGTTCTCAAGAATTTACACTTGCTTTGGCAGAAAAATTTTCTCAGCACCTAAAGTTAGCTTCCCAGGAAATACCCTTCATCTCTCAAAGCCAAAATTAAAGTTAATTAACACACTAGAATAAATATGGTTTTTACAGAATTTCGTTTTCTATTTTTTTTCCTGATAATTTTCTGTGTTTACTGGGGTTTGCAGAACAACAATCATCGCAAATTTTGGTTGCTCATCTGTAGTTATATTTTTTATGGTGCTTGGGATTGGCGCTTTCTTTTCTTACTTTTACTCTCCACAGTGGTTGACTATTTTGTAGGTTTGATGCTGTCTAGACCACAGGTCAATTATGCAACAGCAGCACAAGAAATTCCAACACAGGAAGTAGTAGAAAATCCAGACATTAAGAAAAACTCATTTTCTTGGAATGCGTTGCTAACTAAACCACTGCATCACAAGGAACCACAAATATGGTTATTAGTCAGCTTAGTTGTAAATCTAGGATTATTAGGATTTTTTAAATACTATAACTTTTTCACTGACTCAGCCGCTAATTTATTAAATTTTTTGGGTTTATCTGTTAATATAAAAACCCTGGAAATCATTCTGCCAGCAGGAATTAGTTTTTACACATTTCAAACCCTCAGCTATTCTATTGATGTGTATTTGGGTAAACTTAAACCTGTTAAAAATTTTTGGGATTTCGCTTTATTTGTAACTTTTTTCCCTCAGTTAGTTGCAGGGCCGATTGTGCGTGCATCTGATTTTTTACCCCAACTGGTAAAGGCGAAAAATTTCAACGATGTGAATTTCCGGGGGTGTTTAACGCTTTTTTTGGTGGGATATTTTAAGAAAGCTTGTATTTCAGATAATATCTCTCCCTTAGTAGACCAGTATTTTACAAGTCCAGAAAATTATACTTTCTTGAGTTGTTGGGTTGCTGTTATCTCTTTCGTCATACAAATATATTGCGATTTTTCTGGCTATTCAGATATGGCGATCGCCAGTGCAGGTTTGTTAGGATACAAACTACCTTTAAACTTTAGATTCCCTTACTTTGCCAATAATATTACTGAATTGTGGCAACGTTGGCACATTACCCTCTTCACTTGGCTGCGAGACTATATTTATAGTCCTTTGATGAAAATGCGACCAAGAGAACAACGCACAGAAATCTTTAGGTCAAGAAATCTTCTCATTTTAATGCTTTTTTCTGGACTGTGGCATGGTGCAGCTTGGCATTTTGTTGCTTGGGGAGGATTGAATGGCATTGCTTTAATTGTTCACAAACAATGGTCATCCTGGATTGCTCCCTATAAGCGATTATTGCCACTAAGAAATATGCTAGGCATTCCCCTGACATTCTATTGGTTTTGTGCCTCTGCAATCTTTTTTCGCAGTAATGATATCAGCAGTGCAATGCAAATTGAAAAATCTTTTCTATTTCTCAATTCTCCAGGTTCAGAAAACTTAAACATTCAAATTGGTTGGGTTTTTATACCTTTAGCAATTATGCATTGGGCTGCTTATAAAAATTGGTTAGCTGACTGGTTTCAGAAAATACCTCAATGGAGTTTCGTCGTTTTTTATGGAGTGTTGGTTGCAATCATATTGAGGTTTATCGCAATAACTCCCCACCCCTTTGTTTATTTTCAATTTTAGCTCAGAATCAAAGCATTTCAATTTTAGATGATGAACGAACGGGGAAAAGATGCAGATGAAATCTCATAATTCATTACTGTTAGCAACTGACCTAGATGGCACTTTTTTAGGTGGTTCTAATCAAGAGCGATCGCAATTTTATCAATATATTCACGAACAACGCCATCGCATTCTTTTAATCTATGTCACTGGCAGAGAACTTGACCGCGTTAGCGAATTATATGAAGATCCAAACATCCCCCAACCCGATTACATTATTGCCGATGTGGGAACCACAATTGTACACGGCCAAACCTTCGAGCCAATTTCTGTTTTGCAAAACTGGGTAGCGCAAACTTGGGGAAATGCTAACGAACAAATCAAAGCTTTATTAGCCAATGAACCAGGATTAGAATTACAGTCTGTTAATCCTGACTATCGTGTATCCTACTACTATGAACCTGAATCATTGCAACCCCAAACTATCCAAAAAGTAATTGACGCTGGATTTGATACTATCCTTTCCTATGACATCAGACTAAATTACCATTATTTTGATGTCATGCCAAAAGGCGTTTCTAAAGGCCCCACCCTCGTGAGATTTTTAACAGAAATGAGTTTTAATCCTGATGACACAGTTACTTGTGGAGATACTCTCAACGATTTCTCATTATTTGAGACGGGTTTAAAGGGTATTGCTGTAGGAAATTCCGAACCTAAATTAGTGGAGAAAATTCAAACAATGGAAAACGTTTACTACAGTCCTTATCCTGGGGTGATGGGTATTTGGGATGGTCTTAAAATCTATGGCAAAGATTAAAACAAAATTCAGAATTCAGAATCAATTTAGTGGATAATTTAGACCCTGGACTAATTTTGGACTTACGCAAAAACTCTCTCAAACTCTTATTTCTCCGTGTCCTCTGTCTTGAAAAGTTCAGAGCGCCGCAAGCCGGCGCTCCGACTTTTCGCTGCGTCCTCTGTGGTTAGATTTTCCGTTCTCTGTGCCTAAGTCTTGTAATTGTAGACTGTCGAGAAAAGTTGATTTTTGAATTTAATATTTCCATTCAGCAATCCAAAATACTTTAAAGGACGAGAATAAATGACTGTAACAACATTGCGTTTTCCCATTGATATACATGCTTATAAACCGTTGAAATTAGACCCCAATAATTCAACTTTAACGAATGAGCAAAGAGAAACGTTGAAGGCGAATATTCAACTTTGTCGAGATACTATTGTTTTCTTTACCTCCATAGCAGCAGCAAAAAATGTAGGCGGTCATACAGGAGGAGCTTATGATACAGTTCCCGAAGTGATGATTTTAGATGCTTTTTTTCGGGGATCGGCAGATAAATTTGTGCCGATTTTCTTCGACGAAGCAGGACATAGAGTCGCCACACAATATTTAATGGCTACTTTACATGGGGATCTTGATGTGGAAGAATTGCTGCATTATCGGGAACCCTATTCTAAACTGCTTGCTCATCCAGAACGGGGACGCACTCCTGGGGTGAAATTTAGCGCCGGGAGATTAGGACATTTATGGCCTTATGTAAATGGAGTAGCGATCGCCAATCCGCAACAAGTAGTATTTTGTTTGGGATCGGATGGTTCCCAGCAAGAAGGAAACAACGCCGAAGCCGCACGTTTAGCCGTGGCCAAAAATCTCAACGTCAAAATCATCATTGACGATAACAATTCCACCTGTAGCGGCTATCCTTCAGATTATTTACCAGGCTATGATGTCAGTCAAACCTTAGCCGGACACGGACTAACTGTACTCACAGGACAAGGCGAAGATTTAGATGATTTGTATAGTCGTTTGTGTCAAGCAGCCACCACAAACGGCCCCATAGCCGTGGTGAACAAACGTCAGATGTCTCCTGGTATTGCTGGGGTAGAAGGTACGCCATTGGGTCATGATGCATTATCCCCTGATTTGGCGATCGCATATCTGGAAACTCGCGGACACACTCAAGCTGCTAATTACCTGAAAAAAATTGTTCCACTCACAGGAACCTACACTTATACAGGTTCTAGCAGCAAAACTCGCCATATCTTCGATGCTACGATTGTTTCCATTCTCAGTGGCATGACTCCAACCGAACGCCAAGAAAAGGTAATGTGCATCGACAGCGACTTGGGAGAATCTTGTGGGATCAACAGAATTCAAAAAGCCTATCCAGAGATTTTCTATCACGGCGGCATCATGGAGCGCGGAAACTTCGCCGCCGCAGCGGGGTTTGGTATGGAAAAGGGAAAACAGGGCATTTTCAGCACCTACAGCGCCTTTTTAGAAATGTGCATTTCCGAAATCACAATGGCGCGATTGAATAAATCCAACGTTCTGTGCCAATTTTCCCATAGCGGTATCGATGAATTAGCAGATAACACCTGCCATTTTGGCTTAAATAACATGTTTGCAGACAACGGTTTAGAAGATGGCTACCAAACCCGTCTGTATTACCCAGCCGATGGCGGACAAATGAAAGCTTGCGTCGAAACCATATTTCATCAACCTGGTTTAAGGTTTCTCTTTTCCAGTCGTTCCGCAGTTCCCGATATCCTCGATACTGAGGGTAAACCTTTATTTGGAGAAGACTATACCTTTGTTCCCGGCAAAGATGATGTCATACGTGAAGGAACAGCAGGTTACATCGTCAGTTTTGGTGAAGTCCTTTATCGTGCCCTGAATGTAGTAGAAAACCTCAAACAACAAGGCATCGATGTCGGGTTAATTAACAAGTCAACCTTAAATATGGTCGATGAAGAGATTATAGCCAAGATTGGTTCCACACCATTTGTCTTGGTTGTAGAATCATTAAACCGTCGCACAGGTTTAGGAATTCGCTTTGGTTCCTGGTTACTAGAAAGAGGTTTGTCTCCCAAGTATGCATACATGGGTACTCATCAAGAAGGATGTAGCGGAGTATGGGAACAATTACCCCATCAAGGTATTGATGTCATTGGCATTATGAATCAAGTCAAGAAACTGCTTGCTTAGATATTAAAAGTCTTGCTCTAATAAGACATGCAAGAACCACCCATCATGTGAATTAGACGCTAAAACCCTTGATTTCTCGTTGTAAAGACGTTGCATTGCAACGTCTTTACTATTGTTGACCGTTAACAGTCAACAGTCAACAGTCAACGCTTTAACCAAAATAATCTATTTTCTCAAATTCCCTAATTAGTATCACTTTTGACGAAGAACAATGCTGTACGCGGGCCAATTTCAATCCCACGTCGTTGGGCAGAACCCCATTGAGTAACCTGCTTGGCAGCATCAACACATATTTGGAATTTGTACTGTAACTCGTTGTAGCAACCGGCAGCTAAACCCGGTATTTTTGCCTGAGGAACATTAAATTTTTCCCCACTTTTATTAATAATGGCTAATCCCCGATCTCCACGCTCGATAAACAGCAAATTGGGACTATTTGCACCAGTGGCTATTTCATTACCATTGCGGAAGTATTGGGGCTGTGTCAGCAACTTTTGATGGAATTGAACGCCTGCAACAACGGTGGGATTAAAGGCATCAAAATTCAAAATCAAGGGTGTCCCTTCTTTAATCGCCAAAACGTAAGCAGTTGCTAATGGTAAATCGCCAGAATCAAATTTCCAATTGTCAAACTGTCCTGGTGCCCAGGTATCATGATTGCGAGAAAAGGTAACAGCCTCGTTACCTGGTAAAGCACGCTTGGTATCTGATGGATTAACTAAAGAGCGCAAGTCACCCCCATACTTGAAGGCATCTTTTAAAGTATTTACCAGTTGAAAATCTGTGACTTTAGGAAAAACTGAAATATACTTCCTACTCTCGTCATATGATTGACCGATGACCTCACCATAGTAAAACTTATCCTTGGGGACAACGCTGAGTATCTTCGCCATATCCCCACGAGGAATGTGCTTAGCAGCATCAAAACGCAAACCATCAATACCAAGCCCAAACAGAGTTGTCATATACTTCTGAGCATTCTGTTGTACATAAGGCAAATCTGTCCTCAGGTCGGGTAATCCCTCTTTGATGCTATTTTGATCGCATAACCAACGATTTTCAACTTGTACGGGATCGTTATAGTTATCGATGCATTTGGCCTCATGAAAGTATTCAACTTTCTGGTAGATAGGATAAGCTTGCGGGAAAGGCGCTACAGTTTCATAAAACTTGTACTTAGCCATGTGATTTAAAACTACATCGGCAATGACTTTCATACCGCTTTTGTGAGCCGCACCAATCAAATCCTTTAAGTCTTTTTCGGTTCCTAAATGTCCCCCCAGTACATAATCCAATGGTTGATACTGCATGTACCACTCTTTGTCTGAAGTACAAGCATTGTCACCGCGTGGGGCTGTTTTATTTGCAGGCGAAATTTGAATATGGGTATATCCTGCTTCTTGAATTTTGGGCAGTTTGGTTTTGACATCGACAAAACATTCATCGAAGGCATGATATATAACATCTGCTTTAGCAGGAGCCACTTCTGATGTTATGCCAGTCGTTACAGCAATGAGTCCGACACGAACCAAATTTATAAAATATTTGCTCGATATTTGGTGTTTCATGAAGATTTATAAGTAAGTAGATATTTCCAATAATTAATTCTGCGTTGTCCCAAATCCTGAACACAGCCTACACCCTGACATCATATAATATACCTCTTGCAATCAATTGCTTTTTGGACTCTTGTGGTCAAAGGGAAAAGGTGAGCCAGCGCGGTCTTGGGGGTTTCCCCCATGAGCGACTGGCGAACCCCGAAGGGGTTAATGGTTCGACAAGCTCACCAACCGGGGAAAGGGAAAATACCAAACCTTTCCCCCTTTACCCTTCCCCTTTTCCCGACTTATGTAAGAAGTCTAATGTCCGGTTAATCAAAGTGAATAAAAATGTTTGCTTGTAGTGTTCGCGTAGCGTCTCGCAGAGAGGACTTCAGTCCTCAAACTAGTAGTCTGTCCCATTAATTCTGAGGGGTTGGATAAATCTTTGAAAGCTTAA
>VFQR01001335.1_pt1 | contig 19530 bp, 10 predicted proteins | sample 3512321 | NCBI WGS metagenome assembly VFQR01 (sample SAMN10412374, study PRJNA504923) | tailings metagenome | isolation source: Relicate 3 Philex TSF1 revegetated site | place: Philippines: Tuba, Benguet | collected 2017-08-29
CCTCAACAAGAGCCAGCAGTTGGCTGACCAGATGAAGGATCAGTTCGTTTCAACCGAACATCTGCTGCTGGCGCTGATCAAGAGTGACGACGTCGCTGGTCGATTGCTGAAAATGAATGGAGTTGAGGAATCCGATGTTCTCAAGGCCCTGCAATCTATTCGAGGACATCAGCAGGTGACGGATCAGAATCCCGAAGACAAGTATCAGGCACTCGAAAAGTACGGCAAAGATCTCGTCGCACTGGCTCGCTTGGGGAAGATCGACCCTGTGATTGGCCGTGACAGTGAGATTCGCCGCGTCATTCAAGTCCTTTCACGACGCCGCAAGAACAACCCTGTGCTGATTGGTGATGCCGGTGTTGGTAAGACGGCGATTGTCGAAGGCCTGGCCCATCGTATTGTGCTGGAAGATGTTCCTCAAAACCTTAAAAACAAGCGTGTCATCGCTCTCGATATGGGGGCTCTGATTGCCGGTGCGAAATATCGCGGCGAGTTCGAGGATCGACTGAAGGCTGTGCTGAAGGAAGTGACCGAATCCGAAGGGAAAGTCATTCTCTTTATTGATGAACTTCACACGGTTGTAGGTGCCGGTTCTTCGGAAGGAGCTGTCGATGCTTCGAATCTGTTGAAGCCAGCCCTGGCGCGGGGTGAACTCCATTGCGTTGGTGCAACGACTCTCGATGAATACCGCAAATACATCGAGAAAGACCCTGCTCTCGAACGACGCTTTCAGCCAGTGCTGGTCAATGAGCCCAGTGTGGAAGATACAATCTCGATTTTGCGAGGACTCAAGGAACGGTACGAGTCACATCACGGGGTCCGAATTACCGACGATGCGATTATCAGCGCTGCCAAGCTGTCGGATCGTTACATCGCTGATCGCTTTCTGCCCGATAAGGCCATCGATCTGATCGATGAAGCCGCCAGCCGATTGCGCATGGAAATGGATTCGATGCCGGCCGAAATCGACGAGGCGACACGAGCTTTGACACGTCTGCAGATTGAGGCCACGGCTCTCGCCAGGGAAACGTCTCCGGACAGTCAGCAGCGCCTGGCCTCCATCCGGAAGGAGATTGCCGAGAAGGAAGAATCGGTGACTGCGCTGAAAGTGCGCTGGCAGACCGAGAAGGAAGCACTTTCCGGCATTCGTCCGATGAAGGAGAAAATCGAGAAACTGCGAACGGCTTATGAGCAGGCTTTTGCCCAGGCTCAGCGGACCAACAATAACGAAGACTTCGTGCGTGCTTTTCAGACAGAGCAGGAATTGAAAGCTGCTCAGGCCGCATTGCAGGGAGCCGAATCCCGAGTGGCCACTTTAGACAACACCCAGCGGCTTCTGCGCGAAGAAGTAACTGATGAGGATATTGCCAAAGTCGTCAGTCATTGGACGGGGATTCCCGTGGCCCGCATGATGCAGACTGAAAAGGCTAAACTGCTTTCGATGGAAGATCAGATTCATAAGCGGATGATCAACCAGGAAGAAGCTGTCACAGCGGTTTCCAATGCCGTTCGGCGTGCTCGTTCGGGTATGCAGGATCCGAATCGACCGATTGGCTCCTTCATGTTTCTGGGACCGACTGGTGTCGGCAAGACGGAACTTTGCAAGGCCTTGGCTGAGTTTCTGTTTGACGATGAAAAGGCGATGGTGCGTATCGATATGAGCGAGTTCATGGAGAAGCACTCCGTGGCTCGGTTGATCGGTGCCCCGCCCGGTTATGTGGGTTACGAAGAAGGCGGCAAGCTGACAGAGGCTGTTCGCCGCAGGCCTTATAGCGTGCTGTTGCTGGATGAAGTCGAAAAAGCCCATCGCGATGTCTTCAACGTCTTGCTCCAGGTTCTCGATGATGGCCGTTTGACGGATGGTCAGGGACGAACTGTGGACTTCACGAACACGATTATCGTCATGACGTCGAATATCGGCAGTCAGCTCATCATGGATCTCTCGGGAACTGATGATGAAGGGGAAATCTACAGCCGAGTGATGGGAGCACTGCGAAAAGAATTCTTGCCCGAGTTCCTCAACCGCGTGGATGAAGTGATCGTTTTCCATCCCCTTGGCAAAAAGGAAATTCGGCAGATTGTCGATCTGCAGCTTGCCAAACTGATCAAGCGGCTGGCCGAACACGATATTCGCCTCGAAGTCAGCGACAGCGTGAAGGATGTTCTCGCGACCGAAGGTTACGATCCCACCTATGGGGCCCGGCCTCTCAAGCGAGTCATTCAGCAAAGGTTGCAGAACGAACTGGCCAACTCGTTACTGTCGGGTGAATTCAGCGAATCCAACGTCGTAAGGGTCGATGCTCATCACGGCGAGTTTACCTTTACTGCGTCCCAAGAATGAGATCGCCTTGCTTGAAGCTCTCAAGTTCAAAGATCGCCCGCTCATCGAAAGTGATGGGCGGGCGATTTTGATATCTGCATGTCGTCGAAAGCGCGTTGAGTGATTACTTGAGTCGACGGGGATCCCATTCACCACAGATCATCAAAAGCAACAGCGGATTGACAACAAACGCCTGCAGGCAGAATCCACCGACAAGGCCGATGATTCCCAGGATGATTGCCAACAGGATTCCCAGGCCAAGACCCTTAAAGAGGCCGATGGCAATCCCTGCAAGTACTCCCAAACCTGCTCCGAGCAGGCAGAGTGCGAGCATGCCGTCGCGGCGACCCAGGAAGCGAGTTATTGCAGAGGCTTTTTGCGAGTGCCGGGCGTAGTATTTGGAAAGTGTTTCGTTCGTATCTTCCCAGCGAAACTCACGCACCGGGAAGTAATCTTCGCACGTCGTACAGTAGGTCTGTTTCATATCTGCTAATGGATCTGCTAGAGCCTGAAATTCTCCTCCATCCACTTCTGTAGCCATATCACAGGCTTTGTGAATGTAGCTCCGGCTCTGTGGTGTGGAGGTTTTCTGGTTGGCCACTGGAAGAGTTCCCGAATGACGTCATCTCTCAAATGATTGGTCAATTTGGCCTACTTTTCAGCTTTAAGCAAGCAATGAATCAGTACGCCCTCGAATCGAAGGCTCCGCTGGCGTTCTGCCAGGCAATCAAACCGAACATGATCGTGCCGAAGGGCATGTTTTCGGAAAAGCACCAGACAGCGACGGCCGCCGCGAGAACCACGCTGATTCCTCGGGAGATATCACTTCGCCGTCGGATGCGGAACATATCGAGCAGGCCCTGCAGAATGCGGCCTCCATCGAGTGGCAGAATCGGGAGCAGATTCAAGATCGGCCAGAAGATATTGATGATGATCAGATAGTTAAACGCGGTCGATGCATAAGGCGGAATCTCGACTTGAAAGGCGCGTAAGGCCAATAAAACGATCAGCACGATTCCCAGGAGCAGGAATTGAGCCATCGGGCCCATTAACGACATGATCACAGACCGCCCGGGTGTGTTATTGACGTACCGATCTGAGAAGGCCAGCCCACCCCCAAAATAGAGCAGGATCGAACTGCGCCAGCCAAACCACTCGGCTGTCAGAGCGTGTCCCAGTTCATGAATGAGTACTGAGAAAAAGACACACCACACCCAGATCAGCACCAGAGGCAGGTCACCTGAGCCCCAACCCAGAGCAGCGGCCATCAGCCAGAACATCGGGTTCACGCGAACGGGAATGCCAAACAGCACAAAGGTGACGTCCAGCGGAGTTGGACCTGCAGAAAACATATCGATCGGTTTCTCTTTTTGGTGAGTCATCTTTTGACGAACGATTCGTCATAGCATAGTTGAAACGTCTGCTCGTGTATTCCCTCAGAGAACGAGGATTCACATCCCTGCAGAAATTGTGGGAAAACCGTTCACCAAAAAGCCGCTTGGTGAGTCGTGGAAATCCGTGTAAACTCCAGACGTCGGCCGCCGGGTCGCACAAGAAGAGGCCATATCGCTGAAAAGCCTGGCCGGTGCGGGGTTACCCCGTGCTCGAATGATTGCTCCCATACTGAACTGGAATCCTGTCTACGGTGGTTCCACCGTAGACAGGATTCGAAACAGGCATTGGTTGTGCGACCCGGCGGTCGATACTTTTGGGAATTCAATGCAGACGATGCATTGCCAGGGCAAGGATGTCTTCATGGGCTTGTGGAGTTGGTTCTGGAGTTGGTGGCGACCGACAGGTTCCAACCAAGCCTTGCCGAGTAGCCCTCCTGCGAATCGAGCCAGTGGCCAGAAGCGGCAATGGCACGGTTCCACATCAACTCCGAAACTTGCCCGACTCAGGTATCGATCACCCGAAATGGTGCGGCAATGGCGTATCGAAGGGCGTGGAACTCAAGTCGATCAGCTTCCGTACGTTTATGCCAGATATGCCCGTACTCGCCGACGCAAGCAGTTTCTCAACCTTCTGGCTGACACACGGATCGATTTGCTGCAGCAACATCGGTTACCAGTCATCACTACTCTGGATGAATTGAGTCAGTTTCTGGGGCTGCCAATTCGTCGGCTCGCCGGGTTGATTCATCTGGCGGATCATGGCCGACCGCCTACCGAAAAGAAATCTCATTACTGGCTGAAATGGATCCGCAAAAAGCGATCTGGGCACCGGCTGATTGAGGCGCCCAAACCGGCACTCAAAAAAGTGCAGGAGATCATTCTCAGGCGAATTCTTGATCTCGTTCCCGCACATCCAGCGGCCCATGGTTTTGTCCCGGGTTGTGACATCCTTTCGAACGCCCAGTTACATACCGGCAGAGCTGTCGTGGTGAAGTTTGATCTGAAAGATTTCTATCCGTCGGTCACATTTTCAAAAGTCGTCGCGATCTTTCGTTCCCTGGGGTACTCTCGCGAAATTGCATTGTGGCTGGCGCGATTGACGACCTCCGCATTGCCAATTGGTATGGCATTTCCTGATAAGAATCCTTATTCGATCATGCAGTTCACCAGGCGTCATTTACCACAAGGCGCGCCCACTTCTCCGGCTCTTGCCAATCTGGCGGCCTATTCACTGGACGTGCGTTTGACGGGTTTAGCGCGTCGATTTGGTGCGATTTACACCCGTTACGCAGACGATCTCACATTCTCGGGTGATCATCGGTTTTTGAAACAACTCAAAAGATTCGTGCCACTGACTGATCAGGTGATTGTGCAGTGCCGTTTTCATTCTCAGCCCGCGAAGCGAAGGATTCTCCGTCAGTCGAATCGGCAGACAGTCACTGGTGTGGTCGTTAATCAGAGTCCAAATTGCTCTCGAAGAGACTACGATCAACTCAAAGCGATTTTGCACAATTGCGTGCGGCATGGTCATCAGACACAGAATCGAGATCAACAGGTTGATTTTCGAGCTCATCTTCAGGGCCGGGTGGCACATATCCGGCATTTGAATCCTGACCGGGGAGTGCGTTTGCAGAAGATTTTTGAGAAGATCAACTGGAATTCATGATCTTTGGCCACGGTTTGTGCGTCAGTAAGTTGGCATCACACTGAAGGAGTTTTTACGCATGCTGGAGTTGCTGCGATTATTGATACCGCCGCAACTACTGGCTCCGATACTGAAACCAGTCACGCGCCTGATCATCGGTTTGATGGCTGTTCCGCTGTTTCGCTGGTTTTTGAAGCGTGTTGTCCGAGTGAACGGGCTTGATCGGGAGCTTGAGCGAGATCTTGAACTCTGGTTCCGTGGAGCGATTCTGCTGCTGGTCGCCTCGGCAAATATGGAGCAGGCCTTCTTTGGCTGGGTGCCATTGGATCTTCGCGAGGAAAAGGGCTGGATGATTCTGGCCGGTCGATTAATGCTTGCGATCGGAGTGATTGAAGGCATGCCTGATCAAGGTCTGTTTGCGATCATTCATCCCGGGCCACCTCCCTTCAAGATGCCGCCCCATGGACGTATCAAAGCGTGCTGGAGCTACTTGCCGGATCTGATTCGAGGTTTGTTGTGCAAGCACCTCAACCGGTCATCTCCTGTCTTTGCCATTATGGCTGTCTTCCAGGATGGCTGGGTCGGCTGGGCCTGTTATGGTCTGGCGATTATTCAATACCTGATTATCGGACTGGTGACATCGCGTGATCGAGCCATCGATGTCCTCAATCAATTTGATGAAGCGATTCAAATTCAAAGGGCTCAACTGGCAGATGCTCTGCACCATTCGGCAGAACTTGAGTCGGCAGAACTTGAAAAAGAGCAGAGTGACAATTTCGAATCACCCAAAAGCACTGAGGGCGCCGCCATCGAACAGCCAGTCCTTACGCCGACATCACCAGCACCGAGTTCTAGTCAATAACCTCGTCGTCCAGCCACGACTGGTGGCCCTTTGGCTTCAAAGCGGCTCCCGTGCGGCAGTTTTCACCGAAGTTCCGGTATGAAATTGCTTATGACCGTTAAAGTTTCTCAAGACGACAGGTCTGATTGGTCGAATTTCATGTTCAGGGGCAAGGTGTATCGACAGCAATTGCTGGAATCTCGGCAGGCCTCAGAAATCAAATCGTTGAGTTCTTCAAGGCCCCATGGAAACGTCGGAGTTTAATGACATGCCTCAGTCATGGTTCAATGTCGTTGGCCTGTCATTCTCGCTCCCTTTACTGGTACTCTCTCTGGAAACCAGTCTGGCGCAGGAGGTCATTCGTTTTCAGCATGACCCGGAACTCGTCAGGCCCAAGGTGACCACAGAAAATCTGGTGCAGGAATTAGGCCCGCTCCCGCTCCTGTTTGAAGATCAGACGCCTGCGGGATCGAAGAATCCTCCCCCACCAGCACAGGTCAACAGCAACTCTGAAACGACCAGTTCAAACGGTACTGACGTCGATCGAACACAGCAGGTTTCATATTCTCAAGCCGGGCAGGAGCCAGCAACAATTCCGCCGGCCAAGTCATTGAATGCCGACCTGCCAACGGATCAATCTCCGGCTAAAGTGATGGCATCACGAAGTGCAGCGGCGGCTTACGAACAACAGGTCACTCTCGCACGTCGGAAAATTCAGGAGCGTGCAGCGCGTGAAGCTTTGGAGCGTGCCCAGCGATTGGATGCCCGGCGACATCCTGCAGCCCATGCTCCTGCCCGCCCTCCCTTCTTGAACGGAAAAGGCCAGCCCATCTCCTCCAATGGGCAGCTCGATCAAGCGCCTCAATTCACAAAATGGTAGTGGCGGTTGCCTGTGTGTTCAAAAAATAAGCCCGCGTGCTGAAATTCATCAGCACACGGGCTTATCCGTTATCTGAAGCCAGTTTTTACGGGTGCACCATCAGGAGCAAGGTGAAGCCCTGTTAGAGGATCGAACGAACCTTGGCGAGGAACTCTTCGTTGGTTTTGTATTTGGTGAGAATACGAACCATCTGCTCCATCGCTTCGACAGGGCTCAAAGAAATCAGACTGCGGCGGAGCAATGTCACCCCCTCCATCACTTCGGGAGAGAGGATCTTTTCTTCGCGACGAGTCCCCGATTTTGAAACATCGATGGCTGGCCAGATGCGACGATCTGCCAGGTCTCGGCTGAGCACCATTTCCATGTTGCCAGTCCCCTTGAACTCCTGGAAGATCACGTCGTCCATTTTGCTGCCAGTTTCGACAAGAGCTGTCCCGACAACAGTGAGTGAGCCCCCTTCTTCGAAACGACGGGCCTGGCCGAACATCTTCTTGGGAATATCCATGGCCTTGATGTCGAGACCGCCGGACATTGTGCGACCGGTGTTCCCTGTCCATTTATTGAAAGCACGGGCAGTTCGGGTAATCGAATCCAGCAGAATGAAGACATCCCGCCCTGACTCGGTGAGCCTTTTGGCCCGTTCGAAGATCAACTGGCTGACGCGCACATGGTTTTCGACTTCACGATCCATCGAAGAGGCAATGACATCACCACGCACGCGACGACGCATTTCGGTCACTTCTTCAGGACGTTCGTCGATCAACAGCACAATCAGATAGATCTCTGGATGGTTCTTGCTGACGGCATCAGCGATCTCCTGCAGCAGCATGGTTTTGCCACTGCGGGGTGGAGCCACAATGAGTGCCCGCTGACCTTTACCGATCGGCGTCAACAAATCCATGACTCGCATGGTGATCGGGGTGGGCCCTGTTTCGAGGCGGATCTGCTCAAAGGGATTGATGGGTGTGAGATCGTCAAACCCCTTGATTTGTGCGTAATCTTCGGGTGTGCGGCCATCGATATACTCGGTTGTCCGCAGACGTGGGCCCTGCCCTCGGCTGCCCTGAACCATATCACCCTGAATCAGCACACCTTCACGCAGACCAAATTTCTGAATGATCGTGGCTGACACAAACGGATCGGTTTCCTGCGAGACATAACCGGCTTTCGGGTCGCGAAGGAATCCATAGCCTTTGGGGTGCAATTCGAGCACGCCACTGGTGGGCTCAATGACTTCCGGCCCGCGCGGAGCGGAGTTGTAATTGCGATCCTGAGGATTCTGTGAACCTCGACGCGATTGATCATAGGGACGGTTTCCTCCCTGATTTCGCTGGTGACCACCTTGGGAGCGATTATTGTTGTTCCGGCCACGGGGATTGTTGTTTCCCTGGGGAACGAACTGTCCGCGAGGTGCCTGTGAGCCCTGCTGGCCACCATCTGAGCCACCGCGACCACGACGGCGCCTGCGGCGACGACGGCGACCTCCATCATTCGGGTCGCCTCCCTCATCACCTTCGTTGAATCCACCATGGCGACGCCCAGGCGTGCCATCGTTCGAGTTTTCGCCCGAATAGCCTGATTCATTAAAGCTTTCGCCGGAATTGCTCTCATCGCGAGGGCCTGATCTTGGTCCCTCATCTTCACCACCAGCGCGATTGTAAGCGTCTGAAGAAGACTCACCAGAACGAGGTGCTGGTTCAAAGTCACTGGCTTCTGATCTGTTACTGGCTTCCGATCGATCCCGACGCGCGAATGACGTTGATTCGTCGGCAGGCCCGTCTCCGCGACTCTGGTATCGACTTGATCTTTCGCCACCAGTTCTCGCTGCCGACCGGCGTGGCCGCTGAGTACGGGATGAGGCTTGATCTCCAGATGAAAATTCACCTTCATTCGAGGCTGAAGTTCTCGATGGACCAGCCGTTTTTGATGGCGAATCGACGTCATCGAGGCCAGAGCCGAAGTCGCTGTCGTCCTGTGCTCTGTTATCTTGCGTTTGGGGGGTATCTTGCGCTTTGGGGACTGCTGATGTTTCGCGTGGGCTTCGCGAAGGAGCACGTCGACGCCGTGTTGCAGCCGGCTGCTCTTCGTTCACTGGGAACGCATCAGCACTGGAATCTTCCTGCGACTTTCGGGATCGAGGCGATGGTGTGAAATCCGATTCATCGACCGGATCGTAGAACATGGCACTCCCGGCTACAGGAGCTGGTTCGATATCGACCGGTGCCGGTTTGCGGCGTGAAGGTCGTTCGGCACGGGGAGCCGATTCACTGGTCGAAGACTCGCCTGCGCTGCGGGAGCCTGTCGATGTGGCTCGAGGAGTCCGGGTCCGTTTTGGCTTAGGAGGTTCCTCGCCATCAAATTCGCGGTGGAGCCCTGCGACTTCCTCAAAGACCTCTTCAATCACAGGCTTGGGAGTCTCAGCCGAGTTCTCAACATCGTCTGAGCGGCGGCGCGTTGGGCGTCGTGCCCCTGGGCGTTTTTCAGTCATGCGTAATCTCTAAGTTTCAATCTCGAAAAGTCGACATGCACGAGAGTTAATTTCAGTCGTACACATCACAGCAACAATTGATCTGCCGCCCAAAATCCTGGAGGAGTTCCGCCACTGGTCGATTTGTGCGACAGACTGAGGTCAGGAAGTCGAGGTATGAAGCCGGCCTTCCTGATGAATGGCAATTTCGAAAACCTTTGCTCACAGGCAAATCTTCAATACCGATACAAAAATCTCTAAGCAGAAAAGGAGTTTGTGACAGATTTCAGGGTGATCGACGATCGGCAGTTCGCTTTATGTTCAGATCCGCCTCACATTTAGATTCACTTGGCATTGGCCTCATCATGAATGGCATGTTCCGAAAGAGTTCAGAAAACATGTGATCCGGACTCTTATAGACCCCCGTCACGATCCAGAAGCCGCTGTCAACATCCAGAAGAAAGCCACTGAAGTGATATTTTCCATCCAAGAAACTGCCAGAAGAAGGTTGATCAGCAAATCGAGCGATGTTCCTGCAATGCTGATGGCCTGTAATACTGATCGCCAGTCATGCTGAATTTCAGCAACTCCGGACATAGTGATCCCGAATACGGGATCCAGCAATTCCACCGAAAAGTACATTCAGGCAGATGATATGCTACGCCAGCGACAGATCTGCTGCCTGAAACGGAAGACGTCCTGTCTCTGAACCTGTATGGATCTGGCAGAAAAGTCAGCCAGGGATAAAACCACTATCCAGACAACACAGACCAGAAAGCACAGAAACAATCAACACATCGTTAGAACAAAGAGCACGAGTCAGTACTCAGCAATTCCATCGCACCATCTGAAATCGCCATGCAGCCTGAAGAATGTTGAATACTCAAGGCTGCACGATCTGCTCACGAATCGACGGGATTTTCTGGCAGAACCCGCCAAGGAAGGGTTCTGTCGGAAAACTTACGATTCTCAACCTGACACATCACTGTGTGGAGGTGAGAGTCAGCAGACAATTGGGGACATCAAAAACGACGATCACCCGGAGACAGTGGTCATAGACCTGCTAAGCCGACCTGGAAATCGACTTCTGTAACCTGATGGTATCGGCGATTACGAATCTGTCAATCGTAAAGTCTTGTCCCTGATTGAACTTTTTCAATTCTATTGCAGACTCCACACTGGAAAACCCTCAGGTTGAGGTCGTATTTTCTCTGGTAGACGAATTTGAAACTGGGGGAGTTGCGCGAACTCTTTCTCCTGTATCGTCTTCATCGATTCTAGAAGGGGTTGGGTTTGTCTATTCTCGCCATCGTTTTTAAACGCCGGGTTTTCTGCGCACCAGCAATTCTAAAGCGGGCATTGCTCACTGGCTTAATCCTCACCTTCACCGGAGGAACTGCTCAACTGTTGGCCCAGGAAGCGGTTCCGCATCCCTTTCGGCAGTTAGCCATTGAAGGAGGCAGTTGGCATCTTAATACTCCTGACGAAAAAGTACTGGATGACGCTTCCGCTCAGGCTGAAAAGAGCCGGCTGATTCTCTCCCGGGACGGTGTGATTACCGATGTCACTCCGAATGGCGTGATTCCTCCCGGTACATCAATCATTAATGCCGCTGGTTTGCACATCTATCCGGGATGGATCAATGCCGGCCTCCCGAGTGGCCTGGAACAGAATATCCCCCTCATGCCAATGCAGGAAATGGGGTTGGAGCAGACTTCTCTCGCCCATCTCCCCAGCGATCTACGCACTGGATTTACTCCCGACTTTGATGTCATGTCCCGGCTACCCCGAGAATTTGCCGGTACCTCGAAGCTGCGCGGAGCAGGTTTTACGACAGTCGCGATCTGGCCGTCGGGGAGAATCTGTAGTGGCCAGGGTGTGCTCCTCCAGTTGGGCGATAAGCCACCCCGTGAAGAATGGTTAGGTACTGGTGCAGGACAGGTCTTTGAATTCTCGCCGCAGTCGTTTGGTGTCTATCCATCCACAGTCATGGGTCAGGTGGCTCTTTTCCGTCAGGTCTGGCTCGACGCCATGCGACACGAGCAGCATTTGAAGTTAGCTGCCAGTGGGAGCCCGGGTATTAGTCGTCCACCCAAAGATGCCGGGTGGGAGTCGCTGATCGAGTTCAAGCGATCAGGGCGGCCGGCGGTCATCATTGCGGATACTGCCAACGACATCGAGCGAGCGATTCGACTGGGTGAAGAGCACGGTCTAAAGGTCATCATCTGGGGTGGTAAAGAAGCCCGTCAGCAGATCGAACTTCTCAAATCGACACAGACGCCGGTGATCCTCGCACTCAATGCTGATGATGCGCCAAAAGTCGAAGAATCGCCTGCAGGTCTCGCGGGACGAGGCAAAAAACCTCCCAAGGACGTTCAGGAAAATTCGCTCCTGGAGTATCAGGAAGAACTCGATCTGGCACGAACACTTCTTCGCAGCGGAATTAAAGTTGGTCTCTCTAGCCGGAGATTCAGCGACCAACCACAGAAGTTACTCGGCGTGATTCGGAAAATGATCGAGCGCGGGCTCAAAGAGGAAGAAGCAATTGCCCTGTTAACTTCGGAACCGGCGCAGATTCTTGGTCAAGAACAGCAACTCGGTTCGATTGCACCAGGGAAGCTGGCCAACTTTACGATTCTCAATGGGCCGATCTCAAACGCGAAAAGCGTAGTTCGATATGTTGTCATTGGAGGCCGGGTCTTCGAGTTTTCTCACGAGGCCAAGCCACTGAGTGAGTCCGGAAAATCCGAGGATGGCAAGGCTGCTGGCAGTGATTCGAATAGTGCAGAACTGGTGAGTGGTGAGTGGCGCGTGAAAAGCACTGCTACAGAAAACTCACTCATGGCCACGTTGTCGATTGTGCAGACGGGTGATCGATTGACGGGTCGATTCTCCAGTGAACAGGGAGATGGTCGAATTAAACAAGGAACGGTCAAAGGCCAGGAGGTCGAGTTCGTGGTCTCGATTGGAGCCGGTGACCGGGATGTGACCTTGGAATTCAAAGGGACAGTTCGTGGCAACACGATGACAGGCAAATTGAAATCGCTCTTTGGAACAGCGATTGACTTCACCGCTGAGCGTAAGCCTCAATCGACAAAGATCGATGGGAGTGCCGCTTTGCAGGCGATTGAAGTCACCACGATCGAAGAATCGGGTGAATCGAAGAATGAGAAACCACAAAAGCCGGCAGATGCTTTGAAACCGATGCATCTGGAGACCGCCCAAGCCGAAAAAGATGCTCAAGAGAAAGCGGCGGTTGCCAGGAAGCTTCCAGTGGAACTGAAGGCCGATCGACAAAGACGTCCCCCGTCAACGGGTGGAAACGTGCTGATCAAAGGCGGAACTGTGCTGACTGGGACGGGGCAATCGCTCGCAGGTCATGCGGTGTTGATTCAGGCGGGTCGCATCACGGCGATTGGAACAGACATTCATGCTCCCGATGGTACGACGGTCATTGACGCCACAGGCCAATTCGTCGTTCCCGGCCAGATTGATACGCACAGCCATATGATGATGGGGCGTGGACTGGGAGGAGTGAATGAAGCCACCAACTCGATCACCTGCGAAGTCCGTGTTCGGGATATTGTGGATGGTACAGATCCTGATTCGTATCGCTGGCTGGCGACAGGGTTGACCACGGCCCGCCTGCTCCATGGTTCGGCAAATACAATCGGCGGGCAGGACGCGGTCGTTCAAATGAAGATTGGTGCATCCACCCAGAATCATTTATTCCCTTTCTCTCGTCAGGGGGTCAAGTTTGCACTCGGGGAAAACGTAAAACGCAAGAATGGGCGTTTCCCGAATACGCGGCTGGGAGTCGAAGCCACCATTACCAGGGCTTTTGTCGAATCTCTCGATTATCGATCCCGCTGGATGGCGTATGACCGACTCTCGGCAGAGGAAAAAGCCAGAACGCTTCCACCAAGGCGTGATCTGCGTCTTGAAGCCTTATCAAAAATTCTTGCTGGCGAGATCCTGATTCACTCGCATTGTTACCGGTCTGATGAAATCCTCATGCTGCTCCGGGTTGCCAGTTCTCACGGAATTCGCATTCAATCCCTGCAGCATGTCCTTGAGGGATTCAAGATTGCTCCGGAAATCGCAGCCCATGGGGCCAGCACCAGTACATTTGCTGATCACTGGGCCTATAAAGTTGAGGCCTACGATGCCACCCCTTACAACGCAGCGATGTTGCTGCAGGCGGGGGCCAGTGTGGTGATCAAGAGTGATTTCCCTGTTACTCCCAATGCTCTGAACCATGAGGCCGCCAAATCCATTCGACATGGAAATGTCCCCCCCGAAGTGGCACTTCAGTTTGTGACAAGAAATCCTGCTCGAGAGCTGGGAATCGATGAGCATGTGGGCACCATCGAAGTTGGCAAACTGGGCGATGTTGCGATTTTCAATACGCACCCGATGAGTGGCTTCTCCCGTTGCGAAAAGACATTCATTGGTGGTGAGTGGTACTTCGATCGATCGAGGCAGCCGGCCGTCATGTCGGAGGCGGCTGCCAAAGCCTCTGAGAAAATTCCGGCACCAGACTGGCCTCCTGCGGAAAAGCGTTTGCCAGTGATGGAATGGCCTGAAAATCTGGGCCACGAGTATCTCCTGGTCAATTGTGAGATTCATCCCGTCGATCAAGCGAAAATCAAGCAGGGAATGATTCACATCAAGGAGGGAAAGATTCTCGCACTGGGTGAGAAGCTTGAAGCCGATCCATCCATTACGAGAATTGATCTCCAGGGAAGACGAGTTTTCCCGGGGATGATCGATGCCAGCACAACTGTCGGAATTACGGAGATCAGCCAGCTTTCGGTCACTTCGGACTACTCCGAGATTGGCCAGTTCCAACCAGATCTGGCCGCAGCAGCGGCTGTGAATCCTGATTCTGAGCATATTTTCACCGCACGATCAGGTGGAATTACTCTGGCGGGTTTGAGTCCACAAGGTGGTCGCATCAGCGGGCAGAACTCGATCATTGCTCTCCAGGGCTGGACGTCGGCCGAGATGACACTCCTCCGGGATGCGGGTTTGCAGATCCAGTGGCCAGGTGGCGATTCAAATGAGGGAGCAATTCGTGAACTGAAAGCGATGTTTACTGCAGCCCGAACGTATGCGGCAGCGATGTCGAAATCACCAGAGTCTTTGCTTACACAAAGGGATTTGCGCCTGGAGGCGATGATCCCCTATTCCTCTGGAGAGAAGAAGGTGTTCATCGAAGCCAATACAGAGAAACAGATTGCGGAAGCACTTCTGTTTATCGAAGCAGAGAAGCTCCAGGCCGTGATTACCGGTGGGGCAGATGCCTGGAAACTGGCTGAAGAACTCGCCGCCCGGAAGATTCCTGTGATTGTGGGTGGTGTCATCCGGCGGCCCATTCACTCCTGGGATCCGTTTGATGCCTGTTACGCCAATGCCGGGCGTTTGCACGAAGCCGGTGTCAAGATTGCGTTTCGTTCCGATGGAGCACCCGACAGTCGCAATACACCGTTCCATGCGGCGACTTCTGTGGCTTACGGATTGCCTGAAAATGAGGCTATTCGAGCGATTACGATCTCTGCTGCCGAGATTCTGGGAGTCGGTGAACTGACTGGATCGATCACGCCCGGTAAGCGAGCCGATCTGGTGATTGCTGATGGCTCGATTCTTCTGCAGGGGACGCAGATTCATGGCGTTCTGATCGGCGGAACTGCAGTGCCGATTGATTCCAGACAACATCGTCTGGCAAAGAAGTATCAGGCTCGGTTGCCCAAACCTCCCCAGGGTGGCTTTGAAGTACGGATTCCCTAAAAAGGTCGGTGCAGAATCTATGCAGAAGTCAATCGCCTGAGCTGAACTTGTCTGCACAGATCTGGTGTTGAAAAGTCACCCAGGCGAGATCACTTGAGGGGTTGTGATCTCGCCTGAGTATGATCGATCGATGCCTTGAGTTTTAACGGACTTCGGTTTTCGCAGGGTTTTCAGCCTGACGAGTCGAATCTGAGGACTCATCGGGCAGGGCCTGAACGAGACGTTGCACATCGGTCCGTCGAAGGACTTGTTCGGTACGCATGTAACGACGTGGGTTTTCTTTGAATCGATCACGCGATTCGCGAGAAACGAACAGGAAGAGACTGTCATCATAAAACGCTGCGAACTGAGTTGAACCACTGACGGCTTTGGTTGTGTCCCATAATACGACGGGGTCACATCCCAGAAGTTTCGGTGCAAACTGTTCGGGTGTCAGTTTGAAATCAGCCAGCTCTTGTTCTGAGGCCATGAAGTAAGTGATTCCCTGATGATCCCACGCGAAACGGCTGTCACCTCGCATCCATTGTCTGGCTCTTTGCAACGCCACTGGACTGAAACCGTCCAGTCCAACGTCATCAGCATTAGACATCGATTGTGAGGGAGCCGATTTGCGTTCGAAGTTCTGATTCCCGGGAAGCGTCGCTGGTGTCTTGTTCTGAATCCTTTGAGCCGGTGCAGCCTGGGCCACGCTCATCGAGTATTTTTGAGCCACTCCGCCAATCATCGACGTGTAGGCTCCGACATCGAGATAGTTCTCGGAATGCAGGAGAACTTTTCCGTTTCTGGGATCGATCATGACATCGGCGGGCAACCCCCGGACGCCATACTGTTGAACGAGTTGTGGATTCTGATCGGAGTCAACTTTCACAGCGGCCACAGAGCTGCGCAAGAGCTGTTGAACTTGAGGATGAGGAAAGACACCCCGCTCCATCTGTTGGCAAGGCCCGCACCATGTGGCAGAGAAATGCAGCAGCACGGGTTTGTTCGCGCGACTGGCTTCCTGGAGTGCTGTGTTATAGCTGCCCAGCCACACACTCCCCTGCCCTCCCTGTGGATACTGCGCCCAGGCCGATTGTCCTGTGATTAAGACCATGAGAACCATTCCCATCGATCGCAGTGCTTTCTGGAAAGCCACGATTCGGTTGGAACAGATAGAGGACTGTGCATCCAGGCTTGAACAGTGCAGACATGAAGAGAGCATGAGTGGGCGGCTCCGAAGACAAATCCGATTTGCAGCATTCGCACTGCAACCACTCAACCTTGCCTCATGAAAAAGTTGCCGCCGTCAGGAAGTTTCTTCGGTGAAGAGAATGTTGAGAGAACTCGACAGAGACTGAGTTTTGCTCTCTTTAAGGGCGCTTTGGCGCATAAGTAGAATTGGAGATCTGGGTAGAGTTTGACGAGGGCAGATCGTGTTTGGCTTCTTGCGAGATGTTTTTGTGAAGGATCGATTCGAGAACATTCTTCACCAGAAGACAGCCGCTCTGCCTGCTACTGAATTCCCTGTTTCCGGTGGGTGGGACTCAACTTTTGATTCAGCAGGATGATTTGACGAGGGGAGTTTGGCCAGGTTAAGGAAGTTGGACAGCAGTCGGTGGCCACCTTGTGTCAGTATCGATTCCGGATGAAATTGCACTCCAAAAGTGGCATGGGTTCGATGGCCAACGGCCATCAGGACGGGGATATCGTGTGGTGCATCGAGAGTCCATGCCAGTGGCTCCAGTTCGTCTGGCAGATCATGATGATCAATCACCAGTGAGTGATAGCGGCCGGCTTGAAAAGTTTCTGGCAGACCATGGAAAAGTGCGTGGCCTTGATGAGTGACGCTTGAAGATTCTCCATGGAGGGGACGATGTGCCCGCACAACCTTCCCACCAAATGCAGCACCAATCGCCTGATGACCCAGGCAGATGCCGAGTATGGGAATCTGCCCTGATAGTTGCTTGATGACTTCCAGAGAAATCCCCGCTTCTGTAGGTGAGCATGGGCCAGGTGAGATGACAATGGCAGACGGAGCCAGCTCGATGATCTGCTGGATCGAAAGGAGATCATTTCGGACGACACGAACGCTCTGCCCAAGCTCGACCAGATAGCGGGCGACGTTCTGGACGAAGCTGTCATAGTTGTCGATGATCAGCAGCATGTGACACTTATCAGGCGTGGTCGATGGGCGGTCTATGGTGGCCAACGTGGCATCACGAAGATAGCATCACATGCCCTTCAGAAGGAACAATTGGACGCAAATAGGTCTTTACTCGCTCGAATGGGGTCGAGTCAGAGCCGTAAGCATTCCGGAGGCTTTGGTTAATGTCTCCTCGAACTCTTGAACCGGGTTGGAATTGACAACAATCCCTCCCCCGACTCCCAGTTGCAGCCAGCCCTCGCTCGCGATGAACGTGCGAATGAGAATACTGCTGTCACACCACAGATCGGGCGTCATGTAGAACAATGTTCCCGTGTAAGGGCCTCGTGTGGTGGGTTCCAGTTCTGCAATGATTTCCGTCGCTCGAACTTTCGGTGCCCCCGTGATTGAACCACCGGGAAAACAGGCTCGCAAGGCATCCCAGGAGTTGAAAGGTTCCGAGAGTTCTCCTGTAACAACACTCACGAGATGTTGAACAGTCCGATAGGTCTCCACTTCGCACAATGCAGGAACGTTCACACTGCCAGCACGACAAACCCGCGAGAGATCGTTTCTCAGCAGATCCACAATCATGACATTCTCGGCGACATCTTTGCGGCTTTCTCGCAATTCATCGCGCAAAAACAAATCCGCTTCAGCACCTTGCCTCCGGCGTGTCCCCTTGATGGGGCGTGTCTCAACGCTTTGCTTTTCGATCTTGAGAAATCGTTCCGGAGAAGCACTCAATAAGGACCATGCAGGCCTTTGCCAGAATGCCATGAATGGCGAAGGATTGTGCTGACGGAGTCTCTCCCAGATCTGCAGGCTGGGTATGGTCTGTGGAGTCAATAAACGCTGAGTCAGGTTGGCCTGAAAGATGTCGCCCGCCCGGATGTATTCGATCACGCGTTCGACCGCCTGAAGATAATCCTCCCGACGAAAGTTACTCCAGATGTTGTCGCGTCCAGCTAATGCAAATGAGGGTGCAGAGAGGCTTTCCAGTGAGCGACGGCTCGTGTCTGCCTCCTGGGGAATCTGAGGATTTAAATCAGTGACCTTCTGCTCGAGCAAATTCATCAATTGACGGGCACGCGCTGTCGCTCTTTTTGCACGTGCAGCCGGTTCAATTTCGGGCCAGCCTTGAGAAATCAACCAACCTCGATTTTCAATATGATCCCAGGCGAATACGACATCGTAAAAACTCTTCGAGAAATCCGGGATGAGAAAGTCACGATGTCTTGCGGAAGGCATGCGGTCAAATGCCCGACCAGCTTCGTAGGAAAGCACTCCGGTGAAGCCACCCTGAAAAGGTGGGAGTTCCGGCTGCCGCTCGAAGGGCAGATTCTTCATCACCTCAGCAATGGGGCTCAAAGGATCTGTCAACGCCTGGACGTTGTACTCATCGCCAGATTGCCAGGGGTCGGCCATGACATACGAGTATCTGCCCAGATGGGCGTGTTGAACAGCACTTTCGAGTACACACAGTCCATCAAGTGACGCCAGTCGATGGGTCACGAACCGGGGGTGCATTTCCGCAGTCAAGGGAATGACAACAGGGGGGATCATGCAGGACGTCCCTCCTGTCTTTGATTTTCTAAGGTCATGTCCTGAGATCGATCCAACTGCTGTCGACGTTCTTGCTTACGACGTTCTGTTGCACTGATTTCTGGTTCGGTGAGAAATCCCCAGCGGAGAGATTGATCCTGCTGGTAATGTTTGCCAAGTGTTAATGCGGTCTTGGCTTTGCAGAGTTCGTAGCCAAGGTAAAAGGCATGTTCGGCAGTCAAAGTCCCCACACAGGCGATCATTCGATCATAGACTTCGTACGGGTCATTTCCATGCCAGTATCCATCGCGATTAAACAAGTGGATCTCGCCCCGCTCGGCAAAAATGCGAAAGTTCGGGTCTGTGACCAACTGCCTTAAATGCGCCAGGCCGGCTTCGCCCTGCTCTTTCAGTTTAGGGTCGCGCAAAAGAACGAGGCTTCCGCCCAGATGCTTGGGCACCCGTTGTTGCTCAATTGCGCAATGAGTCAGCCGCCGTGCAATCTCAAACTCCCGGATGGAAGATC
>VFQR01001336.1_pt1 | contig 19516 bp, 23 predicted proteins | sample 3512321 | NCBI WGS metagenome assembly VFQR01 (sample SAMN10412374, study PRJNA504923) | tailings metagenome | isolation source: Relicate 3 Philex TSF1 revegetated site | place: Philippines: Tuba, Benguet | collected 2017-08-29
CAATGGCAGCCCAACCAGCCAAAATGCGCTTGACCCGAAACACAGATGCTCCCCCTTCGCGGGGAGGGATCAAGGGTGGGGGGCGGAGAGCCACCGGACAAGCCCCTGATTCACTGGCTCCCGCCACCCCTCCCCGGCCCTCCCCGTCAAAGGGGAGGGTGGCCGACTGAGAGTTCAGTGCACGTCGGACAAGCAGTTCGACGACGAGGTGAAACCGTCCTAAACCAGCTCCAGCCCCGGATCGCCCTGGCGCATTTCTAGGCTGACCAGCCAGAAGTCGGGATCGAAATCCTCCTCCCGCAGCAGCCGCTCGCGGATCTTGTCCGGCGGCACGCGGTCGAAGCGCAGCTGGAACAGCCGCTCCTCCGGCCGGTCGAGCCGGCTCGCGGCCGGCGCCGGGGCATAGAGCGACTGCAGCCCGTTGAGATGGTCGATTTCGACAAAGATCTGCCCGGCCGTCGCGTCGCCCCGGCGGGCGACCACGCACATATGGCCGATATCGTTGTGCCGACGCACGAACGCCGCCACCCAGATGTCGCTGCGCAGCATCGGCGCTAGATCGCCGCGCCGTTCTCGATCAGCAGGTCGAGCAGTTCGGGCGAGATGCGTCCCGTGGTCTGGTAGTTGAAATAGGTCTCGAAATTGCGGATCGCCTTGGCGGTCGCCTCGCCGGCAATGCCGTCGGCGGGGCCGTGGAGGAAGCCGAGGCTCGCAAGGCCACGCTGCACGCGCGCCACCACCACGGGGTCGGTCACCGACACCGCCACGAGCTCTTCCGGGGTCGCGAGCGTATCGAGCACGGCGATCGGGGTTCCCGGCGGCGGCGCGGAGGCCTCGGGCAGCGGCACGCCGACCCTCGGGCCTTCCGGCACCGCGGCGAGTTCGGTGGCGCTGAGGCTCGCGCCGTCATCGGCGTAGGAACTGGCTTCGCTCGAGCGCTCGCCGGGCTTGGTCATGGCCATGGTCGTGACGCCGGCGATGATGGTCTCGATCGCCTCGCCCGCCGTTGTGGCGGCGATTTCCAGCGCCTCTTCGGGCGTTTCCGGCACGGGCCGGCCGAGCACGGTCGGGCCTTCGGCGGTAGCGCGGTTGATCGAACCGGTGGTTTCGACGCTGAGCGGCGCCGGCACGTCGAGCGGCACGCGCTGCGCGAGCGTCTGGGTCGGCACCGCAGTCGCAGAAGCGGCCGGCGCGGCTTCCGCCACCGGCTCAGCCGCCGGAGCCGCGACCTGCTCGAGTTCGAGCGCGGCTTCGGGCTCGGGAGCCGGCGTTGCCGCCGGCATCCCGGAGAACGGCGCCGCCTTGATCGCCTCGACGATCTCGCGCGTCAGCCGCCCGCTGGGCTTGCGCCCGGTTGCTTCCTCGAAGCGCTTGATCGCCCCGGCCGTCTGCGGGCCGTACACCCCGTCGATCGTGCCGGTGAAGAATTTCAGCATCTCCAGCTTGCGCTGGATTTCGAACACATCGGCATTGCCCACCGGCCCGTCGCTCGCTGCACTCGCCGTCGCAGCCGGCGCAGGCTGCGGCTTGGCGACCGGCACGACGACGGGTGTCGGCACCTCGACCGCACGCGTCTGCGCCGTCGCCGCGGCTTCCCGCACCGGGCTCGCGGCGGTCGGCGCGCCGAACATCGGCGAGGGGTGCGGCACCGTCTGGCCATAGAGCGCGTTCGTCCCGGCCATGGCCGTGGAGACGACGAGGAGCGTGATCGCAGTATGCGTCAGGGGCGCGCGCATGTAGCGCGTGGCGAGCCAAAGCGCCGCCCGACCGGCCTGCGCCAGCATGACGCCGCCGACTTGGAGCGGCAGCTGCGCAAAGGTTGCTGCCGTCATAGTGCTCTTTTTCTTTCGTTTTGCCATGTGGCCATGGGTTGCGGTACCGGATCCCGGAACAGGGTGGTTACTGCCGGAGTGTCCTCCACCTTGGTTTCCGGACCGTTTATGGGAAGCAGAACAGTCATCACTGTCCCCTCTCCCGGCGCAGAGCTGGCGTGCAGCGACCCGTCATGCAGTTCGACAAGTCCCTTGACGATGGACAGGCCCAGCCCGGTCCCTTCATAGCGACGGGCCAATCCATCCTGGGCCTGGAAGAACGGCTCGCCGATCCGGCCCACCGCCTCCGCGCCCATGCCGATCCCATGATCGGTGACGGAAATGGCAAGATGACGACCCTGGCGCCGCATCGCGAGCGTCACCACCGAATGGTCGTGGCTGAACTTGATGGCGTTCGAGAGCAGGTTGATCAGAATCTGCCGGCAGGCGCGCTCGTCGGCCACCAGCATGGGCAGGCCGTTCGGCACCTCGCTCATCAGCCGGATCGAGCGCTCGCGCGCCATCGCGTCCACCATCTTGAGGCAGGGCTCGACCAGCGCGTCCGGGTCCAGCGGCTCGGTCTGCAGCTCGAACTTGCCCGCTTCCAGCCGCGACATGTCGAGCAGCATCTTGACCACTTCGATCAGGTGCTGCCCGCTCTGGTTGATGAGCCCGGCATATTCGCGCTGCTGCGCGCTCAGCGGCCCCGACACGCCCGAGGTCATCATCTCCGAAAAGCCGACGATGGCGTTGAGCGGCGTGCGCAGCTCGTGCCCGATGGTCGCGAGGAAGCGCGACTTGGCGTTCGATGCGTCCTCGGCCAGCCGCCGGGCACGCTGCATCTCGGCCTCGTAGTCATGCTGCTGCGTCACGTCGCGCAGCATCGCCACCACTTCGTGCCGGGCGTCGGGCGCGTTGGGCTCGACCACGGGGGTGAACGACACCTCGACCCAGATGAACTGCGGCACCGTGGCGCCCGACACCGGATCGTCGCGGCGCATGCGCACGTCGACGCGGCGGGCATGACCGTCGGCATTGGCCTCGGCAAACGCGGTGAGATAGGCGGGGCGATCCATCACATGGATGCGGTCCACCAGCCCGCCACCGGTCAATTCGAACCGCCGGCAGCCGAGCAGCGTCTCCGAGGAGCGCGACACGAACAGCACGCTGCCATCGGCGCCGAAGCGCATCACGGCGTCCTGCACATGCTCGATCAGGTGGCGATAGGCGTTGATCTGGCCGCGCTCATACACATCGAACACGCTGTTGAGCCGGCTCGCAGCACAGGCGACCGCTACCGCCATGATGGTGAAGGCCCCGGCCCCGACCAGCGACACCGGCGTGCGGGTCGGCTCCGGCCAGCCGATGAGGCCGAGATTGCCCAGCACCCCTGCCGTCACCACCAGCACCAGCAGCGACCAGGCGCGCTTCTTCACCGGCGTGCGGGTCAGCAAGGACGCATGCACCGGCCCCAGCAGCGCCAGTGCCAGGCCGAAATCGGCCACCACCGGGTTCTCCAGCGTCAGCATCATCCCGGCAACCATCACGGCATAGACCTGCAGCGACGCGGCCATCTCGAACTGCCGCCGCTCCAGCAACGACAGCGCCAGGACCCCCGACGCCATGCCGATCAATGAGATGATGAAGGGCAGCACCATGGCGTGCACGAACAGGTACAACGTCACCGGCATGCACACGAGGCTGCCGATCAGCACAATGCGCGCCGTCATTTCGATGGCTTCGCGACGCAGCGTCTCCGGCCGGCTGCCACTGGCCAGCGGCAGGCGTCCGTTCCACGCCTCCGTCACGAATGTCCACAGTAGTTTGATGGACGAACTCACTGCCCCGACGCCCTTTTTTTGTTTGAGGCAGCTTCCTCCCCAAGGCCTAAGGCGGGCTTAAGCGGAAGCCCCCGGTGGGGTCGAACGCACCGCTTGCGCGGGGTTGTGGGGGGCCTTTCTGCGCTTAGCGTAAATGCTTTGTTGCGATCGGCCGGGCGCCTTTGCACGGCATTTTATCGAAATGTCGAAACGCCGCTTAAGCCGACCGCCCTAGTCTGGCCCCAACCACAACACGATCGGCCACAAGGCCAGCGAGGCGGCGATGTTCCTGCTCAGGTCTGCATTCTGGCTCACGGTGATGTTCGTCATCATCGCGCCCCGGGAGGTGGATCTGGGTCGCGCCGCCGCGGATTTGTCGGATCAGGCGATGGAGGCGGGCCGGCAGGCCATCGTCTCCAGCGTCCTCGCCGGCGAATGCACCAGCCTCGAATGCGCCGGCGGCAAGGCGGCCCTCACCGTCCTCGCCGGCCCCACCATCCCATCCATCGACAAGCCCATGCAGGATTCGTCGACACCCCCGGTCCCGCTCCCCCGACCGAGACCGGACAGGATGGGTTGAGCCAGGGGTCGCGTCACTTCCCCGACGCTACTCCAAGCGGTCCCTGGCCAGGCTGGAAGCGCGCTGCCCCGCGCTTCCAGCCATTCTTTTTCATGTCCCTTGCCGGAAGCGCGCTGCCCCGCGCTTCCGGGCCTCTTCTCTTTCATGTCTCACCTTCGCACCGGCTGACGAGGCGATCGCCTTCTCCCTCGAGGGGAGAAGGTGCCCGAAGGGCGGATGAGGGTGGAGCCCCCCGCCCCAAGCTCTCCTCACGCGCGCACCCCCTGTTGCCCCTGCCCGCCCGCTGTGCTCCATGGGCGGCAACCACCACAGGAGGACCCCGTGATCTACGAACTGCGCATCTATCGCTGCCTGCCCGGCCGCCTGCCCGCCCTCATCAAGCGCTTCGAGGAGCACACGCTGCAGCTCTGGGAGCGGCACGGCATCCAGCAGGCCGGGTTCTGGACCACGCTGATCGGCGAATCCAACAACGACCTCACCTATATGATCCGGTGGGAGTCCATGGCCGACCGCGAGGCCCGCTGGGCGAAGTTCATGGCCGATCCTGACTGGATCGCCGCCCGCGCCGCATCGGAAGCCGATGGCCCCATCCTCGCCAACGTCTCCAGCCAGCTGCTCGCCCCGACGAAGTTCTCGCGTCCGCTCTGAGCGCCCTTGCGCCGGCGCTCCATGACGTCTACATGACAGCCGGCATGAGGCTTCGCCGCCTCGCGCCTGAACCCGGCGGGAGCTTCCACCTCCTCGCCGGGTTCTTCATTTCGGGGTCCCCGCCACCGCACCCTCCTGATCCTCCCCCGTTCCACCGGGGAAGAGGACCGGCGTAGCCGGTGGAGGGGGCGTCGCTCACCCCCCCTCATCACCATGCCGCACTGACAATGCGCCCCGGATCGCCTATCTATTGGCCATGAGCCAGCCGCCAGCCTTTGCCGAAATCGCCGAGAACCTCAGCTTCCTCGAGGACTGGGAAGATCGCTATCGCTACATCATCGAGCTCGGCCAGGCGCTGCCGCCCCTCGCGGAGGCCGAGAAATCGGCCGACAACAAGGTGCATGGCTGCGTGTCGCAGGTCTGGCTGGTCAGCGACAAAGCCGGCGATGGCACGCTCTCCTATCGCGGCGAATCGGACGCCATGATCGTGCGCGGGCTCGTCGCGGTGCTGGTGGCGCTCTATTCCGGCCGCCCCGCCGCCGAGATCGCCGCCACCGATGCCATCGCGGAATTCGATGCGCTGGGCCTCCGCGAGCACCTGACCACGCAGCGCTCCAACGGCCTCGTCGCCATGGTCAACCGCATCCGCGGCGAGGCAGAGGCCCTCGCCGCCTGAGACGGGCTCAATCGAACATCGGCAGGCGCTCGCCCAGCATCTCGGCCCGCTGCCGCCCCGTCTCCTGACCTTCCGCCACCGCCGAAAGCCCGAGCAGTTCGGCCAGCCGCTCGAGCCCGATGCGCAGCACCAGCTTGGCGCTGCGCCGGGGCCAGCCGCGCTCCGTCTCCACCTGCTGCAGCCCCTTTTCCAGCCCGCACACGTCCAGCACCACTTCGGCGCAATCGCGCGGCAGCTGCCGGTAGAGTTCGGCGAGGCGCTTGCGCGCATCGGCCGCCAGCTCGGGGATTTCCGCTGCCCCGTTGCGGGCGCCGCCAGCCACCCGACCGGAATAGCTCATCGTCACGCGCGGCAGCATCCGCGCCCGGTCGACCAGTTGGCGCACCCGCTCCCCGGCCGCGACCTGGTGCGGCGCAAGAAAGGGCGTCTTCCCGGCCGCGAGCCGGGCCAGCGGGCTTTCGGCGAGGTTACGCACCACGCCGTCGGCCTCTCGCGCCAGCTCGCGATGCTGGGTGGCATGGGCATCGTCCCCGAGCAGCTGGCGGCGGAGCCAGCCGGCGGCCTCGGCCGTCGCCCGGCAGCTGTTCCCCTTGACCTGCAGCACCCCGGCACTGGCGAGGGCCGCCACTTCGGCCTCCGGCAGCATGGGCGCCGCACCCCCTGAAAGCACGAAGCCGCCCTCCCGGCGCTCCGCCGTGCCGCCGGGCAGCAGCGCCCGCACGAAGCGCAGCCGCAATCGCCGCTCAGTCGGCATGGGCGGGCTCCCGGGCAGCGGCCTGGATCAGCGCCTCGATGCGGTCGAGTTCGGCGTCATAGCCTGGCTCGTCGCGCAGATCCTCCACCTGCCAGCAGGCATGGGCGACCGTGGTGCGGTCGCGGCCGAACTGCTCGGCGACTTCGGTATAGCTGCAGCTGAGCGCGACATGCATCAGGTACATCGCCTCCTGCCGGGCCAGCGCCAGCCTTCTCGTGCCGCGGCCGTGGGCGAGCAGCACGCGGGGCGGCAGGCCGCGCCAGGCGCCCACCACCTCGATCACCGCCAAGCCCTGCCGACTGCTGCGGCTGCCGGCCGGCAGGCGTACCGACCCGCCCCGCACCTCTGCCGGCCGCACCGCCGCCGGCTCGCCCATCACTGCATGCATTTGCGCCTCCAGCCGTTATAGGATCATATTCCTATAACCCCGGCCAGAGGGGGTGGGGATAAGTTAGTTGCGCAATAATCACCGCAACAAAACGGCCGCCCTCCCTGCGGAGCGCGGCCGTTGCAGATCAGGGAGCCGAGGCCCGATAGGCTTCACCTCGCCGCCCGTCCCAGCGGGACTGGCGCGCTGTGCGGCAAGAACTGGACTGTCAAGCCGCCGCTTTGCGGCCGAGCCCGTTGTCCTTGGCCAGTCGCGAGCGGGTTGCCGAGTAGTTCGGCGCCACCATCGGATAGTCGGCAGGCAGGCCCCACTTCTCGCGATACTCTTCCGGCGACAGGTTATAGTGCGTGCGCAGGTGTCGCTTCAGCGACTTGAACTTCTTGCCGTCTTCGAGGCACACGATGTAGTCGGGCGCCACGGACTTGCGGACCGGCACCGCCGGACGCAGTTCTTCGGCGGGGGCCGGTGCTGCGGGGGATTGCAGTCCCACCAGCGCGCTGTGCACCTCCGCGATCAGCTTGGGCAGATCAGTTACGCTCAATGCATTATGGCTAACATAAGCGCAGACGATATCAGCGCTCAGATCGATGAGATCGTTGTCAACCGCACCGCCCTTCATGGTCGTGTCGGTCATATCTGGTCCTTTGCTTGTGATTGGAGGGCGATGGCTGAGGGCACCATCGGCTCGACTACTCGTCTACAGCCAACCCGGCGATAATGCAAGTCCAAGACGAACATTTACCGGGTACACCACAAGCACCACAGTAACTATGGCAGCACTACGGCTGAGTTTGCCGCAATTCGTCAATAGTTGTAGAGGCCGAGGGCCGTTCGCCGGCCTTATAGGCGGCACGCGCCAGCAGGTGCGCACCCACCGGAGTCGACAACAGCAAGAATACGATGCCGAGAATCGTCCGCAGCACTACGGCGCCATCACTCGAGACCAGTGCAACAGCCAGCATCATCAGTCCGGCACCGAGCGCCCCGGCCTTCGAGGCCGCATGCAGCCGGGTATAGAGATCCGGCAACCGCAACAGGCCCACCGCCGCCAGCAGACTGAAACCGGCCCCGATCAGCAGCAGGATGGCTGCGAGATAATGCTGCAGTTCCGCAATCATTCTGCCTTCCTCTTCGTGGCGCGCCCGAACAGATAGCGGGCCAGTGCGACGGTCGACAAAAAGCCCAGCAGCGACAAGGCGATGGCGATGTCGATATAGAGGGCGAAGCCGGTGAACACCGCCATGGCCGCAATGAAGCCGACGGCGAGCAGCGCCACGGTGTCGAGGGCGAGAATGCGATCGCCCAGGTTCGGGCCGCGCAACAGGCGCACCAGCACCAGCGCCATGGCGAGCAGCACCAGCCCCAGCGAGATCTGCGACGCCAGGTGGACAGCCTCCATCCCGCTCATTTGAATGCCTCCACCACCTGCCGTTCGAAGCCGTCGCGAATCTCGGCGATCATCGCGTCCTTGTCCTTCACGTCCATGGCGTGGATGTAGAGGAAGCGCCGGTCCTCGGAGACGTCGACGCTCAGCGTGCCGGGCGTCAGGGTGATCATGTTGGCGAGCAGCGTGATCTCGCCATCGCCTTTCGCGGTGAGCGGGAAGGCGATGATCGCCGGCTGGATGCGTTTGTTGAGGTCGGGCCGGCAGACGAGTACCGCGACACGCGAGGCGCTCACCACCAGCTCCTTGAGGAAGGTGAAGGCGAGCACGATGATTCGCCGGGCGCGCGGGCCGAACACGGCGCCGCCGACATGGTCGCGCACGAGATAGAGGCACAGCATGCCCACCACGCCGCCGAACAACAGGTTCAGCAGCGAGAAGCTGCCGGTCGCGGCGGCCCAGCCGATGGCGAGGACCAGGGTGATGGCGGCCAGGTTCATGGGGCAACCTCCGCAAGTCCGGTGGCGGCGATATAGGCGTCGGGGTTCATCAGGTTCCGCGCCGCTTCACGGCCGAAAAGCATCAGCGGCTCGGGGAACAGGCCCAGCAGCACCACGATGGCGGTCAGGACGAACGTGCTGCCGAGCCCGAGGCGGCGCAGCGGGCCGGTCAGCGGCTTGAGGTCGGGGTTCGGCACCTCCGAGCTCTCGCCCTCATGGCCGGCGCGCCAGAACACATGCGCCCATAGCCGCGTGCCGGCAATCAGGGTCAGCAGCGCGTTGACGAGGATGGCGATCCACAGCGCCAGCCCCCAGCCATCGGCGCCCCAGCCCCAGGCGGCGAACCCGCCCTCGACGAGGAGCAGCTTGGGCCAGAAGCCGAGGAAGGGCGGCACGCCCGCTGCGGCGAGAATCAGCGCAAAGAACAGCACCGAGGGCAGCGAGTGGGCGGCATAGATCCCGCCCATCAGCCGCGTATCGGTCTGCCCGGTCATCGCCTCGATCAGCCCCGCCAGCATGTAGAGCGCGGTAATCGTCAGCATGGCGTGCAGCACATAGACTGCGGCGCCCGCCAGCCCCGCCTCGTTGGCGAGGGCCGCGCCGGTCAGCGTCGCCCCGATGCCGCCGATGATCATGAAGCCCAGCGCCCGGCGCAGATTGGTCTCGGCGATGGCACCCAGCGGCGCGATCACCAGCGTCCCGATCGCGACCAGCGCCAGCGCCGGCCCGAGGAATTCGCGGCTGCCCGGCAACAGCATCACCAGCGCGCGCAACAGCGCGTAGACGCCGACCTTGGTCAAGAGCCCCGCCATCAGCGCCGAAATCGCCGGCGGCGGCGCATGATAGGCGGCCGGCAGCCAGGCGTTGAGCGGGAAAGCCGCCGCCTTCATGCCGAAGGCGAGCAGCAGCAGCGCCGCGATGCCGGCCAGCGCCGCCGGATCGGCAGCGGGCGCCTTCACCACCACGTCGGCCATGTTGAGCGTGCCGAGCAGGCCGTAGATCAGGCCCAGCGAGAGCAGGAAGAACGTCGTCGCGAGGAAGTTGAGGAAGCCGTACTTCACCGTGCCGTCGAGCTGCAGGTTGCGCCCGCCCAGCGCCATCAGCCCGAAGCTCGAGATCAGCATCACCTCGAACCACACATAGAGGTTGAACAGGTCGCTGGTGAGGAACGAGCCGGTCACGCCCGCGAGCAGCAACAGCATCAGCGAGTAGACGCCGTCCTCGCGCGCCCGGTCCGGCATGTCCATGCGCATATAGACCAGCAGCACCAGCGTCACCACGGCTGAGGCCAGCGCGAACACCGCGCCCACCATGTCGGCGGTGAAGCTGATGCCGAATGGCGGCAGCCAGTTGCCCATGGTCATCGACAGCGGCCCGATCATCAGCACGCGATAGACCAGCAGCGCGTCGATCACGCAGATCGCCGCCACCACGGCGAGGGCGAGGCCATATTGCAGGTCGCGCTGGCCGCGCAGCATCAGCAGCAGCGCGCCGCCCATCATGCCCATGAGCACGGGCAGCACGACCACCCAGTCGGCGGGGAACACCGCCACCTGTTGCATAACGCCTTCCATCAGTAGCTCATCGGCGGGTTGGGGCGGCCGCGGGGTTCGGCGACGCGCATGTTGTCGGTGTTGTCGGCCTCGAGCGTCTGGTAGGCGCGATAGGCGAGCACCAGCAGGAAGGCGAACATGGCGAAGCCGATGACGATGGCGGTCAGCACCAGCGCCTGCGGCAGCGGGTTGGCCGCGCCCTCGATCGGGCTATAGCTGCCCGGCGGGATGATCGGCGGAATGGCGCGCGTCAGCCGCCCCGAAACAAGGATCAGCAGGTTGATCGCGTTGCTGAGCAGCGCGAGGCCGAGCAGCATGCGGATCAGCGAGCGCGACAGCAGCAGATACATCGCCGCCACGAAGAACACGCCGCACAGCGCGGCAATCACGTGTTCCATCACGCCTCCTCCTCGTCTTCGAGGCCGAGCGCGATCGCGGTCAGAGCGCCGAACACCACCAGATACACGCCGATATCGAACAGCAGCGGCGTCGAGAGCTTGACCTCGGTCCCCCACAGATTGAGCTCGGCCCAGAGCCCGGTGAGGAAGGGCAACTCATAGGGCAGCGACAGCAGCCCCGCGAGCCCCGCCAGCACCACGCCGAGCCCGGCATAGGAGAGCGGATGCGCCCGCAGCGCCGCCCGCGCCGCGGCCGGGCCCTGCGCCATGCCGTAGATTGCCATCGAGGCCACCGCGATCAGCCCGCCGATGAAGCCGCCGCCGGGCTCGTTGTGCCCGCGCAGCATCACGAACACCGAGAACACCAGCATCACCGAGGTCAGCAGCGGCGAAATGGTCCGAAAGATCAGCGTATTCATGCCGTGGCCGCCTTTCTCGTCCGCCGTGCGCGCGGCTTGGCGGGCGTCGCCGCCGCCGCGCTACCCGATTCGTCGGCCGGGCCCTTGGCCGGCGGTGGCGGCACCGTGCGGCGCGCCCCGCGGATCAGGGCGACGATGGCGATGCCGGCCGTCATCACCACGGCGATCTCGCCCAGCGTATCGATCGCGCGGAAGTCGACGAGAATGACGTTGACGATGTTGTAGCCATAGGCCACCGGCGCGCTGTAGGCGTCGAAGAAGGTGCTGAGCGTCGTGTCCATCGGCGTCTGCAGCACGCGGAACAGTAGCGCCGTCAGGCCGAAGCCGGCGAACAGCGCCACCGAGATGTCGCGCAGCCAGTCGCCGAACGGCCGCGCATCGGCGGCATCGAGCTCGAGCCGGGTCATCACCATGGCGAGAATCACCACCGACAGGATTTCCACCATGAACTGCGTGAAGCTCAGGTCCGGCCCGCCGAACAGCAGGAACAGCATGGCCACCGCGATACCCTGCACGCCGAGCGCGAGGATGGCGAGCAGCCGCGACCGGGCGAGCAATACCGCCGCCACCCCCGTCACCGCCAGCAGCACGGTGCCCCACTCGTAGAAATTGAGGTCGAGCTCGAAGCGCAGCTCCGGCATGCCGCCCAGCCACAGCATCGGCCCCAGCGCCGCAATACCGACGAAGATGAAGACCAGCCGCGTATAGCCGTCCATCTCGCCATGGTGCAGTCCCCGCGTCACGCGGCCCGAGAGACTTACAAGGCCGAAATAGAACTGGTCGAAGCCCTTGTCGAAGGTCCAGCCCACGCCCTCGGCCAGCTGCCGCAGCAGCATGCGCAAGGCATCGAGCTTCCAGTAGATGAGGCCGGCGAGCACCCAGGTCAGCACCGAGAGCAGGAAGGGCGCACCCAGCAGGTCGACGGCGAATTTGAGGTGGCTGTAGGCACTGATTCCCAGCACCGCCGAAGTGCCCGGCGCCACCAGCCACTCGCCCACCAGCGGCGGCACGAAGCCGAGCGCCACCCCGAGCACGCCGAGCAGCAGCGGCCCGACCAGCATCGGCGCCTTGGCCTCGTGCGGGGCGATCGGCGTCATCACCGCCGGCCCCATGAAGGGCCGGATGAGAATGGCGAGGCCCACCGCGCCCATCAGCGCATTGCCCAGCACCAGCACCGCGAGCACGGCGATCGACACCGCATCGAACGAGGCCAGCGCCAGGTACATTTCCTCCTTGGCGAAGAAGGCGAGCAGCGGCGGCACGCCGATCATCGCGCCCGCCGTCATGATGGTGCCGATGAAGGTGATACTCATCTTGTCGCGCAGCCCGCCCAGCGCGGTGATCTCGCGCGTGCCGGTGCCGTGGTCGATGGCGCCCGCCACCATGAACAGGCCGGCCTTGTAGAGCGCGTGCGCGATGAAATAGAGCAGCGCCGCCGTCACCGCGAGTTCGGTGCCGACACCGAGCAGCAGGATCAGGAGGCCCAGCGAGGCCAGCGTCGTCTGCGCCAGCATCTGCTTGAGGTCGGTCTGGCGAATGGCCGCAAGCGCACCCCAGATCAGCGTCACGGCGCCGAACACGATCAGCGTCACGTTCCAGATCGCCTCGCCGCCGAGGTTCGGCGTCATGCGCGCGACGAGATAGACGCCGCCCTGCACCATGGTCGCCGAATGCAGGTACGCCGAAACCGGGGTCGGTGCCTCCATGGCATTGGGCAGCCAGAAGTGGAACGGCACCTGCGCCGACTTGGTGAAGGCGGCGAGCAGCACCAGCAGCACCAGCACCGGATAGGCGACATGCGCGGTCAAGAGGCCCGCATCGCTCAGCGCCCAGGAGCCGCTCGCCATGCGGATGCCGATGCCCGCGGCGAGCAGCGCGAGGCCGCCCGCGCCGGTCACCACCAGCGCCTGGATGGCGGCACGACGGGCCGCCTGCCGCATGTGGTCGTAGCCGATGAGCAGGAAGGACGCGACCGAGGTCAGCTCCCAGAACAGGTACAGCGCCACGAGGTTGTCGGCCAGCACCAGGCCCTGCATCGCGCCCATGAAGCCCATCAGGAACATCATGAAGCGGCCCTGATGCGCATAGCCCTTGAGGTAGCTCGACGCATAGAGCACCACCAGCGCGCCGATCCCGGAGATCGCGAGCGCGAAGGTCAGCGACAGCCCGTCGATCAGGAAGCCGAGTTCAAGTCCCCAGGAGGGGGCCCAGCCGAAGGCGACCAGCAGCCGGTTGCCCTGCATCACCGTTTCGAGCGGGCCGAGCAGCAGCACGAAGGCGGCGAGCGGCACCAGCGCCAGCAGCAGTCCGGCGCGGCTGCCGATCAGCCTGTGCAGCAAAGGGGCGAAGGCCGCGGCCACGAACGGCAGCAGCACGGCGACGAGAATAATGATCTGACCGCTCGTAAACACCCGGCGGCAAGCTCCCTGCCCGAATTGGTTGCTGCAACATAGTCACACTTGTCCGCCGGGCAAGGCGAACCATTGGTGCGAGACGAAAAGCCACAGTTTTGTGAGGCCTTGGGTCGTGTGCAGCGAACGGTTCGACCCTATATCGTCAGGAAAACGGAGAAACCGATGTCCGACAATCTCAAGGTCCAGAAGTCAGACGAAGAGTGGCGCGCCACTCTCAGCCCCGAACTCTATCGTATCGCACGCCAGCACGGCACGGAACGGGCGTGGTCGCATGCCTACAATACCGAAAAGCGCGACGGGCTCTATCATTGCGCCGCCTGCGGCGCGGCGCTGTTCACCTCCGAGGCCAAATACGAGTCCGGATCGGGCTGGCCGAGCTTCTTCCAGCCCATCGAGGGCGCGGTCGGCGAGTCCATCGATCGTTCGCACGGCATGGTGCGGGTCGAGGCCCACTGCAACAATTGCGGCGCGCATCTGGGTCACATCTTTCCCGACGGCCCCCGCCCGACCGGCCAGCGCTACTGCATGAACGGCACTAGCCTGCAGTTCGAAGCCAAGGAATAGCCGCACCCGGCGCCTGATCGCGCCAGCCCGCGGCGAAAGATTGACACAGAGTGGCGCTATGGCGGCCGCTTCCGACAGAGCTGGAACGGCCCGTGAGAACCGCATCGACCTATCTGGCGCTGGCCCTTGTCGGGCTGGCGCTGTTTTTCGCCAACCCCATCGTCGAACTCGCCTCCCGCTACAATCTCGAGGTCGCGGTCGGCGGCACCGCGGTCTATGCGAGCCTGCGCGGCATCTCCTCGGCCATGAGCATCGTGCGCGATGCCGATGTGCAGGTCGCGGTGCCGCTCGCCTCCTTCACCACCAGCCCCGGCCAGGCGCTGCAGCCGGTGATCGAGACCATCGAGCGCATGGCGAACCTGCTGTTCGCGCTCGTTCTCGCCTCCGGCGTCATCGGCTTCACCCTGCCCATCGTCGCGAGCCTTGGGGCACTGGTCCTTGCGGTCGGCGCGGCGCTGCGGGCAGTCCTCGCCGCGCTCGGACGGCCGCTGTTCGGTCCGGTCGGCCGCCTGCTCCGGGCGGCGGTGACGCTAGGGTTGCTCTCTTCAGTGCTCATCCCCACCGCCTATGCCTTCGGCTTCATCCTGGGCGACCGCTACACCGCCGCCGCCTGGAACAGTGCCGCCGATGTCTTCGCGACCCAGGCTGACTCCATCTCGGCCGAGGGCATCACCGGCCCGGTCGTCCTGCCCGAACCCGAACCCGAGCCCGAGGCCCCGCCCGCGCCGGAGGGCGAAGCGGCGGGTGGCGACAACCTCCTCGACTGGGCGCAGCAGATGGTCGGCGGCGCGATCGCGGATTCGAGCCAGGCGGTGCAGAACGCCATCTCCGCCACCACGGGCTTTGCCACCGCCGTCACCAGCCAGATCGCCGCCAGCGCCAGCCTCGTCACCGACGGGCTCTCCATGGCCGGCGACCTGTTCCAGGCCTCGGTCGATATCGGGGTGTCCTATCTCGTCAAGCTCATCGTCCTGCCGCTGGTGATCCTGGCGGGCATGCTGTGGCTCTGCCGCTCGGCGCTCGAGCCGGTCCGTCCCCTGCTCTACCAGACCGGCCCCGCCCTCATCCCGCCGCCCGACAGCCGGCCGGCGCGCGACCCTCACGCTCCGGAACCACCGCTCCGCTGAGCTCCTGCCCCCGCCCCCATCTCGCCCCACCGCCGCTTTCCTGCTAGATCGCGCCCGTCACGAGGAAGCCCCGATGCCCACACCGCCCATCGCCGAACGCCGCCCGCATGCCGTCACCCAGCACGGCATCACCCGGGAGGATCCCTATCACTGGCTGAGGGCGGACAATTGGCAGGAGGTGATGCAGGCGCCGGAGACCCTGCCGGCCGATATCCGCGCCTATCTCGAAGCCGAGAACGCCTTCGTGAAGGAGGCCTTTGAAACCCCGCATGCCGAGCTGATCGAGAAGATCTACCGGGAGATCCGCGGCCGCATCAAGGAGGACGACAGCGGCATCGCCGCTCCGGACGGGCCATGGGCCTACAACTCGCGCATGGAGGAGGGCAAGCAGTACCCCATCATGGTGCGCACCCCGCGCGAGGGCGGACCGGAGGAGGTGCTGCTCGACTGCAATGTGGAGGCCGGCGAGGGCTATTTCGGCTTCGGCGGCGCCGATCACGACCCCAGCCACCGCATCCTCGCCTGGAGCGCCGACCGGCAGGGCAGCGAATACTACACCATGCGCTTCCGCGACCTCGCCACCGGGCGCGATACGGACGAGGTGCTGGAGGACATTGCCGGTGGCGGCGTCTGGTCGCCGGATTCCAGCGCGGTCTACTACACCGAGTATGACGACAATCACCGCCCGTTCCGCGTGCGCCGCCACATCATGGGCACGCCGCAGGCCGAGGACGAGATCGTCTTCGAGGAGCGCGATCCCGGCTTCTTCGTCGCCGTCGACGAAACGCTGAGCCGCAGCCATGTCGTCATCAACGCCCATGACCACCAGACTTCGGAATGCTGGGTGATCGATACCCGCACCGGCGGCCCGCCGGTTTGCGTCGCCCCCCGCCTCACCGACCGGGAATATGACATCGAGGAGCGTGACGGCACCTTCTACATCCTCACCAATGCCGACGGTGCGGAGGACTTCAAGATCGTCACCGCCCCGGTCGCGGCGCCCGGTGCCGAGAACTGGGTCGAGCTCGTGCCGCACACGCCGGGGGTGCTCATCCTCGACATCATCCTGCTCCGCTCCCACCTCGTCCGCCTCGAGCGCGCCGAGGGCCTGCCGCGCATCGTCGTGCGCCCTCTCTCCCCTCCTCCCGTCTCCCCTCTCCCCCTGGGGGAGAGGGTGGCCCCGCAGGGGCCGGGTGAGGGGCAGAGTCCAGCAGCGGCGTCCGCCGAATGGACGGTGAAGTTCGACGAGGAGGCCTATGCGCTCGGCATGTCGGCCGGCTTCGAGTTCGACACCACCACCATACGCCTCACCTATTCCTCGCCCACCACGCCGCAGCGCACCTTCGATCTCGACCTCGCGACCGGCGCGCGCACGCTGCTCAAGGAGCAGGAGGTCCCCTCCGGCCACGATCCGGCGGCTTATGAGACCAGGCGCATCTTCGCCGTCGCCCCCGATGGCGAGCAGGTGCCCGTCACCCTGCTCTACAAAAAGGGCCTCGCCCTCGATGGCACCGCCCCGGCCCTGCTCTATGGCTATGGCGCCTATGGCATCGCCATGACGGCGAGCTTCTCGGTCTCGCGGCTCAGCCTCGTCGATCGCGGCATGGTGCATGCGGTGGCGCATGTGCGCGGCGGCATGGACAAGGGCTATCGCTGGTATCGCGACGGCCGGCGCGAGAAGAAGCCCAACAGCTTCACCGATTTCATCGCCGCCGCCGAGGCGCTGGTATCGCTCGGTTACAGCGCGCCGGGCCGCATCGTCGCCGAGGGCGGCTCGGCCGGCGGGCTGCTGATGGGCGCCGTCGCCAATCTGAGGCCCGAGCTCTGGGCCGGCGTCCTCGCCGAAGTGCCCTTCGTCGACGTGCTCAACACCATGCTCGACCACACCCTGCCGCTCACCCCGCCGGAATGGCCGGAATGGGGCAATCCCATCACCGATCCCGTCGCCTACGGGCTGATCGCCGGCTATGCGCCCTATGAGCAGGTCGAGGCCAAGGCCTATCCGCCGCTCCTCGTCATCGCCGGCCTCACCGATCCGCGCGTCACTTATTGGGAGCCGGCCAAATGGGTGGCGAAGCTCCGCCACACCGCCACCGGCGACGCGCCGCTCTATCTGAAGACCCACATGGAAGCCGGCCACGCCGGCGCCTCCGGCCGCTTCGACCAGCTCAAGGAAACCGCCCTCGGCTACGCCTTCGCGCTCAGCTGCGTGGGATTGGCCGACCATATTGCGTAAAACGCGCGTTTTACGTATATTCGCTGGAAAGGGAGCCACGTCATGACGGAAGTTGCAGCCACGAAGTTCGCCCGCAATTTTGGGCTCTATCGCGAGATGGTCCAGCGCGAGGCTATTGCCATCACGGCGCATGATCGCATCACCGGCTACTTCGTGTCGGCCCGCGACTACGAGGAGTACCAGAAACTCAAAGCCATGATGCCGGTCGCCCTAGCCGCCGAGGAGCTGGACGCAGAAACGCTCGAGGCGCTCGGCGAGTCAAGGATGGACAAGCGGCACGAGGCCCTCGACGCCTTGATGGACTGATCGCTTGTCGCTGCCGATACCCGAGCCCGGCCTCGTCATTTCCTACAGCTACCTGTGGCGTCACGAGCACAACCGCGGTCTGGAGGAGGGACGGAAGGATCGGCCGTGTCTGATCGTATTGTCGGTCCAACGAGTCTCGCAGCAGCCCCCTCGCGTCACGGTCGCCGCCATTACGCACAGTCCACCGCAGGAAAGCGCGTTCGCCGTCGAGATCCCGGCGCGGGTCAAGCAGCATCTTGGGCTGGATGACGCGCGCTCCTGGATCATCCTCGACGAAGTCAATCAATTCGACTGGCCCGGCTTCGACTTGCGCCCGGTACCAGGTCGTACCGATCGGTTTGCCTATGGCTTCATCCCGCCACGACTATACGATGCCGCCCGGTCGATCCTGCTTGAGGCGAGTGCCAGGCGGAAGGCGATAGTCATAGCGCGGTAGGGGACGCGCGGTTTCAGCATCCCCCTTCCCAGCGATCGCGCCGCTCTGGACGAATCCTTGCACCGCAGTCATTGGCGCGACAGCACAAACCGCCTATATCCTTGCCAGCCCAGCGATCCTAACCATCCAGTCCATACCGGAGACAGACCAATGGCTTTCGAACTTCCCGCCCTGCCCTACGCCTATGACGCGCTCGGCCCCTACATGAGCAAGGAGACGCTGGAGTACCATCACGACAAGCACCACCAGGCTTACGTGACCAACGGCAACAATCTGCTCAAGGACTCCGGCCTCGAGGGCAAGAGCCTCGAGGAGATCGTCAAGGAGAGCTACGGCAAGAATGCCGGCCTCTTCAACAATGCCGGCCAGCACTACAACCACCTGCATTTCTGGAACTGGATGAAGCCGAACGGCGGCGGCAAGTCGATCCCGGGTGCCCTCCAGGCTGCCATCGATTCCGACCTCGGCGGCTACGACAAGTTCCGCACCGATTTCATCGCCGCCGGCACCACGCAGTTCGGCTCCGGCTGGGCCTGGCTCGCCGTCAAGAACGGCAAGCTCGAAATCTCCAAGACCCCGAACGGCGAGTCGCCGCTCGTCCACGGCGCGACCCCCATCCTCGGCGTCGACGTGTGGGAGCACTCCTACTACATCGACTACCGCAACGCCCGTCCCAAGTATCTCGAGGCGTTCGTCGACAGCCTGATCAACTGGGACTACGTGCTGGAACTCTACGAGAAGGGCTGACCAGCCTCACCTCGCTACGCAAGGCCCCGCTCCCGCGGGGCCTTTTCGTTTCCGGGACGGGGACACGGTGTTCATCGGATCGAACACAGCGTTCACCAAAGCGTGAGCGGCGGAGCCTCTCCATTTCAGGCACCTTCGCGTTGCCCAGGCAGCGCTTCGCAACCGAGAGGAGATTACATGCGTAAACTGATCCTAGCCGCATCCGCCCTGATGGTGGGCATGGTTGCGGCCTATGCCGATCCGGTCGAGGATCGCGAAGCCCTGATGAAGTCCTTCGGCAAGGCGGTCGGCCAGTTGGCGCCCATCGCCAAGGGCGAGAAGCCCTTCGACGCAGCCGAAGTTAAGGCCGGCCTCGAGATGCTGAACACCCAGGCGCAGAAATTCGACGCCGCTGTGCTGTTCCCCGAAGGCACGCTCGGCGAATCCGCCTCTCCGAAGATCTGGGAAGACTGGGCCGGTTTCACGGCTGCGGTCGACAAGTTCAAGGGCGACGTCGCCGAGGCCGCCGGCGCGCCGCCGACGGAACTCGCTGCCTTCCAGGCGACGTTCGGCAAGGTCGCCGGCAATTGCGGCGCCTGCCATGAGGCCTTCCGCGTCAAGAAGAACTGACGCGTGGGCTGGAAGACGAAACTCGTTGCCGCGGCGCTCGTTCTGGGCGCCGCTGGCGGCGGCGCCTTCTGGCTTCTGACCGAGCCCAAGGGGATTGACGCGGACGCCCTCGCTGCGCTCGCGCCGGGTGATGCCGCGCGCGGCGA
>VFQR01001337.1_pt1 | contig 19515 bp, 22 predicted proteins | sample 3512321 | NCBI WGS metagenome assembly VFQR01 (sample SAMN10412374, study PRJNA504923) | tailings metagenome | isolation source: Relicate 3 Philex TSF1 revegetated site | place: Philippines: Tuba, Benguet | collected 2017-08-29
TCGACGAGCTGTCGGGCGAACGCCTCGGCGGTCGCGGTGGGCGGCAGGGTGGTGATTGGCATGGGGTGTCCCTTCGGTTGGCAGGTGTGAGTATTCAAACGAATACTGCACCTCGTAGGTACACATATGAGCGAGCAGCCGTCAAGCATCAAGTACCGTGCGCCGCCGGTGACCGACTTCGATCCGGATCTCCTCGTCGACGCGAACGAGGCGGCGATGATCCTCGGGCTCAGACAGCGAACGTCCGTCAGCGTCTACCGCAACCGCTACGCGGACTTCCCTCGCCCAGTCATCGAGAAGGGCAAGTGCGTGCTCTGGCTGCGGGCCGACATCGAGGCGTGGGGGAGGGGGCGGGCGTGAGCGACGAGGTGGTCGAGGTCCCAAAGGATGATCTTGTTCGCGCTCTGGGGGGCTTGCTGAGTCGCATACATCCCCACGCCGCTTACGACGCGTTCATGACAGGCTTTGAGTTGCTGATCGAAATCGACTCTGAAGCCGTCCTCGACACCCTCGGCTGGCTCTACGGGTTTGAAGATGGTGACGCCGTCGTCGGCGACCTCTGCGTTCGATACGGCATCAATCCCGAACTGGTTCCAGACCACGGCGGCTGTGCCGGCGGCTGTGGAGGAAACGTCTTCCGTTTGGATGAGTCGGCTTACATGACAACGACATCAGTTTGGGTCGCGGCGGGCAACCCGTCGGGCCTGTGGTGCATCGGCTGTCTCGAGGAGGCCCTCGGCCGGAAGCTCGTGCGCGACGACTTCGACTGGTCCACCCATATGACGGCCAGTGACGACTACTTCCGTTCCAAACGGCTGAGGCAGCGGATGGGGCGCCTGTAGTCCTCATTCAGTCCTCACCTCAGCGAGAAATGGTGCGACTGAGTGCGAACTGGCGAGAAGCGAAAGCGCAGGTCAGCCGGGCTATGGCTGTATCACCGCAGGTCAGTGGCACCCCTAGATCACTTCCAGCCGAACTGGCCGAGCGACCCCGGGTACGACGAACGGGGCTGACCGAGGCCTGCGGGCCGATCGTCAGCGCTTGACGAGGTCGCGGATGTGGTCGGCCACGCTGGCGAGGGGGCCGGCGAGCAGTTGCGCCGTCGCGGTGCCGGGCACCAGCGGGTGGGGGTGCGTGGGCATGAGCGGCTTCATGCGCGAGAACACGTCGCCCATGCGCTCGAGCTTGTCCGCGTCCACCCCCGCTCGCAGTGTCGGGAGCACCGTGCTCTCCTCCTCGGCGACGTGGTGCTCCACGGCCTCCTGGAGCTGGCGGACCTTGTCGTCGCGCTGCGGGTCGTCGGCCGACGAGCCGTCCACGTCGGCGAGGAGGCGCTTGATCTCCTGGTGCTCGTCGATCGCGTGGTCGGCCTCCTCGTCGCCGTCTCCGCCGGCGCGGCGGACGGCCGGGTACACGAGGATCTCCTCCGCCGCGGCGTGCGGCGCCAGCTCCTTGCGGATCTGCTCGATGATGCGGTCCTTCGACTCGCCACTCGCGGCGGTGGCGTAGGCGGCGAAGAGGCGCTCCACCTCGCGGTGGTCGTTCTCGATGAGGGTGGCGACGTCGGTCATGCCTCGACGTTCCCCGTCGGGCCTGCCGCTGCACCTCCGCCGAATCACCCCTTCGGGCGGCATGTCGCGGGTTCGTGACGATCCTGTGGCGGGAACGTCACGGCCCGTGAACACGAGGGCCTCCGGAGCGCCGAGCGCACCCCCGGCGGACGGTGCACATCGACGCCAGCGCCGCCGGTGCGCCCGAGCAGCCGCTGCCACGGTGCTCGACCGTCGACGTGTCCCGCTCCGGGCTCCTCGTCGCCTTCGGTGAGCCCGTCGGCTTCCCGGTCGGCCATCGCCTGGTGATCTCCCTCGCCCTCGACGACGGGCGCTGCCACCTGATGGGCTCCGTGAACCGCATCGCCCGCGGCGATGACTTCCGCACCTACGTCGCGCTCGACGTCAGCTCCACGCCGGCCGCCGAGATCGAGCGCGTGAGCGCCCACCTCCGCCACCGCTGATCCGCCCCCCGGGCCGACAGGCCCATCCGGCTGCACGCCCGACAGGCTGCTGCTGCGGCTGAGTATCATCGTCCGCGAGCGAGGTGGCGGAGGCGCAGATGGTGGAGCAGGTGTCGGCGGTGCTGGTCTCACAGCGCCAACTCTTCAACGACCCCTGGTTCTCCTGGGGAGCGGAGGTGGAAGAGGTCCTGACGGATCTCCTCCACGCCGACGTCGTCGAGATCGCACCCGTGCCGGGTCGGGTGGCGCACGAGCTCCGCAAGCGCGGGCGGCTGCGCCTCGCTGCATCGAAGGTCGACCGCCTGCGCCCGTACGCGCTCGGCCGGCCGCCGCGCCCCGCCTACGACATCGCCGTCTTCGTCGCGCACGGGGTGAGGGAGCTCGCGATCATCGAGACGATCCCCGGCTGGGAACGTCTGGCCGATCGGCGCATCGCCATCCTCTCCGAGGCGTGGCCGTCGTGGTTCCCGCTGCTCGAGCGTGTGATCGAGTCCGTCGTCAGCAGGTTCGATCACGTCTTCGTCCCGTTCGAGAGCGCCGTCGACGAGCTGGCGCGGCGCAGCGGCGCCAGGGTGTCGTACCTCCCCCACGGTGTGGACGTGCTGGCCTGCCAGCCCTCGTTCGGGGGCGACGCCCGCCGCATCGACGTGAGCAACCGTGGACGTCGCGACCCTGCGCAGCACGAGGCCTTCCTCCAGTGGGCCGCGGCCACCGACTCCTTCTACCTGTACGACACGGCCGGCTTCGGAGCGGTCGCCTCGCACGCGCAGCACCGTCGCCACTACTACGAGCAGGCCGCCAGGTCGCGCTTCTTCGTGGCCAACCACGCCCGCTTCGACCAGGAGAGCCTGCGCACCGGCCACGTCGAGTTCGGGCTCCGCTACTTCGAGGCGCTGAGCGCCGGGGCGATCATGGTGGGGGAGCACCCCTCCCGTGAGCGCTGCGAGCGCGTCCTCGGTCACGTGCCGGGGCTGCTCGACATGCCCCTCGGCAGCGCCGACCTGCCCGACGCGATGACGGAGTTGCTCGCCGACGCCGACGAGGCGGAGCGTGTCATGCGTGAGCACCGCACCCTGGCCCTGAGCCGTCACGACGTGGTGCACCGCTGGGTCGAGGTCGCCGCGGCGCTGGAGCTCGACCTCGGTCCGGCCGCGGCGCGCCGCCTGGAACGCCTGGAGAAGGAAGCCGACGCCGTCAGGCCCGGGTGACCACCACCCGTCGGAGTGAACGAGGATGCTGGCATGGGTGTGGGCGGCGCCGTTAACGTCGCCGCTCGTGAACCGAAGCGGGGAGGACATGTGATGCGTGGGCGCGCGAGGACATCGGGCCGGTCGATCGGGGTGGCGCTGCTCGCCACGGCGATGCTGGCCGCGGCCGCCTGTGGTGGCGGTGACGACGGCGAGGCCGTGGCCACCACCGTGGGGGCGGCACCCACCACCACGGAGGCGGCCGAGACCACCACCACCGAAGCCGTCGACGACGGCCAGGTCACCTCCATCGAGGACGCCAAGGGCGCCATCGTCCAGGTGCTCGCCACCGGCACGTTCCGCGATCCGGCGGAGGGCTCGTCGGGCTTCTTCGGGTCGGGCAGCGGGTTCATCATCGACCCGTCCGGCATCGTCGTCACCAACAACCACGTCGTCACCGGTGCCGGCGCCATCGAGGTGCGCATCGGCGGCAGCACCGACGAGGTGCCGGCGCGGATCCTCGGCGTGTCGGAGTGCAGCGACCTCGCCGTCCTCCAGCTCACCGATCCCGGGCCGTACCCGTACCTCCAGTGGTTCGAGGACGAGGTGCAGCCGCCGCTCGAGATCTTCGTCGCCGGCTTCCCGCTCGGCGACCCTGAGTACACCATCACCCGCGGCGTGGTCTCCAAGGCCGAGGCCGACGGCAACACGTCGTGGGCGAGCATCCGCCACACCATCGAGTACGACGCCAACACCCAGCCCGGCAACTCGGGCGGCCCCGTGCTCGTCCAGGAGGGCGCCGTGGTCGCCGTCCACTACGCCGGTGGTGATCCGGGCACGGGCACCAACCAGTTCTTCGGCATCGCCAGCGACCTCGCCGGCCCGCTCGTCGAGCAGCTCCGCGAGGGCAACGTCGAGAGCATCGGTGTGAACGGCCAGGCGATCGCCTCCGAGGACGGCTCGTTCGCCGGCGTGTGGGTCGGCGGCGTCGCTGCGGGGTCGCCCGCCGCGCAGGCGGGGGTGCTCCCCGGCGACATCATCACCAGCCTCAACGGCGTCAACATGGGCAACACGCCGTGGTCGATGGAGTCGTACTGCGACGTGCTCCGCAGCGCCAACCCGGGGGCGGCCATCGCCGTCGAGGTGATCCGCTACGACACCCAGGAGGTGTGGGCCGGCGAGATCAACGGCACGCCGATGACCGCCCGCTTCTCGTTCGCCGAGGAGCTCGGCGGCGAGGTCGAGGACACCGGCGGCAGCTACTCGTACGAGACCGTCAACGACGACACGGGCGCGATCACCGTGAGCGTCCCGGTCGAGTGGAACCAGCGCGACACCACCCCGACCGACCTCGGCTTCGGCGACCTGTCGCCGACGATCATCGCCTCGCCCAACCTCGACAGCTTCCTCAACAGCTACGACGCACCCGGCATGCTGTTCTTCTACGTGCCCGGCGGTGCTGGCGACAACAACGCGCTGCTCGACCAGCTCGCCGATCCGTCCTGCACGGAGGAGAGCCGGTCCGACTACGACGACTCCGCCTTCATCGGCCGGCAGCTGACCATGTCCTGCCCGGGCGGTGCGCTGCTCGTGGTGGTGGCCGGCTCGCCGGTGTGGGATCCGGCGCAGACCGTCGTGCTCGGCGTGCAGGTCCTCACCACGGCCGACCTCGAGGCCCTCGACCAGATCCTGTACACCTTCAACATCCTGTAGCCGAAGCGGTCCGCCGTTCCGGCGGCACGCGACCACTGACGACACGACGAGCCCGGGGCCTGCGCCCCGGGCTCGTCGTGTTCTCCGCTCGGCACCGTCGGCGCCGGCGGCGGTTCAGGTGGGGTAGTCCTGGAGCGTGCGGCCGTGGGTGCGGTCGACGATCGCCCCCGCGCGGGCTCGGAACTCGGCCAGCAGCGCCTCACGGTCGATCGTCAGCAGCCGCCGGTCGCGCATCAGCACGCGGCCGTCGACGATCGTCGTCTGCACGTCGGAGGCGCGCACGGAGTACACGAGCGCGGCAGCGAGGTCGTGCACGGGCTGGCAGTGGAAGCCGGACACGTCGACCAGGATGAGGTCGGCGCACGAGCCGGGGGTCAGCGACCCGACGCTGCCGGCCAGGCCGGCCGCGGCCGCCGACAGGGGACCGGCCATGTGCAGCGCCAGCGCGCTCGGGAACCAGGTGGCGTCGTCGCGCAGCTGCTTCTGCGAGCAGGCCGTGAAGCGCATGCTCTCGAAGATGTCGAGGGTGTTGTTCGATGCAGGGCCGTCGGAGCAGTAGCCGACCGGGACCCCTGCTGCGAGCAGGTCGTGGATCGGCGTCAGCGGCCCCAGCGCGAACTTGAGGTAGCCCTTCGGCCCGTGGGTCACCCCGACGCGGTCGGCGTGGGCGGCGAGCAGAGGGATGTCGTCGGCGACGATGCCGTTGCCGTGGGCGATGATCACCCCTGCGTCGAGCACGCCGGTGCGTTCCAGCACCTCGATCGGCGAGAGCCCGCGCTCGGCGATGCTCACCTGCGCCTGGTGCATGTCCTCCGAGGCGTGCGTGTGCACCCGCACCCCGATCCTCCTGGCCGCGTCGGCCGCACCGCGCAGGTCGTCGTCGGAGCACGTGTACGGCGCGTGCGGTGCGAGCGACGTGCTGATCCGGCCACCGGCGGCGCCGTGCCAGCCGGCCGCGAAGTCGGCCGATCCGGCGAGGCCGTCGGGTCCCTGGGAGCTGAAGAACGCCGCCCCGAGGTTGGCCCGCAGGCCGCTCTCCTCCACCGCTCGCGCCGCCTCCTCCATGAAGAAGTAGTGGTCGACGAAGGTGGTCACGCCGCTCTCGATCATCTCCGCGGCCGCCACGAGCGTGCCGAGGTGGACGTCGTTCGGCCCCACGTTCACCTCCATCGGCCAGATGTACCGGTTGAACCAGTCACCGACGCGCACGTCCTCGGCGGCGCCGCGCAGGAACGTCATCGCTGCGTGGCAGTGGGTGTTCACGAGGCCCGGCATGGCCACCTGGCCCCGCGCGTCGATCACCTCCGCGGTGCCGGCCTCGCCGGTCCAGGTGGAGCCCGGCCGCACCGCGGTGATGCGGCCGCCGGTGATCTCGATCGTGGTGTGGGGGGCGAAGGTCACGGCCTCGGGCGACGTGGCCACGAGCGCCGTGGCATCGACGACGACGAGGTCCGGCGCGGCGGGGCCGGTGTCGGGTGCGGAGGTCATCCTCCGACGGTACGCGCCGCGCCGGAGCGGTCTTGCACCTCGGCGGGGTGTCCGCTCTGATGTGGCGGTGAACGACGACGACCTCACCGCGCCGACCGTCGAGCTGCTGCAGGCGCTGATCCGCAACGAGTGCGTCAACGACGGCACGGCCGACTCCGGGCACGAGACCCGGAGCGCCGACCTGCTGCGCGGCTATCTCGAAGGCTCCGGCCTCGACGTGGAGCAGTACGAGCCACACCCCGGCCGGGGCTCGCTCGTCGCGCGCATCGAGGGCAGCGACCCCACCGCCCCCACGCTGTGCCTCATGGGCCACACCGACGTGGTGCCGGTGAACCCCGAAGGGTGGAGCCGCGACCCGTTCGGCGGCGAGCTGGTGGACGGCGAGGTGTGGGGCCGGGGCGCCATCGACATGCTGAACATGACCGCCTCGATGGCCGTCGCGTTCCGGCACCTGGCCCGCTCGGGCTGGCGGCCGCGCGGCTCGCTCGTCTTCTTCGGCGTGGCCGACGAGGAGTCGGGCGGCCACCTCGGCGCCGAGTGGATGTGCGACCACCACTGGGACGCCGTCGGCTGCGACGTGGTGCTCACCGAGCTCGGCGGGTGGTCGGCCTTCGGCCCCGACGGCGGCCGCCGGGTGGTGGTGAACGTGGGCGAGAAGGGCAGCGCGTGGCGGCGGCTGCGGGTGCGCGGCACACCTGCGCACGGCTCCACGCCGTTCGGGGCGGACAACGCGCTCGTGAAGGCCGCCGAGGTGGTGCGCCGCCTGGCCGACTACCGGCCGGCGGCCCACCTCGACGACGTCTGGAGGGCGCAGGTGGAAGCCCTGCCGGTGACCGAGGAGCTGCGCGCCGCGCTGCTCGACCCCGCTCGGCTGTGGGACGCGCTCGGCCAGCTGCCCCCGGCAGCGGCACGGACCTGCCACGCCCACACCCACACCACGTTCTCGCCCAACGTGATCCACGGCGGGCAGAAGACCAACACGATCCCCGACGTGGTGGACATCGAGGTCGACATCCGCACGGTGCCCGGCACCACCGACGCGGACGTGGCCGTGCACCTGCGGGAGGCGCTCGGCGAGCTGATCGACCACGTCGAGGTGTCGACCATCTCCGGTGACCTCGCCACCCGGTCGCCGCAGGACCCGCGCGTGTGGGCCGCCCTCGACCGGGCGACGCAGCGCGCCCACCCCGGCTCGTCGCTGCTGCCGGCGATCGAGGTGGGTGCCACCGACGCGCGGTTCTTCCGTCACCGCGGCGCGATCGCCTACGGCACCGGGCTGTTCTCCCCGGAGGTGACGCTCGAGACGTTCGGGACCCGGTTCCACGGCAACGACGAGCGCATCGACGTCAACTCGCTCGGCCTCGCCACCACCTTCTGGCTCGACGTGGCGCGCGAGCTGTGCGGCTGAACCGCCGGGCTCAGCGGTCGTACAGCTCGAACAGCTGCCGGATGGCGTGGGCCTGGCCGCCGCCCGTGGACGACATCACGGCGATCGGCATGGCGCCGGTGTCGTACCACGCCTCCATGCCCTCGCGCACCTCGGCGGCGCTGCCGGACAGGGTGCAGTCGTCGATCCAGCGGTCGGGCATGAGCGACGGGAGGGCCTCGCGGTCGCCGGTGGCGAGCGCGGCCTCGATGGCCGACATCTCCTCCTCGTACCCCGCCGCCTTCCAGTAGTTGCGGTAGTTCGGCAGCGTGACGTAGCCGCTGAGCGTGCGCCGGTGCACCGCCCGGGCGGCGTCGCGATCGGCGTCGATCACCGTCGGGACCATGTTGGCGAGCGTGAACGCGGGACGCCGCTCCGCGGGCACGGTCGCCGCCTGCACCGGCATGTGCGACCGGCAGGCGTTGGCCCACACCGCGCCGTCTGCCACCTCCACCGCCAGGGCGAGCATCCGGTCGCGCAGCGTCGCCAGCCAGATGGGCGGCAGGGCCCCTGCCGACCGCTCCGCGGCGCGCACCCGCTCCACGTAGCTGCGCATGTCGGCGAGGGGGCGGCCCGTGTCGATGCCGAGCCGGTGCATGGCCGGCTCGTGGCTCACCCCCAGGCCGAGTCGGAACCTGCCGCCGCTCACCTCGGCCAGATGGCCGGCGGTGATGGCCGCCTCGGTGGGGTGCTGGTGGTAGATCGGCTGGATGCTCGTCCAGAACGTGATGCGGGTGGTGACGTGCGCCAGGGAGCCGCACAGGGCGAGGTTGCCGTGGATGCCGGGGCTGCACACGCCGGCGAAGCCCCGCCGGTCGGCCTCGGCGGCCAGCTCGAGGATGGTCGAGCGCTTGGTGGGCGTGCCGATCACGGCGAGCGCGGGGAGCCGGGTCATCGCCGCAACGTAGACGGCGACGGCCCGGCCCCCGCGCACGCGGCCGGCGAGTCAGTCGGTCAGAAGATGTAGCCCACCACGTCGATGACGACGTCGGTCGAGCTGGCACCGGCGAGGACGTTCACCCTGCCCATCTCGTCGACGGCGACGGTCGGGTCGGCGCCGACGATCGAGTTGGCCTCGTACCAGTTGAGAGCCGAGGTCGCGGGGATGACGGTGGCGTCGGTGGCGTAGATCTTGAGGAACCCGGCGTTGCCGGTGTTCACCGCGGTGAGGCGGACCAGGGCGCCCGATGCGCCCGGGGGCACCGCCACCATCGACTGGTTCGAGCCGTCCAGGCCCATCGCCAGGCTGATCGTCCGGGCCGTGTTCACCTGCAACCGGCCCGCCGCCTCGTTGCGGCTGTCGTACGCGCGCAGGGGCTGGTCGAGCAGCTGGACGGTGCCGCCGGAGGCTGCCGCCGACAGCTGGCCACGGACGGCGCCCTGCGGGAAGTCGGCGTTGTGCACGTTCACGTAGAACCCGGCGGGATTGGCCAGGATCGGGCTCGTCGTGGCGTCGTCGGCCGTGACGCAGCCGGAGAGGTCCGGATCGGGTGCGTCGAACAGCGGCACCACGACGGCTCCCGCCGTGCCGGCGACGCCGACGTGGATGTGCGCGGCGGTGGGGGTGGCGATGTTCATGACGCGCAGGTCGTAGCAGACCTGATCAGCGGCCTGGTCGACGGTGATGGCGGCTGCGCCGCTGCCGTCGGGGTCGCCCGGCGTGGGCACCTCGGCGGCGCCGGTGAGCATGGCCGTCATCGGAGCCGACACGACGCCGGCCGAGGCGCCCACGGTGGTGCGCGCCGCGCCCTGCGCGATGGTCGGGGCCAGGAGCGCTGCCGCACCCAGGCCGACGGCCGTGGCCCACGTGGCGCGGCGGCGCCGCAGCCCAGCTCGCGGGGCGGGGCCCGCCTGTGGGACGGGAGGGGTGTGGTCGTGGGGTGTCATGTGGGGATCTCCTGTCGTGCAGGCGCGCCGAGGTGCCCGCCTGCGTCGGCTGCGCCTACCCGCCGGGGGGAACGGCAAACGACGCCTGCGTGTGGCCGCGAGTAGGGTGCGCGCATGGGCGACTCGGCGACCGGCGCGACCTTGCGCGCCCGGCCGCTGCGTGTCGGCATCGTCTGCCCCTACAGCCTCTCGGTGCCGGGCGGTGTGCAGGCGCAGGTGATGGGCCTCGGCCGCGAGCTCCGCACGATGGGCATCGAGGCGCGGGTGCTGGCGCCCTGCGACGGCCCACCTCCGTCCACCTTCGTCACCCCCCTCGGCAACAGCCTGCCCACGTCCGCCAACGGCTCGGTCGCGCCCCTGGCGCCCGACCCCTCGGCGCAGCTGCGCACGATCCGGGCGCTGAACGACGAGGACTTCGACGTCCTCCACCTCCACGAGCCGTTCACACCCGGCCCGACGCAGACGGCCCTGCTCATGCACACCGCGCCGGTGATCGCCACGTTCCACTCGGCGGGTGAGAGTGCTGCCTACCGGTACCTGCGCCGCCCGGTGCTCGCGGCCAGCCACCGGATCGCGCACCGCGTGGCGGTGTCGGCCGATGCCGAGGAGCTGGTCCGCCGCTACATCGGCGGCGAGTACGAGATCCTCTACAACGGCGTCGAGCTCGACATGTACCGGTCGTCGCCGTCGTGGCCCGCCGAGCGGCCGACGATCTTCTTCTGCGGCCGCCACGAGGAGCGCAAGGGGCTCGACGTGTTGCTCGCCGCCATGGCCGGCCTGCCCGCGGAGGTGGCGCTCTGGGTGGCCGGGACGGGCCCCGACACCGCCCGCCTCCGCGCCGCGCACGGCGGCGACCGGCGGATCGAGTGGCTCGGCCGGTTGAGCGATGCCGACAAGATCGCCCGCTACCGGGGCGCCACCGTGTTCTGCGCGCCGTCCCTGCACGGGGAGTCGTTCGGGGTGGTGCTGCTGGAGGCCATGGCCGCCGGGACCGCCGTGGTGGCCAGCGGCCTCGACGGCTACCGCACGGTGGCCACCGACGACGTCGACGCCGTGCTGGTGGAGCCCGGCGACGTGGACGCCCTGGCCACGGCGCTGAAACGAGCGCTCTACGACGAGCCGCTGCGCCACCGGCTGGAGGCCGCCGGCGCTCGTCGGGCGGAGGAGTTCTCGATGCGCTCGCTCGCGGAGCTCTACGCGGCGCGCTACCGACGCATCGCCCGCGACCGGTCGGAGCGGCGGGAACGTCGCGCCGACGCCGCACCGCGAGGCCCGGGCGCTCGTATCATCGAGAAGGTCTTCGGGAAGGGAGCCTCATGATCTGGATCGTGCTGGCCGTCGTGGTGGTGCTGGTGCTCGTCGCGATCGTCACCTACAACGGCCTCATCCGCAGCCGCAACCAGGTGGAGAACGCGTGGTCGCAGATCGACGTGCAGCTGAAGCGGCGCATCGACCTCATCCCCAACCTGGTGGAGACGGTCAAGGCCTACGCGGCGCACGAGCGGGAGACCCTCGACGCCGTCATCCGCGCCCGCAACGCGGCGATGGCCGCGGCGCCGTCGGATCCGCACGCCCTGGCCGCGGCCGACAACCAGATGACGGGGGCGCTGCGCCAGCTGTTCGCGCTGAGCGAGGCGTACCCCGACCTGAAGGCGAACCAGAACTTCCTGGCCCTCCAGGAGGAGCTCAGCTCCACCGAGGGCCGCGTCGCGTACGCGCGGCAGTTCTACAACGACTCGGTGCTGAACTACAACAACAAGCTGCAGCAGTTCCCGACGGTGATCTTCGCCAACATGCTGAACTTCGACAAGCGAGAGTACTTCGAGGCCGACGAGGGCGCTCGCGAGGTGCCGAAGATCGGCTTCTGACCGACCGGTCGCCGACGCGCCGGCCCGTTACCCTGAACCCCTCATGTTCGATCTGATCCGCGCGAACCGCCGCAGGAGCGTCGTGCTCGTGATCGGCTTCGTGGCCTTCCTCGCGCTGGTGGGCGCCTCGGTGGGCGCGCTCACCGGCTACGGCGTCACCGGCACCATCGTCGCGCTCGTCATCTCGGCGGTGATCGCCTTCACGTCCTACTGGAAGGCCGACGCCATCGCGCTCGCCGTCAGCAGGGCCAAGCCGGCCGACCCCGAGCAGTACCAGCGGCTCCACAACCTGGTGGAGGGACTGTGCATCGCGAGCGGGCTGCCCAAGCCGCGCATCTACATCGTCGAGGATCCGGCGCCGAACGCCTTCGCCACCGGCCGCAACCCCCGCCACGCAGCCATCGCCGTCACGACCGGCCTGCTCCAGAAGATGAACCGCGTGGAGCTCGAAGGCGTCCTCGCCCACGAGCTGTCGCACATCCGCAACTACGACATCCTCGTCTCCACGTTGGCGGTCACGCTCGTCGGCGCCGTCGCCCTCATCACCGACATCGGCATCCGCATGCTCTGGTGGAACGGGGGCCGGGTGCGCCGCGACGGCGACCGCGGCGGCGGCGGCAACCCGCTCGCGCTCATCGGCTTCGCCCTGTTGATCTTCGCGCCGATCATCGCCAAGGCCATGCAGGCCACCATCAGCCGGCAGCGGGAGACCCTCGCCGACATCAGCGCCTGCCAGATGACGCGTTACCCGCCGGGGCTGATCTCGGCGCTCGAGAAGCTGAAGGCCGACACCACCGTCACCCACTCGGCCACCACGGCCACCGCCCACCTGTGGATCGAGCAGCCGATGTCCGGCCTGCGCGACGAGGGCCACCTGCGCGCGTTCCACAAGATGTTCAACACCCACCCTCCCCTCGAGGAGCGGATCGCACTGCTGAGGGAGCTGTGATGCGAGCACGGAGGCACCGCACCGGCCTCGCCCTGTTCGTGACGTCGGCGCTGGTCGTCGCGGCGTGCGGCGGCGACGACGACGCGGGGGGCACGACCACCACCACGGAGGCGGTGACCACCACGAGCACCACCGTCGCGCCCACCACCACGCGGGCGACGACGACCACGGCGGTCGACACCACGGCGGCGCCCACCACCACCGAGGCCGTCGCAGAGCCGGTGATGCCGCTCACCGGCGAGCCGGTCACCGACGAGCTCGCCGCGGCCCGGCCGGCGATGGCCGTGAAGCTCGACAACCACCCGGCGTCGCGCCCGCAGTTCGGGCTCAACGCCGCGGACATCGTCTTCGAGGAGAACGTCGAGAACCTCACCCGGTTCGCGGCCGTGTTCCAGAGCCAGGTGCCCGAGCGCGTGGGGCCCGTGCGCTCCGGCCGCACGCAGGATGTCGACATCTTGGCGCCGTTCGACCACCCCTTGTTCGTGTGGAGCGGTGGTAACGCCAACGTCACCAGGGCCATCGCCGCGAGCGAGCTGGTGTCCCTCAGCCCCACCACCACGCAGAACCGGGGGTTCTTCCGGGAGCAACGTGGCGGAGAAGACCGTGAGCACACCCTCTACGCCCGCCCCACCGAGCTGTACCCGGCGTTCACCATGCTGTACGCGCCCGCCCCGAAGCAGCAGTTCGCGTACCGCGCCGAGGGCGACGAGCCCGGCGGGAGCGAGGCCGACGGCGTCGAGGTGGCCATGGACGGCGTGCGCGTGCGCTGGACGTGGGACGAGGCCAGCGGCACGTACCTGCGCGAGCAGAACGGCAGCGCCCACATGGACGCCACCCTCGGCCAGGTCAGCGCGGCCAACGTGGTGGTGCTGGAGGTGGCCTACCGGCCGAGCCCCGCCGACGCCCGCAGCCCGGAGGCGCAGACCCTCGGCAGTGGCAGCGCGTGGGTGCTCACCGCCGGGCGGATGATCACCGGCACCTGGGCGCGCGACGACCGGGCCCAGCCCTTCACCCTCACCGCCGACGACGGCTCGGTGATCGAGCTCACACCGGGGCGCACGTGGGTGGAGCTGCCGAGAACGGGCAGGACCACACCGCTCTGAGGCCGGTACAGTGAGCTCCATGAGCTCGTACGACTCGGCCAGCGGCACGTCCACGGGTACCTTCCGCGTGAAGCGGGGGTTGGCGGAGATGCTGAAGGGCGGCGTCATCATGGACGTCGTCACCCCCGAGCAGGCGAAGATCGCCGAGGACGCGGGCGCCAACGCCGTCATGGCCCTGGAGCGCGTGCCCGCCGACATCCGCCGCGACGGCGGTGTGGCCCGGATGAGCGACCCCGAGATGATCGAGGGCATCAAGGCCGCCGTGAGCATCCCGGTGATGGCCAAGGCGCGCATCGGCCATTTCGTCGAGGCCCAGATCCTCGAGGCCCTCGGCGTCGACTTCGTCGACGAGAGCGAGGTGCTCACGCCGGCCGACGAGACGCACCACATCGACAAGTTCCGGTTCACCGTGCCGTTCGTGTGCGGCGCCACCAACCTCGGCGAGGCCTTGCGCCGGATCAGCGAGGGTGCGGCGATGATCCGCAGCAAGGGCGAGGCCGGCACCGGCAACATCGTCGAGGCGGTGCGTCACCTGCGCAGCATCCTCGGCGACATCAAGCGCCTCGGCGCGGCCAACGACTCGGCGGAGCTGTTCGAGTGGGCCAAGCGCCTGCAGGCCCCGCTGCCGCTCGTGCAGGAGATCGCCGAGCAGGGGCGCCTGCCCGTGCCGCTGTTCTGTGCCGGCGGGATCGCCACCCCCGCCGACGCCGCGCTCGCGATGCAGCTCGGCGCGGAGGCCGTGTTCGTCGGGTCGGGCATCTTCAAGAGCGACGATCCCGCGCCGCGAGCCAAGGCCATCGTGGAGGCCACCGCCCACTTCAGCGACCCGCACATCCTCGCCAAGGTGAGCCGCGGCCTGGGCGCCCCGATGACGGGCATCGGCATGGACGAGATCAACCAGCGCTACGCCGAGCGCGGCTGGTGACCGTGAGCAGGTCGGCGGGGGAGCAGCCCCCAGGTGCACACCACCGCACACGCCGGGCCGGCGGAGCGCGCGACGGCTGCCGCGGGAGCTGAGCACCCCGTCACCACGTTCGGCGTGCTCGCCCTGCAGGGCGCCTTCGCCGCGCATCAGAGCGCCCTCGCCGAGCTCGGCCAGCCCACCAGGCAGGTGCGCACCCCGGACGACCTGGCCGCCGTCGACGCGTTGGTGATGCCCGGCGGTGAGAGCACCACGATGTCGAAGCTGCTCGACAGCAGCGGCCTGTTCGCCGCGATCGAGGCGAGGCTGCACGACGGCATGCCCGTGCTCGGCACGTGCGCGGGCATGATCCTGCTCGCGGCGGAGGTGCTCGATGGTCGTCCCGACCAGCGCAGCTTCGCCGCCCTCGACGTGTCGGTGCGCCGCAACGGCTACGGCCGCCAGGTCGACAGCTTCGAGACCGACCTCGACGTGGCCGGCCTCGACGAGCGCTTCCACGCGGTGTTCATCCGCGCCCCGAAGGTGGAGCGCGTGGGGGAGGGCGTGGAGGTGCTGGCCACACACGAGGGCGTGCCGGTGCTCGTCCGCGAGGGGCGCCTGCTCGCCGCAGCGTTCCATCCCGAGCTCACCCCCGACCACCGGCTCCATGCCGAGTTCGTCGGCATGGTCCATACTGCAGCAGCTGGCGCCGGTTGAGCCCCAGCACGTCCCCGCACGGAGAGAACCCGCATGTCCGGCCATTCCAAATGGGCAACGATCAAGCACAAGAAGGGCGCCGCCGACGCGCGCAGGGCGAAGGTGTTCGCGAAGATCGCCCGCCAGCTGGAGGTGGCCGCCCGTGACGGGGGCGGCGACCCGGCCAGCAACGCCACGCTACGGACGATGGTGCTGAAGGCGAAGGCCGCCTCGATGAGCAACGACCTCATCGACCGCGCGATCAAGCGGGGCACCGGGCAGAGCGAGGGCGGCACCTACGAGTCGATCCTGTACGAGGGCTACGCCCCGGGCGGTGTGGGCCTGCTCATCGAGGTGCTCACGGACAACCGCAACCGCACCAGCGCCGACGTGCGCAACGTGTTCAGCAAGCTCGGCGGCTCGCTGGCCGAGCCCGGTTCGGTGAGCTGGCAGTTCAGCCGCAAGGGCGTGCTCCTCGCCGCCGGTGACGAGGACGAGGTGATGCTGGCGGCGCTCGAGGCCGGTGCCGACGACGTCGCCGCCGACGGTGACCTGTGGCGGATCACCTGCGACCCGTCGTCGCTCTACGACGTGCGCGACGCGATCGCGGCCGCGGGCGTGCGGGTCGAGTCGGCCGAGTCGACGATGGTCTCGTCCACCGTGATCGAGGTGACCGACGCCGACGACGCCCGGCGGGTGCTCCGCATTGTCGACGCGCTCGAGGACAACGACGACGTGCAGGACGTGTTCGGCAACTTCGACATCAGCGAGGAGCTGATGGAGGCCGTCGGGTGAGCGTCGCCGTCGGCGACCGCGCTCCGGAGTTCACCCTGCCCTCCACCGGGGGCGGGACCGTCTCGCTGTCGGACCTGGCCGGACGACCCGTCGTGTTGGTGTTCTACCCGGGCGACGACACCCCCGTGTGCACCAAGCAGCTCAACTCCTACAACGACGAGCTCGGGCAGTTCGAGGAGCTGCAGGCGCAGGTGCTCGGCATCTCCGCGCAGGGCGTCGACAGCCACGAGCGCTTCCGCGACCGGCACGGGTTCAAGTTCCCCCTGCTCGCCGATCCCGACAAGAAGGTGGCCGCGCTGTACGGCACGCTCGGCCCGCTCGGGTTCCCGCGGCGCAGCGTGTTCATCGTCGACGCGACCGGCACCGTCCGCTACGCGCACCGGGCGATCGCAGGGCTCACGTTCCGCCCGGTGGACGAGCTGGTGCGCGTGCTGCGGTCGCTGTAGGTCCGCCACCGCCCCCCGGCGCGCTGCTAGCGTCGTACGCATGTTCGCCCGCGTCCTCGGCATCGACCCAGGCCTCACCAGGTGCGGCTACGCGGTGGTCGAGGCGCGACACGGCGCGGTGGTCGCGCTCGCCCTCGGCGTGGTGCGCACCCCGAGCGACCACCCGCTGCCGCAGCGCCTCGCCACGCTCAAGCTCGAGCTGGTCCGCCTGCTCGAGGAGCACCGGCCGGCGGCGGTGGCCGTGGAGCAGGTGTTCTTCCAGACCAACGTGCGCACGGCGATGAGCGTCGGCCAGGCCAGCGGGCTGGCCCTCGCGGAGGCGGCGGCCGCCGGGTGCGTGGTCGCGCAGTACACCCCCAACCAGGTGAAGGACGCGGTCGCCGGCTACGGGAACGCCGACAAGGCCCAGGTGCAGCGGATGGTGCAGCGGCGGCTCGGCCTCACGGCGCTGCCCCAGCCGGCCGACGCCGCCGACGCCGCAGCGCTGGCGCTGTGCCACCTGGCGATGGCCCCCTTCGCCGGCAGCGTCGCCCGTGCCGGCGGGCGCGGCGGCGTGCGCGCCACGGCGGTGGTGCGGTGATCGGGTCGCTCCGTGGGGCCGTGCTCGAGCGCACCGGCGACACTTCGGTGCTGCTCGAGGTGGGCGGCGTCGGCTACGTGGTCACGGTCACGCCGCGCACCCTCGCCGAGCTCGAGCCGGGCTCCTCCGCGTTCCTCTACGTCCACCACCACATCCGCGAGGACGCGCAGACGCTCTACGGCTTCCGCCACCGCGACGAGAAGTCCGCGTTCGAGGTGCTGGTGGCCACCCACGGGATCGGCCCGGCCCTCGCGCTCGCGATCCTCGCCACCCACGCGCCTGCGGCCCTCGTCGACATCGTCGCCACCAACGACCTCGGCGCCCTCACGCTCGTGCCCGGGGTGGGCCGCAAGACCGCCGAGCGGCTGCTGGTCGAGCTGCGCAACCGGCTGAGCGTGCCGGTGCTCGAGCCGGTGGGTGGCGGCGGGGCCGCACCGGGCGGCGCCGGCTCGGTGGTCGGCGACGTGCGCGAGGCGCTCGCCGGGCTCGGCTACGGCTCCGACGAGATCCGCGACGCGCTGCGCGAGGTGCCGGCGCACGCGGACGCCGCGAGCCTGCTGCGCGACGCGCTGAAGCTGCTCGGGGCCAAGCGTGCGTGACGAGTTCCTCGATCCGGGTGTGGTCGACGAGCACGATCAGCTCGACGAGGTCGGGCTGCGCCCCAAGCGGCTCGCCGAGTTCATCGGCCAGCGCGAGCTGAAGGAGCACCTGGCCATCGTGCTGGAGGCGGCCTCCCGGCGTGGCCAGCCCGCCGACCACCTCCTCCTCGCCGGACCGCCCGGGCTCGGCAAGACGTCGATGGCCGGCATCGTCGCCGCCGAGATGGGTGTCCACCTCCACGTCACGTCAGGGCCGGCCCTCGAGCGGGCGGGCGACCTCGCCGCCATCCTCACCAAGCTGGAGGAGGGCGACGTCCTGTTCATCGACGAGATCCACCGCCTCTCGCGGGCCGTGGAGGAGATCCTCTACCCGGCCATGGAGGACTTCCAGCTCGACATCGTCGTCGGCAAGGGACCCGCCGCGTCGAGCATCCGCCTCACGTTGCCACCGTTCACGCTGGTGGGCGCCACCACCCGCACCGGCATGATCACCGGGCCGCTGCGCGACCGCTTCGGCCTCGTCGCCCGGCTCGACTACTACACCCCCGACGAGCTCGAGGCGATCGTGGTGCGCGCCGCCGGCATCCTGCGCGTCGACATCGAGGTGGAGGGGGCGTGGGAGATCGCCCGCCGCTCGCGGGGCACGCCGCGCATCGCCAACCGCTTGCTCCGGCGGGTGCGCGACTACGCCGAGGTGCGCGGCGACGGCACCATCAGCCAGGACACCGCGCGCGCCGGCCTGCGCCTGTTCGGGGTCGACGAGCTGGGCCTCGACAAGGTCGACCGCGCCATCCTCGGTGCCATCTGCCAGCAGTTCCACGGAGGCCCGGTCGGCCTCAGCACGGTGGCGATCAGCGTCGGCGAGCAGCCCGAGACGGTCGAGGACATGTACGAGCCGTTCCTCATCCAGCAGGGCATGATCGCTCGCACGCCGCGCGGCCGTGTGGCCATGGCCGCGGCGTGGGAGCACCTCGGCCTGCGAGCCCCTCCGGGCCCGCCGCAGCCGCCGTCGCTGTTCGACTGAGCCGGCGTCAACCGGTGGCGTGCGCCGTCAGGAACGACATCGTCTTCGCCCACGCCGCCTTGGCCGCCGGCTCGTTCCAGAACATCGGCGCCTCGTGGTTGTCGAACGCGTGCCCGGCCGCCTCCACGTTGATCGTGAACCGCTGGTGGCCGGCGATCGCCGCCGACAGCGCCTCCACGCCCTCGTTCGGGATGTAGGCGTCGGCGTTGCCGAAGTGCAGCAGCGTGGGGCAGGAGATCTGCTCCACCATCCCGAGCATGGAGGGCACGCCCGAGCCGTAGTAGCTCACGCAGCACGACGGCTGCCCGTTGGCGGCCACCGCCCAGGCGAGCGTGCCGCCGAGGCAGAAGCCGAGCACCGCCGGCTGGCGGGTGCTGCCCGACAGCTGGGCGAGGCGGTCGAGCGCAGCGGCGCAGTCGGCCACGGCCTGGGGGAAGTCGAGCTGTTGCACCTGCTGCAGCGACGCCCCGAGGCCCGCCTCGTCGTGGGCGCTGGCCCAGTGGGGGGCGAAGCGCCAGAACACGTCCGGTGCCCCGACAAGGAAGCCGGCCGCGGCCAGCCGTTCGGCCACGGCGCGGATGTACGGCCCGACACCGAAGATCTCCTGCAGGACGAGCACGGCGCCCACCTGCGGACCCTCGGGATCCCACACGAACAACGACATCGAGCCCGCCTCGCCGCAGGGCACCTGCTCCGTACGCATGGCCGCCATCGTCGCGCACGTGCGCCCGGCGCGCGCTGTTGCGCTGCGGGCCCGGCGTTCAGCAGCGGGCCGCGGTGAAGGAGCCGTCGACGGGGTCGTAGGTGCCGCCGCCGGTGGCGCTGTGCGCGCCGGGCAG
>VFQR01001338.1_pt1 | contig 19512 bp, 16 predicted proteins | sample 3512321 | NCBI WGS metagenome assembly VFQR01 (sample SAMN10412374, study PRJNA504923) | tailings metagenome | isolation source: Relicate 3 Philex TSF1 revegetated site | place: Philippines: Tuba, Benguet | collected 2017-08-29
CCCCATCTCCTTCATCCCCCCCATCCCCCAGCTATTGTTTGGCTATTTTATTGGTAGTAAAGTGGAGAATTATCTGCTAGATCCGCCTAAACTTGAAAAGCTATGAGAGAAAAACCTAAACAACAAATGCGTATATGGGCGATGTTGTGTCATCTCTCGGCATTATTAGCATGGATCTTAGTCTTGTTCTTGGTATTTCTTGGCATACCTTTATATTTGCCCCTAAATCTGTTAGCCCCACTCATGATTTGGCGATGCCAAAAAGCAAAATATCCCTGGATTGATTTTCAAGGTAAAGAATCGTTAAATTTTCAAATTTCTTTGACGTTTTATACATTTATTTTCATCATTGTCTCTTTGTTTTTTGTGTTAACTAGCTTTAGTTTGGCAGTGACTAGTAATAGTACAATCAACGAAGTAAAAATCACATTAGACAGTTTACTAATTGTGCTGACCTGCTTGATTTCATTAATACTAATACTACAATCATTTTTAGTGACCTTTGCTGCCATCAAAGCTTACAATGGAGAACATTATCGTTATCCTTTCACAATCAGAGTTTTACGATAACATCGATGCTGTCTGCTTTGTTTGTGTAAGAGACGCCTCAATTAGCTGCTCTCCGAACTTTTTCACTTGTTCAACTAAAGCCTCTCCAGCATTTTCTGGTGAACCACTGTTAAAAGGTGGTGCAGGGTTGTACTCTAGCAATAATTGAATTAACTTAGCTGTTTGGTCACCACACAGATGAGCAGCAACTACCAAGCCAAAATCAATTCCAGCAGTGACACCACCACCTGTAATACGATTGCGATCGACTACTACTCTATCAGTTCCCACCTCAACCCCCAACATTGCTAACTGGTCACGAAACGCCCAATGGCAAGCAGCGCGGTAGCCCTGCAATAATCCAGCCGCCGCCAGAATCAAAGAACCAGTACAAACAGAAGTAATATATTTTGCTGTTTTCCCATGTAGCCTGAGAAATTCCAACACCTCTGTATCCCGCATCATCTCCACTTGTCCCACAGCACCCCCAGGTACGCACAAAACATCCAGTGATGGACAGTTTTTCAAAGTGGTTGTAGGTAATATCGTCATCCCTTCATTACTGGTGACTGGCTGTAAAGTTTTCCACAATAGATGAACACAAGTTTCAGGCATCATAGAAAATACTTGATGCGGCCCGGTGATATCGAGTTGAGTCATCCCAGGATAAATCACTAGACCAATGTGATATTTAGCTTGAATTGTCATAATCCATTTCTTTTAACGATTGTTATGGAATATCGTAAAAGTGGCAATCAAATTTGCCCAGTCCTCGATCGAGTACAGTTTCATTTCATATCATGTCCGCCTAATCACTTATCAAAAGAAACTCTCCGCTTCTCCGTGTCCCCGCGTCCCCGCGTCCCCGCGTCCCCGCGTCCCCGCGTCAGTCTAAACAATAAGTCTTCAACCGACATGATATCAATGGCTAATTCTCTTCATGCTTTATTTCAAGCTCTAGCTGCTGCTAGCAATCAACGCGAACTCAGATTGCGTTTTATGGATGGAGTTGGCGAACATTTTGGCGTTCAACGTTGGGGAATTTATCTACTGGATGAATTGCAATCGCATTATATTACCGTAGATGTCCACGGTATGCCCAATGTTGATAACTTTGTGGAACTATATGAAAAAGTCGGTCGCACTGTCGATCCTGTAATGCACTACGTAGTTGAACATCATGCCCCAGCACATGAAGAAATGGTGTTACCTCCAGGTGGTTGGAAGCAATGCGAACTTTATCAAAATTGTTGTGCTTATTATGACCACGAACACATTATGACTGGTCCGATAGTCGGCGGTGGTAGTCTCATCGGTGCAGTTCATTTTGCCCGTGTGGGTGATGCACCAGCATTTAATCATCAAGATATTTCTGATTTAAGCGCTGTTTGCACACATCTGTCAACCTGTCTGGCAACTTTCCAGATGCGACAAACAACATTGAATTCTGCTGCAATTAATCGCTTAACTGTGCGTGAAATTCAAATTGCCGAACTAGTAGCACAAGGGCTAACAAATGCGGAAATTGGTACAACTTTGTGGATTCAAGAAAATTCTGTTAAACAAGCTTTGAAAAGAATGTTTCGCAAGTTGGAAGTTACAAATCGTGCCGAGATCGTGGCACAATTACGAGATATTTTAGGTTAATGAAAGATTAGATAGCGATATAATTAAACTGCAAACGAATCACAGATGAGAAACATGGAAAAACTCGATCGCATCACACTTAACCCTAATGTTTGCTTGGGTCAACCGACAATTCGGGGTATGCGAATCACCGTCAGCGTCATCCTCAAAATGCTAGCGAATAGTAAATCCGTGGCAGAAGTTTTACAAGCCTATCCAGAACTAGAAGCTGAAGATATTCACCAAGCACTCAAATATGCCGCTTGGGTTGTTTCCGATCAAATTCAGATGGTCCCAACTGCTTGAGGAAAGCTTGTGACCAAGCTACTAGCAGACATGAATATTTCACCTCAGACCGTAGCTGCGTTCCAAGAGCAAGGATGGGATATCATTCGAGTCTCTGATGTTTTGTCTCAAATCTGGTATGGATAGCTGTGACATCTGCTTTTTTAGATTTGCCATTTTGGGTTAATCAAAGATGAGATGAACAAGCGATCGCACTTACACGATAAGGCGAATAGGCTGGCGATCGCTTCATGACTTCTTTATCAAGTGTAAATTTTTTGGGTTCTTCAGTACCTAGTATGCCAAAAACTTAGTAAAAATCCGACACAAAGCTGAAATTATCATATTAATTCAAAACTATAATCGTTGCCAGACTTGACTTAGAGAGTAAAATTGCTGTTAATTATAGTTATCAAAATTAATTAAATAAGTTTTTAGCACGCTATGTCATCAAAATCCCACTCAAAAATTTTAACGGAGTTAGTCAATCTAGAGGAAGTAAAAGTAATAAATTACATTCAACATGAAGGTGTAGGTATAATATTACATCTGGCATCAGAACGAGATAAAGCTATTTGCCCTCGGTGTGGAAATTTGAGTCATAAAATACATCAAAATCATCGCTATTTAGTAAAAGATTTACCCTTAATGGGTCAGCCAGTATATCTGGAAATAAATCGACGACAATTCAAATGCAAAATATGTAATAAACCATTCAGTGAACAACTTGATTTCGTCAAGACAAGAAGGAAATATACTAATAGATTGGCAAATAATATTGTGGGGCAGGTACTAGAAAATGATATCAAAAGTGTCGCAAAAAGAAATAACGTCACTCCCGAAGAAATTGAAACAAAGATGCATATCATCAATTAAATCATGAAAAACCAATAGGATTAAAACGGCTAGGAATTGATGAAATAGCGTTAATCAAAGGACAAGGAAAATACTGTGCAGTTCTAGTAGATTTAGACCAAGGTAAACTTATCGAAATGATTAGCGTTCGCTCCATAGAGAAAATAGCCGAAGTCCTTGCTAGATGGGGAACAGAAGTTCTGTTACAGATTGAAGAGGTCAGCATAGATTTGTGGATTCCTTATAAAAATCTTGTGGAAGAATTAATGCCAAATGCACAGGTAGTCGCCGATAGATTTCATGTAATGAAACAAGTAAATACTGAACTAGATAACCAAAGAAAAAAGGAAAAAAGAGAGGCAGAGAAAATTGATTGTCAATCAGATAAAGAGCAGATATTATCGGGCTTAAGTAAGAGTAAATATGCATTACTCAAGAATGAAGATAACTTGACTGAAGAACAAAAAGATAAGTTAGAGCAAGTTAAACAAGTCTCTCCCACTCTTGGAAAGATGCATCAGCTAAAAGAAGAGTTAAGAATGATTTTTCAATCATCCATTGATTGGCTAGCAGCTTTATTTGAACTGGGCAATTGGTTCGTTTCAGCTAGGCAATATTATCCCGAAAGTCAGAACACGATGCTGCGGTGGTTTGATGAGATAATTGCCTATTTTGACCACAGGACGACCAATGGGATGGTAGAAGGTATTAATAATAAATTGAAGTTGATTAAAAGGTCTGCTTTTGGCTTTAGTAATTTTGATAATTTCAAAATTAGATGTTTGCTTAACTGGCATTTTAACTATTAATTTAGCATACTAGATACTAAAGAGCCAAATAAACTTAATAATTGAGCTAGAATTTATGCATAATTAATGACATATAATTACCTTTAGTATATCAATACCTTCTCTGCGAGACGCTACGCGAACGCGATTTTTTTGTAGGTTGGGTTTCGCTTCACTCAACTCAACCTACGAATCTAGCCATTTTTGGATTTGGCGAAGGTATTAGTAGATACAAATACTTTGACAAACGATGCAGGAGAAGTTATAACTTTTAATCTCGGCATCAGTTAGAGATAAAATTGTGTATTGAGATTCCTAACTCCTCAAATATAAATAAATTTTAATAACTTAATAGTGATGCAAATATTAATAGTTAAATAATTTTAGGAGAAATAAAAACAGGTGGGGTCTACATCGGCAGTGATACTTGCTCGATAGGATGATGCAGATCCTCTTGAAACCTAGAATAACAATCTTTTAACTCTGGTACTGGCAGGCATCCTGAGTGGTGACTGCCTGAAAACCTTGCAGTTGAACATCAAGGAAGCAACAATGAGTAGCAATCTCGCCATCAAACTGCGCTCTGGAACTCAACAAGCCCACACATCAGCGGAAAACGTGGGATTCATGAAATGTTTTCTCAAAGGAGTTGTAGACAGAGAGTGCTTCGCCAAGTTCTTAAGCAACTTGTATTACATCTACAGCGAACTAGAAGCGGCCATACAAAGTCATGTAGACCATCCTGTGATTAGTGCGGTTTATTTTCCCGAACTTAATCGCCAAGCTTCGCTCGAAAAAGACATGGTGTTCTATTATGGGGATAATTGGAGAGAAAAAGTCACTCCCTCATCTGCTGTCCAGACCTACATTGACCGTATTCGGAAAATCTCTGCTAATGAACCAGCCTTATTACTAGGTCATGCCTACACACGCTACATGGGCGACCTTTCTGGGGGTCAAATGCTACAAAAAATTGCTCAGTCAGCCCTCAAGCTTTCTGGCTATAAAGGCACGTCTTTTTACAATTTTGAGCAAATTCCTGATAAAAAGGCATTTAAGGATAAGTATCGTCAGGTATTAAATGAACTACCCATTGATGATGCTACAGCAGAACAGATTGTTGCAGAAGCTAATAATGCCTTTGGGTTGAATTTACAAATGGCTCAGGAACTAGAAGGAAGTTTAATTAAAGCACTGGGTCAAGTTCTGTTTAATAACCTGACTCGTTCTCAAAACCCTGGTAGCACCGAAATAACTGCGGCTAATTAAGTTAGGAGTTAGGAGTTTGGAGTTTGGAATTGTTCTCTCCTCATCTCCCTCATCTTCCTCATCTCCCTCATCTCCCTCATCCCCCTCATCCCCCTCATCTCCCTCATCTCCCTCATCTCCCCATCCCCGCGTCCCCGCGTCATCCTCCTCCCTTCACACATTTATCGGAAAGTAACTCAATGGTTTTTATATTACCTGGTGTCAAATTTGATCTGGATTTGATTCAAAAATATGACACTCGCGCACCCAGATATACTAGCTATCCACCTGCTACAGAGTTAAACGAAACATTCACCCAAACTGATTTTATAGCTGCGATCGCCGCCTCGAATCAACGCAAAACTCCTCTTTCTTTGTATTTCCACATTCCTTTTTGCCAAAGTGCTTGCTACTTCTGTGGGTGTAACACGGTAATTTCTAACAACAAGAAAATTGCTGAGCCTTATTTAGAGTATTTGGTTCAAGATATCAAAAATACCGCAGCCTTGATAGATTCACAAAGAAAAGTGCTGCAAATTCACTGGGGTGGTGGTACTCCTAACTATTTGGAACGCGACCAAGTAGAATTTTTATGGAAAAATATCAATCACTACTTCAACATTGACCCCCAAGCAGAAATATCAATTGAAATTAATCCCCGCTACATTGATAGAAACTACATTCTGTTTCTTAGACAAATTGGGTTTAATCGCATTAGTTTTGGCATTCAGGATTTTAATAGCCAAGTTCAAGTAGCTGTGAATCGTGTCCAGCCTGAAGAAATGTTATTTGATGTCATGAGTTGGATTAAAGAAGCGAAGTTTGAAAGTGTGAATGTAGACCTAATTTATGGTTTACCCTATCAAACTTGTGAAACTTTTCGGCAGACGGTGAAAAAAACTATAGAATTAGACCCTGACCGAATTGTTGTTTTTAATTTTGCTTATGTACCTTGGCTCAAACCAACGCAAAAAAATATTCTTCAAGAAGCTTTACCCCCAGCCGCAGAAAAGTTAGAAATTCTGAAAATGACCATTGAGGAATTGACGAATAATCAATATTTATTTATTGGGATGGATCATTTTGCTAAAATTAATGACGAACTAGCGATCGCTCAACGCAACGGCACGCTTAAGCGTAATTTTCAAGGCTATACCACCCACGCTGAAACAGAACTTTTTGGTTTTGGTGCCACATCCATCAGTATGCTAGAAGATGCCTATGCTCAAAACCACAAAGAATTAAAGGATTATTATCAAACAATTGCAACAGGCAATTTACCTATTAGTAAAGGTATTAAACTGACTCAAAATGACATCATCAGACGAGATGCAATCATGTCTATTATGTCTCATTTTCAGTTACATAAGCAAAACATTGAAAACAAGCATCATATCAATTTTAATGAATATTTTTCTGATGAACTAGAGGCGCTAAAACCACTAGAAGCTGATGGTCTGGTGAGTTTATCAAAAAATCACATCCAAATCACGGACATCGGTAGATTACTAGTCAGAAATATTGCCGTCATATTTGATACTCATACAAGAACACGGGAGTCAAAATTCTCTCGTGCTATTTAAAGTAGAGACGTTGCATTGGGAAATCTCTACTATGCAATCATAAATCATTTGTGAACTTTGGCAATTTTCATAACCCCAAGTTCTTCAAGAAGTTGGGGTTGTAATTTTTCAGAAAATTTACCAAATAATTACTAATTCATAATTCATAATTAAATGGGTTAAAGCCCCCACTAAATTAAAAATTTAGTGGTCAACAAGAAAGTGTACGGGGTAATGCCCCCACTAATTGCAATTATGAATTATTTTACATCTCCATAAAGTTAGATAAGAAGATTACATCTTCAGATAGATATAAGAATTTTGATGATGAATTGAAAATTATGTTATTCTCAATAATCTAGTTATGTAATTTATAAATTATAAAAATAATCAATAATTGATAATTTATTTCATTAGTAAAAATACTTGTTGAAAATTTTCGTTTATAAATGCCAAATACCAATGTTCATCCTCTTTTATCTAACTTTTGGATTCAGCATTTATCCCATGTGATAGAAAGAATTGTAAATAGAAGTTGATAACTTAGAGTCAAGTCATTAAATTCCTGCTGGATTTTATTCGTTTTTTAGTTTTTCAGTTGAGAAGGTATGCAATTTCAACTGAGGAAAAGAAAAGGAAAAATACTAGGAAGCGATATACCAGTCTATCCATGTTGTCAAATTGTTTTTTGGAAGTGTAAATCTATGTTCTTTCACAAAAAAGATCCTATTCATGTAGTAAATGTTAAAGAAGCAAACCCTCGTTTTGCTCAATTACTTCTAGAGCAATTTGGTGGAGCAACCGGAGAATTAAGCGCGGCTTTGCAATATTGGGTTCAATCATTCCATGTTGAAAATGCTGGAATTAAAGATATGCTCCAAGATATTGCGATCGAAGAATTCAGCCATCTAGAAATGGTTGGCAAACTCATCGAAGCTCATACCAAAAATACTGACCAAACAGACGCTTATAAAAGTACTCTGTTTGCAATCCGAGGTATAGGGCCTCACTTTCTAGATAGTCAGGGTAATGCTTGGACAGCAAGTTATTTGAATGAAGGTGGAGATGTAGTCCGTGATTTGAGAGCTAATATTGCAGCTGAAGCTGGCGCTCGTCAAACTTACGAAGAGTTAATTAAGTTAGCAAGTGACGAAGGAACTAAAGAGACTTTAGTCCATCTTTTAACACGAGAAATTTCTCATACCCAGATGTTTATGAAAGCTCTAGATTCTCTGGGTAAGTTAACAGATCCATTCTTTGGTAATATTAAGCCAGATGAAACTGTTGCTCTTTACTACAACCTATCAACAAACGGTACTGATAAAGATGAGCGTGGCCCTTGGAATTCTGAGCCAACATTCAAATACATTGCGAATCCGCTAGAAAGTCACTCTTAATTCATAGCTCGCAGTCAGAACATAAGTTGATTTGCAGCAAATACTTTTGGCAGATTGTTTTCAACTTGCAATGATTCCCAAGCGCTGTTTGCTGTATTTTCCAGAGGACACACCGTAGGGGCACACAAATGTGTTGTGTGCCCCTATAAATGACTATAAATATTGAGGCACACACAATAATTTAGACCGCTGAATTCGGAATTTTGTTTTGATTCAACTCGAAATTAAAACTGTGGCTTAGGAGATTAATTTGTGATTGTTAACGCTACCCAAAATGGTTGGGAAATTATTTATCATCGTGCCCATGCTTTGTTAGCAGCTCAATTAGCAGGACAATGGCGACGTAAGGATACTCCAGTCAGATTATATGAAACAATAGCTGCAATTTCTCATCACGATGACTTAGAAAAAGAGTGGGAAGAAGATAATCTGACTGAAGCTGGTGCGCCAAAAGATTTCACTCTGATGACAAACAGTGATGCACAAGAGAGTATTCAGAAAAATGCTAATTTGGCGAAGGATGCTCTTTATCGTGGACGGTGGGTAGCTCTATTAATTTCTATGCATATTAGTCGTTTAAATGAGCCAAGCCGGGGTCAGTTTCCAGAACTAGATCAACTTTTAGATGAGCAACTTCAAAATCAACAACGTTGGCGCAAGGAACTAGGTATTGAAAAAGAAGAAGTTGATGCAGCTTACGCATTTATGCAATGGTGCGATCGCCTTTCTTTGATCCTCTGTCAGCATGAATTACCTGCTGATGAACGCTTTTTAGAAATTAGCAACGGCCCTGACGGTCAACGCTATGATATCATGCAGCGTAGCGATAAGTTAGTTGTTGTCAAACCCTGGCCTTTCCAAGAAGAAAAATTCACCGTCAACATCGAAGCTTGCGAACTCTCCCAGGTGAAATTTGAGAGCAACGCCGAGCTCACTCAAGCACTACAACAAGCCCCCATCAAGGCATTAGAGTGGACATTTGTTAAGAGTTAGACACGTAATATTATGTTCAAAGACTTATCATTAGGACTGACCCGGAGAGAAGTCGGAGCGCCGGCTTCCGGCGATCTGAACTTCGGGAGACGCGGGGACACGGGGACGCGGAGAGATTTTAATAATTCTGAATTCTGTATTCTTCTTCAACATGTTTTGAGTTTAATAGCTAACTAACTTTTTGTGCTTACCGATTGCTCCGACAGCAACAGAGGCAGTTTAATAATGAAATTTGTCCACCCTTGAGAACTGTTAACTTCAATGGTTCCTTGGAGATATTGCACTAACTTTTTAACTAATGATAAACCTAATCCTGTATTGCCATATTGTCGGCGATCGCTTTCCTGTAGTGCAGCAGTGCGTTCCTGGACTTTAGCTTCCAACTGAGTGTTGAGGGTTTGCAGATTTTGGTAAAGTAGGGCTTGTTGGATGGCGATCGCTAGTTGCACCGTCAATTGTTTGAGCAATTCCACCTCAAATGTCTGCCATTGTCGGGGGGTAGAACATTGATGCACAATAAATAGCCCCCAGAGTTCAAGCCCTGAAGTTCCTTGGCTCTTGAGCACAATCGGGACAACTAAATTCGCCTGTACTTGAAACTGTTCTAATAATTGAATATGGCACTCACTTAAACCTGCTTCGTAGATGTAGCGATCGTCCTGCTCCAGCAAGCGTTGATATAAAGCTCTATCTTCGGCAGAATCTTCCACAAACAATACAGTTGTTGAGTGAGACATGGGGAGTGGGGAGATGAGGGGGATGAGGAAGATGGGGGAGTGTGGGGAGAGAGGGGAGAAAGATTTCTTCCCCATCCTCCCACACCTCCCACACTTCCTGTTTGCTCCATGCCCAACGTCCCATGCCCAATGCCCCATACCCCAAATTACGAAATCCGGACTTTTTATTGATTACACACTACTATTTTGAGTCGCATAAACGCATAATAGAAATGTGACTGATCTGTTCGCCCCTTTACAATCTCTAAAACTTGGTCACTGGTTCAAGCTCATCTGCGGAGCCAGTTTCCAGCATCTCCCCGCAGTCAGAAGTTTAACTTTAGCCTACACTTTGGCGGGCGCTGACTGCATAGATGTCGCAGCTGATCCGGCTGTAATTGCAGCAGCGCAAGCAGCGCTACAAGTAGCAAAGGATTTGGCTGGAGATGCCCAGGAGCGAGGCTTTGGCTACAAAGGCAACTCACCTCTTTTAATGGTCAGCCTGAACGATGGAGAAGACCCCCATTTTCGGAAAGCAGAATTTAATTATACTCAGTGCCCTACAGACTGCCCTAGACCCTGCCAAAGGATTTGTCCGGCACAAGCAATCGTGTTTAACAGTATAAAAGAAGAATTTTCGGGAGTGGTATCTGAAAAATGCTATGGCTGTGGTCGTTGTATACCAGTTTGTCCATATGATATAATTTATACAAATTCATATATGTCAACGCCGGGAGCGATCGCACCATTGGTAATGTCAACGGGAGTAGATGCCGTAGAAATCCATACAAAAGTTGGGCGGTTGGCAGAATTTGAGCGATTGTGGCAAGCAATTTCACCCTGGGTCGATAAACTAAAGGTAGTAGCCATCAGTTGTCCCGATGGCGAGGGGATGACTGACTACCTAAAAGCATTGTATAACCTGATTACCCCACTCAAAAGTGCTTTAATTTGGCAAACCGATGGTCGCCCCATGAGTGGTGACATCGGCGATGGCACTACCTTAGCAGCGGTGAAATTAGGGCAAAAAGTTTTGGCGGCTAAGTTACCGGGATATGTGCAGTTAGCAGGCGGCACAAATAGCTACACCGTTGCCAAGTTAAAGGCAATGGGACTACTGCAAGAGGCAGGGGAAGAGGACACGGGGACGCGGGGACGCTCTGACACGGAGAATTCTTTCACCGCGTCAGAGCGTCTCCCAGTCTTTGCGTCATATATCGCTGGGATTGCCTACGGTAGCTACGCCCGTGTATTGCTGTCACCGATTATTGAACAGCTAGAGAATAAGGAGGTGAGTAACAACAACATTAAAACGACGGTTTATCTAGAAGAAGATGAGGAATTACTTTGGCAAGCTGTAGAGCTAGCCTATTCTCTCGTTTCCCAGATCAAGTCACAGCAGGAGTATTAATTACTCGGTTCTCCTGCACGCAAATGTCCTCGCTATCTCTCCCATAGAAAGCATGACGATTACAGACGATCTCCAAAAGTTATTAGACATTTTGCCCCAAGACCTGCGACAAGTACTAGAGAGTCATCCCAAACGAGATAGTTTAGTTGAAGTGGTCTTGGATTTGGGTCGCCGTCCAGAAGCTCGCTTTCCCAATCAAGCTGAGTATCTGAGCGAAACACCCGTTACTCAAGAACAGATAGATGATTGCATTGAGCGAGTTGGAATCTTTGGCGGAGATAATCGGGCAGGAATTGAGCAAACTTTGCATCGGATCAGCGCCATCCGCAACCGCACAGGCAAGATTATTGGTTTGACCTGTCGCGTCGGTCGGGCGGTGTTTGGAACCATCGGTATGATCCGCGATTTGGTAGAAACTGGTAAATCGATTCTCATGCTGGGGCGTCCAGGTGTGGGCAAAACTACTGCCTTACGGGAAATTGCTCGTGTTTTGGCAGATGACTTCCTCAAGCGAGTGGTGATTATTGACACATCCAATGAAATTGCTGGGGATGGTGATGTTGCCCACCCAGCCATTGGTCGCGCTCGGCGGATGCAGGTAGCTCATCCAAATCAACAGCATCAGGTGATGATTGAAGCAGTGGAAAACCATATGCCAGAAGTCATTGTCATTGATGAAATTGGCACCGAACTGGAAGCTTTAGCGGCTCGTACCATTGCTGAACGGGGTGTACAGTTGGTAGGTACTGCCCACGGTAATCAAATTGAAAACCTGATCAAAAACCCCACCCTGGCTGATTTAGTTGGGGGTATTCAAGCTGTGACTCTGGGAGACGATGAAGCTAGACGCCGAGGTTCTCAAAAGACTGTTTTGGAACGCAAAGCCCCTCCGACCTTTGAAATTGCTGTAGAAATGTTGGAACGGCAGCGCTGGGTGATACACGAAAGTGTTGCTGACACAGTAGATAATCTGTTGCGGGGTCGTCAGCCTAATCCACAAACAAGAACCGTTGATGACCAGGGTAAAGTTGCCATTACACGACAATTAGCTGTGGTTAACGGTCGCAGTGGGCATTTAGGGACAGGGGAGGAATCTTTCTCTTCCGGGCGACAGTCTAACGGCTGGCGTTCATCTGGACAAATGGTAGCACTGCCGCCGTTGCCTGTAGAACGGGTCAGTGGGCGCAGTGAGTTTGACCGCTTGCTGGATGAATCCTTCAATTATTCTGAGAGCATTGATTTCGGTGCTACCAGACAGCCTGGCCCAAATGGTGAAGATTTGCCACTGCACGTTTACCCCTATGGCGTTAGCCGCCATCAACTTGAACAGGTAATCAGTGTGCTAACTTTACCTGTGGTATTGACAAAAGACATAGATAGTGCTGATGCAATTTTAGCACTGCGATCGCACGTCAAAAACCACGCCAAATTACGCCAAATGGCCAAAGCCCGTCATGTGCCCATCCACATGATTAAATCCAGCACCATTCCCCAAATTACCCGTGGCTTGCGGCGGTTGCTGAACATGGATGACCCAGACATGGCTGACGACCGAGAACTGCAACTGTTTTTGCACAGTGGTAGCGATGACGAAATGGACGCCCTCGAAGAAGCTAGACTTGCCGTTGAGCAAATTGTGATTCCCAAAGGACAGCCAGTGGAGTTATTGCCGCGTTCTCCCCAAGTCCGCAAAATGCAACACGAGTTGGTAGAACACTATCGCCTCAAGTCCCACAGCTTTGGCGAAGAACCAAATCGCCGCCTCAGGATTTATCCGGCGTAAGCTTACCCTAAACCCCTCTCCCAAACGGAGAGGGGATTTTAATGGGAGACAGTTGATGTCTTATAGAGAGTTTTCTCTGAGAAAAGTAAAACAAGATTTTAACCTTACCCTTGTGGAAGGCGGACGATTTTTACCGCCTATAGAACCAATTTTGCCTAGTCCTTTGTTGGCTGAATTTTTAGCAGAAAGTATTCAGTTAGCAATTGCAATGGGTTCTGAAAAAGCGCGATCGGAATTGATTATTAGCCCAATATTGTTTGAAGTCCGAAAAATTCTCAACAGGCAAATCAGTTTTTTTTCGGGAGAAGAATTTAATGTTGAACCAGAAATCGGACTCGCGGGATTTTGTGACTTTTTGATTAGCCTTTCGCCAGAACAGTTATTTATTGAAGCCCCAGCAGTAGTGATTGTAGAAGCCAAAAAGGAAAATCTCAAAGGTGGTTTGGGGCAATGTGTCGCAGAAATGATCGCTGCTCAGAAGTTTAATCTTAAAAACGAAAAGCCTATTGCTAATATCTACGGTAGTGTTAGTAGCGGCAACTTGTGGACTTTTCTTAAGTTGGAAGACAAGACTGTAACTATTGATTTAACTGAATATTTAATTCCGCCAGTAGAGCAAATTTTAGGTATTTTAGTGTGGATGATTCAGTCACAATCGACTTCAGTTTGAGTTTCGGTTGATTTAATGAATAAAATAAAATCATCAAAACTTACAAACACTGCTGATGAGTAAGCCGTATTGATATTGGCACTCATGATGAAGTTTATTGAGAAATTAATCGAAGGCGATCGCATTACCGATATTGTGATAAATGGCTCAAAGATTGTTAAATTCTGCCAAAAATTACCTCTGATAGCCTCCATATTTGGCCATCTCTTGCAGATTCACCTCATCAAACCCGTTGATGCTCAATCATTGAAAGGAACAGTTCGTTAAGAGTTATTCTCTCGCCATTTCCCCACCTACACATGTCAGGGTGGGGAAATGGTCAGATGCAAGGACAGTTAGAAAAACTAATGACTAATGACCAATGATTGATGAGAATACCCAATAAATGAAGTTACTGCTAAGAAATATTAAAATTTCGGTTACAATAAGGCTGCATTAACTTTTATCGAAGTTAGGGGCAATACACTAAAAAATCCCTGCTCTCAAGTGGTGGATGCTGTTATTGCTGTTTCTTCCAAACACAAGCTGCTGCTGCCTTGCTATCAGTTCGCCTAAACTGGAGTTTCCGTTGTTGAAACTCTATACTCTACAAGCTTCCTGGCCAAGCGGCTATCAAAGGAATCAAGCATGTGTCTAAGAGTGGCAAATGTGATTAATGCGAGGTAATTAAACACAGTGGCAGTGACAACAACGGTAGTCCCAGAAGCTTTTGGCTCAGGGATGGTGGGTATTACAGTTTGCCCATTCCGAATTAATATCGGCAAAAGTAGTTAGGGATATTTTTCCGTAAAATTACTAACTGTAGACAAATAGTGGTTTTTGTATCAAGCAACCGAAACTATGCCAGCGAATTCCTGGCCCGAAAAAGATTCTTATCAAGAGCTTGATCCACTCAACTCCTTGTTGTCTGACCTCTCAGTAGATGAGGAGTCTGTGTTAGAGACAGAACCAATGTCTCTACCATCCCGGTTTCAAGGTCGTAGACGTAAAGCAGCTCTGGTCTTGACTATCGTCTGGAGTGGCACGATCGCTCTGCATTTAGTTTCTTGGGCATCTATATTCATTCTAGGATTAACCACCGTTTTAGGGCTTCATGCTTTGGTGGTAGTGTTTACCAAACCCCGTCGTTCACCAAAAGAAATGCAGGGAGATTATCCCTATGTATCTGTGTTAGTGGCTGCGAAAAATGAGGAAGCGGTAATTGCTAAATTAGCCAAAAATCTTTGTACTCTGGATTATCCAGACGGCAAATATGAAGTATGGGTAATTGACGATCGCAGCACCGATAATACACCCGATTTATTAGCAGAACTACAGCAAAAATATGACAAACTAAAAGTACTCACACGCTCAGCAGACGCTAGTGGTGGTAAGTCAGGAGCTTTGAATCAAGTACTACCACTGACAAAGGGTGAAATCATCGCTGTATTTGATGCTGATGCCCAAGTAACACCAGATTTATTATTACAGGTAATACCTTTATTCCAAAGAGAAAACGTCGGGGCGGTGCAGGTGCGAAAAGCGATCGCCAACGCCAAAGAAAATTTTTGGACTAAGGGTCAAATGGCCGAAATGGCACTTGATACTTGGTTTCAACAACAGCGGACAGCCCTTGGTGGTATTGGCGAACTACGCGGCAACGGTCAATTTGTCAGGCGTTCAGCCCTAGACAGCTGCGGTGGCTGGAATGAAGAAACCATTACCGATGACTTGGATTTAACAATCCGCTTACATTTGGAAAAATGGGATATTGAGTGTGTTTTCCATCCAGCAGTCCAAGAAGAAGGAGTCACAAAGGCTGTTGCACTCTGGCATCAGCGCAACCGCTGGGCAGAAGGTGGATATCAGCGCTACTTGGATTATTGGGATTTAATTCTCAAAAACCGCATGGGAACCCGCAAAAGCTGGGATTTGCTGATGTTTATGCTGATTATGTATATTTTGCCCACAGCAACAGTACCAGATTTATTAATGGCGATCGCTCGTCATCGTCCACTAATATTAAGTCCCATCACAAGCTTGTCCGTCACCATGTCGATGGTCGGGATGTTCACAGGCCTAAGGCGGATACGTCAAGATCAAAAATTCTCATTTTCTACGTATTTTATCTTACTACTACAGACTGTACGCGGCAGTTTATACATGTTGCACTGGCTAGTAGTCATGAGTAGTACTACCGCCCGCATGTCCGTCAGACCAAAGCGGCTCAAATGGGTGAAAACGTTGCATACTGGGGCTGGGGAATAGGGCATGGGGCATGGGGAATGGGGCATGGGGGATGAGGAAGAGAAGAGGACAAGGGGACAATAACTCCTAACTCCTAACTCCGCAGTGCCAATGCCCAATACCCAATGCCCAATTTATTCATCATCAACTTCTGATTCTTCTACCCATTCAGGTGTAGTCATGGAATCAGAAAATTCTGTTGAATCATCTGTGAAGCGGATGACTTGACCGTTGAAAAATGTTGCTAAATGTTGAGCTGCGATCGCTACTTCATCCGGTTCCCAATTATCTGGGGGTGTTTGGGTTACTGGTGGAGGTACTGGTTTTACGCCGTTTCCATTCACTCCATTGCCATTTCTTGATGCTGACTCGGTTTTTACTGGTGGTGTTGGTGCTGGTGGTGGTGTGGTTGTCTGTGGTACTGGTGCTGGAGGCGGAATTTGCCCGTTGGAAGTGGGAGTAACCGGTTGCTGAGGGCGAGGAGAATCTTGCCGTGCAGGAGCTTTTTTACCTGGGGTAGAGTTTAATGAAGTTCCTTTTTCCAGATTTACCTTAATTTCACGTTGAAAAGTCTGCTGGAAGGCTGTGACAATTATAGGTAGATCGGATTTAACTTTTTCGTACCATGCCTGTTTAATGGCAATATGAGCCACTGAACCATCGAACTCCATGAGTTGGCACATTTGACGTAGCAGTTCTCGCCTTGAGATTGGTTGGAAGTTAGCAAGTACTTGTTGCCAAACTTGAATTAAGTCGTATTGCGCTGTCCCAATAACTTCTGAGGTAGCTGGTTCACTTTTCTCAGATATTATAGGTTCTGGGGTTGGTGATGAAACCGAGTCAGTAGCAGAATTGTGATTTGTTTGTCTATCATCTGGGGTAGATGATGTGACGGCATGATTTGGGGTACCTGTTGGATGATGGTTTGTAGAATTATGATTTGTTTGCCGTTCATCTGGGGTAGATGACGTGACGGCGTGATTTGGGGTAGCTGTTGGGTGATGGTTTGGAGAATTATAATTTGTTTGCCCATTAGTTGAAGGTACAGAAGAGACTAGATGATTTTGGGCAATTCCTGGAGAATAGTTTGGAGATACAGCAGGTGTATTAATTTGCGGCGCTACAGTTGCAGCTTGTGGCTGAATATTTGTTGCACTAGGTAACAATCCTAATATTGTTACCTCCAACCATAAACGCGGCTGGGTGCTGTTTTTGATTTGTACTTCAGCTGTTCGTAAGTGTTCCTGTCCTGCCAAAATCATGCTCATATGCCAGTTTTGGGCAAACTCCACCAGCGCTTTCCAAGTTTGCTGAGTACAAGCAACCAAATTGTGGCGATTGGGTGCTGTTTTGGCAATCAGTAAATCGCGGTAAAAAGCGGCGAGGTTTTGCAGAATAGTCAGGGGTTCTCGATCACGATCTAAAATGTAGTGGGTACAGTCGAGAACTGCTTCTGGTTTATCTTGAGCGATCGCATTGAGAAGCGCCAATAAGTCTTGTTCGCTTACCGTCCCCACCAAATCCCAAACTTCATCTGGTGTCACTTCACCCGCTAATAAAGCCAATTGATCGAGCAAACTTTCAGCATCCCTTAACCCCCCTTGAGAAAGTTGAGCTACCAAAGTCACAGCATCGGGTGAAATATCAATGTTTTCTTTAAAAGCGATCGCACTTAAATGCTTCACCATCGCCTCTAGCTGAATACGTCTAAAATCGAACCGCTGACAACGTGAAATTATAGTTGGTAACACCCGTTGTGGATCTGTTGTCGCCAATACAAAAACTACGTGCTTCGGGGGTTCTTCTAGTGTTTTTAATAATGCGTTGAATGCCTGATTACTGAGCATATGGCAATTATGCACTAAAAGGCCATTTGCCACAAAGTTATGATTATCTGCTACTTCAATATCGTAAACTCGCTCAACCCGAGCGAGGTGAACAGATTCGACTGTTTCCAAATTTGTAATCCATTGAGGGGATGGAATATTGTTTGAGGTCTGCAAGCCATTTTTTACTACTGGTTGTACCCATCTGTATGTAGTAGTATGTTTTACCTGTACTGCTTCTTGTATAAAACTTCGTTGCGGCTGAATATCCCATTGCTGTAAGCCAACATCTACTGTATTTATTGGGATAACTGATAGAGCAATCTCCAAGTAAGGTTCCGTAGATAAGTCCAAGTGCATCTGGTTGTATAACTGCTGCATCAGCAAGAAACTTTTTTGTTCTAAGTTCCCAGGTTCCGTGTCCTTTCTTATACGGATGTTTTTTCCAGCGAGACTGGATGCTGATGATTCCCCAGCGTTTTTTTTGTAAAAAGGTTGGAATATCAAGTTTTTCACCACACCCGCAGGCACACAAAGGTCGGAGTAATTCGGCTTGTTTAAGGATAGATTGTAGGTCGTATGATTTTTGCCCAAATGTATTGCCTTTAAACTGGTGTCCCCGAACAAATCTCCGGGTGCGTCCATCGATACCAAATTTGTAAATGAGGATGCCACATCCACATTCACAGGGGATAGTATCTTCACTCCTTCTTTTACGTCCTTTGCTGGTATCCATCCCTCGTTTGTCCTGATTAAATGATTACCCGTACATCTAATTTCTTGATTAGTTGTCTTAATAACCAGGGTTTGCCGTTCTCCTTGATCTAACCACCTGACAACTTTCTTAAATTCCCACTTGCGTGGTGAGTCGTTGTAACTCAGAACCTTCTTGTCTTTAATTTTGGGATCGTCAATTCTATGAAGTCCCTCATCAGTCAAGACCAGAGAATCTCCAGTTAGGCATTCATCAATCACATAAACCTTATAGCGACACTCCACAGGAGCAAACTGAGCTTTTTCAATCAACTCTCGGATATTATCGACACCAGTGTTGCTAGCCGCGTCAATCTCAATTACGTCTAAGGAATAGCCTTTGGTAATTCCCTGGCAAACATTACAGACACCGCAAGGTTCAGCGGTGGGCTTGTCACTTTTAAGACAATTAAGAGATTTAGCTAGAATTCGCGCACTAGAAGTTTTTCCCGTACCTCTAGGCCCAGTGAATAAATAAGCAGGGGCTATTTTGGATGTGCCGATGGCATTGGTGAGGGTGGTGGCGATCGCCTCTTGTCCTACCAGTTGAGCAAAACTCTGGGGGCGATATTTGTGGTGCAGGGGTTCGTAAGACATGGAAATATAGACTTCAATGCCTTTTAAAGTTGATTAATAGCACCGAGTCGAATTTGGGATTCAATTATTTTAATCTCTTGCACCTGCTTTGTTTGTCGATGTTGCCATACCAATTGCACTATATTTAATCTGTAAATTTTGGCACTAAGAGAAACAAGCCAAGAGAACATATTTTTAACTATGATTTCACCATCGATGCATCCGAGTTATAGCATATCATTTAGTAC